>SXGU01391088.1_pt1 | contig 11924 bp, 11 predicted proteins | sample 3174531 | NCBI WGS metagenome assembly SXGU01 (sample SAMN11356863, study PRJNA531348) | freshwater metagenome | isolation source: freshwater sample F1-140 | place: China: Fuxian Lake, Yuxi | collected 2017-12-25
AATTGCTACCTTGATCTGCGCCTTGTTTTATCGGCATTTTCTGGCTTTAGTACGGGCTGGGCATGTATTCGTGGCGATGCCGCCGCTGTACCGGATTGATGTGGGTAAGAAGGTGTTTTATGCCTTGGACGAATCGGAGCGTTTGGGCGTTTTAGCGCGTATCGAAGCCGAAAAACTCACCGGCAAGATCAACATTCAGCGCTTTAAAGGTTTGGGTGAGATGAATCCATCGCAATTGCGGGAAACCACCATGAACCCGGACACTCGCCGCTTGGTGCAACTCACCATCGCCGAAAACGACGAAACCTTTGAACAGATGGATTTGTTGCTGGCTAAAAAACGCGCCGGGGATAGAAAAAGTTGGCTGGAAGACCGGGGTAATTTGGCGCAGATTTGACCAGCCCATGACGCGTTTGATTGAGCATGCTTTACAGGTTTTCTGAGCGACCCAGTCTGAATCGATCGATTTTTTTATACAAGGTGGTGCGGGTAATCCCCAGTTGTTTGGCTGCAAGGGATATATTACCTGCACAGTTTCGCAAACTGGTTTTGATACCGTGAATTTCCCAGTCTTCCAGGGTCATGCCGCTTGGATTCGCTGTACTGAGCTTTGGGGATAACGGATCCGGATTCATGCGGTTGCCTGCTGATGCAGCGTTTGCCAGTTCCTGCATAAAGTCCGGCGGTAAATCCTGTTGAGTCACCAAGCCTTCACTTGCTGTGTAAATGGTGGTTCTTATGACGTTAATCAGTTGCCTGATATTGCCGGGCCAGCTGTGTTGTTCGAATAGCGCAATCACTTCAGGACAAACCCGGATGGATTCTGGATGCGGAAGGTTGGCTATTTCGCGCTGCAAGATATGCTGAATAATCGCCTGTTTGTCGTCACGTTCACGCAAAGGCGGTAAATAGAGTTGCGCGCCATTGAGTCGGTAGTACAAGTCGCGGCGAAAGCGACCGGCTTCAACGGCTTCCAGCAGCGGAACATTGGTGGCTGCGACGATTTGCACATCAACCCGGCAAGGTTTGACTCCGCCAACCGGGGTAAATTCGGAGGTTTCCAATACCCGCAGTAATGTCGATTGCAAATCCAGACTCATGTCGCCAATTTCGTCGAGAAACAGAATGCCCTTGTCGGCCAGTAAAAACTTACCCGGTTTGCCGTTGCTGCGCGCGCCGGTAAAGCTGCCGGACTCATAGCCGAAAAGTTCGCTTTCTATCAAATCACGCGGTATCGAGGAGCAATTGATGGCGATCAGGGGTTGCTGACGGCGTGAACCGGCATGTTTCAGCAAATTGACGAAATGATCCTTGCCGACGCCTGATTCACCGGTGATTAGAATAGGGATTTTATGATGTTGCAGTTTGACGGCTTTATCCACCAGCGCAGCCAATTCTGCCGAGATAGCCGAATGCTCGGCAAACGCTGGTTTTTGGGTGAGTTTGAACGGTATTTTTTTTAACACCCGGGCCTGGGCTAACGGACTCTGCGCCAGCGGCAAATTGGTATTCAGCAATACGCACAGTAGATGCAGCAGGGCAAACAGTGAGTTCATACTTTCCTGACGATCACTGATCAAACCAAGCACCGCAATTAATTCTCCGTCGTTATCAAGTAAGGGGTAACCGACGGTACTGAAAGGATGTAATACACTCAAAAAATGTTCCATGCCTTGGAAAGCGATAGGCTTTTTAAGATATACGGCGCTACCAATGCCGTTGTTGCCCAAAACCTGCTCACTCCACTGACTGTTTTTCTCATAGAGATGAGGCATGAACGACCCGGAAATCGGGTTTTCGCCCAATACCTGCAACAATCTCCCCTCTGCATCCGTCAGCAATAGCATCACCCCGGCTTCGTGTAAAAATACATGAAACTGATGACTGAGATGGGTTAGCAGTTGAAAGATGTCATAGGCGCGTTGTTCGCCAATTCCTGATGTCGGGTTATGGCCTGTGTACGACCTGTCCCCATCGACAAGATGACCCAGCGGTAATTGATAGTCTTCCATGCAGCGTCGCCAGGCGTCCGATACCTCAGACCTGACCCAATCGGTATGATCGGGCACGGAGCGGGTTTGGTTCATCCATTGCCAAGCTTGTATGGGGCGGTCAACCTCAAATTCCAGCGTGCGTTTGTAGAAAAAAGCTTCTTGAACAATTTTGACCTTGTTCGGCAGGCGCAGAGTAATATCCATTTATGCTCTCAATTTTGATTCACCAAAAAATGGTATCGGCACGAAACATATTTAGAAACAGGTATTTAGCTACTGTTTCAGAGAGTGCAAAATAGCAAAATCAAAAAAATAGGCAATGTGACATAACGTCACATCGCCTTATTCTATTGCAGAATAATAGGCAAACGTCCCTTGAGCCGGGGTTGTTTGAAAGGGGAGGTTGGTATGAAAATAAAACTATAGCCTTGGATCTTCGCGAGTGGCTGCCGCCCACTCCGGCGAATAACCGGCCATGATGGACAAGTCCGGCACGTTCATGATCACCGCATCGCTACTGATCAAGGTCGCCACCACACTCACCGCATTGCGTAAGGCCATACGCATGACTTTCACGGGATCGATGATGCCAATTTCCAGGAAATGGCCGTAGCACTGTTGTTGCATATCAAAAGCAAATTGCGGGTCAGGCTGAGCGCATAAACGCATCGTGACTTCTTCGCTGTTAAGGCCGCTATTTCGCAATAATTGCCGCAAAGGTGCAACCAATGCCTGTTTGATAATGGCAATTCCTTGCTGCTGCTCGGCATTGATGGCAATCACCTCATTCAATACGGTCAAACAACGAAACAAACCAACACCACCGCCTGGCAACACACCTTCTTCCAGCGCTGCTTTGGCAGACTGATAAGCATTTTCGATGCGCACCAGACGTTCCTTGATTTCAAAATCTGTCGTCCCCCCAACACTGAAGGTTCCGGTTTTGCCTGAAAGCAGGGCTATACGCTCTGCTAGTTCTTCGGCTTCATGTAAATTTCCGGTAGGAGAGCCATCGCCGGGTTTTCGTGAGCGAACGACTGCCAACTCTTGGCGTAAGGCCCAGATACGCGCATCTAAGGGCTCTCGCTTGCCACTCGCTCCAATGATCGTAGTGCTGCCTTCGGTGATCACGGCTCGCTGTGCCTGGCCCAGTTGTGCCAACGTGACATGCTCGAGTCGCATGGCATGCGCCTCCAAGATGGCCTGTCCATCTGTCAATAAGGCTAAATCCAGCAGACGATTGATGCGACCGTCACCAAAACCGGGCGGCTTGACGGCAACGACTTTAAAGACGCCGCGGATATGGTTGAGTAATAAACCGGTCAAAGCTTTTTCATGCACGGCTTCTGCAATGACTAGCAGAGGACGGCCTTCTGCGGCGACTTCTTCCAAGAGAGGCACCAGATCAATGAAATCACTGATTTCCCGGTCGTACAGCAGAATGTACGGTCGCTCCAGCACCGCTTCAGCGCGGGTTTTATCGGTCATGAAGTAGGGTGACAAATAGCCCTGTTCGTAATATATGCCTTCGACGATATCCAGCTCGTCCTCACGCCCATTGCCAAGCTGAAAGGTTAATGCGCCATGGTCACCGAGCGCTGATAACGCCCGGGCCAGCAGTTTTCCAACACCAGGCTCACCTTTGGTCGCAACTAGGGCAATTTTTTCAATCCAGTCATCCGTTACATCCGTCACAGCGGTTTTTCTCAGCTGCTGTTCCACCAGCGTTAAAGCCAGCTCCATGCCTTTTTGTAATTGCAGCGGATGGAAACCGGCGGCAACGCTTTTCAAGGCTTCGGTTGCCAGACTCTGTGCCAATACTATTGCCGTGGTGGTGCCGTCGCCCACTTCCCGGGATACCGAACCGGCTACATCACGCAACATGCGGGCGCCCAAATCGGCGATCCGATCTTCCATGACGATGGCGTTGGCAACAGTCACGCCATCCCGAGTAAAGATGGGCATGATGCCATCGGTCCGATGTTGAATCATCACCGCCGGGCCTGCGCTACCCAGTGTGACACTGGCTGCTTGAGCGACAGCGTTAATCCCTTGCAATAAACGCTGCCGGGCTTCGGGGTTGTAAATAATTTGTTTACTCATATGAGGCATGTCTCATTCGGTTATAGCTGTGAATTTAATTTCATTAGTGTTTGTCCAACTTGCGCACGGGTTTGGTGGGCGCGTTTCGAATTGGCCCAAGTACGGATCAAAATTTTGTCCCAGTAGTCCAGGCTGCGGTTAAAGTCCGCTGCTTCTTCCGCAGTGAACTCCTGATTCCAGAATGCCTTTAATTCCTGAACCCTGTTATCGCCCAATTTCTCAAGCATTGCCTGTTCTTCCATCACCAGTTTTCGTATGGTCTCGTCCAGTTGAATCGCCATGTCTGCAAGAAATTCAACATCATCGGCTTTCATAGTGGCCCCAGCGTCGTTGCGCTTTTTTCGGCACGGAAAAAAGCTGTTTTAAGTGAGCAGAGGCGTACCGTGCGTCGCCAATCCAGCACGGTACGTTATTCTGCCAGTGGCGTTATGGCGATCCGCTAGGCAGAAACTTTTCCAGATAGATACGTTCCTTGGGGATGCCCATTTCGGCGCACACCGCAAAGGTGGCGTCGACCATGCCGGGTGGGCCGCATAGGTATAGATCCGGCTTGGTGCCGGTGTCTTTCAAATCGCGGCGCAGGATGTCTACCACGCTGCCTTTTTCACAATGCCAGTCCTCCGAACATTTCCAGACACAGTTTCTCAGTTCAAGCGTCGGCATTTGCGCGGCTAATTGATTCAGCTCGTCCAGATGGAAAATTTCGGCTTCGGTATTCACGCCAAAGTAGATGATGCACTTTTGCGGCTCGTCCCATTCGTGCATACGGCGCACCATGGATAATATCGGGGCCAGTCCGGTACCGCCGGCCACAAAGTAGCGCGGGGTAAAGCCGTTTTCTTTCAAACCGAAAACGCCGGAGGGACCTTTGACATGTAATCGCTGACCCAGCTTGGCATCGCTGTGCAGATACTCTGAAAATCTGCCGCCGTCTACAATGCGAATCAAAAACTCCAGATCGCCGGTATTATTGGCCGTGTTGGCAGGAGAATAGGAACGGGTGATGGTGGTGCCGGGGATTTCCAGATCAAAAAACTGCCCGGAATCGAATCGAATGCTCTGATCATCGCCGGTGCGGCGCAGACATAGCTTCATCACGTTGATAGAGAGTTGCGATAACTCAACTACTTCCGCTTCAAACGCCAGACCTTCGGGGGAGAAGGAAATCCTGTCGTAGGTATAAGGCACTTCGACTTCCAAATCGCTGCTCGGATAGCAACGGCATAACAGCACTTCGCCCGCTTCTTCTTCCGCATAAGGCAAGGCCTGCGAACTGCATTTGCCTAAAACATACTCACCTTCCGCGCAAAAACCTTTGCAGGTTGCGCAACCGCCTTCGCGGCAGGATGACATTAAATAAATATCCTGCCGCACCGCCGCAGTGATGACATCCTCATCTTCGTAACATTCAAAACTGACGGATTCACCCTCTTGGGTAATGATTTTAATTTGATGAGCGCTCATGTCATTCTCCTGATGATCGGTTTTTGGCCGACACACTGAAAAATGCCAAGACATGCTCAACTGCGCGCTTCGAGGCATCCAGGGTTAAGGAGCAGCCTTCTTGCACCAGCTTTTGATCACGGTAGATGGTCCAGCGAAACATAAACTCAAGATCTTCACTGAATGCGGTATAGGGTTCGATGTCATAGAGTTTGGTGAGATGGTCGGTTTCACTCGGAAAAGCGGGCGTAACCGCCGACTTAAAATTTGAGAAAAAATCCATGATACTGAGTCTTTAAAAGGGTTCGTGGTTATCGAGGCTTGCAAAAACGCAGCTTGTCCACTGATGTGTTTTGCGTGCTCTCGGTGAATGGCAGGAAAGGGAATCGCCACGCGTCCAGCGTGGCGATCCACAACATGCCGTTCCCAATACTTCCGCATACTAAAAAGCCTTGGGTAGCGGCAATTCTGCCGGACGATTACTGTAAGGTAATCACTTTCACACCGCGTTTTTTACGCAATTCCTCTAACGGCAAGGCGTAGTAGTCGGTGTTGCGCAGTTCCATCAGTTTGGTGCCCAGCTGTCTGTCGGTGTCCAGAAACACGTTGACCGGCATGACAGGTGGTTTACAGGCCAGTCTGAAGTTGATATGGATCCGCTCTGCTTCATACATGTCGTCGCAGGCATCCATTTTGGCGATGACTTCATTGGCGACTTGTTGGGCATTGGCGCCGCAGGTGCAATTGTTGAGCAACTGAGTGTCATTGAATTCCTTATGTTTCAATAACGCCAGCTTCTCTTCAATTTTCAGCTCGATCCAAAGCCCATCCAATTCCAGCGACCAGTCGGTTTTGAATGGGCTCATGTGCTTGGCCCGGAAGTCGGTCAAGAAAGCATGCGCTTTGGTCACGGTATCCAGCGTGGCTATTTTTGTCATCCAGGCATTACGCGTCGGATTATCATGAATATTGGCCATAGTTATCTCCTATGCGGCTAAGTCTTTCAGTTTGACGTCAAGACCCATCAATTCGGATGTGATGGTAAAAGTTTCACCCAGTGTGTAGGCGCGGCCGATGGTAGAGGAAACATCCACCAACAGATCGTAAACACTGTAATGTTTGCCTAGTAACTCGGAAACTTCGACGCAGTCTATCTCAATCTTGCCGGTGGCTTTCAGCCACCAGAATCCGGCGCGATCTTCCACCACCAAGGTTGGGTTGTCCGCTTTGTGAGAGCCCTGCAAAATTTCTTCGACCACGGTGTTGAGTTCATCGGATTTTTTCAACACCAACACGACTTCATGGCTTTCATGCACGACTTGGTTATCTTCGGCGAAATACTCGTCGGCAAAGGCTTTGCCAGTTTTTTGCATAATGCCTGCGTTGTAAGCATTTGAACTTTTAGACATGAGTTTTCCTTATTTAAGTCCGCTTAACACGGTTTTGACGAGGGCGGCAGTATCGACTTTGTAATTGATCGGATCGGCGAAATCGCGTTTCCAGTCGGCAAACACCCTGATCAGTGCCGCTTCGATGGCAGGTTTGTCGCTGACGCCTTTGATTTCCGGAATCGTGGTATAGATCGCCATGAAGTCTTTCAGCGCATTGACGGTTCTGGGTAACCACTTGTTAGCCCAGGCCCGCATTAAGCGGTTGTTGTAGTCGCCGAATTCCACGTCGGCGCCCAGACAGGTATGGAACATGTCGGTGGTAATGCCTTTGGTTTGCGAGAAATACAGCTGCATTTGGTTGATAAAGAAAGGCGTCAGGTTATCGCCGTAATACGACGACAAGCGCAGAAAGAACTCTCTACGCACAAATTGCCCGAAGATCGGATCACAGATCATATGGCCCGAGAACAGAATCTCGTTCCAGTCATAAGTGGCTTGCCAAATATCCTGCACCAATTCTCTGGCGCCTTTGAATATCGCCCCTTGAGTCCATTCCTGTTTCGGAATATCGGTGGATTCGGGGAAACCCGGCACCAATTTCGACAAGAAGGTTCTTTCCGCCTGAATCATCTGCGCATTGTCGACCTTGTCCAGACCAATCATGGCGCTGCTCATTCGCAACGTGTCGCCCAGACAATCCCGTACCACGGAGGAATGCGAATTGAACAGGCCGTACTCGTAAAAACCGAAAGCGCCCAGGTAATCGCCCAATACTTCATCGCGCCAGACCGGGTCGATCGAACGTACATGGCCATCCGCGGAATAGGCTTTCAGGAAACGGTCGGTGTAACGCCACTCTTCGGCTTTATCTTTGACATACAGCGCGTGCCAGCGGAAAGCCGGGTCGCGGTGCGCCAGCCAATCCGAGCTGCGCATTTCGGTGGATTCGTTGCTCCAGGAGGGACGACCGCCATGGAATTTTTGCGTCCAGTCACCCCAATCCAAGCCGCCGGGAATCCAGTCCGGGGTCGGCTGGCTGTAGCAACACAACACTTCGTATTCATTAATCCGCTTACCGCGCGGTTTCATGAAATAGTTCATTTTACGTTGGGTTTCCAACGGCTTGTCGGGCACGGCGGCCATGATTTTAGCGGCAATTTCCGGGTCGGTCAGGCCGCGTCTGCCACCATTTACTTCTATAGACATAAGCTAGTTCCTTAAAGAGTTGAGATGATTACAGAGCTTTCAATGGATCGGAAAACACGCAGTTAATCCGTTTGATGTCATCCAGTGTCCACAATTTGCCGTCTTTATTGGTGTGCGGCTGACTGATCAGGGTTTTGCCGTCGCTACGCACCCCAAAGCCTTCGGCAATCACATCGGACAATTCACGACCTTCGTATTGTTCGAAGATGTTTTGGCACTCATAACGCTCAGGTTCCGACAACCACATTCTTTCGCCCCATTGGTCGCTGAAGGAATGTTTTTTGCCGTTGTATTCCAGAACCCGCAGCGTGCTTTCGCCTTTGCAATAGCTGGGGCAGAACGGTACTTGCGAAACTCGGTCGATATAGATCGGATGGTTGTTTTCGATGAACCATTGGATGGGCAGGAAGCCGCTGCTGGGATCTTCGCAACCGCGCGCACGCCATTCGTCGTAGACTTTGCCGTACATGTCGTACCAGCCTGGGTAGTTGGCTTCATACCATTCGGCTTCTTCAGCGGTTGGCAGGCTCAAGCGGAAAAAGCCGGTAGGCCATAAGGCATAGGCAATCAGGAACAAATCGTGATGGGCCCAGTAGGCGTCTTTTTTGGCATCGCGCAAGCTGCGTGGCGATTCCACGCCGTATTTGCCTAAACGACCGATCCAGATACCGCCCCAATCTTCGTATACCCAGCGGTTCCAGGTTTTTACCCAAGGCTCGACTTTGAAATGACTGCCGTACTCGAACATCATGCCCAATACCGGGGTGAAGTATTTTTGTTGGGTCCAGAAGGCGTTGTTCAAATCGGTATTCAGATATTTCGAAGCCGCTTCGTCGTTGGCGATGGATACCACGGTTTGATAACCGTTAGCCATGTGACGCAGCTCGTCGGTTTCGATGGACAGGAACACGGTTGGGGTCATTTCATCGCCGTTGGCGGACGCCCATTCGGTCACCGCCACGATCAATGGATTGGTAAAGCAGGCTTCACCGACCAATTGCAGGTTGATGGAGCATTCCACCGCATCACCGGAAATGAAGCCGTCGGAAAACACCCGTTTCATGCCTTTCCATAACGGGCCAATCGCCCGCGTACGACGGGCATCGTTATGCCCGGCGGCATCCTGGCCTTGTTTGGCAAAGTAATAGTTGATGTATGCACACTGGTTGGTGTGACGAATTTCATCTAACACTTGTCCCAAGTAGCCATTTTTTTGTTCTGGTGCAGTTGCAGAATCCCACAGCATGCCGGTCGCGGCAATCGCATTGTATTCACCCACTTCCAGGAAGTTGGAAATGACTTTCATCGATTCATTCCATTTTGGGTGCACGCGGTTGGCGGCGTCTACCCGTGTCAACACGTCTTGCAAGCTACCGAATTGACGCTCGTCTTTGACCGATTCCATACGCGCATATTCTTTAGCGATCAGCTTGAATTGCTCTTTGGTATCGTTGGCCATTTTGTATTTGGTCGAATATTTGGTTCGATTTTTATCAAAATCCCAAGTAAAGCTTTGCATCCATCTGTGTACCTCCTGGGCACCTACGCTAACGGGCGCCGGATTGGCGGCCAATGCATCGGTTGCGGCTTTTGTAGCAGTACTTATAGCCATAGTGACTCCTGATTGTTCTGTTATTAGTTCTAAAAAGAGACTGATAGCCGTTAGCGTTATTTGAGCTGTTGCTGTGGTTTTGAACTGGCTGGCATTTGCGAAGAACCATCAGTCTCGGTTGCTTATAAAGCAACAGGCATGCCATTTTTTCAATCAGGGTGAAATGGCTTTTATTACAGAGTCTTAAGATGGTTTTGACTGCTGGGAGTGGGGAGGATAAGCTGGTTAAAGGTGTCGAAAAACTGGACAGTGTCTAAAAAATGAACGTCCAGTTTTGGTGGATAAAGTTTAAATATGCGGACAAGCTTTAAAATAAATTAGCCTGGATAGCATGGATTCGGGAGAATCTAAATCGGCTCCAGGCTATGCCTGCATCAGGCAGCGTTTTTGGATTTCAGCGATTGTTCATTCACTGTCGAAACCAGCTGACCATTTTTGTAGTCTGCCATCGCCTGTTCAATCTCCTCGCGGGTATTCATGACAAAAGGCCCGTATTGGACTACAGGTTCCCGCAAGGGTTGGGCAGCCAACAATAAAAATGCCGTAGCCTTATCACCAGCCTGTAATTCAAGCTGATCGCCGGGAGAGAGTAAGCCTGCCGTTTGCGCTGCCAACGGGCGCAGGTCATCCCGAGCGCCAATCAAGGCATTCCCTTCGTAAACATAAACAAAGGCATGATGATCGGCGACCAGTGGGTGCATAAAAGTGCCGCCAGCCGGGAGCCTGACATCCAGAAACAAAGGCTGGGTGCTGATGCCTTGAATCGGGCCGGTGATGGTTTGGCCTTCCAGGGTTGCAGCTCCGGCTAATACTTTGACTTGTCCACCGTTGGCTAAATTCAGCAAGGTAATGTCTTCCGGCTGGATGTCCCGATAACTGGCGGGTTTCATTTTTTCCCGGGCAGGCAGATTGATCCACAGCTGGAAACCCCGCATCCGGCCACTTTCCTGTTGCGGCATTTCTGAATGAATGATGCCACGGCCCGCCGTCATCCATTGCGCACCGCCGCTTTTCAAATCACCCTGATTGCCTAGATGATCCTGGTGCAGCATATGACCGTCCAGCATATAGGTTACGGTTTCGAAGCCGCGATGCGGATGATCCGGGAAACCGGCGATGTAATCGTCGGCATTTTCCGATGAAAATTCATCCAGCATCAGAAATGGGTCCAGTCGCAGGGTTTGTGATTGCCCCAGACTGCGGCGCAGTTTGACGCCGCCACCATCCGAGGTGGCCAGTGCCGGGATGATTTGTTTTAAAGTGCGTGTGCTCATGATGTTCTCCTGAAAAGTCACTAATTTGTAGCCAGCCGATGTTTATTCCTGGATAGCTTCGACTGGAATATCAACCGTCACTTCATCGCCAACATGGGGTGCGTATTTGCCCATGTTGAAATCGCTGCGTTTAATGATCGTGCTGGCGTTAGCCCCGCAAGCCGGTTTTTTCAGCATGGGATGCGGCATACATTGGAAAGACGTGATGGTTAATGTCACCGGCTTGCTGATGCCTTTGAGGGTTAAAGTACCCTCGACAGTCACTGGGTTTTCGCCGTCGAATTTCAGCTGAGTCGAGGTAAAAGTCATCAGCGGGTATTGCGCGGTATGCAAAAAATCTTCACCCTGAATATGTTCATTAAACAGCGCCGAACCGGTATTCACTGATTTAGTATCTACGCTGACGTTGATGCTGCCGGATTTGGCTTGCCGATCGATCACGATTTTGCCCACAGCTTTGTCGAAGCGACTTAACTGCGTGGAATATCCAAAGTGGCTGTACGAAAAGCGCGGCAGGGTGTGTGATTCATCCAGGGCATAAGTTTCGGGGGCGGCCCATGCCGGGCTGGAAATAGTGGTTGTTAAAGCAATGAGTGTTAAGTATTTCATGGTGTGCTCCTGGGTTGGTTGTTGGGCGTAAAGATTTTTGTGTTTCATCAAGGCATTAATTGACTAATGCCGTCAGTCGCTGCCTGGCGTCGGCCAAGGTCTTGGCTTTGGTTTCTGTATTCATGTTCAGACCTTCCGCATAGATAAATTCGATATCGCGAATGCCCAAAAAATTCAAAAAATCCTGAACATAGCGGGTTTGACTATCCAGCGCAGTGCCGACATATTGGCCGCCTCGGGTGGCAAACACGTAGACTTTTTTGTTATTCAGCAGCCCTTCAGGGCCGTTCTC
>SXGU01137610.1_pt1 | contig 11922 bp, 10 predicted proteins | sample 3174531 | NCBI WGS metagenome assembly SXGU01 (sample SAMN11356863, study PRJNA531348) | freshwater metagenome | isolation source: freshwater sample F1-140 | place: China: Fuxian Lake, Yuxi | collected 2017-12-25
CGATCGGCGACATGGCGCGCGAGCAACCCGACGGCGTATTCGATCTCGTCGTTCTGTCGTACAACACCCTGTTCAACCTCGGCGACCAGAATCTGCAACGTGAATGCATCGCGCAGTCGGCCGCGCGCCTCTCGGCTGGCGGTCGTCTGGTGATCGATGCGTGCGTCATCGACCCCGACGCGCCAGCGGTGGGCACCACCACCGAGCGCCGTGGCAGGTGGTCGCTCACCACGACGAGCACGTTCGATTCACGCACTGGTGACGTCGTCGGAACGATCACGAGCATCCACGACGACGGCCGAATCGTCGAGCGACCGTTCCGAATCACCTATCGGTCCCCCGAGGCGATCGAGCACGATTGCTCGTCCGTCGGGCTTCGTCTCACGACTCGCTACGAGTCGTGGCGAAGGACACCGTTCACCGATGCTTCCTCGCGACACGTGAGCGTGTTCGAGAACCTACGCTGAAGCGATGAGCACCATCCGGGTTGCACGGGAAATCCGAGCAAGTGTGGAGCAGGTCTGGCGCGTGGTGGAACCGGTCGAGCGTCACGTGGATTGGATGGCGGACGCCGAATCCATCGAATTCATCACCACACAGCGTCGCGATGTCGGGACGGAGTTCCGCTGTCGCACCAAGGTGGGACCGCTTCGCCTCACCGACGTCATGCGAATCACCAAATGGGAGCCGCGTCGAGCGATGGGCGTCGAACACGTCGGCCTCGTGACCGGCAGCGGAGTGTTCACGCTCACCCCACTCGGCGACCGACTCACGCGTTTCGAATGGGAGGAGACGCTGACGTTTCCCTGGTGGCTGGGTGGCCCGCTCGGTGCGTTCGTCGGTGGCACGGTGGTATTGCGCGCCATCTGGCGCGGCAATCTACGACGGCTCGCCGTCTTATGCGAGGCCGCGAACTAGCGCGGTTGCCGCCATCGCCGCGACCACCACCACGATGAACGGCGCCCGGCGCCACACCGCAATCACCGCGACGATCAGTCCCGCTGCCCGAGCATCGAGGACGAGCGACTGGGCGGACGTGAACGTGTCCTTGGCGACCAACGCCGCAAGGAGACTCGCCGGAATCAATGCCAAGCAGCGCTCCAGCATCGCTGGTAGGCGTCGACCGCCCACGACGACGAAACCGAGCACCTTCAGACCGAAAGCGACCACCGACAACAGAACGATGAGTCCCCACAACTGCACCGACGACAACTGCATCGCCGACATTGCCTCGTCGTTCACGGGCGCACTCCGAAGAGCACACCGACGACGGCCACCAGGATTGCAACCCCGACGGGAACGAACGGTGTGAGCGCCACGCACACCACGGCACCGGTCAGCGCAGCGAGCCTGCCGCGTCGGGTGCGCAGGTGCGCCGGGAGCATCGCTGCGAACGCGGCCGGGAATGCAGCATCGAAGCCGAGGGCTCGCGTGTCGAGCAGCGATCCCGCCAATGCGCCGATCAAGGTCCCGAGATTCCACGTGACGAAGAGCGACAGCGCCGTCACCCAGAAGGCGGTGCGCGAGAGTCGTGGCTCCGATTCGGCCGTCGTCATCGCAGTCGTCTCGTCGATCACGAATTGTGCGGCAACGAGTCGCCGGAACAAGGGCAGACGATTGCCCGAGGCGTCGTTGGAGATTCTCCCCGCCAACACCAATCCATAGACGAAGTTGCGTACCGCGAGGAGCGCGGCTCCACCGAATGCCGCGCCGAGCGAGCCGCCTGCGCCGACCACGCTCATCGCCGAAAACTGGGATGCACCGGTGAAGGTGAAGAACGAGAGTGCACACGCCTGCCACACGTTCGCTCCGGCCGAGACCGCGGCGAGTCCGAAGGAAAGTGCGGTGATTCCGACGGCGCCACCGAGGGTCAGACTCGCGGTCACCACGCGCTTGCGTTCGGTCTCGTTGAACGATGAGTCGGCGCTCATGTCGTCACCCGTCCGACACTCGATCGCATCATGCAGAGATGCCGCGCAACATCTCGTCGGCGGCAGCCCACGGATCGAGTGCACCAGTAATCACTCGGCTCTCCAGATCGTCCCAGGTGGCGCCGCTGCAGAGTTCGCGTGCCCGCAGTTCGAGGCGTCGCTCGACGATCTCGCGCAGCTCCTCGCGACGGCGCGTCTCGCGACGCCGTTCGAGGTCCCCGGATGTCGTCGCGTTCGCCTGGTGGGCGACGATGGCGTCGAGAAGTTCTTCGACACCGCTCGAGGTGGTTGCGACGGTCGTCGTGATGGTCGGCGTCCATTCGTTGACGGCAAACTCGGTGAGTTCGATCATTGCGTTCAGATCGCGGCGTGTTGCTTCGACGCCGTCCCGATCGGCCTTGTTGATGGCAAAGACATCGGCGATCTCGAGCAGGCCCGCTTTGTTGGCTTGCACCGCATCGCCCCAGCCGGGGTTCACCACCACGACGGTCGTGTCGGCCTTGCCGGCGATCTCCACCTCCACTTGTCCCACACCGACGGTTTCGATGATCACCCAGTCGTGTCCCGTGGCATCCAGCACGCGCACCGCCTCGCTCGTCGCCAGCGCCAGTCCACCGAGATGTCCACGCGTCGCCATCGAGCGGATGTACACCCGTTCGTCGTGCGTGTGTTCCTGCATGCGGACTCGATCCCCGAGTATCGCGCCGCCCGTGTACGGCGAAGAAGGATCGATCGCCAGTACACCGACCCGCGCGCCGCGTTTGCGCAGTTCGCCGATGAGCGCCGACGTCAGCGTGCTCTTGCCGGCGCCGGGCGCCCCGGTGATGCCGACCACGTACGCGTTTCCGAGGTGGGGACTGGCCAAGCGGGCAACGACCCGGGCATCGTCACCACCACGCTCGACGACGGACAACAACCGAGCGAGTGCGCCTCGATCACCTCCGCGGGCGGCGACGAACAGTTCGGCGGGGTCGTACGACCGTGCAGCCATCGGTGCTACACCGCGACGACTTCAGTCACACCGTCGACGCGGTCCCGCATGATTCGCTCGATGCCCGCCTTCAACGTTTGATCGCTCGCCGGACATGTTCCGCAAGCGCCGACGAGCGTCACCGACACCACACCGGTGGCCTCGTTCACGTCGCGCAACACGATGTCGCCACCGTCGGCTTGCAACGCCGGACGAATCACCTCGATGGTCTCCTCGACTTGACTTCGAATGGACACTCTTCACCTCGTGCGATTCGACGTGCTGACGTGGGTCGAACCCCTTCTACGATAGGAGCGTGCTCGCACACCAAGGTGGTTGGGACGAGATTCTCCTCGTGGCAGGACCGATGGTAATGATCGTCCTTCTGTTGTGGCGGGCGACGAATCGCGTCAAACGCGCGTCACGTCGGCACCAAGACCGCTGAGACGACCAACCAGGTCGTCGTATCCGCGGTCGATGTGGTGGATGTCGTGTACGACCGTCTCACCGCTCGCCACCAGCCCCGCGACCACCAGTGCCGCACCGGCGCGAATGTCGGGGACGCGAACCTCGCCACCGATGAGTTCGTACACACCGCGCACGGTGGCCTTGTTGCCGTAGATGGCGATCGACGCCCCGAGTTTGCGGAACTCCTCGATGTATCGGAATCGTCCGGGGAAGAGCGTCTCGGTGACCGAACCCTCTCCCCGACTCACGCACAACATGCCGACGAGTAGCGGCTTGTAGTCGGTGGCGATTCCGGGGTACGGCTCGGTGATGAAGTCGATCGCCCGCAGGCGCTCGTGGGAGGTCACGCGAATTCCGTCGCGCTGCGGGGTGACCGCCACACCCATCCGCGCATAGCAATTGAGCAGTTCCTCCATGTGCTCCGTGCGCGCCGCGCGAACCACGATGTCGCCGCCGACGACGGCGACGGCCGCCATGTAGGTCGCCGCTTGTACGCGGTCCGGCACCACGGTGTAGCGGCTGCTCTTCAGCGACCCGCGTTCGCAACCATGGATGATCAAGCGCGAGGTACCGATGCCCTCGATGTCGGCCCCCATCTGCACGAGCATGTTGCACAAGTCCTGCACCTCTGGTTCGCGTGCGGCGTTGTCGATGACCGTGACACCCCTGGCGTAGATCGCCGCAGTCAGGAGGTTCTCGGTCGCACCGACGCTCGGAATGTCGAGTTCGATGTCGGTTCCCTTCAACCGCTCGGCGTGGGCGAAAATGTCGTACAACCCCTCCTCCACCGTGGCACCCATCTTCTGGAGTCCCGCCACGTGCAGGTTGATCGGTCGGCCACCGAAGTCGTCGCCACCCGGCCAGTTGATGCGCGCCGAACCATAGTGCGTGAGCAGAGGTCCGAGCACGTTGAGACTGGCGCGCATCTTGTCGAACTTCTCGAACGGGACCTCGGGGGTGATGTTGCCGGTATTGGTGAGCTGCAGTTCGTGGGTGCCAAGCCAGGTGGACCGGACACCGAGTGCACCGAGTGTTTCGGACATGGTGTGCACGTCGGTGATCGCGGGCACGTTCGTGAGCACGTAGTCGCCCTCCGCCAGCAGCGTCGCCGCCATGAGCTTCAAGACGGAGTTCTTCGCGCCCGGCACCTGAACGGATCCCGACAACGGACCGCTGCGGCGCACGACGATGCGCGGAGACTCGATTTTCACCACTCTCAGTATGCTCGCGCAGTGCCGTCATCTGGTGAACGCCGCGTACTTGCGTTGTTGGCACTCGCGTCGGTGCCGTTTGCTTTCGTCAACACGCTGTTCACCCAGACGGTGTCCTTTGCAGCCGATGAGTTCGGTCGAAGTGATTCCGACATCGGCATCGGCGCGGCGGTCGTGCGCTGGGGTGTCGTCCTCGTGCCACCCGTCGCCGTTCTTGCGGACCGTCTCGGTCGACGTCGGGTGCTCGTTGCTGCATTGTGGGGTGCCCCGGTTCTTGCGTCACTCGGAGCGTTCGCCCCCAACTACGAATGGCTCGTTGCGTCCCAGGCTCTCGCTCGACCGCTCGCTCTCGTCATCAACGTGATGATCCTGGTGATGCTCACCGAAGAGATGTCGCGCGAGACTCGCGCACGTTCCGTCGGCACGGTGGCGATTGCCAGCAGCCTCGGCGCGGGCATCGCCGTGGGCACCCTGCCCCTAGCCGACCTCGCGACGTCGGGATGGCGGTGGCTCTACCTCGTCTCGCTCGTGTTCCTGCCGGTCGCCCACTTCCTTCACCGCCAATTGGGTGAAACGGCCCGCTTCACACACATGCACGACGTCGATGCGATCACGATCGCCACCCATGTGTCGTCGGCTCGCTTGCTTTCGCAGATCGCCGCGGCATCGCTCACCGGATTGTTCGTCGCGACCGCCAGCGTGTACCTCGTCAACTACCTTCGCGACGTTCGCGGTTACGACGCAGTGATGGTGAGCGCGTTTACCATCGTCACTGCCATTCCTGCCGGGCTCGGCATCGTCGTCGGCGGTCGAATCGCCGACGAACGCGGTCGCCGCATGGTCGGCGCGCTGTCGCTCGTGATCGGTGCCTTGCTCGTGGTGTTGGCGTACTCCACCGGCGGTGTCGCCATGTGGTGCTTCGAAATCACGGGTGGCATCTTCCTCGGCGTTTCGTTCCCGGCGTTGAGCGTCTACCGGGGCGAGATGTTTTCGACGGCACGGCGTGGCATGGGGTCATCGGTGGTGACGGCCAGCGGTCTCATCGGGGGAAGCGTCGGTCTCATCTTCGCCGGTCGACTCCTCGATGCAGGATGGAACTACTCGCGGGTCATGGGTGTAATGGTTGTCGCTCCGGTGATCGTTGCAGTCATCGTGTTGGTGGCTTTTCCCGAAACGGCCCACCGCGAACTCGAGGAGATCAGTCCCGACGTCGTCGACGCTTCGCAATCCGGGTCGTCGCAGTCCTCTTGACCGGCTTGACCGGTGGTTTGGCGGTCGGTTTCTCGACGGGCAGCAGGCTCACTTCGATGCTCCTGCGCGAGTGGTTGAAGTCGCTCACTTGCAGCACGAGTGCCTCACCGATCTTCACGTGCTCGCGTGGCGTCCGCGGAGCCGGATTCTTCATCAGTCGCACCGGCAGATAGCCGGCCACCTCACCGATGCGCACGTATGCACCGTGCGACGCGAACGATTCGACGACACCCTTGATTCGCGCACCGACGGCGAACTTCGCGGCGAAGGATTCGAACTGCTCGACGGAATTCACCGCCGACGGCGATGGCGCACGCGTCGATGCAGTGGCAGGTGGCTCCTTCGTGGTCGCTCGCACGGGTTGACGTGGCGAAGGTCGTGGCGCGGTACCCACCGGTGGTCGACTGGTCGGACGCGGAATCGGAGCGGTCTTGTTGGGAACACCGCGACGCGGTGGTGCGTCCGTCTTGACCCGAACGGGTAGGCGATCGACGAACACCCAGCCCACGTGCGGCACGGGCTTCCCTCCGATCAAGCGACCCGGTTCGAAGAGCCAGACGTACATGTCATGGAATTCCTGATAGCTGTCGTTCGACACGACGGTTGCCTTCACCTTGTCGGCGATCATCAGGACGAATCCATCTCCACGTCCCACGGCGCCGGCCGGTGGAGTGACGAGCTCGCCGTTGGCGATTGCCTCCGAGAATTCAGCCGCCTCCTTCTTGTCGATTCGATGCCCGAAACTGGCGTCGACCACCACGGTGACCTGGGTCTTGGGGTACTCCTTCATGAAGGCGAGCACCGCCTCGTTCAGTTGCTTCAGGCTCGGCGCACCGCGGCCCTCCGTGGCGAGGTTGCTGCCATCCACCACGACATGGGAGGGCACGACACGGTCGGCGATCTTGGGTTTGGTGGTCACCACGCGGCGAACGTCGCGTCCATCAACTCGGCGAGTTCCTGGTCGTGCACGGCCTTGGACCCCGTGGCCGGGCTTCCCGATTCCACGCGCGCTGCATGGTGGAGGTCGTAGCCCCTGTCCTTCAATCGCCAGATGATGTGTTCGACGAAGTGCCAGGCTCCCATGTTCTCCGGCTCCTCCTGCAACCACAGCACTTCCCGCGCATTCGGATACCGATCGAGCACCTCGTGGATTTGACCTTCGGGGAACGGATACAACTGTTCCACGCGCACCACGGCAACCGCCGCTTGTCGCTTGGTTCGTTCGTTCATCGCGTCCCATGCGACCTTGCCCGAGCACAACACCACCCGCTTGACCGCCGAACGATCGGCCACGAATGGATCGTCGAGTACTTCTTCGAACGATCCGGTCGTCAACTCGGTGATCGGTGATCGACTCTCCTTCATGCGCAACGGCTGCTTCGGCGCCATCACGACGAGGGGCTTGCGTACATCGCGGCGAACTTGGCGACGCAACAAGTGGAAGTACTGTCGCGCAGTCGTCGGATAGGCGACTTGAATGTTGTCCTCGGCACACAACTGCAGGAACCGCTCGAGGCGTGCCGATGAGTGTTCGGGACCCTGACCCTCCATGCCGTGTGGGAGGAGCAACACCAAGCCGTTGTGCTGACCCCACTTGTCCTCCGCGGCCACGAGGTACTGGTCGATGATGATCTGTGCACCGTTGATGAAGTCACCGACCTGTGCTTCCCACAGCACGAGCGCAGCCGGGTTCGCATGCGCGTAGCCGTACTCGAAACCGAGCGCGGCGTACTCCGACAACAGCGAGTCGTACACCCAGAACTTCGCCGAGCCGGCGCCCAGATTGGCGAGCGGGGCGAACTTGGTCTCGTCGTTGTAATCGACGAGCACCGCGTGACGGTGGCTGAACGTGCCGCGTCGGCAGTCCTCGCCGGCGAGTCGTACGGGTGTGCCCTCGACGACGAGTGATCCGAATGCCAACGCCTCGGCGGTTCCCCAGTCCACTTCTCCATCCCGGTGGTAGGTCTCCGAACGCCCCTCGAATTGCCTGAGCAACTTCGGATGGACGGTGAAACCATCGGGGTACCTGTTGAGTGCGTCGAACACCCGATCAAGCACCTCTCGATCGACGCCCGTCGCAACGTGCGGCAGCACACCTGCCGGTTTGGGTGGCGGCGGAACCTTGGTGACGGCGCGGGCATGTGCACGCGTGTCGTCGAGGGCCACCTGCAACTTGCCCTGATAGTCCGCCAACACCTTCTCGGCATCCTCGAGGGTCACCACTCCGCGCTTCACGAGCGTCTCGAGGTACAACTTGCGGACGCTGCGTCGCTCCGCAATCGCCTTGTACATCAGAGGTTGCGTGTAACTCGGGTCGTCGCCTTCGTTGTGCCCGTGTCGGCGGTAGCACACCATGTCGATGACGACGTCCTTGTGGAATTGCCGGCGATAGTCGAACGCCAACTTTGCAACCCGCACGCAGGCCTCGGGGTCGTCGCCGTTCACGTGGAAAATCGGCGCTCCGACCGACTTGGCGATGTCACTGCAGTATTGCGACGAGTGAGCGTATTCCGGTGACGTCGTGAAGCCGATCTGATTGTTGATGATGAGGTGGATGGTGCCGCCGACGCGATATCCGCTGGTGTCGCTCATCGCCAGACACTCCGCGACCACGCCCTGACCGGCGAAGGCAGCGTCACCGTGCACGAGGAGTGGCAGCACGCTGAACGCCCCCGGCGGCTCGATCTGGTCTTGCATCGCCCGAACGGTGCCGAGCACGATCGGGTCGACCGTTTCCAGGTGACTCGGGTTGGACGCGAGTTCGACGGGCAACAACGCACCGCTGCGCGCCTGGAACTTTCCGGAGGCGCCGAGGTGGTACTTCACGTCACCGGATCCCTGCACGGCCTCCGGATCGACGTGACCCTCGAATTCGCCGAACAAGTGCTCGAGACTCTTGCCCACCACGTTGGCCAGGACGTTCAATCGACCACGGTGCGCCATGCCGATGACTGCGCCATCCATGGCGTGGTCGGCGGCGAGGTTGAGGATCATGTCCATGATCGGCACCGCCGACTCGGCGCCTTCAAGGCCGAACCGTTTCGTGCCCACGTACTTGGTGGCGAGAAATCGTTCGAATGCCTCGGCGGCATTCAGTCGTTCGAGAATGACCATCGGATCGGGCGTGACGTCGTCGACGTGTCCCTCCACGCGCTCCTGCACCCAGCGCTGTTCGTCGGTGTTCTGGATGTGCATGTACTCGATGCCGATCGTTCGGCAGTAGGCATCACGCAACACGCCCAGGAGGTCGCCGAGCGACGACCGCTGCACACCGCCGACTCCGCCGGTGGCGAACTCGCGATCGAGATCCCAAATCGTGAGCCCGTAGGTTAGCGGGTCGAGTTCGCGGGGCATCCGCGGCGCCTTCCAACGCAACGGATCGAGGTCGGCGATCAGATGACCGCGCACTCGATGCACACGAATGAGCGTCGCAACCTGCATTTGCTTGTGGGCCTGCAGATCGACGCCCTCGAGGTCGTTGGTGTCGTTGCGCCACTTGACCGACTCGTACGGAACCCCGAGGCTGCGGAAGATCGCCTCGTAGAAACCGTGTTCGCCGAGCAGCAACTCGTTGACGTACTTGAGGAAGAGTCCGCTCTCGGCGCCCTGGATGATGCGGTGGTCGTAGGTACTCGTGATGGTGACCACCTTGGACACACCGAGTTGGTTCAGTGCGCGTTCGTCACTGCCCTGGAATTCGGCCGGATAGTCGATGGAGCCAACTCCGACGATGACGCCCTGGCCGACCATCAAGCGCGGCACCGACTGGTTGGTGCCGATGGTGCCGGGATTGGTGAGGCTCACGTTCGCACCCTGGTAATCGTCCACGGTGAGTTTGTTGTTGCGAACCCGGCGAATGATGTCGTCGTAGGCGAGGAGGAAGCCCATGAAGTCGAGCGTGTCGGCGCCCTTCAGGACGGGCACCACCAGCGTCCGCTGGCCGTTGCCCTTGTCGACGTCCACGGCGAGTCCGAGGTTCACGTTCGTGTGTCGTTGCAGTTGCGGCTTTCCATCCGCATCGGCGACGAAGGCATTCTTCATGTTCGGGACCGCATCGGCGAGCGCTCGCACCACTGCGAAGCCGATGAGGTGCGTGAAGCTCACCTTGCTCTGCCCCGTGCGTGATCGGTAGCCGTTGATGACCCGACGATTCACCTCCAACAACTTGGCGGGAATTTGTCGCACACTCGTGGCAGTAGGCACGGTGAGACTGCGCTCCATGTTCGAGGCGATCGCGGCACCGACACCGCGGATCGGCTCCGGCACACCCGGCGGAGTCAGGGTCGGCGGAGTCGATGCGGTCGTCGTCTGCGTGGGGGTGATGGCCGGCGGGCGGCGCATCGGAAACGTGTCGTCACCAGGAACAGCGGTCCCCTGGGATCCGTTGGTCCCGTTGGTTCCAACAGGTGATGCAGGTGTTGTGCGAGCGGCTGACGGCAAATCCGTGCGACCAGCGGCGGGCGACTTGTAGTCGCTGAAGAATTCCCGCCACTGTTCGCTGACGGCGGAGGGATTGTCGCGGTAGCGCTCGTACATCTCCTCGACGAGCCACGAATTCGCCCCGAAGTCGTCGCCCGACGCAACGCCGAGTTGCTGGTTCACGGGCGAAGTCACGCCATCGAGCGTACTTATCTGGGCGCTCGGCCTAGCCGAGCATCGTTTCAGAAAGGAGCCACAGCACGAGCCACAGCACCCCGCTGGTGATGAGCGCGTTCTTGTGCGACTCGTACGGCCACAGCAACTTGTTGGTCGCCGCCGTGCCACCCAGTTTTCCGAGGGCGTTCACCTGCAAGATGGCGCCGAGCACCACTGCGATGATTACGTAGTTGCGCGCGTCGCCCGCCGATGCGCCGGAGAATGCACCACTGTAGAAGTGTGCCGAACCGACCATGAACCAGAGCATCGACACCGAGAAGATCATGTTCTGACGCGAGGCAAGGAGCGCCCGTCGTCCAGCCGCCGCGGCATTGGGGTCGGGTTGTCCGCCTCCGAGGACGTTCACCGCATTTGCCAGGACTACTCGTTGGTTCTTCCAGATCACCATCCACACGTTGGCGGCCATCGTGATGGCAAAGATCATGCCGACCGAGATCGCCGCGTCATGCCCGATGCCGGCGGTCGAACCCTCGCCGAGGACGTTCTGCCAGTAGTCGGGCTGACCGGTGATGAGGATTCCCGTTCCCAGGGTGGCGATCGCCGCCCAACGGAACCACCAGAGCGCACGTCGCGCCAACTTGTCGAGCGTGATGTTGCGCGCCTTGGCTTCGTCGCCGTACGTCGCAAGCGCGGGAACTTGGACGAGGTTGAAGTAGTACAGCAAACCGATCCAGGCGATTCCCACCAGGACGTGGAGATAGCGCATGAAGAAGTCGAGGAAGTAGTTGCCTGAGAAGAGTTCCATCGTGAGTCCTCCGGAGGTGGTTGATGAGCGGGCGACGTGCGTCGCTCGCTCTACGAAGGTAGTGGAAACTAGGTTGTACGTCGGTGACTGCCGAATTCATCTACACCTGCTACAAACTTGGCCGCTTTTATCCGCCAGACCGTCAGGTCCTAGCCGACATCTCGTTGTCGTTCTATCCGGGGGCGAAAATCGGCGTGCTGGGTTCCAACGGCAGCGGAAAATCGAGTTTGCTCAGGATCATGGCCGGACTCGACGATGGATTCTCCGGCGAGGCGCGACTGACTCCCGGATTCAGCGTCGGGCTTCTCGCCCAGGAGCCACAACTCGATGCCGACAAGGACGTCCTCGGCAACGTCATGGATGGTGTGGCCCCGATTCGCGACCTCCTCGCCGAATACGAGAAGGTCACCGCGATGTGGGGCGAACCCGACGCCGATTTCGAAAAGGTCGGTGCGCGACAGGCCGAACTCGAGTCCAAGATCGCGGCAGTCGACGCCTGGAGTCTGGAACGCAACGTCGAGATTGCCATGGACGCACTCCGCTGTCCGGCCAACGATGCCGACGTCACGAAGTTGTCGGGTGGTGAGCGTCGACGCGTGGCGTTGTGCCGGCTGCTCCTATCGCGTCCCGACCGGTTGTTGCGCGACGACCCGACCAACCATCTCGACGCGGAAAGCGTCGACTGGCGCG
>SXGU01210155.1_pt1 | contig 11922 bp, 9 predicted proteins | sample 3174531 | NCBI WGS metagenome assembly SXGU01 (sample SAMN11356863, study PRJNA531348) | freshwater metagenome | isolation source: freshwater sample F1-140 | place: China: Fuxian Lake, Yuxi | collected 2017-12-25
AAAAATTCTAGGCAATATTTTTGGGAAAATAGTATGTGCCCTATTTTTATTATGCCTCTAATAAAAAATTCTAGGCAATATTTTTGGGAAAATACATAAACGCCAAAATAAACTCTAAAAATATGATATTTTTTAGTTAAAATATGATTTTTATTATTATACTTGAATACTTTATATATTATGCGACTTAGATTTTTCTTTATTTTTTAGTGATGGTTTTCTGATTACTTTTTTATAATTCTGCGACTTGATTTGGCGGTTATGTAATTTATATATAAATTTTATACGTTATCCAGAAGTGGATAGCGCTAGAAGTGTGTAAAATAAATTTTGTATGATAGTGAATTAATTAAGTATTACAAAAAATGATACAAAAATATATTATATATTATTATAAAGGCCATAACCGCAAAAATAAGTCGCAGAATTATAAAAAAGTAATAAGAAAAATATAATCAAAAAATAAAGAAAAAGTAATCAATGATAATAATTTTTACAATTTAATTTTGCGGTTACGGCCTCAATTGAATTGAGTATTTTTTATTTTAGGATGTTTTTACTTTTTATATTTTGTAAAAATCAATCGAGTAGTTTTAATAAATAAAAATTTAAAAATATATTCAATTGAGTATTTACTTGTACGAGCTGTGAAAATATGTTATATAATAATAATTAATCTTCATTTGTATCTATATCATCTAGATTCTTGCCTTCATATTCATCGACAATATAGCGAAGTACTTTATTATCCACTGCCACTGCCTTTGCATAATTAAGAATACATTTTTCCGTTATAAGTAGATTGTGTTTTTCCCTTAATAGTCTAATTAAAGTGTTATTCATGGTTTCACATGCATTTTCAATACATTCCTGGTCTGGTGTAACGCTCTTGAGAACTTTTCGAATCTCGCTAATGCTTGAATTAGTTTTACACATAGTTCGTAATATATCCAGGTCACATTTAACTTCAATTGGATATGATAATTTATTTATGTAAATTTTTGATTTGATTTGTTTGTCAGTGAAATATTTTTTAACATTATTATAATTTGTTAATTTTATGCCACAATCACATAATTCATTAAACTCATCAAGTGTAAAATCTATTAATTTGTGATTATTGATATTATTTATAGTGTTGCCTAGATCACCCATCGGAATTTTGTGTTGTAGTTTCAACAATTCTGTTATGTTTACGGGGGAACCATTTGCATATAGGAATGGTACTAAGATCTTAAAGTTAACGAATTGATATTTAGCCAGTTCTGATGAATCTACTTTATCAATAAATATTTGAAGTGTATTCTTTTCTATTTTTGCTCCATTATTGATACATTTTTTAATAATCTGTAATGGATCGATATAACTTTTGTTTACTATCCCATAAATTATATTATTGAACAAGTCCGCATTATTAAGCCCAATTTTCATGTCTAGTATTTTGTCAACTGATTTGTAAAATCCTTTCGATATCGCAGAACTTAAAATATAATGGATATATTCCTCGTCAAAGTTAGACGTAATGAATTTATTAATATATTTAATGAATAGTTCATCTGTACCCGGCATTTTTAGGAAAAAATTCATATCAATATTTTTATTATTTATAAATATTTCTACTATTTCCATATTTTCTTTTATTGTTTTCATTATTTTTACCGGGCTAACCTGATCACCCGTACAATTTTTAAAAATATAACTCAGGTTCTTAAGATTTTGTACATAATCTAGAGTCCAGCAAAGTATATCGTTACATACTACATATATATAACGCTCCAACAAACACTCAGGTATATCCTTATTATCATTATCAACATATTCATTTATTTTATCAGAAATAAAGGTGCAATATTCATGAGTATCATCACAGCCTTCATAATCATCCCAAACTGGATCAACATATACATTGATATTTTCTAACTTTTTTGGTATGTTATTGGTGTTCATTATATTAGTGTTCATTATATTGACGATGTTATCTATTATATGTATAAGTTTCATTTTTTTATATTTTTAAATAAATTTCCTTATCTGTATATCTTTTATCCTTATCAAGAGAAACAAAACCATAGTCCTCCAAATCCTCCATGGCATTTACTAACCAATCCAAGTAAAAATCCTTATAATAGCACTTTAATTTGGAATGATAATTCTTTATTTGGCTATAGTTTGTTTCTTTTCCAACATAGATTATATCCGAGCCATCAGCAACATATGTATCAATGGAACTCATGACATATATTAGCGTAAAATTATGATTTTTTCTATAAAGAGAATCTATCCTTTTATTTCCATATGATCTCTCGTAATTATCCAAAATAATGACTCTTTTTGTATCCTTATTTTGATTATAAAACTCGTGTAAGAATTTAGAGTCTACGAAATTGTAATCAATATAGTTATAATTAGGTGTCAATGATTTAGCGAGCGTTCTTGATAATAATGTTTTCCCTGATTTTTCCTTACCAATTATAACACATATATCTTCATATTTTAACATATACTATACATATTTATATTCTATTTGTTAAACCCCTTAATTTTATTTTTAGTCTTGTTGTTATATTTGAATCATCAGTGTCATATAAGTTCTCTTCATAAATATCCCTTAGCATGAAGAGGAGGTCTAAATTTTCAGCTATTATGCTAAAATATGTATAATCATCTGATTCGTCATAATAGTAAATTACACTAATATCTAATCCTACGTAATACGTTGGATCCTTTGTTCTATTTCTAATTATAGACACTGCTTCAGATACCTGCCTACTTTTTCCATTTGTATCCTCATCAAATCTTTTTTGTAATAGATATTTACCAAGATGGCGTTTATGATGATAAGAGTTTAGATATGCTATATTCAATACTAAGTCCTCACTTTTGCTTAAAGTATGTGTTACTATGTTTACTCTTTTTATAAGATTAAAACACTGATATCTATCAATTAATATGGATGGCAATGCATCTGCATTGTAAACTGTTAATCCCCCAGAATTCCTGTGCCCACCTCCTCCAAACTTTGATGCTATTTCTCCAACATCTGTACCCATTCCATTGGATCTAAGACTTATGTATGTCTCTCCAGTATATTCATTTATTGAATATGTTGATGCAAAATTAGCATCAGGATTCGATATCATAAAAGCATTTCCTATTTCTGATTTCAATATTGCTGTATTGACATTGCCTACAAAATATAAATAATTATCCAGGAGAATAAAGTTTACCGCAATTTTCTTAACTCCATCATTAATGTAAGTATCATTTTGTCGCATCATTCCATCACCAAGTGGAATCACGGTACCTGTAACATAATCATCATTTATGAATTTCTCATAATTATCGAATGTTTTGGGTATACTAAATATATATGATATAAATTGACGAATATTTGGCATTGATTTTTTACACAAATCATTTTCCTGAATGTATTTTATCATTAATGGTACATTATTTTCCCCAAAAAAATAAGCCCATGTAATATATGCACCAGAATGCTTTATATCAAATACTTTATTTTCATTTGATATATCTTTTAAATCTTTTTCTGCGCTATGATGATGATCCAATACAATCATCTTATTATGTTTAAGCATATTTCTTAATACATCATTTTTATATGAGAAATCACACATCAATACATATCGATTATTTAAGATTGGTGGTGGTTTTTGATATTGACATGCTATATATGTTATTTTTTTATTTTTTTTTTGTTTATTGTATAACCAACAGCAAAAAGCAGATGCAAATCCATCGATACAATCCCCGTGATATAGGACCGTATCTATTTGCTCTGGCTTTAGGCACAAATGGTCAAATTTAATCATCGTGTATTGGAAAAATATATAATTTATGTGTAATTAATTGATTGAATATCAATTTTTTTAGTTAATTGTAATTTTTTATTTTAGTTAACTGTATTCCAGCATAACCGCCAAATCAAGTCGCAGAATTATAAAAAAAGTAATAAGAAAACGATCATTAAAAAATAAAGAAAAATCTAAGTTGCAGAATATAAAAAGTGATCAAATAAAATAATAAAAACCATATTTAAACTAAAAATTATCATATTTTTTTGAGTTTATTTTGGCGGTTATGAGGCAATATTCTGGGAAATAGTCGTGATTAAGGAAGCTATTACGAGTTTTTTAACTCTATCACAATCACAATCACAATCACATAAATCAAGTTGAAGAATTATAAAAAAGTAATAAGAAAAAATCTAAGTCGTCGAATATAAAAAGTGATCAAGTAACATAATAAAAATATCATATTTTTGTAGTTTATTTTGGCGGTTATGCTAATCACAATTATAACTCATACCACCCCAGCTTATATCCAATATTTACAATTGGAGCAGAATCATCTAAATAAAGTGGCTTAAATGCTAATACAAGTATATCGGATTCATATTGCAAGAAATTATTAGAGATGCCAGTTATTTTTCTTCCCAGTTGAAAAATAAAATTTTTCGTTGCATCAAGGTTTATGGTGCTCTTGCCCTCTAAAAAACCAGAGTGAATAATGATTCCTGAATTTGTCGTTATACCTGATATATCTGTATTTAGTGCATATTCAATAACACTATAGCTATCACTATATGGGGGAGAAGAATATGGTGTCCATGTATATGCGCCTTCCAACGGGTTTAAGATTAATTTATATTCTACAACAGGAAACTTTGCTGCATTGTTACCCTGTTGATTATTTAAATAAATAGATAACTGGTGTAAAATTATTATCGAATTGTACACATCATATGAACCCGGTTTTATTATTCGAATCGCACAAGCATATTTATCTACATTCATAAGAGTGAAAGTCTCTAGTAATGTGTTACGTGAATTGGATCCAACAAACCTTACTATACTAGTTGCCTCATATCCTCCTTCTGAAATCACTGTTGAGCATATTTGTTTTAATGTTGCATTACCAGTATTGTATGTAATTTCATATCTGATTGGAAGTTGAGAAGAAGTCATATATGTATTATCTTCGATATTTGCATGATTAAAAGTATGTGCTAATATAAATCGTCCATTTAATACAAATCCAGTTCTAACACTCCCAACACCAAGCCATTCTATGTCTATCCAAAAAATATGTGCTTTGGAAAAATCTAATGCTTTTGCAGTTGGATCCCCATTCCAAGTGGAAATATGTACCCCAGTAAGTATGGTGTTACCCGATACACTATTTATCTTACATATTTTTATTCCATCAGGGGCAGGGGCAGCTTGCAAATATATTCCATTGTAATCATCGAAATATCCAACTCGTTGTGTTGAGGTTGATACTTGACTATTAGGTGAAGAATTCCCAGTGATGCTTCCAAAGACAAATGTATTTAATATTAATAATGATTTTCCTGGCTGATATGGGAAACGGCATTTTGATTCTCGGATAATTCTGGGTAAAGAATTACTACAACTAAGGGAAACATTTGAGGCATTTATATTATAAGTTATTCCCGAGCCATCAGTTGGATAATTTGAAAACTTATCACTTGCCTTATTAATATTTTTCGCGTCAAATAATGTATATGGATGTGATGTTCGAAGCCTGTTAAATGCATCCCTATGTAGATTATAACTATTCTCACTAGTTATGAGTGGATTTGCACTGGATAATGAATTTCCATCCGTATCGAGCATTTTAAAACCAGTATTACTTATGGAACCACTAATATTTGCAGAGACAGTTCCAGAAACAGGAACGGTGGTATTGCTAACATTAATATCAAGTCCTATTTTTCCACTGTTAGTAGTAGTTGTTACCTTATTTCCTGTAGAATCAGAAATTATGCCGTTAGTATTTAATCTATTGCCCGTTGATGTGATGGCACTTCCATCCGTATCAAGCATTTTAAAACCAGTATTATTTACTGTAACTGCACCAGTTGATGTTATATACTGAGTATCCGATAAATAAACATTATATATTCTTTTATCATATACTGAGAAATTATCAGTTGTTATCATTGCCTTGAAATACTTTAATTTCTTTGGTATAACTAATTCTCTCACTATGTTGTTGATGTTATATATTTCACTAGCTTCATAACCAGTATCAGATTGCTTATTTGTAAAATTGATAGTCAGTGTATCATTCCCAACAGTGTTTATATATATATAAATAAATTTATAATCACCCATATCTTCATAATTTCCAGTAAATGGGATTATATTTGGCTCGCCATTATATTGAGTTTCATAGTTATATGAATTTTTTATAGAAAGCATATATATATATATTGATAAATTTATTTGCTCATTTCACGCTATCATCTCTGCTGGAATACCTGGATATGACTCATATCCTGTTATTTCAATATCTTCTAACATAAAATCCTCGATATTTGTAACATTGCGCCTGAAACTTAATTTTGGGAATTTCCTCGGGACTCTCATGATCTGCCTGCGTGCTTGAACTAGATGTTCCTTATAGATGTGATGATCCCCTAGGAACATAACTAGCTCGCCTGGCTCATACATAAATTCACAGAGTGGATCGTTATTTAATACATGACAGATCATATAATTTAATAGGGCATATGATGCTATATTAAAAGGTACTCCTAGAAAATAGTCACATGATCTTTGGTTTTGTGATATATTTATCTTATACAAGTTATTATTTATGTGCTCAGTATTAAACTGAATTGATATTCCGTGACATGGGAATAATACGCCTTCTCCTGCCTGAGCAGGATTATAAGTTGTCATCAGGATGCGACGAGATGCCGGATTTGTTTTCAATTCATTCAATACGTAATCAAGCTGGTCAAATCCCTTCCCATCATATGATTCTTCCATCCCATAGTACTTTGCATTAAAATGCCTTAACTGAAATCCATACATGGGCCCCATATCATACTCTTCATATGGGAGATTGCATTTGTCGATAAATTCTTTAGTAGTATTTTTTTCCCATATCCTCACATCTTTTTCTAATAAATGTTTTGTATTTGTATCTCCTTTTATAAAATACATTAGTTCCTCAAATATTCCTTTAAAGAATATTTTTTTCGTTGTCAGAAGAGGAAAAGATTTTAAATTAAATCGCAATATATCCCCAAATTTGGAATATGTGTGACCATTTCTACACTTTGTATATGTACCCTTCGTAATTATAGAATTCATGAGATTAAGATAGCTCTGCTCCTCTAAATTAGTCATATGATATTCTTGTCTGTAAAATTTAGCTGTAACAGTAAAATCATTTAAAATATCATCGCATTCATATAGATTTGGAAAATATCTATGTGACAACAATAAATTATATAGTCCATTGATATTAATTTTATTATCACATGAATATGATCTGTCTAAACAGGTCCATAATAAATTTGTATTACCATTAGTTCCTCTATCAATGAAATAATCATAAATCTTTTTTCCTCCACACACGTATATTTCATTATATATTTCGATTGTACTAATAAAATTTATCGCCTCCTCTATTGTTTTAAAAATATATACTCTTTCGGTGGGAGTGCATGAGATATCAGCCATATTGGTAAGAGTCGTTGATATAATAATATTTATGTTATTCTTTATAATTTTCATTCGCTCAAAAGTATTCCGTCCCATAATTATAATATTTGGCTTGTTATCTATTTTATTTGTAGTGATATCCCTAAAAAAGTTATAATCCTCCATTATCTTCCAGGGTATAGCTCCATTCTTGGAGATGCCTCCTTCAGAATCTGTACAAACAAGAATAGTAAAAATCATTTTTACCTTATACTAAGGCTATACATTATTTAACATTATTAATTCATCTTTTTTATTCTAACTATTTATATGAGCTATATAAAAATTGAATTGGGAAACATAAGATTACTAAAAATAGATAGGAATTAAAATCATGGCTAATATTGTTGATATTTATAATCTTGATAATCTACAGATTAATGAGTCTTTATTAACTCTTAGGCTAACAATCAAGGATGACAAATTTATCAGCCTCGGTGTGAACGGAGAGTCGGAAGATTTAAGCAAAATATTCATGCGCAATGCGAATTATAATGTGAGTATTAACTTGGCGAGTACTATGAAGAAATACAATTATGTTTGTCATCTATTAGCAATTAAATTTGAAATTTATAATTTGGGAAATATTAAATTTGTTTCGGAAAATTGCTTGGAGGAATCTCTGTGCAATGGGCAGGTATTTATTGATATTATTCATACTATGTTTCGCTTAGATTATTATATCAATTACGAAGATAAATGTAGTGGATATATTCAAATCACTTTGTGCAAAGTATTTCCATTACAGCCTAAATTACCAGAGAAGCCAAAGAATGATGCACACATGTTCAATGAATTATTTTATCTTCTGGGAAAATGTAACTACATGCATCAATATGTAAATGCAAGAAATGAAAACTACATATTAAACATTAATGTATCACACTTCAGAATTGATGAAAAATATTATATGGGTTCCACGCACAACATTTGTAATAAAATTATAAGAAAGATTGAGTTACCGTTTATTGAGAGGAATAGCAAGGCTGATGGAGCGCTATATATTGAATGTTATAAACCCTCTAGGTTTTATTATTTTGTTATAGAGAAAGTAATTTATAGAAATGAGGTAATAAACACAATACAATACAATAAGTGCTCATGTTCTCAATATAGAGCCAAGGATCTTATAAAATCAAATAGTGAGATTTTTAATAGAATAAAAAAATGTGCATGCTTTTTACATATATTGGAATTAAAATTTGCCAAGGCAGGAATATACGATATTGCAATAAATTATTATACTTTTTGTGATAAATTATTTCTTGATAAATCAAAATATTTTGACCCCGAAATATATTATTGAAAACTTTGCTACAAGTTATATTTTTTTAATGTGTTTATATATTCAATAATTTTTTCCTTATTTGTTTTGATATCATTATTTGCAAGATCCAAGAGAATTTTATCTATTTCTTTTTGTTTATCTTTGATATCCCCTCCATGTGTTTCTAGGAATGATATGAATTGTTGTGAAATTACACAGGGGGCATAATGATCCTCCTTTATCATTTGTATTAGCTTCATATTTGGCTCCCTTCCAAATATGTTCAAATATATGCCACGAATCATCTTGTGATCACAATAATCAAATTTAATTATTTTATTTACTCTCCTCTCCCTAATAAGAGCGAGATCTTCTACATTCATACTTTTAAATATTTTTGAGGGATCATTCATACATATAAATATATTTAAGCCTTCCTTTGATTCCATTCCATCAAGGACTGTTAATAGTTCATGATATGAGATCATTTTTTTAGCTTTTCTCTTAATAAATTTATTTTGTGATGCATCGTCTTCATTGTCAGTACATTCATTCGTTTTACCAAGATCGCTAAGGTAATGATCAAAATCATCAATTAATAAATCTCCTTCCTCCGTATTCATGGTATTTATTAAATTTTTTAAATTTCCCTCAAATGAATTATTCAAATTTAGTGAATATATATGTCTCTTATTTTGATTGGCGTGTGCCGACACTAGAGTTGTTTTGCCAGTTCCAGGTGGTCCGAGAAGCAGTGTTACATATTTATGTCGTTGCCCATTCTTTTTATAAAATTCTTTATTTTCAGTAAAAAATTTAAGCGATGCCACGAAATCCTCTTTAACTCCCTCCCTTAATATGATGGAATCAACATTGTTTGGTGAAAAAATATCAGTAACCCTTTGCCACGAGTCCTCTGAATTAGAATATATTTGTTGCTTCCATTCCTTTCGCGTAGTATTATATATTTTCACAGCATGGGAACAAAATCTTTTGAAAATTTCTGAATTTTCATCCTCATCGTATGTTCTAAGGTAATACGATATGTTATCTCTTTTTTGTGATTCTAAATCTCCATTTAATTCTATTTTTGTTTTTTCTCTTGTGCAAGTAATTTCATGATCCTCAAATAATATTAAAAAATCCTCATCTATGACTGGGCTTATATTAAAGCAAATTTTATTAAAGTCGCCCTGATAAGAAAGAAGAGAACTCTGATTATTTAATGGAAAGTAAATTTCCTTCGTATTGTTCAATGTATTAATCTTTCTTTTTTTTATACAATATTGACTTGAAATGAACCATTGAATTATCTCTAAGAGCTCATTGTTTCTTTTTGCCTCGGATGTGATAAGACTTATAATAAATTCAATTTTATATTTTGGCTTAATCCTTAGTATAGATTTATATATTTCCTTATAAATTTTAATAAATGGATTAATAATTATTCCAAAAATAAAATTTCGTATAAATCTATCAATCAGGTTTTTAAAAAATGTCATATGATCTGATAAATGATTTGTAAGCGCACTAAACAATGATAATGCGAATATTTGGATAAACATGCCGAATGTCTGTGAAATAAATGCTGTATCACTTATCGTTTCATACAATGTATTATTTGAATGTGCTTTGAAGTGGCTAGATATATGATTTGACATCATAATAGCATTCATTGCTGTATTTGGGTTGAATTGTGTCATTCTATATTTTTATAAAACATGAATTATTGCTTTATAAATACATATATATTTCAATTTTTATTACAGTCACATGAACAATAAAATCCATAATGTTCATATAAATATTCCTTATGATTTTTTATGGACTTATTCATCAGATAGGTTATAAATAGCTCACTATTTCTTTTAATATTATGCTTTGCCCTGATTATCATTTGTCCAGAATTTTGATTAAAATTGAGCTCGACATTAGGATTACAAGAATGATTTATTTTGGCAATTTTAGGTAAGGTCAATGGACCAAAGCTATGTCCCTCAAATGTATTGTAAATATATTTTGCATAATAAAATTCAATTTCATCTTTACTAATCTTTTCAAAATATCTCTTTATTTTTATATCTGTATTTTTTATTATTTTATGCACATCTTTAATCATGTCTGTCCTTATATAATTTGGACTTCGTGGGTATAATTTATTTTCCATAGTTTCTCTATATTTTTTAATTGTTTGTAGTCCCTTGTCTACTTCATTTTCTCCAAATAAATTTATTTCTGGATATTCTATCATTATTATTTCTCCTTTTGGAATCGGTCGTATTGCCCTTACATAATGATAATCATCATTATCTCCAAAATATATTTTATCAGATACATAATCCATAATTATGGGATTTGAGGGATAACGGAATCTCATGTAAATTATCAAGCTTATAAAAAATTGATAAATCATTACTCTATAACTATGAATAAATCAATTTTTATAGGTTTAATAATTTACATGATAGTTGGAATTTCAGGAAAGATAGGCTCAGGAAAAACCACAGTGAGTGAAGTATTTAGATCTAATGGATTTGAGCTTGACTCATTCGCAAAGTCTGTAAAAGATATATGTTGCATATTATTTGGATTTGACAGAGATAGACTTGAGGGACAAAAAATAGAAGATAGGAAATGGAGAGAGACAAATAATATAAAATATACGAATTTATTAGGTAGAGACTTTTCACCACGTGATTCCATGATATTGATTGGTACAGCCATCGGAAGAGACATTATTCACCCAAATATATGGGTTGAGACACTCTTTAATAGGTATGAGGAACACAAAGGTAAAAATTTATTAATAACAGATGTGCGATTTCCAAATGAATATGATGAAATTAAAAAAAGAGGGGGAATTATTATACGAATAAATAGAAAAACAATGGAAAATAATTCAGCTCATCCGAGCGAGTGTGCGCTAGATGACCATCCATTTGATTATATTATAGATAACGATGGAACATATGATGAATTGATGGAAAAAGCAAAAAAATTATTAACTAATATATCTATAAATTAACTAATATATCTATAAATTAACTAATATATCTATAAATTAACTAATATATCTATAAATTAACTAATATATCTATAAATTAACTAATATATCTA
>SXGU01431073.1_pt1 | contig 11921 bp, 7 predicted proteins | sample 3174531 | NCBI WGS metagenome assembly SXGU01 (sample SAMN11356863, study PRJNA531348) | freshwater metagenome | isolation source: freshwater sample F1-140 | place: China: Fuxian Lake, Yuxi | collected 2017-12-25
GTGTTCTCAATCTGCCCGTACATTTACTTCTGGATGTTATCCATATTTTTATCTTTGCTGCGATTATGGAATTCACAGGCCAGATCGTCTTCCCAGTTAGGCCCCCATGTAATCTTCTCCATGGATTTACCAGTGATTTGCGAGATAGGCCGCGCAGTCGGGGTCGCTTCAGACAAAGGTGCATTTTGCAAATGCGCGTAGTTATAGGTGAACGGCTCGTAATAGTCGTCTATCTCTGGCATGTCTGGATTGGCAAAAATGTTGAGCAATTTACTGCCACGGCTACCGGACTTAAGCTCCAGCTTGCCATTTTTCAACTCCCAACCTCCTTGCCAAACGTCTTGATTTTCCCATTGCTTAGGGTAACCCACGCCAGGCTTAGATTCCACGTTATTAAACCAAGCGTATTCCACCCCTTTACGGTTGGTCCAAACATTTTTACATGTGACCGAACAGGTATGGCAACCTATGCATTTATCTAGATTGAAGACAAAGGCGAATTGTGCACGTACTTTCATAATAATCTCCTGATGTCCTTTTACTTGGCGCTAATGCCAACTGGATTAAGTTGCGCTTCGCGCTCGTCTGTGAGTGGCCGTTCCAACCAATCGACGTCTTTGTCGGCTATTTTATGTAAGGCCACCATGGTGTCGCGTTGGCAACCCACCGTGCCGTAGTAATTAAAGCCGTAAGAAAGCTGAGCGTAGCCCCCTATCATATTGGTTGGCTTCATGATGACGCGCGTCACCGAATTCAAAATGCCGCCACGTTTACCGGTGGAAGGAGAACCCGGTACGTTGACATTCTTTTCCTGTGCGTGGTACATCATGGCCATGCCACGTGGCACGCGTTGCGAAACCACCGCCCGCGCTACTGTCGCGCCATTATGATTGACGGCTTCCACCCAATCGTTGTCTTCTATGCCTACCGATTTCGCATCGTCTTCAGACAGCCACACATACGGGCCGCGGCGGAATAAAGTCAGCATGCGTAAATTGTCTTGGTAGGAAGAGTGGATGCCCCATTTAGAATGCGGCGTGATCCAATTTAATGCCAAATGTGGCTTGCTGGTGACGCTATTGGGTAAGGCATTTAACTCACCCAAATCGACCATGGGTTTGTAGGTACAAAAGCCTTCGCCAAAATCCAACATCCATTCGTGATCCTGATAGAAATGCGCTCTACCCGTTAGGGTGCGGAAAGGAATGTGCTCATGAATATTGGTATAACCTGCCGTATAAGAAACGTGCTCGGACTCAATGCCAGACCAAGTTGGCGCAGTAATAATTTTTCGTGGCTGCGCTTGGATGTCTTTAAAAGTAAATTTATCTTCGTGGCGACCGGCATATAAATGATGGTGGTCTATGCCGGTTTTTTTCGACAAAGCCGACCAAGATTTATGCGCCACTTCGCCGTTGGTTTCTGGCGCCATACGCATCACCGAATCGCACACCTCGATGTCCTCAGACAAGGAAGGCATGCCGAAAGAAACACCCGGTTCTTTAACCGTGCTGTTGTGTTTCTTAAGCTCCTCGTACTCTTGATCTGTGTTCCAATCGATGCCCTTGATGTTATTGCCAAGCTTAGTCATCAATGGTCCTAGCGCGATAAATTTACGGTAAGTGTCCCCATACGCCCGTTCCACCACTTTGATTATCGCCATGGTTTTACCAGGAATCGGTTCACATTCGCCTTCTTTCCAGTTCTTAACTTCACCAAAAGGCTGGGCCAATTCTGCCGCGGAGTCATGTTGCATGGGCAAAGCCACCACTTCCTGCTTGGTACCCAAATGTTTTTCCGCTAGACCGGAAAAAGTTTTCGCCAGCGTTTTAAAAATCTGCCAATCGGATTTGGATTCCCAACCGGGTGACACCGCTTCAGACAAGGGGTGAATGAAAGGATGCATGTCGGTGGTATTCAAATCATTTTTTTCATACCAAGTCGCGGTAGGTAAAATGATGTCGGAATACGCACCGGTAGAATTAAGGCGGAAATTGATGTCCACCATCAAATCCAATTTGCCTATGGGCGCATCCTCGTGCCATTGCACTTCTTTATTCGCCCGCCCTGCTCCAGACTCTTGCAGTACGCCATTTTGCGCACCCAATAAGTGTTTCAGGAAGTACTCGTGGCCCTTGGCCGAAGTGCCAATCAAATTGGCACGCCAAACAAATAAATTACGCGGCCAATTAACCGGGTTATCCGGATCGGCGTAAGCCACATCCAATTTACCGGATTTCAATTGCCCGGCAATGTACTTGGCCACCGCCGCTTCATCGTTTGCACCGCTTTGTTTGGCTTCCTCAGCCAACTCAATCGGATTGCGATTAAAGTTAGGCATGGAAGGCAACCAACCCATGCGCGCCGCTTTGACGTTGTAGTCGGCGATGGAATTGCCCTTGTTTTTACCCTTACCTGCTGGCGACAACAAGCTATCGGCATTCAATGTTTCGTAACGCCATTGATCCGTATGGAAATACCAATACGAAGTGGAATTAGTATGGCGCGGTGGGCGCATCCAGTCCAAAGCAAACGCAATCGGCGCCCAACCGGCTTGCGGACGCAATTTTTCTTGGCCTACGTAATGTGCCCAACCACCGCCGGTTTGACCCACGCAACCACACATGTGCAATAAGTTCATGATGGCGCGGTAGGATAAATCGTTGTGGTACCAGTGGTTGATGGCCGCGCCCATGATGACCATGGATTTACCTTTGGTTTTAGACGCGTTATAAGCAAATTCACGGCCAGTACGCTCGATATCAGCGGCTTTAACGCCGGTGACTTTTTCTGCCCAAGCCGGTGTGTAGGCCACACTGGCGTCGGCATAACTGCTGGCCACATTATCGCCACCTAAGCCACGGTCTATGCCGTATTGCGCAACTTGCAAGTCAAACACCGTCGCCACCAACACCGTTTCACCATTAGCCAGTTGTACTTTACGCACAGGCACATTGCGATAAAGTAACTCAGCTTCACCCGCAGTAAAATGCGGGAACCCGACAGAGGCCACCTCATCCCTGTCGTCTATGCAAGAAAGTTCAGCCGCAATTTCGTGCTGCGCGGCTTGCTCGAGTAAATTCCATTTTCCTTCCTCGCCCCAACGGAAACCTATGCTGCCATTGGGTGCGACAAAAGCACAGGATTTACGGTCAAATACAATGGTTTTCCATTCCGCGTTATTGCTTTCACCTAAGGCCCCATCAAAATCCGAGGCCCGTAAAAAGCGATCCGACACGTAGGCATCGCCTTGTTTACGCAACATCACTTGCATGGGCAGGTCGGTGTATTTACGGGCATACTCTTGGAAATAAGCATCTTGCGCATTAATGTAAAATTCATTTAATGCCACGTGCCCCATAGCCAAGAATGCGGCAGAATCGGTGCCTTGTTTAATCGGCATCCATAAATCAGAAAACTTACAAAATTCGGCGTAATCCGGCGCCATGGCAACAATTTTTGCCCCTTTATAACGTACCTCAGAGGCAAAATGGGCATCGGGGGTACGGGTCATGGGCAAGTTAGCCCCGGTGATAATGATGTAGGTTGAGTTATACCAATCGGCCGCCTCCGGCACGTCGGTCTGCTCCCCCCAAGTCTGCGGACTGGCCGCCGGCAAGTCGCAATACCAATCATAAAAAGATCCGCAGGCCGCACCGATGAGGGAAAGGAATCGGGAGCCTGCGGCGTAAGAAATCATCGACATCGCAGGGATGGGAGAAAAACCGAAGATACGGTCTGGACCGTATTTTTTAATGGTGTAGACATTGGCAGCAGCAATGATTTCGTTCACTTCGTCCCAAGAAGTACGAACAAATCCACCTAGACCACGCACCGCTGTGTAAGCTTTGCGTTTAGCCGCATCAGCCTGTATGGCCGCCCAAGCTTCGACGGGATCTTTACCGGCAAGGCGCTCCAGGCGATACAAATCCAATAAGCGACCCCGTATTAAAGGGTGCTTGATACGATGCGGGCTGTATAAATACCAGGAAAATGACGCGCCACGCTGGCAACCACGCGGCTCATGATCAGGCAAATCGTCACGTGTGCGTGGGTAATCAGTCTGCTGCATTTCAAAGGACACCAAGCCATTTTTAACAAAGATTTTCCATGAGCAACCACCGGTGCAATTGACCCCGTGGGTAGACCGCACCACTTTGTCGTGTTGCCAACGGTGACGGTAAGCCTGTTCCCACTGCCGGTCTTCATTGGTGACTATGCCGTGTTCATTGGAAAACGTGGCTTTAACTTTGTCAAAAAATTTCAATCTATCCAAAAAGTGACTCATGTTTCTCTCCCAACAGCCGCCGTGCGGCAATCATCATTAATTCAACCGACAGACCACACTTGCTTGCCAGCTGCCATTCATTACGGATTTTTTATTTCTGAATTGGCCCGTAAGTAAAACCACCAATTGAGCAGTAAGCACAGCGCATAAAACACGGCAAACCCATACATAGCCATTTCAGGCGAGCCGGCTTTGATTTGCCCTTTAATCACTTCTGGGGCGATAAACGATCCGTATGCCGCCACTGCAGAAGTCCAACCCAACACTGGGCCTGCTTGCACGCGATCAAAAATGACCCCTACCGTTCTAAAAGTGGACCCATTGCCCATACCAGTGGCCGCAAACAACACAACAAAAGTCAGCAAAAAGGCATTGAAATAGATTTCCGGGGAAGGCGAGTGATAAGCCTGCATCATGATGTAACCAGCATAAATTGAAGCCAACACCATCACTGCAGAAATCACTTGGGTCACTATAGAGCCCCCCACCTTGTCCGAAATCCAACCACCTACGGGTCGAATGAGCGCCCCAACAAAAGGGCCTATCCAAGCATAGGTCAAGGCGGATGGCGCATTGGGATTCTTAACATGGGTCCAAATACCGGTGGCCGCATCCAACAGGTGTTTATCGCCAAAAATAACCGTGATGGACAAGGGCAAGGCCATGGAAAAGCCGATGAAAGAGCCAAACGTCACCAAATACAATGCCGTCATCGACCAAGTATGTTTGTTGTTAAAAATCGCAAACTGCCGAGCAATATTGTCTTTCATGCTGCCAAAAGCCGCTAATTTCATAACTAATAAGGTGCTGATAATAATCAATGGCATGGCCAACCACATGTTCAGCATGCCTAGACCTGTTGGCGCCGGCAAATACAAATACAAGCCAACCACAGCCGGTAAGAAAGCCAACGTATACAACCAAATAATTTTCACGAAAGACAAAATGGTGTGACGCGCATCGACTGAAATGGGTAACAGGTTATTCATGCCAAAGTAGCAAGCCACCGCCAAAGGCAATAACAACAACAGCCAAACGAAGCCGGCATTTTGGATATAGGTAGCTGTGCCCGCTGGGATTTTTCCAAAGATCCAACCGCTATCTTTCACCAACAGCGTAGCCTCCCCGCCCAAGGCACCAAACACCCCCACCGTCATGACCAACGGTATGAGAATTTGCATGGTGGTTACGCCAAAATTCCCCAAACCGGCATTCAATCCCAAAGCCGTGCCTTGCAAACGTTTAGGAAAAAATGTGCTGATATTACTCATGGAGCTAGCAAAATTACCGCCACCCACCCCGGACCAAAGCGCCATCAGCTGGAAGGACCACAAAGGCCACTCGGGGTGTTGCAGCACGATGCCGGTGCCGATGGCCGGACTGATCAACATGGCGGTGGTGAGAAATATGGTATTGCGACCACCGGCCAAGCGAATAAAGAATGAAGCAGGTATGCGCATGGTGGCGCCGGCCAAACCCGAAATGGCGGTTAAGGTAAACAATTCATCTTTACTAAACGGAAAGCCCAGATTACTCATTTGCACGGCAATGATGCCCCACATCAACCACACGGCAAAACCGCATAATAAGGCAGGTACAGAAATCCACAGATTGCGATAAGCAATTTTCTTACCACTGGACTCCCAAAATCCGCCGTCTTCAACGTTCCATGTCTCAATATTTGTCGCCATGCTGCTCTCCTAAATTGATACCATTTGTTTTTTTGATTGACGCTCATGGTGCCTACCGATCTTGACTGGTCGCACTTCTGTCCAATACATCCAAATCAGCGATACCCAAACGATGCCGAACATCAACATAAAAGCCGATGAACGCACCCCGGTAAGGTCAACTAAGGCACCAAACATAATAGGCATTAAGAAACCACCCATCCCGCCTGCCAAACCCACCACGCCAGATACCACGCCTATATTTTGTGGGTAATCATCGGATATGTACTTAAACACCGAAGCTTTACCTATCGCAAACGCTATGCCCATGGTGAACATAATGATGGTAAAGAGGGTGGCGTTGAGGCCGACATGAAATGTTTGCGGCCCTTTGATGGTAATAATGGAGATGTCGGTTTGCGGATAAGAAAGAAAAAACAAACAAACCAATGACACCCACAATACCCACCAGGTAATGGTGTGGGCGCCAAATTTGTCAGAAAAGTAGCCGCCCACCGCACGCAATATGCCGCCAGGGATGCTAAAAGCCGCGGCCATTAAGGCCGCTGATTTAAGATCAAAACCGTATTCAGTGATGTAGTACTTAGTCATCCACAATGCCAAGGCCACATAACCGCCAAACACGATGGAGTAATACTGGCTGTACTTCCAAACTTTAGGATCTTTTAATACCGCCAATTGCTCACTCATGCTGACCGTCTTGCTATTTTTATGGGCAGGGTCGGAATAAGTAAATAGCCAAAATAGCACTGCCGTAAGCAACATTAAGCCGGCATAAAATTGTGGCACCATGGCCCAACCATAGGCGACAACAATGAGTGGGGCAATCAATTTGGTAACAGCAGCACCCGTGTTGCCTGCACCAAAAATACCCATGGCCAAACCTTGCTGATGCTTAGGAAACCAGCGCGCACAATAAGCAATGCCCACAGTGAAGGAACCACCTGCTATCCCTACAAATAAGCCGGTGATGAGAAATTGCCAGTATTCCGTGCATTTAGAAATAAGATAAATAGGTAGCACGGTAGACAACATTAAGGTAAAAAATACCACCCGCCCACCAAAGCGATCTGTCCACATGCCTAGCGGCAATCGAATCAAGGAGCCGGTCAACACCGGCATGGCAATCAAAATACCAAACTGGGTTTCATTCAAGCTCAGCAAGGCCTTAATGGGAATGCCAATCACGGCAAACATCATCCAAATCATGAAGCACACGGTAAAAGACAGTGTACTCATCCCAACGACCGACCATGCTTTATATTGTTGTGTAGCCATCTTCGTCCCCTTTAGCAACGATTGCTAGGTCAGCAAGCCATTTGCTGATCAATTACAGAAACGATTCTACGAGAGGGCTTTTTTGCTTGATTGACTTACATCAAATTGCCATCAATCAAAAGTAGTGATGCCATGAAGCAAAAGAACTAGTTTGTTCTTATTGACTAGTTCTTTTAGGTAGGGGTGAAACGCATACGAAATTAACGCGGCTGACTGACTAGGCCGTGCTCAACAGCGAACACCGCAGCTTGAACACGGCTAGATAAATTGAGTTTACGCAGTATGCCCTGCACATGAATTTTAACGGTGGATTCTACTAAATCAAGGCTACGGGCAATTTCTTTATTGCTGGCACCACGTGCCAACATCATGATGACTTCCCGCTCACGTGGGGACAATTTATCCAAACTGCTGTCCGTCGGATTGCTTGTTTTTTCAGGCTGGCGAATGGCATCAGCCAATTTGTTCGCCATCAGTGGCGACATTACCGATTCCGATTTGGCGGCACGACGAATCGCATCCAATAAAAAATCGGTTTCTATGTTTTTTAACAAATACCCGCGCGCACCCGCGCGCAAGGCCTCTAACAAATCCTCTGCATCTTCTGACACGGTCAGCATGATAATTTGCGCCGTAGGCATTTCTTCGCGCAACAGCGCGATGACTTGCAATCCGCTGGTATCCGGCATGTGCAAGTCCAACAGGATGACCTCCGGTTTTAATTTTTTTGCCTGTTTTACCCCGTCCAAAGCACCACCGGCTTCCCCCACCACGGTAAAGCCAGCTTGACGCTCGAGTAGCAATTTAATGCCGCTACGAAACAAAGTGTGATCATCAATAATCAAGACGCGTATATCATGCATAGGCTCGGTCTCCGGTTAATTATTTCGGCAGCATAAGGCAGATACAGGTGCCGTTTGCCGCACTGGACTCAAAAGTTAATTGGGCGCCGATGCGTTGCGCACGCTCACGCATAATACGCAAACCCACATGGCTATCACCGGCATCACGTCTAACATCAAAGCCTATACCATTATCACGAATACGAATCTTGCCGTGCTCGGTGCAATCCAATTCCACACTGAGCAAGCTCGCTTGCGCGTGCTTACGCACATTGGAAAGGGCTTCTTGTACGATATGCATGATTTGCAGCACTTGCTCAGCGGGTAACATAGACACTTGCCCACTGACATTACACTCGCTTTTAATGCCAGTTTGCTCAGTAAATTTTTCCAAAGCAGCACTTATGGCCGTGAGTAAATCCGTGCAATGCATGCGCGTACGAAAATGCACCAAGAGCTCACGCACATCATCGTAACTTTCTTGCACGCCTTCACGAATTTTAAGCAGGCCTTGCTCCACTTCTTGATGGCGTGCCTGTTTAAAATCCTCTTGCAACAATTGCACTTGAATATTTAAAAATGCCAATGATTGGGCAATGCTGTCGTGCAGTTCCTGCGCTAGCAAATTACGTTGTTCCGATACGACCATTTCCCTATCCAACGTCGCCAATTCACGATTTTTGGCTTCTATGCTGCGGGTTTTTTCTTCGACTCGCTGTTCCAAAGTGAGATACAGATCCTGCAATTCGTCGGCCATGCGATTAAAACCTAATGCCAGTTCGCCCAGTTCATCTTGGCTATTAACCGGCAAGCGAACAGCAAAATCGGCTGCCGTCATCCGCTGCATGCCCTCACGCAATTGGGTGACAGGACGCACCACCATACGCATAAACAAATAAACCAACAAAACCGTACCTAACAGCGCCAGCAGCATTAAAACTATCTGCAAACTACGCAAATACAGCGTGGCTTTGGCGTTACTGCGCTCGATCAAACTGACCAAAGTATTAATACCGATCACGTACTGCTCCAGCATGGGACGGTAATTGTTTAAAGCTATTTGCTGATCGGCCGCATTGCTGCTGTTGAGAATTTTTATAATTTGCGGTTTTATACTGGCTTGCCAAGACCGATTTAAGTGGGCCATTCTAGATCTAAGCTCAATATTTTTTGGTAAAAATAATGGTCGTTGAGGATTGCCCTTAGCTATTTCCAATAAACTCAATTCAAAGGCGCTCATTTCTTGCTGTATGTCTTGCTGCAACTCGACTGAAGGCGCCTGCACATGTCGCTCCAACAAATAAGCAATCCGATATGAGCGCATGCGCTCACGGCCGGCATCATTGATTGCTGCCGCACCACCTTCTAAACGCCAAGATGCGGCCAACGTCGCACCAATAGCCAGTAATGCTACTAAAAAATACAGCAGCAATAAGCCTATAATTTTGTCGCGAATTCGTCGCTTAATCATAATGAAATGCCATCCGGCCGTTTGCCTAAAACCGCTATTGCCCTACAACAATCAGACTGCATAACGCAATTAATTACTCCTATCTTGCCAATAAATTGGCATGTATTTACAAGTCCAAACGCCAAAGCAAAGCAACCAAATCAAGGCTGCGCCAAGATAAAAATGCGCTCTCACTAAAAAATCCAAACCGGGCAACTCGGATACGATCCGCAATACGCTTACCGATTGGAATGCCAAAAATACAGCCCAAGTTAATTGGTCCGCTTTAAGCACTCGCCCTGAATGACCGAGCGTAACGCGAGTAGCCATGGCCATTAATACCGAAGTAAAGTAGCCTATGCTAAGCGCATGCAAGGGCGCCTTAGCTAACAGCAAGGGATAATTAAAAAATAATGCCAAACTCTGTATCGCATACAAACCTAAAGCCAATGCCAGCCAAGCAAATCCGATATGCAACATGGCCAGTATCGGCACACTGAGGCTATCACGCAGACGCCAAGCAAGCGTTAAATAGAGTGCACTGGCAGCCATGGGGAAATCAACCAACCAAGTCCAAGCCTGCCATTCAAGAAGCTCAAGTACGCCATGTATAAGCGCAAAACTGGGCACCAATGCCAACACCCAATTAGGTCGGACTATTTTATAATTGGGTATCACGTTGGCTGAGAAAAACGGAATCATCCTATGACTCACTGCAAAAAATACCGGCAATAGAATCAACCAAATGCCCCCTACTTTAGCAATGGTGATGAAAATGGCTTGCTGACTAACAAACCCCAGCAACAACAACCAGCCTAGGCCTAGCACAGCCCATGTAATGGTTGCATGCCTTTTATCCGGATGCTTCGCACGTAAATAAACCCGTAATAAGCCAAACAAACCCAAGCCCCAACCTGCCAAAAATACTAAATACGCTATTTTTAAAATGACTAAGCTGAAGATCAAGCCTAAATAGAACAACATAGACCCACTAGCCAGCAATAAAAATGCCGCTAAATAAGCCTTGCGCGCCACTTCTTCGCCATTCATCCAGCGCGGAAATGTGGTCATTAAAAAACCAAAAATAAAACATGGAAAGAATCCGTACACCATTAGAAAGGCATGCGCATCGATGGGCGACATAACCCATGAAATGGGCGTATACCACCCGGCATGACGCCCAGCCAAATCAAGCAACCACCAAGATACAGTTAATAAGGATTGCGTCGCCCCCAAAAAAAAGAAAACTCGATGGGGTGCCGATGTGAAAATTTGCCAAATTTTAGCTAACTTAGTCATGAGCTTAACTTTTCGATAGGGTGGGTACGGCGCGTCATAAAGACACGTGGGCAGTCATTATCGAATTAATAGTGAAAAACGAGTTTGATCTATATCAAACTTTTAGTGAAGCGCGTATTGGGATGGCATCGATAAAATAATCAATGCAGCGACGCTGGCATAATGGGCTCTAAGCAAGCTATTTAGCCACTAATTTTTGCACCACCAAACTACCCACCATGTCGCCTTCCACATTAACCGTGGTGCGCAAGGTGTCGAGCAGGCGGTCTATCGGCAATAGAATAGCGATGGCCTCGGCTGGCAAGCCAACCGATTGCAAGACCATGACCATGGTGACCATGCCGGCACTCGGTATGCCAGGTGCGCCCATGGCAGCAATCATGGCAGTAAAAAAAACAATCAATTGCTGCGCAAAACTCAATTCTATGCCGACTAAATTGGCAATGAATAAGGCCGCGGCGGCCTCGTATAAAGCCGTGCCATCCATGTTGATGGTGGCACCTAAAGGAATAACAAAACCGGCAATGGCCGGCTTCACCTGCAAGTTTTCGTTAGCGCAGCGCAAACTTACCGGCAACGTCGCCGAGCTGGAGCTGGTGGCAAACGCCGTCATCAAGGCCTCGCGTGAACCGCACCAAAACCACAACGGGGTTTTGCCAGTAAAGAGATAGAGGATTAAAGGCAGTACGATGACACCGTGCAACAAAGTCGTACCGATCACCACGGCGACAAATTTAGCCAAGGTGCTGAGCATGGCCAAGTTTTGCGTGGCGACCAATTGCACGAGCAAAGCCATGATGCCCAATGGGGCCATGCGCATGATCCAACCCACCACTTGCATGCACATGGCCAAGCCTTCTTGCAACAAGGCCAACATGCCTTTGTAGCGATCGCCGCCCATAACCAACGCCATGCCTAAAATTAGCGCAAAACACACCACCGCCAACACGTTGCCTTGCGATAAAGCAGTAAAGGGATTAAGGAATAGACCGTGCAGAAATTGCGCTAAAAATTCGGGTAGCGGCAACTGCTTGGCTTGGAAATTTTGCATGGCATGCTCAAACATGGACAAA
>SXGU01083737.1_pt1 | contig 11915 bp, 13 predicted proteins | sample 3174531 | NCBI WGS metagenome assembly SXGU01 (sample SAMN11356863, study PRJNA531348) | freshwater metagenome | isolation source: freshwater sample F1-140 | place: China: Fuxian Lake, Yuxi | collected 2017-12-25
CCGCCACCATCCGAATCGGAGTGCCGCCCTGTCCCGCTGATGATCCAGTCATGTTTTCGTTAGGCCCTAGTCGCTTCAATGTTGATGACGATCTCGACGTCGTCGCCGAGCATGTTGACGCCCTCCACGAGCCGGTTCCAGCGGAGTCCGAAGTCGAGGCGGTTGACCTTGGTCGAGGCCGAGAATCCGATCTTCTGCTTGCCCGCTTCGGCTGGTCCAAAGGTACCGCCGAATTCGCCCTCGAGCACCACCGACTTGGTCACCCCCCGGATGGTCAAGTCGCCGGTGAGGCGGAGCGCGGAGCCGGTGGCCTCGACCTTGGTGCTCTTGAAGTTGATGGCCGGGAAACTGTCGACTGCAAAAAAATCGGCCGACCGAAGGTGGGTATCCCGGCGGTCGTTCTTGGTGCTGATACTGGCGGATTGGATCGCCACCGCCACTGAGCCGGCGGAGAGGTTGGCCGGATCGGCCCGGATTTCGCCCGCCCATTGGGTGAACGTGCCCGGCACCTTGGTCACGAAGTGCCGGACTTTGAACGAGACCTCGGAGTGGACCGGGTCAATGGTCCACTTGATGGAATCAGCCGGGGAGGGTGCCGGCAGGGCGAGCAGGGTCGCAGCAGCGATTGACCAGAACATTCACATTCTCGCAGAAACCGTTACGGGCGTTCGATCGGCATCCGGACCGCATGACCCCATTCGGTCCAAGAGCCGTCGTAGTTGCGGACATCAGCATAGCCGAGCAGGTAGGTCAGGACAAACCAGGTGTGGGAGGAGCGCTCCCCGATCCGGCAATAGGTAATCACGTCGTCGGTGGGCTTCAGACCCTGCTCCGCCTCGTAGATCGCCCGCAGTTCGGCGGCGGTTTTGAAAACGTGGGTGTCGGCATCGACGGCCCGGGCCCACGGCACGTTCTTGGCCCCAGGAATATGGCCGCCGATGATGGCGCCTTCATTCGGATCGTCGGGCATGTGCATCCGCTCGCCGCGGAACTCTTCCCCGCTCCGGACATCGATCAATCGCCGGGCGGCCCGGACGTGGACCAAGACATCATCCCGCAGGGCCCGAATCGGGGGGTCCTTCCGCTGCCCCACGATCAAGCTTCCCGGCGAGAGCGTCGGGCGCTCGGTGACCAGCGGGCGGCCCTCCTCGGCCCACCGCTGCCGTCCGCCATCCATGATTCGCAGTCGTTCGATCCCATAGAGGCGGAAGACCCAGAAGGCATAGGTGGCCCACCAGTTGTTCCGGTCGCCGTAGAACACGATGGTGGTGTCTTGGTCGATGCCCTTGGCCCGAAGGAGCTGCTGCATCGTCTCCGGCATCAAGTAGTCGCGAATGACTTGGTCGTTGAGCTCGGTGACCCAGTCGATCTTGGCCGCACCGGGAATGTGCCCGGTTTCGTAGAGCAGGACATCTTCGTTGGATTCGAGCAGCCGGACCTTCGGATCGGCCAGATGATCGGCAACCCACTGGGTGCTGACGAGCGCCTCCGGCGTGGCATAACCTCTAGATTCAATTGGAGTTATGGTTTTCATATCGGTCTCCATCCACGGCCGGTCGCAGTATTGCGACTGGTAAGGTCGGAATCTTAAGGGAGCGGCCCGCCGCCGAGAAGGTCGTCGAGAACTCGGTCCACGACCTCGGAGGTTTCGCCTTCGACGACCCGGCGGAGCACATCGGCGGCTTCGAGCCCGAGATTGCCGGGGTGCTTGCGGTCCCTCGCAAAACGAACGATCAGGCCGAGGAAGATCATGCCTTGGGGCGTGGCCCCGCTCGTGTCGGCCTGGGTGGCGGCCTCGAAACTCGGCACCGAGGTTGCCCACGGTTCCTCCGACTCTCCCTGCCCCTCCTCGGCCACCTCCACCAGGGCAAACAACCGACATTGCAGGCCGGGCGCTTCCTCTTTGGCCGCCAACACGAGTTGGGCCGGTTGCTCGAACAGGCCTTTGCCCTCGATGAACTCCGCGACCTCCTCCGGTACCGCACACCGGGCAATCATCCGGTCGTCGAGATAGGTCGCGAGCCCGACCAAGTCGGCGGGGACTCGCTCATCGGCAATCCGCCGGACCGCGATGGGCAGGGGCCGGTCAGTGGCGGCGACCACGACCTCAGATTCGGATTCGGACTCAGACATGACGGGAGAATCTAAGTTGGTCGGCAGCGGTTGACCGGTCGGCGAGTCCGTCTACTATCCGGCCATGAATGAAAACCCGCCCATCCGGGCCGGAGGTTCATCCCGGCTGGATGGGGCCGTCGGGATCCTGGCAGCCGCCCTCCTCGCCCTCGGGGCGGTGGTGGTGGTGCTGGCGGTGCTACCTTCCGACCTGTTCGACCTCGACCGGTTCACGGTGCCCAAGGAGTTCGGGTTGCTCCTCACGGCTCTGGTGGCGGGCCTCCTCCTCCTGACCCGCGCTGACCGGATCGAGTTGGGGATCGCCGAACTCGGGCTGGCCGGATTCTCGCTTTTCAGCCTCGCCAGCGCCGTTGCGGCCACCAACCGGTGGATTTCCTTTCGGGCGCTCGGCGTCACGGTTGGCGGGGTGGCGATCTTCTTCGTGGCGAGGATGATCGCCGGCCGGATCGGCCGGGCCGCGGGCGTCGTCCCGCTTCTGGTGGCGGTGGTGGCGGCGGGCACCACCGGGCTTCTGCAGGCCTACGGCTGGTCGTCCGATCTCCTGGCCGATACCCGGGCGCCGGGGGGCAGTCTCGGCAACCGCAACTTCATGGCGCATCTGATGGTGCTCGGGTTGCCGCTGGCCGCTTGGCTTCTGGCCTCGGCCCGGGGCCGGGTGGCCGGGATTTTTTCTGGGGTGGCGATCGCGGTCATGATCGCGGCAACGGTGCTGTCGCGGTCCCGCGCGGCCTGGGTTGGCGCGGGGACGGTGGTGGTGGTGGCCTCGGTCGCCGCGTTGTTGACGCGCGGGGGCCCGCCCAGGATCTCGCGGCGGAGGCTCATTGGGCTGGTTGCCGCCGGGGGGCTGGGCGGGCTCGCGGCCTTGGTCGTGCCCAACCAACTCGAATGGCGCTCCTCGTCGCCATATCGGGATTCATTTCGCGATGTGCTCAACTATCGGGAGGGCTCCGGGCGAGGGCGGCTGATCCAATACCGAAACAGTCTGGAGCTGGTGCGGCAAGATCCGCTGCTTGGCACCGGGCCCGGCAACTGGCTGGTCAAGTACCCGCTCGTCGCGACACCGAACGATCCGTCGTTCGACCGGGACGACCCGATCCCGACCAATCCGTGGCCCTCGAGCGACTGGGTCGCGATGCTGGTTGAGCGAGGTCCGCTCGGGGCCGGGCTGTGGCTGTTGACGGGCCTTGCCTTCGGCTTGGTGGCCATCCGGCGCGCCCGAGACCCCGATCACGGGACCGCGGCCAGTGCGGGACTCGCCCTGTTGGCCGGCGCGGCGGTGGAGGGGCTGTTCGATGCGGTATTCCTGTTGGCTCCACCGACCCTGGTCGTGATGGCCGGGATCGGCGCGCTGCTTCCGGCCACGCGGCCGGTCCGGCACTTGGCCATTTCCGGCCGGCGGTTCCGCTCGATCGGGTGGTTCGTCCTGGCGGCGGGTGGCCTGGCCGCCAAGAGTGGGGGCCAGGCGGCCACGATCCTGTCAGCGGGTAATGGGTGGTCGCCGAGGGAGATGGAGGCGGCCCTTCGCTTCGATCCGGGGAACTATCGGTTGCATTTGCTGTTGGCGGGGCGGACCGGATGCCCGGCCGCGCTGCGGCACGCGGAGGCCGCCAAACGGGCCTTGCCCTATCATCCGGCCCCAAGCCGACTCCTGCGGCGGTGCCGCTAGCGTTCGATCGGGGTATCGTCGCGGGCACCCCACTCGGCCCACGATCCATCGTACACCGCGTAGTCGCGATGACCAACGACCTCGAGCGCGAGGGCGATCACGCAGGCGGTGGCCCCCGACCCGCATGACGCAACGACGGGCCGGTCGAGGTCGACTCCCGCCGCCTGGAACCGTTGCTCGAGTTCCGATCGGGGCAGCAACCGGCCATCCGGCGCGACGAGGGTCGCAAAGGGCAGATTGCGCGCCCCGGGAATGTGGCCCGGACGAAGTCCTGGGCGAGGCTCGGGGTCTCGACCATGGAACCGGCCTGGCGACCGGGCATCAACCAGCGTGACCTCATCCCGGCCCACCAGCGCCAGCATGGCGGGCAGGTCCTTCACCAACTCGCCGCGCCAAGAGACCGCATGCGGCGCCGGGACCGGAGCCACGGAACCGGCTTCAGTAGGCCGAGATTCGGCGCGCCACTTCGCGAGCCCTCCGTCGAGCACCGCCACCGCTTGGTGACCCAGCACCCGGAGGTGCCACCAGATCCTCGGGGCGGTCATTTGGGTGCCGGAGCCGTCGTAGGCCACCACGGTGTCACCGTCGCCGATGCCGAGGGCCCCGATCTGCAGACCGGCCAGAGCGGGGTCCGGCAACATGTGGGGCAACGGGCTCTTCCGGTCGGCCAGCTCATCGAGGGCCCAGAACACCGCGCCCGGAATGTGGTGCGCCAGATACTCGGCCCGCGGGTCCCGCGCCATGGCCGGCAAATACCACGATCCGTCCACCACGACGAGACCGGTGTGGCCAAGATGATCGGCCAACCATTCGGTGCTGACGAGCGGGCCGGGCAGCGTCGGGCTCACGGGTGCGCCTCCGAGTAGATTGCGGCGTGCTCAACCAATTTGGCCCGGCCACATGACGATCGACAAGTTGATCCGGCGATTCGGATCCGCCGACCGAGACACCCGGCTCGACGCGCTGCTCGAGGCCTCCAAGAAATTGCCGGAGTTGCCCGAGCGGTTCCGGACCGACCGGGACCGGGAGGCTCATCGGATCGCCGAGTGCCAAACGCCGGTTTTTCTGTGGCTCGAACGGGAGGGCGACAAGCTCCGCATTCATGCAGACGTCCCCCGCGAATCGCCGACGGTGCGGGGCTTCCTGTCGCTCCTGATCCGCGCGCTCGACGGCCAGCCGGTGGCCGATGCCGCAGCCCTGCCGATCGACCTCCTCCACTTGATGAAGCTCGACGAGGCCCTCGGGATGATGCGAACCCAGGGCCTCAGCGCGATCGTCCAGCGAACTCGCCGGGCGGCGGCGGCGCTCTGATGGGCCCTCTGACCGGGCCGGCCGGAATCGGCTCGGTCGGCTTCTGGTACCTGGTGTTGATTGGCGGGGTGATTCCCTGGGCCGCGTGGCGGAGCCGGAACCAGCTGGCCACCGCCGCCCTGCCGGCCAAGAAGCGCTACCTGGCCGGCGTCATTGTCCAACAACTGGCGTTGACCGCACTGTCACTGGGAACGGCGTGGTCCCTCGGCATCCCGCTGTTCGCGTCCTATCGTCCCGCGGTCGGCCATTGGCTGGCCGCGGCCGGGGTCTTGGTCACAGCACTGGCGGTGTTCCTCGGGTGGCCCGAGTGGCGGCGGCAGGCCGCCAGCGGGGACCGGCGGATTCAGTTGATCGCACCGATCGACGCCACCGACCATGCGCTCTGGGCGGCGGTATCGGTGCTGGCCGGCGTTGGCGAGGAGATCACGTATCGCGGGGTGTTGTACTGGATCGTCTACCAGCTGACCGGATCGGCGGCGGCAAGTGTGGTGGCTGCCGCCACGATCTTCGGGGTGTCGCATTTGGTGCAAGGATGGCGGGCGGTGCCGGTGATCACGGGCTTCGCGGTCGTCTTCCACGGACTCGTGATGTTCACCGGTTCACTGTACCCGGCGATGGCCGTTCACGTGCTCTACGACCTGATCGCCGGGGTGGCGTACGGCCGCTACGTCCGGGCGTTGGCCCGCTCGAAGGCTTTCATGAACTCGACCAACGCGACGACGCTCGAACGAGGACAGGCGTTGTAGATACTGGCCCGCATGCCGCCGGCCGACCGATGCCCCTTGAGACCGGCCAGGCCCTGCTTTTCCGCCTCGGCGCAAAATTGGTTCTCGAGCTCTTCCGTCGGCGCCCGGAAACAGACATTCATCAACGACCGGCTCCCCGCCGCCACGGTGCCCCGGAAGAAGGCCGATTGGTCGATGAAGTCATAGAGTAACTTGGCTTTTTCGGCGTTCCGCTCGGCCATCGCGGCGAGCCCCCCGGTTTCGGCGATCCACTTCACCACCTGCCCCACCATGTAGATCGCCATGGTCGGCGGGGTGTTGTGGAGAGACTTTTCCTTGGCGTAGGTCCGGTACTGCATCATGGTGGGAAGGTTGGTCGATCCGAGTTCGGTCAAATCATCGCGGACGATGACGAGTACGATTCCGGAGGGGCCCAGATTCTTTTGAGCGCCGGCGTAGATGAGGCCGTACTTGGACACGTCGATCGGCCGGCTGAACATGTCGCTCGAGGTATCGGCAACGAGCGGCACCCCGGCCGGCACGGCGGGTTCGGATCGCCACTGAGTGCCGTAGATCGTGTTGTTGGTCGTCAGGTGGACGTAGGCCGGATTGTCGGAGTACCGAATGGCATCGGCCGGCGGAATTTCGGTGAAGTTCGACGCTTTGCCCGACACCGCCTCACGGGTGGCCCCGAATTTCTTGGCTTCCTTGACGGCCTTTTCCGACCAGACGCCGGTGATCAGGTAGTCGGCGGTACGGCCGGCGGGCAGCAGGTTCATGGGCACCATGGCAAACTGCTGGGTGGCGCCGCCCTGAATGAACAGAACCCGGTAATTGTCGGGAATCCCGGCAAGCGCCCGAGCATCGGCTTCGGCCTCGGCAATGATCCGCTCGAACACCTTGCCCCGGTGGCTGTGCTCCATGATGCCCATCCCGGAGCCCGCCACGTTCCACACGTCCCGTTGCGCCGCCTTGAGCACCGACTCCGGAAGGACCCCGGGACCGGCGTTGAAATTGTGGATCCGTTCCATGGCTTACCGCCTTAGCTCCGTCAAATCGACGCTGATGACATTGGGGTTCCCGCCCTTGATTTCGTCAATGGCGTGTTGACTCGGCGGTCCGGTCACATGGACCCGGGCGCTGGCCGCCTCCGATCCATGATAGGCGATGTTCTCGACCTCTTCGACATTGATCTTCTCGTCAAAGAGGACCCGGAACACGTGGGCCAAGACCCCGGGCTTGTTCTGGTGCCGGATCGACAGCACGTGGGTGGCCGAACTCTTGGCCAAGCGGTTCACGCAGTGCAGGGCGACGCCGGTCTTGGTGAACTGTTGGACAATCCGGATGACCTCGTGAGCAATTGCGGTCTGGGCCTGATCCGTCGAGGCGCCGATGTGATGGGTTCCGTAGACGCCGGGCGACTTGGCGAGCGCGGAATCGAATGGCCCCTTCGAGGTACCCGGTTCGCCTTGGTAGACGTCGAGACCGCAACGAATCCCCTTCGTGGCCATCGCATCGAGCAGCGCCGCCTCGTCCACCACCGAGCCGCGGGACGTATTGATCAAGTAAGCGCCCGGGCGCATGGCCGCGAGAAACTCGGCGTTGACCAAATGCTTGGTGTCTGCGGTCGAGGCGACGTTGATGGTGACGGCGTCGGCGTGCCGGGCTACATCGAGCGGCGTCTCACCGTACTCGATGCCGAGTTCGAGGCAGTCATCGAGCGTGAGCTGGCGGGACCAGGCAATGACCTTCATCCCGAACGACAGCGCCCGTTTGGCGATCTCCCGGCCGATCTGCCCGAGCCCGACAATGCCGAGCGTCCGCCCGTGGAGGCCGCGTGCCTTCGAGTACTCGCCCTTGTTCCACTCGCCCCGGCGAAGCTCGATCACCTGATCGGCCACCCGGCGGTCCAGCGACAGGAGCAGCGCCATGACCAGCTCGGCCACCGCGATCGAGTTCTTACCGGGGCAATTCGAAACGAAGATGCCAAGCCGGGATGCAGCGGCGACATCGATCGTGTCGATGCCGGCGCCGGCCCGGATGACCAACGCAAGGCGAGGGGCCTTTTTCATGGCGTCCTCGCCCACCTTCTTGCTTCGGACAATCAGGATGTTGGGGTCGACATCATGGAGCAGGTCGCCCAATGCCTCGGGTTTGAGGTCCGCCTTGACGACGACGTCGAGCCCCAAGTCCTTCAAGCCATCGATGCCGACCTTTTCGAACTTATCGGCAATAAGTATGCGTGTCATAACCCGCAGTTCTGGTCAGTCGAGAGTGTGAACGAAAAGCCCGCTCTTGAGTTTCGGTTCGAACCAAGTGGTTTTCGGCGGCATGATGCCACCGCCATCGGACACCAGCATGACTTGCTCGATCCGGACCGGATGGAGGGCAAACCCGATCGCCATTTCGCCGGAATCGACCCGCCGCTTCAGCTCCACCGTGCCCCGGATGCCGCCGACGAAATCGATCCGCTTGTCGGACCGAATGTCTCCGATGCCGAGGATGGGTTGGAGGATTCGGTCGTAGAGCAATTCGGCGTCGAGTGATTTGATCGGGTCCTGAGGGTTGATCGATTCCGGCGGGAGCTCAAGCCGGAACCACCGCCCGCCGAGGTAGATCCCGAAGACCCACTGGCGGTCCGGGGCCGGGTGGGCCGTTTCGGACAGAGAGCCGACCTGCCGCAGCCGCTCGAGCACTTGCTCCACCGCCAAGCCATTCAGATCCCGCACGACTCGGTTGTAGGCCATGATCTCCAACTGATTGGCCGGGAACAGGACGGCCAGGAACCAGTTGTACTCCTCGAGCCCGGTGTGACGAGGATTCCACCCCTTCCGCTCGTTGCCGGCCCGCCAGGCACTGGCGGAGCGGTGATGGCCGTCCGCTACGTAGACGGCGGCGATCCGGCGGAACGCGTCGAGGTAGGTGTCCGAATTCTTGATGACCCAGACCCGGTGCCGGACGCCGTCGGAAGTGAAGTTGTAGAGCGGCTTGGCCCGCATCTCATCGGCGGAGAGCCGGTCGAGGTACGGCTGGCCGGGGTAGGTCAGAAACACCGGCTCGGCGTTGGCGTTGAGGGTGAGCACGTGCCGGGTCCGATCGTCCTCTTTGTCCTTCCGGGTCCGTTCGTGCTTCTTGATGACGTCCTGCTCGTAGTCCTCGATGTGGACGCAGCCAACGACGCCGACCTGGGACCGGCCGTTCATGGTGAGTTCGTAGAGATAGAGTGACGGGTCCCGGTCCTGAATCAGGGTCCCATCGAGCATGAAGGCTTTGAGGTTGTCCCGGGCCTTGAGGTAGACCCGTTCGTCGTAGGCCCCGACGTCCGGCGGGAGGTCGATATCCGACCGGCCGACGTGGAGAAAACTGAACGGGTTGCCGTGAGCCAATTGGGCGGCTTCGGCACGGTCCACGACGTCGTATGGCGGCGCCGCAACCCGTGCGGCGACACTCGGTTCGGGGCGCCACGCGCGGAACGGTTTGAGGCGAATCGGGGGCTCCAGAAGAGGGGCTATCAGCCTGGCATCCTAGCCGCCGGATGGCGACCCCGTCAAGACCAGTGAGCCACCTTTCATCACGAACTTCACCCGCCGGAGGGCTGCCACCGCCTGGGTGGGGTCACCGTCGACGGCAATCAGGTCGGCCAGGAGGCCGACCGCGACCCGCCCCCGGTCATCGAGGCCGAGGACTCGGGCATTGACGCTCGTGGCCGCCTTCAGGGCCGCCAGGGGGGTCATTCCGTAATCCACCAGCAGGTCGAGTTCCCGGACGTTGTCGCCATGGGCAAAGACCCCGACGTCGCTCCCGTTACAAATGGTGACCCCGGCTTCGAGCGCGGCCTTGAAGCTGACCCGCTTGGCCCTGACCTCCTCCGGCTCGGGGTCCCTGCCCTTCCTCCAGCCCCGGTATTGCTCGACAGCGTCACCGGCGGCGATGGTCGGACACAGGGCAACGCCGCGCTCGGCCATCAGCCGGAACACGTCGGCGGTCCCGTCGTCCCCATGATCGATGGTCCGAACCCCGGCCAGGGTGGCCCGCCGCATCCCCTCGGCGGTCGAGGCATGGGCCACGACGAAGCGGCCGCTGGTCTGGGCGGTCTCGACGATCCGGGTCAACTCTTCGACGGAGAACGTGGGACGGGCCTCGTTGTGCGGCCCCCAGCGATAGTCGGCGTAGACCTTGATCCAGTCGGCGCCTTTGCCGATCTGACGCCTAACAACTTTCGTCAGTTCCTCGACCCCGTCGGCTTCCTCGGCGCCTTGGGGAACCTGCCATCGGGGGTCGAAGCCCTTCGGGGCATAGCTGCCGGTGGCCACGATGGCCCGGGTGGTGGTGAGGATCCGGGGGCCCGGGATGATCCCTTGGTCCACGGCTGCCTTGAGTCCGACGTCGGCGTCATCGGCGCCTTCGGTGCCCAGGTCCCGCACCGTCGTCCACCCGGCCAGCAAGGTTTGCCGGGCGTGGTTGGTGGCCCGGGCCACCCGAAGCGCGAGCGGTTCCTTGAGTACTTGATCGACCCAGGGCGTTTCGTCGTAGGGATGGAGCAGCAGGTGGGAATGGGCTTCGATCAACCCCGGCAGCAGGGTCAGCCGGGGCAGCGGAATCCGGCGCCCGCCGGTGACGTTCGGTCCCACCGCCACGATCCGGCCGGCCCGCACCGCCACCCGCCAGCCTGGCCGGAGCGAATCGCCGTCGAAGACCTGGGCCGGCTCGAGCACGATCGTGGCGGTGTCGGGCCGCGCTTGGGCAACGCCGGCCACTGAAGTTCCAACCCAGATGATCAGGCCGATCAGAACGCAACGCATGGTAGCTCCTATTGGCCGATGGAATCGAGCCGCTGATTCCGGGCGGCCGCCGTGTCGACGATATCAAGGGCGCGGTTGACACCGCCCGCACCGGGAATCGCGCTCTTGCCGAGTGCTTCCTGGCGCTCGCGGGTGGAAAGCGTGTCGGCGGCTCGAGCCTGGTCACCAGTTGGTTTGCCCGCACAGCCGGCGCCGGCGGCCAGGAGCACGATCAAGGACCGGATGATCATGGGGCACCATCATCCGCCACGAGGGCCAACCAATCGCCGCGGCGGCTCAAGGCCAGGCGGCTGATCGAACCGGGCACGGCGAGCGTGGCCACCACGGTCCAGTCTCCACCGGCGACGCGGCGAAGCAGATTCTTGCCGGCCGCCGTCAGCAAGCTCCCGTCAGGGAGCCAGACGAAGAAATCGGCGCCCGGGGGGAGCTTCGCAATCGGCGTCCGGCCCAACGTCCTGGGGTCGACGTCAACGATCCACCACTCCTGCTCCGCCGTTCGGTGAGTCACCGACAGGGCCTTCGACCCGGGTGAGGGTTGCAGGGCGCGGCCGATGTCGGACAGCCCGACCCGGGCCTCGCCGGTTGTCGGGTTTGCGAGACTCAACGTCGGGGGCGATCCCAGCACGAAGAGTCCGACGGTCGTCGGACTGAGCCATGCCTGATAGCCGACCGGCTTGATCCGTTCGAACAAGAGTCGGGGCGCCCCGCCCTTCAACGGAAATGCCCAGAGACGCTGCGTGGAATCGACTTCAACCCGGATCACGGAAATCTCCGCGGTTCCAGGAATGACCGTGGCCGAGTATTCGCTTTCTGGCGTGGTGGTGACGGCGCCGGCCCGGCCCGATGCCAGATCGACCCGAAAAATGTCCGCTTGGTCGGTGCCCTTCGGGCCGCCCCCGTGAATCACCGTGTAGAAGAGCGACTTCCCATCGGGTGAAAACGACGGCTGATTGTCGAAGCCCCGCCGATGGGTCAGGTTCTTCGGCGGCCCGACGATCAGGGTCGCGCCCTGGGTCTTGACCGATACCAGGTAGATGTCGGTGGCCGGGGGCCCCTGGGCCTCCGCCGGCCCCGCCAGGCAGCCCAAACCCACCACGAGGGACCATCCGCGCATCGTTGCTCGCTTTCCGGGAATGGGGTAACGTTAGCCCCATCGATCCTCGCTCCCAAGCCAACCCTAGGCCACACGACATATGTCCGAACCCCTTCGGGCGCTTGCCCGGACCCGCTGGCGCGTCGCGATCAGCCTGACGACGCTGATGGTGGTGGTCTATTTCG
>SXGU01148755.1_pt1 | contig 11914 bp, 8 predicted proteins | sample 3174531 | NCBI WGS metagenome assembly SXGU01 (sample SAMN11356863, study PRJNA531348) | freshwater metagenome | isolation source: freshwater sample F1-140 | place: China: Fuxian Lake, Yuxi | collected 2017-12-25
AAAAGTGGTCACTGGCCAAAACCTGGGGTTTCCTTCTTGCGAAGGGGGCACCTCCACCGGAACCCACGTCCACATTGCCAGAAAATACAATGGCGAGTGGATCTTGGCTGATTCCGTGCTCCCATTCAATATGGATGGCTGGATCGTACGCAATGGCAGCCAAGCATACAAAGGAAGTTTGGTCCGCAATTCGCTGGTGGTCACTGCATCCAGCAAAGCAGAGGGTTTTTCAGCTATTGAGGCTGATCAATGATCTTCCCTGAGAAAAAGATCGGCGTTGCGTTTGCCGGGATTTGTTTGTACGCCTCGGTCAGGGGCAACCCATTTAATTTACATAATAAAACTGCCAAACTCAGTCCATGAGCCACCACTAGAATAGATTCATCGGGTTGGTGCATTTTTTCCTTTTCCAAATAAAAATCCCACATCCTGTCCACCAATTGTTGAAGCGACTCCCCGTCTGTAATAACCGTCTCAATCGGATAGTCAATAAATTTTTGCCATAGTTCCGGATATTTGTCCGGAACTTCCTTAACGTACAAACCTTCCCATTTACCCAAATGTTGTTCGCGCAATCGAGGTTCCTCAATGATAGTGTGGCCATGGTATTGATTGATCGCTTTTGCTGTATTCATCGCCCGTAAAAGGTCGCTGGAATAGACTGCCGAAAAATGCGTATCTCTTAAGATTTCTGCTGCATTTTGTGCCTGATGAAATCCGGTTTCATTGAGGTTTGTATTCGAATGCCCTTGCCAGCGGCCCTCAATGTTCCAGTCGGTCTGTCCGTGCCGTACAAAAATATAGTTTGCCATCCGCACGATTATACACAGACATTTTTTTATGAGACGCGATTATTTAAAAATTTTTTGGCGAAATTACTGGCTATAATTACCATAGTCAGTTTTGCCTATGCCAGTCACTTGCTCTAATTGCCAATTCGTTAATCCAGACATCATGAAGTATTGCGGTGGCTGTGGTTTGCGATTGCTAAATACTGCCGAGCAGGCAGTTGATCCCACTTCTACCTCCCCCTCCACCGATAGCAGATTTGGAGCGCTGATAGGATCAGATCTTTTAGATCGGTTTAAAGCCGCTGGCTTGCAAGCAACCGGCCAAAAACGTTCGGTAACCATCCTGTTTGTAGATTTATCCGGGTTCACCAACCTGTCACAGGGTATTGACCCAGAAGAACTATATGAGATCGTGCAGCAATGTTCGCACATCTTTGCCAATGCAGTTTACCGGTACGAGGGAATGGTAGACAAATTTACGGGCGATGGATTGATGGCTTTGTTTGGAGCGCCGATCGCCCATGAAAACAACGCTGAGTTAGCAATTAGGGCAGCGTTGGATATGCAATCTGAACTGGCCCAATTTAGCCTTACGGTACGGGATCGAATCGGGCAAGATCTCCAGGCTCATATCGGCTTAAATTCAGGCGTGGTGATCGTAGGGGGTATCGGTTCAAATATGATGATGAACTACACCGCCATCGGCGATGTGGTCAATCGCGCCAGCCGTATTATGGACAAGGCATCATCTGGCACAATTTTAGTAAGCGAACGCATTTACAAACATGTTCGGGGGACTTTTGAATTAGAAGCAATACCACCATTGATGCTTAAAGGCGTCAATGAGCCAGTACAGACTTACAAGGTGCTCGGTTTTCGAGATGTTATTGGGTCAGGAAAATTGTTGGATGACCTATATTCGCCAATGTTTGGCCGGGAAGCGGAACTTAACCTGCTACAACAATCCTTAAACCTAATGATGGCCAATCAATCTGGCTCCCTTTTTGCAATTCAGGGAGAAGCGGGAATTGGAAAATCTCGTCTCGTTTCCGAATTCTGTGAACAGATCAATCACCTCCCGATCACCATCATGCGCGGACGAAGTTATGTCTACCGAAAAGCGGTCACTTTTTGGTTGTTGCAAGACATTATTACAGATATTTTAGACATCCCCGCCGGTGAAAGATCATCGATCCTCCATGACAAATTGGAGCAGACCATCGATCAGTTTTTTTCTACGGAAGCCGATGATGTACTGCCATACTTCGAGTACTTGTTCTCCTTACAGCACAAATCCCCCGAAAAGGCCAAATTTTTAACCTATTTGCCGCCAAACCAACTACGTACACAACTCTTTAGGCGCATCCGCGATTTTATCCAATTATTTAGCGACAACAAACCAACCATATTGATCTTGGAAGATTTTCAATGGGCAGATCAGGCATCGGTTGAGTTCACGAACTATCTGGTGGATAGGCTGTCCAATCTTCCGATTATGGTTTTGGCAATCGGTCGCACATTTGAAGACCCCGCATTTACCGCTTACCTCCAAAGAAATACTTCCGGCTCACCAAGCCGAATTTTCGATATGAGTTTGCATGCCCTAAAAACCGAACAAACCAGGCAGTTGGTAGTTCATCTCGCAGATTCAGCCCACCTTCCCCATGAGTTTGTCGACCAAATTGTGACACGATCTGGCGGTACGCCATTATTTGCTGAAGAAATGTTGCGTATGCTTCGTGATTCTGGGGCGATGGTTAAAATGGATGGCAAGTGGAAGATTCAAAAAAATGTCCCACTAACCTTTATGGGCAATTCCGACACATTAGAAGGCCTGATCCTTACCCGTTTTGACAACTTGGATCCGGTTAGCCGTACCGTATTAAAAACCGCCAGTGTAATTGGCAGAACATTTACCCTCGAGTTGATCGTTGAGTGTTTGCCCTCCTTGCCTGAAGATAGCATCAATAATGCGATCGAAGAGCTGTTCACCAAAGGGTTTATTTTCAAGGACACAACCCATGGTAAAGAGTATGTTTTTAGAAATCTGGTCATTTCCGAGACAATATACAGTACCCAATTAAAAAAAGACCGCCGGGAAATCCATGGGATGGTTGGCCATGCTATCGAGAAGTTATTCGCCGAATCCTTGGACGAACAAGTTGATCTTCTGGCACGCCACTATTTTTGGAGCGGATTCAAGGACAAAGGGTTAAAGTATCAGGCTTTGGCAGGTGCCAAAAGTTTATCAAAATTTAGCAACATCCAAGCCAAAGAATATTTTGAGAACGCGGCCAGCCTTTTGCCAAACGTAACCCACACCGATGATCAGGTTTTGGAAATTTACATCGGGCTCGGCGACGCTCTCAGCATCACAGGTAATTACGACGAAGCTCGCTCTAATTTTGAAAAGGCCCTTAAAATAACCATTCCCCATGGCCATTCCAAAGCCGTAATGTCCAGCTCCTTATTACGGCGAATCGGATTGACTTTGGACAAACAAGGTCAAACCGATAACGCTCTGGACAAATTGTCTCTTGCGGAAAATATCCTGGGCGATACCCAGGCAGATGAAGAACGAGCCCAGATTCTCAGCGATGAAGGGTGGATCGATTTTCGCAGGGGCCGGCTTGAAGATGCTGAACGTGCGCTTACCAAAGCGGAAATTTATGCCAATGCGTCATTAAACCAAGACGTGATATCTAATATTTATAATCGTTTGGGTGGGTTGTTCTTTGAGAAGAATGACATCCATAAAGCTCGAGAGTATACCAACAGAAGCCTGGAACAATGGGAGATTCTTGGCAATTTAACTGGCCTTGCCCGGGGTTATAACAATTTGGCCTTGTTAGAATGGAAGCAGGGTGAATGGGATACAGCGCTCATTAATTTTAGCCGCAGCGAAGAGATTCAGACCAAACTCGACAATATCGAGGGCATCGTTATCGTTCGTACAAATATTGGCTTGATCAATATGGACAAAGGCGAGGTCAAACTCGCCATCAGATTGATCAATTCAGCCCGAAATTTGGCAATTGAGATCGGTCACATGTCTTACATTGCACTTACAACCCTGTACATCGGAAAATGCCATTCGATAGCGCATGAATGGGACCAAGCTCTGCGTTATTTTGCCGATGCCCATGAACACCTATTGGTGCTGGATGATCCGGAATATTTGTTGGATGTAACATTGGACACCGCCCAGGCACAAGCCAGGCAAGGAAAGGTTAGTCAAGCAACCGAAACGCTCAAAACCGCGACCAAATTTTTTCTTGGCCTCGAAAAAGAGCTGCAAGAGAACAATCAGGGGAGATTCGAATTTATCTCAGGTGAAGTTGCTTTCGCAAGCGGAGACGACCAAACGGCGGTGGAAAAGTATACCCTTGCCACCACTTCCCTTATTGGAAAAGAGAACCAACTTGAACGAGCACGAGCCCTCCTGGCGTTATGTAAAGCCTTGTTCCAGAATGGTGATTCCATCCTGGCGCAACAATATTGCCAAGAGTGCCTGGAAACATTTGAACAACTGGGCGCAAAGTTGGACCACCATCAGGCAAATTTGATGAGGTTAAAATTAGCCAGCCACAGATGATGGAGTCTATGACTGGCTTTCCCCATTGAACAACAAACGCAACTTCTCCCGATGATTTGCGCTTGCATTTCTCCATTCACTGTGAGTAGGAACAGTGATGAATGGGTAAGTGAAAAGATTCATAAGCCATAAGCTTATGAATTATTTAACATCAGTGGAGGAAAACCACTGACTTGAATTTTTAGTCTTGAGGGATAAATGTCCGATGGCGCAGCATTGGCCAAAGGAGCTTACATTAGGTTCTCGTACCAGACCAAAAAGAATAGAATTTTCTGAGATTGCCCAGCAACGAAATTAACTCCGTTGCTGGGCATTGTATATTATTTCGTACTTACTTTTCAAGTACAAAGTTAGAGATTGTTGCCGAACCGATCGGATTTTGAGGATATTGCCCGGCAGCAAAGTTGCTTATGAATTCAGATCCAGCCCAAATACCCTTTCGGCCATCCCAAATTCCTTTGCGCCCAGCGAGGATATCAGAATCACTAAACCAGTTGGTATATCCACCTGCCCAAATTCCTTTTCGGCCATCCCAGATACCTTTTCGGCCATCCCAAATTCCCTTGCGGCCATCCCAGATACCTTTTCGGCCATCCCAAATGCCATACTTGCCAGCCCAAATACCATACTTGCCAGCCCATATGCCATACTTACCGGCCCAAGCCATAGACTCGCCAGCCCAGATGCCATATTTGCCAGCCCAGATACCGTACTTTCCATCCCAAATTCCGTATTTGCCAGTGATGAAATCGAAAGGCTCATAAAGACGGATCGTGTCGGTAGCCTCATCATAATAACTGTAGCCTTCGTAGTGCTCTTCACCAGCCAGGTCAGCAAGAATGTTCATTCCTTCATTGGCAGAACCAGCTTCTTCAGTGAAGACCGCGTCCACGGCATTCAATCTTCCAGCGCCTTGTTGCCACATGGAATAACTGGCATCCACGCCATCCGCATCCAACCAAATCAACGCCGTGTTGGTTAAGCGATACTTAACTTCGTTGTTCGATAGCTGCGGGTTCTTCGAGATGATCAGAGCGGCCACACCTGAAACAACGCCAGTCGCCTGGGAGGTACCAGCCATCTTGAAATAATTGGCAGGCTGGCGATTGTCAGGATACAGGTCATTCAGCATCGCGGTTTGCGGTGTGATGGAGGAAATATGGCCACCGGGGGCAACCAGATCAGGTTTTACAAAACCATCCAACGTGGGGCCAGCGGATGAGAAATCCGCAATGTAATCATCACTCCAATCATCCACAGTGTAGGCATCAGTAAAAGCGCCCACGGTAATGACATATGGATTATTTCCTGGAACTGTGATGGTCATCGCGTCAGGGCCAATATTGCCAGCTGCAGTAACAACCACCAAACCTTTGGCCCAAGCAGCAGTTACTGCCTGATTTAGAGGATCAGCCCAATACGGTGATTCCACAGTGGAAACCAACGACATATTTACAACACGGATGTTGTACTTATCTTTATTGTCCACTACCCATTGCAGGCCCTTGATAACACTCTCGTAGGTGCCGTTGCCTTCTTCATTCAAAACCCTTACCGCCACCAAATTGGCATCGGGTGCAACACCATTCCAAGATTTATCACCACCAAGGTCGCTATTTGCGATGATGCCGGCAACATGTGAACCGTGGCCATTGGGATCGATCGGTTTTTTGCTTCCGCTGATGGCATCGAACCAACCCAGCAAACGGGCTTTCCCATTGGCGGCAGTTGTTAGGCTGGGCAGTTTGGCAATGCCGGTGTCTAAAATGGCAACTGTAACATCTTTGCCGGTATAGCCAATTTCCCAAACGACATCAGCACCGCTCACTTCAGGATAGTCTGTAGAGGTCTTGCCTTCATCCGCGGCACCAACCATATCGGCTGAGGAAACACTCACTTGATAATCGGCCGTGATAGCTACAATGCCATCGGCCAGCGAGATTTCAGCGTATTCCGCCGCGCTCAGGTCTGCGCTAACAGCGTTAATTAACTCAAGATCGGCGACAACTTCGCCGCCTCTCTCCATAACCACGTGCTTTGCTATGGCAACAGAACCTGCCTGTACGATGTACCGGCTCGTCGGTTCTGGTGCAACCACCGCAGACCCTGCAACGCCAAACATCATTACAACAATCATAATGATTTGCAAAATGGGCTGAATGAGGTTTTTTGTTCTTGCTTTCATATTTCGCTCCGTTTTCTTAACACAAAAAGTCCATATTGATTTATGGACCAAACAAAGACGAATTTCATCTATGTTCGGTAGCCTGGCAACCTTGGCTTTCGCGTTAGGCCCACTGGCTTTGCGTCACTGGCTTTCGCCAGTTTTGCGTTTTCGTATGACTTGAATACATAATAACACACATAAATTGTCGGTACAACTTAATGGAGTAGTACGTTAGTACTAATGAAATTCTGTATAATCTTCTTTATCCATCCAAATTTAACCTCAGGAAGTGCAATGGAATCCTCCAAACAAGATCCTCATGTCTCACGCATCAATGCATACCGTAAAAAACAACGGGATTCGTTTCCCCCCATTTTCGATTTGGGATCCGCAAAAAAATATGTTGACACAATGGGATATATCTTCTTTTGGCCAATTTTAGGATTTGATTACCCCAGCCTTTGGCATGCTGTGGCTGGTGACCGCCCAGTAACCTATGACGACCCCGCGAACGTAACCTGGTCTTGGAAGGATCAATCCCTTTCCGCCAAGATCTGGTATTACAGCAAGTTGGTTCGTAAAAAAGCCACCTTCGTTTCTCTGGCGGTCGCTCCATTCTTTTATGCGTTAACCGATAATTTTGGAGACCCTGATACCGACCATTTGCAGCAATATTCGGATGGCAGGATGACCCATGCAGCAAAAAATGTGTACGAAGCTTTGCTTGCCGAAGGACCTTTGCATACGATCGACCTCAAGAAAAAAGCCAAACTTCAATCTGCTTCAGCCGATAGTGAATTTAATCGTGCTATGGAGCAACTCCAGTGTGACATGAAAGTGGTACCGGTCGGTATCGCCCAGGCAGGGGCATGGCGGTATTCTTTCATTTATGACCTGGTCCACCGCCAATTCCCCGAGATTCCGAATTCTGCGCGCACGATCACAGAATCATGCGCACGGGCAGAATTGGTGCGTATTTACCTCACCAATGTAGGTGGGGTGAGCTTGCAGCAAGCCAATAAATTCTTTGCCTGGCAGCCACATTTCATTAAAAAAACCCTGGATCAACTTTCTGAATCAGGGTTTCTCTTTGTTACGAAAATCGATGGAAAAGATATGGTCTTGTTAAAATCACTAATATAAAAACAACCTCATCATTTAGAGCCACCCGAAGGCTGGATTTTTTGTTGAACCAGTACTTTATCCACCCGTTTGCCATCCATGTCCATCACTTCAAAACTAAAGCCATTAAAATCAAATTTATCAGCAGATTGAGGGACCTTCCCCAATTGCAGCATAATAAATCCGCCAAGGGTTTCAATCTCATCTTCGTCGGGAACTTCTTTTAACTCAAAGATTTCTTTAAAATCTTCGATAGACATCATGCCATCCAACAGCCAGCTTCCATCTTGGCGTTGGGTTGCCTGGGGTTCACTATCAATACTGCCAACGATCTCTTCCAAGATGTCGAAGATTGTGATCAAACCTTGTGTTGAACCAAATTCATCCACCACCAACATCAATTCAGCAGATCCAAATTTGAACATTTCCAGCGATTTTGAAGCTAATGCCGTTTCTGGGATATACACCGGAGTTTGAAGGTTATGTTTTAGTTGTAAAGGCTCACCTTGCAAACTCTCTAATAGCAGGTCGCGTGCTTCCATAATGCCAATTACGTTATCCAGGCTGTCGGAACAAACGGGGTACCTGGAATAAGGATTTTCTTCAATCTGGCGTTGTATCTCTTCAGGAGAATCATTGATGTCAAGCCAGGCGATCTCACCTCGTGGCGTCATGATCGATCCAACCCGGCGATCATTCAATCGAAAGACCCCTTCGACCATATCCTGCTCGGATTCTTCAAAAACACCCGCTTGAGTGCCTTGGTCCAACAATACTTGCAATTCTTCTTCCGTAACTGGTAGTTGCTCCTTAGGGTCAACCCCCAAAAGGCGAACCAGAAAATCAGTCACACCACTCAGAACACGCACCAGGGGTGAAAAAAGGATCGAGATGAATTGCATGGGCGCGGCCATTGCCGAAGCAATGTCTTCAGGTTGGTGCAATGCCAACCTTTTTGGAACCAGCTCGCCAATGATGATCGAAACGAAGGTGATCATAAACACGACAGTGCTGAATGCGATCGTATTTGCATAGGCAACCAAATTCGGAATCGTCGATATCATAGCCGCCAAGGATTCAGTAAGGGTAGCACCACCGACTGCGCCAGCAAGAACACCAATCAGGGTGATGCCCACTTGCACCGTAGAAAGGAAATTATTTGGGTTTTCCGATAATCGTAATGCCGCCTGTGCAGACTTATCCCCCTCGTTGATTCGCTGTTGTAATCTCGCTTTTCTGGCCGAAACTACAGCAATCTCTGCCAATGCAAAAATTCCATTCAGAACTACCAAAGCCAATATGATCAGGATTTCTAAGCCAATATCCATATTTATTTTAAGATTCTACTTTGTAACTCTTATTCCTTTCCCATTAATAACATCACCGATCTTCCAAACTGGTTGGGCGAGTTGCTGTGCGCGCTCAATAAACTTTTTTTCATTTTCAGGCGAAACACACAATAACAAGCCACCAGAAGTTTGGGCGTCGAATAACAACATTCTCGAATGTTCTTCAATTGTTTCGTCGAATTGTACACTATTCTCAAAATGTGCTTTATTGTCTGCACTACCACCAGGAAAAACCCATTCCTTTGCCAAAGCTTCCGACCCAGGCAACATTGGGATGGATGAGAAAGAATATGTGAATCCAACATCTGATGAGCGCGTCATTTCCAGGGAGTGGCCAAGCAATCCAAAGCCGGTGATATCAGTACCGCATTCAACATCCAATCCCACCGCCAATTCCCCCGCTTTTGCGTTGGTCGAAGCCATCCAAGTGCTGACAGTATCAATTTGCTCCTCGCTGAGCAACCCTCGCTTCAATGCAGTGGTTAAAATTCCAACCCCCAGCGGCTTTGTTAAATATAATAGGTCACCCGGCTTGGCGCCACGTTTGGTGATCATTTTTCTTGGATCCACAAAACCCACCACAACAAGTCCAAACTTGGGTTCCTTGTCTTGCACAGTGTGCCCACCGGCTACCACTACACCAGCATTAATGCATACATCCGCGCCACCGCGCAAGATCTCACTCATGACATGCGTAGGAAGGTCCCCCGGAAAAGCCGCGATGTTGAGAGCCAGAAAGGGTTTTCCTCCCATGGCATAAACATCAGAAAGCGAATTGGTGGCTGCGATCGCGCCGTACTGGTAAGCATCATCCACTACAGGTGTAAAGAAATCTGTCGTGATCACGATCGCCTTATCTTCCGATAACTTCCACACCGCGGCATCATCTGGACCATCCAGACCTACCAAAAGGTCAGGATGGTCAGATGGGTTAAACATATGTTGGAGTGGGCGCAGGACCTGCGCCAGCGTTTCCGCGTTTAGCTTGGATGCTCAGCCAGCACAACTGGAAAGACTTGTAAGTCTTATCTGCCGCCCAGCTGGGTATTTTTCAGACATGCGTAATCCCAAATCCTATGGAGTCACTGCGGGGGGAGCAAATGAGGAACCTAACGAAGGCAAGATGAATGGCGCGTCGCTTGGGACCAGCATAAGTTGCACATTTGGCGATAATTTCTGAATGTATTCGTACTGCAACAAATTGGGGTTGGTCCGTAAAATCGCAGCGATCAGCTCCAAGGCCTTTGCTTCCGCTTCAGCCTGAATCAACCTTGAATCCGCCTGGGCTCTGGCAGAGATAACCAATGCGTCAGCTTGTCCTTGGGCGGTTTGCCTGGCTTGCTCAGCTTCTTGTTTCTTTTGCTCGACCACAAATTTAGCTTGTTGGGCCTGTTGTTCCGCGATTTGTTTTTGCTCTACCGCCGTAGCGTATTCGTCGCTAAACCGAATATTCCTCAGCACAAAATCTTGCAGGATGAGGTCATTATTAGAAAAAATCCTCGCCAGTTCATCCGTGATCAATAATTCCATCTCTGCCCTTTTAGATGACACGATCTCTTCCACACCATATTGGGAACTGACATCGCGGATCACACCACGGGATTGGGGGCGCACCAATCCTTCTTCATAGGTCTTCCTCCAGGTTTTATACAAATTCACCGCCTTGGTGGGGTCAATGGAGTAAATTACCGTCGCATCAACATACACCATTTGGCCGTCTTTGGTTCTCACTTGAATCGAATCATCGCCTACCATATTGCCCTCATCAGAAACGGAGGACATCGTATATGTTTGCCGCAAAACAGTAAACCGTTCTACACGCTCTATGAACGGAATAACAAACTGGATACCAGCCTGAAGTGGCTCTGGTTTAATGCCGCCTTGCGCGATGGTGATCACGACAGCCATTTCGTCTGGCTCAATGAAAACAACCCCAGCGCCAACTGTGCTAAGCAGGACGGCTGCAACGATGATGCCAATAAATAATGGCATGATGCCCTTGTTCGACTGCTGTCGGGCGGCCCGCATGACAAACACGCTGCCCAAAATAACGGCACCGATCCAAGCTAATGCAGCTAAAAATGAAAAAACCAAAGATATATTCATAAGGTATGCTCCTATTCCAGATAGAATGATTATAACTTCAAGATATATGAGGAATATATGCAGGAATTGATCGGACAAATTATTGAAATATCCAATACTGGCCAATTTCAGATCAAGGTCAGGTGTTCACAAAACCTAACCGTTAATGCCGGTCAATATTTCTTGATCGAATTTGATCCTGTTGAAGGGCGGGACCCTATTCGAAGGGAAGTGTTTCTTTCGTCGCAATTGCTCCCCAATGAGGTAGTCCTATATGGAAAATTTTTCGAAACCGCCACCCCGGGGAATAAAATTAAACTATATGGACCATTAGGCAAGGGGTTCCAAAAACCATCCGGAAACAAGCTTGTCTGTGTCTCACTTGGGTTGAACCTGCCGATACTTTTATCCGCAGCCAGCAGGTACCCAAATCCTCAGCAAAAGGTCGTCCTGGCATCCAACCACCCGATCGATACAAGCCTCATCACCGAAAATATTGAAATTCGCAGCATGACAGAGTTGCATGAACTTGTGGATTGGTGTGAGGATCTGTTGGTTGAGGGAATGAGGGATGGGGACAATATTGAAAAAATTATGCAAATACCCAGCGTGAAAGGAATCAACAAACAGACGCAAATATTGATCGATTCGCCAATGCCTTGCCATGGTGCCAGCGATTGTGGTATTTGCAAAATAAAAATCTGGGGACAGCGCTATGCCATATGCCAGGATGGCCCCGTGATCGTAATGGTTTAAATAGAAAAAGTTTCTTGGCGATGACCTACTCTCCCAGGAGGCTGCCCTC
>SXGU01265010.1_pt1 | contig 11912 bp, 15 predicted proteins | sample 3174531 | NCBI WGS metagenome assembly SXGU01 (sample SAMN11356863, study PRJNA531348) | freshwater metagenome | isolation source: freshwater sample F1-140 | place: China: Fuxian Lake, Yuxi | collected 2017-12-25
ACTGGTTCGGGTTGGTGATCATGCGCATCCTGCGGCCGAGCACGCGCCGCTGGTTGACGGTGTTGAACGATTGGGACCCGGCATTGACCTGGCACACCGCGAGCGTGCGCCCCTGGGTCGGCCGCACGCCGCCGCTCTCCAGCGGCAGCCAGTCGACCTGGCTCTTGAAGATGCCGGTCATCGCGCCGTGACGTTCGGGCGAGCACCACACGTGGCCCTCGGACCAGAGCGACATCTCGCGCAGCTCTGCCACCTTGGGATGCGTGGCCGGTGCGTCGTCGGGCTGCGGCAGACCGCGCGGGTCGAAGATGCGGGTTTCGGCCCCGAAGCGGCGGAGGATGCGATCCGCCTCCTCGATCAGCAGCCGGCTGTAGCTGCGCTCCCGCAGCGATCCATAGAGAAGGAGGAAGCGCGGCGGGTGCGTCGACACCTGAGCCGGCTCCAGCTTCGCCAGCGTCGGCGGGTCGAGAAACTCGGACGCGAGAGCGGGGGAATCATCGATCATCGGTCACTCGGGCTTGGCAGGAAACGAGGTTTCTAATATCGTCGAAATATGGAAGGCAAGCACGCTGTCGTTGCTCTGGGCGCTCTGGCGCACGAGGGACGCCTGTCAGTGTTCCGGATGCTGGTGCAGGCCGGCGGGGCCGGGCTGGCGGCCGGGGAGATCGCGCGTCGACTGGGCGTGCCCGCGAGCAGCCTGTCCGCCAATCTCAACGTGCTGAGCAACGCGGGCCTGATCGACGGCCGGCGCGAGAGCCGGTCCATCATCTACACCGCCGCGTATCCCCGGATGGCGGAGCTGCTGGGCTTCCTGATGGAGGATTGCTGTCAGGGCTCGGCGGAAGTCTGCGGTCCGCTGGTAGACATCGTGAACCGCGCCGCGTGCTGCGGGGCGGAGCTGGAGGCGGCGCGGGCGTGATGCGGGAGCTGAGGCCCGTCGGGCCGGCCGACCCCGGCCTGATCGCCATGCTGCAGGCCGCCCGTCTTCCGGTGGACGACCTTGCCGGCGGCGGCCGCTACTTCGCGCTCCTGGAGGCCGGGCGGACGCTCGCGATCGGCGGTCTGGACGGAGCCGGCCCGGACCAGATGATCCGGTCGGTGGTGACGGAGCCCGGCCTGCGCGGTGCCGGAGTTGGCCGCGAGATCGTCGAGGCCTTGGCCGAGCGCGCGCGGGCGGAAGGTGTTGAGCGGCTGTGGCTGCTGACCAACTCGGCCGACGCGTTCTTCGCCCGGCTCGGTTGGGCGGCCGCCGACCGAGCCGACGCGCCCGACCCGATCCGGACGTCCGCCCAATTCGCGGGGCTGTGCCCCTCATCCGCGGTCCTGATGTGGCGCAGCCTAGCCTAGAGCCTCCGCTTCAGCCGTTCGACCTGCCGCAGCGCCTCGTCGCGGAGGCGCTCGGAACGGCTCTACTGCTCGCGGTCGTCATCAGGTCGGGCATCATGGGCGAGCGCCTGGCGGGCGGGAATGTCGCGATCGCGCTGCTCGGGAACACCATGGCGACCGGCGCGGGGCTGGTGGTGCTCATCACCGTCTTCGGCCCGCTGTCCGGGGCGCACTTCAACCCGGTGGTGACGCTGGTGTTCGCCGGTCGCCGCGAGATCGGCTTGGGCGTGGCGCTCGGCTATGTGGCCGTTCAGATGGTCGGTGCCGTTACCGGCGTCTGGCTTGCCCATGCGATGTTCGGCGAGTCGGTGCTCCAGGTCTCGCACAAGCTGCGGGATGCGCCCGGCCAGGCCCTGTCGGAGGCGGTCGCCACATTCGGTCTGATCGCCGCGATCCTGGGCTCGCTGCGCTTCCGGCCCAAAGCGACGCCGTTCGTGGTCGGCCTCTACATCATTTAGGCCTACTGGTTCACGGCGTCGACATCGTTCGCGAACCCGGCCGTGACGATCGCGCGGGCGCTGAGCGACACCTTCGCTGGCATCGCGCCATCGTCGGTGCCGGCATTCGTCATCGCCCAGCTCGCGGGGGCGGCGGTCGCGGCCGGGCTCTGCGGCTGGCTTTTCGAGCAGGAGCGTGACCCATGACCGATTTCCCGATCACCTTCTACCACAACCCGGCGTGCGGCACGTCGAGGAACGCGCTCGCGATGGTTCGGGCCGCGGGTTACGAGCCGACGGTCGTCGAGTATCTCAAGACGGGCTGGACGCTGCCGCAGCTGGAGGAGCTGCTCGCCGCCATGGGCACCCGACCCCGCGACGTCCTGCGCGAGAAGGGCACGCCGGCGGCCGGTCTCGGGCTGCTCGGCGATGACGTTTCCGATGATCGCATCCTCGACGCCATGGTCGAGCACCCGGTGCTGGTGAACCGGCCGATCGTGGTGACGCCGAAGGGGACGAAGTTGGCCCGTCCTTCCGAGGCCGTGCTCGATCTGCTGGAGCGTCGGCCGGAGAGCTTCACCAAGGAAGACGGCGAGGTGGTGAAGGTCGCGATTTGATCGGGCTCGGCGCGCGGTCTCTCATAGCTCTACGAGTGCGCTCTCGCCGTTCGTTTGTCTTGGCGCCGCTCATGCGGCGAGGGTAGCCGTAGGCCTCTCCTTTCGCCAATGTTCTCCTTGACCCGGCGTGGGCAGGAAGGTGCCTAGTCGATCGGGCCGTCCCCGATGGTCGATCTGACGCGGTCGCCGCAGCAGCACTTCATCTCGTCCAGCTTGGGTTCCGTCACGTCGGCGCAGCCGCGGCAGCAGTCGTGCATGAGGAACAGCGCGAGATCCCGGACGGCGTCCGCCTCTGCCCTGTAGATGATGTGGCGGCCGGACTTCACCGAGGAGATCAGCCCGGCTCGGCTGAGGATCGCGAGGTGCACCGACATGGTGTTGGCGGGCGTGCCGATGAGCCGCGCGAGATCCCCGGAGGACAGGCCTTCGGGCCGAGCCCGCGCGAGCTGCGTGAACACCTCCAGCCGGGTCGGCTGGGCGAGCGCGCTCATCACCTGGATCGCCTGCATTTTTTCCACTCCTCTAGAATAGTCGAAGCTACTCGACCGGCAAGGGCAAATGCCGCGTTAACCACGAACATCACTTCCACGTTTCTAGATCGGTTGAAATGTCAGCGGGAGGGACTATCTTCGGGTTGTGGGGGCTGTCGCCGCGGCCCCCGGATGAAGCTCTAACGAGCGGCGCGGAGGACGGCCATGAACGCAGTCATGTTGCAGGAGAGCGTCACCCGGGATCGGGGATGCCCGATCGACAGCTCCGTTTATGAAGATCCGCTGGAGGTCGACCAGGCCGGGGACGTCGCCGTGGCCACGTCGCGTCGCAGGCTCGTGCGGCTCGCCCTGGTTGCGGCCGAGGTGGGTGCGCGCTTCCAGCGCGAGGGTGTGGGGCACGACCCGATGGCTTGGATGCTGGCCCCGCGCCGCCTGTTCGGCGGGGAGGCGGCCCTGGACGCCTGTCTTGATCGCGACCACTGCCTGCGCGCGGTCCTGCTGCACGGGCTGTCGCTCGGCCTCGACGCGGGGCCCGGCCAGATCGACGCGCTGCTGTGCGACACCCCGAGCGACGTCGGCGGCTTCTGGGAGGGCGCCGATGGCCCCGGGGGGCACGCGGGCCGCCAGTTCGCCCGCCGCCAGCGCCTCTACAGCGCTCTGATCGTGATCGCGCGCGGGGGCGAGCTCGTCCATCTCTTCCACGCCTCCGTGGCTCCGGGAGCGTCGGTCGTGCGTGAGCGGATCCGTGCCCGCTTCGGCACCGCCGCCGCGTCGCAGGCGGACATCCAGGTGGGCGTCGACCTGGACTGCCCCGCCACGAGCGGCATGCTGCCGCCTGCCTTCCGCCTGATGGTGGAGCGCGGGCGGCGCGTCCGCTGGTCGGCGATGACCGGTCTCGACGTGACGGTGGAGCACCGCATCCCGTCCTGATCCGGCCGGCCGCGAAGCGGCGCCGATCAGAGCGGGACAAGATCCGGAGAATCGACATGACGACGGAGGACAGCCGCGTCGCCCAGGGCGACGCGGGCGAGGATGTGCGCGTGCTGCGCAGGCTGGAGGTGAAGGAAGGCTTCACCGGCGAAGGTCTGGACGAAGGCGCATCGGTGTGCGCGGTCGTGGACGTGGAGACCACCGGCCTTGACCACGACGGCGACAGGATCATCCAGTTGGCGATGCGCCGGTTCCGCTACGACGCGGATGGCGTGATCACGCGGATCGGCGCCTCCTGGGTCTGGTATGAGGATCCCGGCCGGCCGATCCCGGCCGAGATCACGGCTCTCACCGGCATCCGGAACGAGGACGTGTCGGGCCGGCGCTTCCCGGACGAGGACGTCGTCAGGGCGCTGACGCGAGTCACCTGTGTTGTCGCTCATCACGCCGCCTTCGACCGGAAGTGGATCGAGCGCCGCTTCCCCGGGGCGAGCGGCCTCCCCTGGGCCTGCTCCATGGAGGATGTCCCCTGGGCTCGGCGTGGCATGGAGGGCGGCAAGCTCGCCTTCCTCGGAGCGCAGTGCGGCTTCTTCTATGACGCCCACCGCGCCGACGTGGACGTGGATGCGGTCATAGCGCTCCTCCGGCACCGCTTCGACGACGGGCGCACCGCGCTGTCGGTGATGATGGAAAATGCGGAGGCGGACAGCTGGTTCGTGCGGGCGTGGGGCGCGGCGTTCGAGGTCAAGGATCGCCTGCGGGCGCGGGGCTACCGTTGGAACCCGGACGAGAGAGTCTGGGGCAAAGAGATCCGTGACGAGGACCGCCTCGGCGAGGAGTCCTGGTTGGCGGCCAACGTCTACACGGCAGAGGCCCGCCCGCGCGCCCTCCAGCCCGCTTTTGAGCGCCGCACCCGCTGGCAGCGATACGCCTGACCCACGGCAGCGGCCGACCGCCGGCGGACATGCGCGACTATCAACCACCACCACGAAGAGGAGACTGCTCATGGCCAGGAAGACGAGCGGGTCGCGCACGACGAGGACCCGAACCGCGACCCCGAATGCAATCGTGCCGGTGCCTGGCGCCGCGGGCGGCCACCTTGCGAAGGCTCCCGATCCCGACGCTTCCGTGTTCAAGGAGGCGGACGTGACGCTGGTGGTCGGCCAGCCCTATGCCGTGGGTGACGCCTCCATCGTCGCCGACGCCGTCTACTATGTCGGGCGCGCGAAGAGCGATGGCCGCAACGGCACGCTGGGTGACGCGGACAAGATTGCCTGGCGCGATCCGGCGACCGGCTACGAGTGCATAATCATGCGAGACGAGCCGCAGGGTTACCTGAGCGGCTATGTCGCCGTCCCCCCTGGGCACCCGCTCTACGGCTTCGACCATGACGCGATCCCGGCAGACCTGGACATAGAGGTGCATGGCGGGCTGACCTACTCCGCCGTCTGCGACGAAGGGCCGAACCCGACGCGACGGCTTATCATCGAGGCTCGCAGGATCTGCCACGTGAGGCTCTCGCCGCGCTACGCGACCGATTATCGGGCCGGGCATGACCAGGCCTGGTGGTTCGGTTTCGAGTGCAACCACGTCTACGACGTCGTTCCGGGCCAGCGGAACGACCGCGACCGCTTCCTCGGGCACGAGACGGGCGCCACCTTCAAGGACGAGGCCTATGTCTACGGCCAGGTGGTCGACCTCGCCGCGCAGCTGCGCGCCATAGCGGACGGCGGTCCGAAGCCGGCTCGCACGGGCCCGCCGCCGCCGCCGCTGGGCCTTGACCCGAAGAAGGCGAGCTGATCGTGGCGGGGTCAAGAGACCGGGATCGGATTCAGCCCTGGGGATGGTGGTTGCGGGTCCGCGGCGGCGTCATCGAGGACGCGCAGGGCAGGCAGTGGCGCACCGTGCGGCAGGCGTTCTGGGAGGGCCATCTCGGTTTCCCGCCAGCCCACGTCGTGCGCGAGCAGCAGGAGCTGCTGCTCCGCGTCCTGGCGTCGATCGAACGGCACTGGGTGGGCCTGGAGGAGACGAAGCACGACCTGTTCTGCGGGGACATGCTGTTCTGGAGGTTCTACCAGTGCTGGCTTTCGTCCGTCGGTCTTCTCGAGACCGGAGGCCACGTAGATCCGCTGTCGGCGCGTCTGTCGGATGAAGGACGTTCCGTGCTCCTCATGCTTCAGGCGACGGGCGAGCCCGAATGGGCCCTGCTCCCGTTCGCCTCCGTGCTGGACGCGGTGCGGAGGGCGGACCTGGCGGCGGCCGACGACGAGCGCGAGCGGGCGCTGCGGGTATTCGAGCGCGCGGTTACGGACCTGCCGTATCTGTTCGCTCGCGAGACCGTGCACGGGCGCCACCTCGTGACGCTCACCGGTCTGGACAGCGTCGCGCGCATGCCGCTGCGCAAGGTCGTCTGGAGCTTGTCTCTCCCCGATGCCCAGGTGCGCGACGACTTCTTCGCGTGGCTCGCCGATCGGGTGAACCGGTGGGCGGATTGGGGGGACGTCGCCTACTCGAAGGGCGCTGACGCGCTGACGCAGCATCTGCTGAGCCTCTTCGCGGCGCGACTTTCTACTCCGTGACGCGAAAAGGTGATCATCCCGGCCAGTTTGCGGAGCAGCAGCGTAGGGGGCCGATCTGTCGATCAACTGCGCGGCATTAGGAAGCCCACTTCTGGTTCGATAGCAGCTGGAGCAGCTCCTGGAGGCGCCGCAGGATCTCGCCAAGCTCCCGCTGGTCGGAGAGCGTGAACATGGCTATCCGGTTTCCGCCTTCACGATAGGCGTCCTGGATTTGGTTGCGGCGATTGGCGAGCGCGACAAACTCGACGGCGAGAGGGTTGTCGCTGGCTGGCCGCAGAACGTTGCTTCGATGTTTCAGTGGGTCGTAGCGTGCGTCCGCATCCGGCAGGAAGAGAATCTTCCTGGCTCCATTGAACTGTGGGCTGACGTCCACGAGATCGCCGCGCCTGTTACGCCAAACACCGTGATGCTCGGCTTCGAAGTAGATGCCGGGCCGGCTCCAGATGGCCCACCCATATGCGATGGATCCTCCCGCACGCGTGATCTTCAGGAGTGTGTTGTCGAAGCAGGCGGAAGGCTGGGCATCGGCCGAAGGTTTTGACGGGATGAACTGCGGACGACCCGGCGCGATCGCGCGGCAGAAGGCGAGCAGCGGCTCGGTAATCTTTGGTGGAACTGTGTTGGCCATGACCGCCTACCCGTCGCGCCCACTAATCACCGTCTTCGGGCCCTGGCCAGGTTCGGCGCGGGCGGCACGAGCTGCAAGTTCCGCCGCTCAACTGCAACCGTGAGCGGACATTGGTGGAATATGACATTGAACTGGATGCCCCGCGAGGATTCGAACCTCGATAGACGGAATCAGAATCCGTAGTCTTACCATTAGACGACGGGGCAATGCGGCGGGCGAGATAGGCGGGGGGCCCCGGCCTGTCAACGCTGCCGCCCCCGCCTCAGACCACCTCCAGCGCTCGCGCGCGCAGGCGTTCGGCAGCAGCGGCATGGATGTCCGGAGTGGCCACCAGCACGCCGAACGCCTCGCCGCTGGCGGTGTTGAAGGCGAGCGGCTGGCCGAGCGCACCCGTGACGGTCGCGCCCGCTTCCTCGGCGATGAGAGCGGCGGCCGCGATGTCCCACTCGAAGCCCCAGCGTAACGTCGCCACCAGGTCGGCCTCCCCGGCCGCGACCATTGCGATGCGCAGCGCGATCGAATTAGGCTTGGCGACGGCCGCCAGATCCGCATCGGCGGGCGGCAGTGCGTCGGCGGGGACGCGCGCGCCGGCGAAGACGCGGCGCCCGCTCACCCGCAGGCGCTCGCCGTTGCGCCAGGCACCCTCGCCGCGCCGGCTCGACCAGAGTTCGTTTCGCATCGGTGCGGCCATCACGCCGAGCACGGGCACCCGATCCTGCACCAAGGCCGCCGACACGCACCAGCCGGGGCGGCCGCGCAGATAATCGCGGGTGCCGTCAATGGGATCGACCACCCAGGCGCGCCGGCGCTCGTAGCGATCGGACGCGTCCACCGTCTCCTCCGACAGCCAGCCCGCCTCCGGATCGAGCGCGCCGAGCTGTTCGCGCAGGAACGCGTCCACCTCCAAGTCGATGTCGCAGACCGGGTGGCCGGGCACCTTTTCCCACCGCCGAAAGTCCGTACCGCAGCGGGCGGCGGCGATCCGGCCGGCCTCCGCGACGATCCTGCGAACCTCCTCAAGCACCGGCGACCGTCATTCCTTCCACGCGCAAGGTGGGAACATTGACGGCACGGCGATGTTCCAGGTCGCTCGCCGGGGTGAGGCCGCGGTACATGTCGACGAGATTGCCGGCGACGGTGACCTCGGCGACCGGTCCGGTGATCTCGCCGCGCTCGATCAGAAAGCAGGACGCACCGCGGCTGTAGTCGCCGGTCACGGGGTTCACCCCCTGCCCGATCAGCTCCGTGACGTAGAGGCCGAGGCCGATGTCGGCAATCAGGGCGGCGGGCGTGAGCGCGCCCGGCAGCAGATCGACGTTGGTGGCGGACGCGCCGGGCGCGCCGGACACGCCGCGGGCGGCATGGCCGGTCGGCTGCCGGCCGAGCTGGCGCGCCGACGCGCTGTCCATCAGCCAGCCGGTGACGCGGCCGTTCTCGACCAGCGCGCGCGGGCTTGTCGCCACGCCTTCGCCGTCGAACGGCTTGGAGCGCAGGCCCCGGGGGCGCAGCGGATCGTCGACCAGCACGATGCCGGGCGCGAACAACAGCTCCTCTTCGCGGCCGAGCAGGAAGCTGGTGCGGCGCGCCACGGCACCGCCGTTGATCGCGCCGATCAGGTGCCCGACCAGGCTGCCGCCGACGCGCGGATCGAACACCACCGGCATCGTGCCGCTCGCGAGCTTGCCGGGATTGAGGCGCCGCAGCGTCCGCTCGGCAGCCAGCGCGCCGACCGCCGCCGGATCGTCGAGATCGGCTTCGTGCCGGGTGCCGTGACTGGCATGATCGCGCTGCATCGCGCCGCCCTCGCCGGCGATCACCGCGGCCGACAGGCTGTAGCCGCTGGTCGTGTAGCCGCGGCAGAAGCCGTGGCTGGTGGCGAGCGCGATCACAGATCGCCCCGCGGACGCGCTCGCGCCCTCGCTGTTGGTGATCCCCGGCCGCTGGCGGGCGACGTCCTCGGCGGCGAGCGCGCGCGCCTTGAGCGCGGCCGGCGCGGGATCGCCGCCGTCATCGCCATCGACGTTGGGCGCCGCACCCTGCAGGAGCATTTCCGCCGGGGCGAGGCCGGCCCAGCGATCCTCCGGCGCCCCCGCTGCCATCGCCGCCGCGCGCTCCACCAGGGCTGCAAGCGCATCCGCCGACAGATCGGAGGAGGAGACGGTCGCCGAGCGCTGCCCGAGGAAGAAGCGCAGCCCGATCTCCTCGCCCTCCGAGCGCTCGACATCCTCGAGCGCGCCGAGCCGGACGTGGACGCCGGTCGATCCTTCGCCGACATAAAGGGCGTCGGCCGCGTCGGCGCCGGCCTTCACCGCCGCCGCGACGAGCGAGGCCGCGCGGTCTTCCGCTTGTTGAACAGAGAGCATCGAGGGCGCTTAGGGTGTGAGCCGGGCAAAAGCTACAGCGCGGTGCCGACGGCGAGGCAGGCGAGGAACATCAGCAGCCCCGCCGTGCGGTTGGAGCGGAACTTGGCGAGCGCGTCGTCGCAATCGTCCGGCCGCAGCGATGTCGCCTGCCAGGCGAGATGCAGCGCCATGGGCAGCAGCGCGAGCAAGGCAACCGGGTCGGGTCGCACCGCCCAGACCGCGGCCGCCCACAGCAGCGTCGCCAAGGCGTAGCAGGCCGCGATCCCGAGGCGGGCGTGCCGGCCGAGCGCCCGCGCCGACGACTTCACCCCGGCGAGCGCATCGTCCTCACGGTCCTGCAGCGCATAGATCGTGTCGGAGCCGATCACCCAGAAGACCGATCCTGCGTAGAGCAGCAGCGCCGCACCATCGATCGCCTCCCGCACCGCCGGCCACCCGACCAGCGCGGCCCATGAGAAGACCAGGCCGAGCCATGCCTGCGGCCCCCAGGGGATCCGCTTCATGAACGGATAGGCGGCGACGAGCGCGAGGCTCGCCAGCGCAACCAGCTGCGCGGTGCGCTCCAGCTGCACCAGCACGACAAGACCGACCAGGCTCAACGACACCAGCAGCGCCCAGGCACCGGCCAGCGACACCCGGCCGCGCGCCAGCGGGCGCAGCCGCGTGCGCTCCACTTTGCGATCGAGATCGCGATCGACGATATCGTTGTAGACGCAACCCGCGCCGCGCATCGCCCAGGCGCCGAGCCCCAGCCAGGCGATCAGCGCGATGCCGCCGGGACCGATCCCCGCCAGCGCGACGCTCCACGCGCCCGGCCAGAACAGCAGCCATGCGCCGATCGGCCGATCGAGCCGCATCAGCGACGCATAAGGGCGGACGGCCACCGGCAGCGCGCCGATCAGCCCACGCTGCTCGCTGTCCGGGACGATGTCGGTGCTGGCATCCACCTCCAATCTGGTAGCCGTTCGTTCCGAGCGAAGTCGAGGGGCGCCCGCACGAACGCCCCTCGACTTCGCTCGGAACGAACGAATAGGTAAGCCGATGGGAGCGACCCCAGCTTGGCCGCCGCGGAGCCTGCCGCGCCTGTTCGTCGACGAGGTGCTCGCCGAGGGGCGGACGCTCATGCTCGACGGCGCATCGGCCAATTATCTGGGCGCCGTGCTCCGCCTGCCGCCCGGGGCGGAGGTGAAGCTGTTCGACGACCGCACCGGCGAGTGGCTCGCCACCGTCGCGGAGGTGGGCAGGAAGCGCGTGACTTTGGCCGTCGGCCCCCGGCTCCGCCCGCGCGAGACGGTGCCCGATCTATGGCTGGTCTTCGCGCCCCTGAAGCGCGGCCGCATCGACTGGCTGGTGGAAAAGGCGACGGAGCTCGGCGTCGCCAGGCTGGTGCCGGCAATCACGGAGCGGACGATCGTGGATCGCCTCAATCTCGAGCGCCTCCGTGCCCATGGAATTGAGGCCGCCGAGCAGTGCGAGCGCACCGCCCTTCCGGTGCTCGATCCGCCGCGCAAGCTCGCGTCGCTGCTGGCGGACTGGCCGGCCGATCGCGCGCTGCTGTTCGCCGACGAGGCCGGCGGCGCGCCGATGACCGACGCAGTCGCACACGGACCTGCCGCGATCCTGATCGGCCCCGAAGGCGGGTTCACCGATGCCGAGCGTGTCGCGATCCGCGCGGTCGCCCCGGCGCGGCCGGTTTCGCTGGGTCCCCGCATCCTTCGTGCCGACACCGCCGCGCTGGCGGCGGTCAGTCTGTGGATGGCGCATGCCGGCGACTGGGCTACGCTCGGCCAAAGGTAGCGGATCGAAACCGGCTGGCCTGCCCGGGCCGCCGCCGCTATGCGCCGCCGGACCATGACGACCCGCACCGATTCCGCAGCGGCCGACCCGCCGATCGAGCGCCGCGAGGACCTGCTTCACCCCTTCGTGAAGGGCGAGAAGCCGAAGGACCGCTGGCGGATCGGCACCGAGCACGAGAAGTTCGTCTACCGCAAGGCGGACCACCGCGCGCCGAGCTACGACGAGCCGGGCGGCATCCGCGACCTCCTCACCGGCCTTACCGACTTCGGCTGGCAGTCGGTCGTCGAGGGCGGAAACGTGATTGCGCTCTCGGGGCCGGACGGCAATGTCAGCCTGGAGCCTGCCGGGCAGCTCGAGCTGTCGGGCGCGCCGCTCCAGCACCTGCACCAGACCTGCGCGGAGGCGGGGCGGCACCTGGAGCAGGTCAAGGCGGTCGGCGACCGGCTCGGCCTCGGATTTCTCGGCCTCGGCATGTGGCCGGACAAGACGCGCGCCGAGCTGCCGATCATGCCCAAGGGCCGCTATGCGATCATGCTGCGGCACATGCCGCGGGTCGGCTCGCTGGGGCTCGACATGATGCTGCGGACCTGCACCATCCAGGTCAATCTGGATTACGCGTCCGAGGCCGACATGGCCAAGAAGTTCCGCGTGAGCCTCGCACTCCAGCCGCTGGCCACCGCCCTG
>SXGU01085880.1_pt1 | contig 11909 bp, 10 predicted proteins | sample 3174531 | NCBI WGS metagenome assembly SXGU01 (sample SAMN11356863, study PRJNA531348) | freshwater metagenome | isolation source: freshwater sample F1-140 | place: China: Fuxian Lake, Yuxi | collected 2017-12-25
GTTCAAATCCTGCCCCCGCTACCAATTTTATTTTTTATTAATGCGCAAACTGTTTAAAACTACAAATAGTGAAGAACAAGACATGGCTGCCGCCGCATACATTGGCGACAAATTTCCACTAGCTGCAATTGGAATACCCACAATATTGTAGAAAAACGCCCAACCAAGATTAGATTTGATAATTTTGATGGTTTTTCTTGATATGGCAAGGCTGTCAGTTACAGCATGTAAGGAAGATCGAATCAAAGTTATATCGGCTGCAGCTATTGCGGTATCAGTTCCAGAACTCATCGCAATACTTAGATCTGCTTTTGCTAGGGCTGCGGCATCATTTATGCCATCGCCAATCATTAATACTTTTCCCTTGACTTGTAAATTTTCAACAAAGAGTAATTTATCCTCCGGTGATGCTGTGGCAAAAATATGATCAGATAAAATACCGGCCTGGGCACCAATTGATAGGGCAGCCTGTTGGTTATCTCCAGTCACCAGCCAAGTATTGATTCCCACTTTTTGTAATTGTGCTATTGCAGATTTACTCTCACTTTTTATTTCATCACCTACCTCAAATACGCCATAAGCCAGGCCATCTATTGCAAGAACTGCTATGGAATTTGATCGAGCAACTCCTGAATCAATTGCATTTTGAATTTGAGCTGAAAAAGTAGTTGTGGATCGGGCAATTGAAATAGGTGTACCAATTAATACTGCTTTTGAAGCGTCAGTGTTTATTGGCTTTACACGCGCTGCCACTCCAACTCCAAAAGTATGCTCAAACTCAGATACTGGCAAAGTCTTAATTCCTTGTGCTAAAAGTGCCGTAGAAATAGCGACTGCAACTGGATGTGAATCTAAGCTTTCAACACTTAACGCATAACTCATCAGCTCTGAAGCCGTAACTGATGTACTTGGAGTTGCAAGAGGATTATCTATTAAGGTCATATGCTGCATAATCATCTGACCTGATGTAATTGTGCCGGTCTTGTCAAAGACAGCATCTGTAATTCCAACTGACTTTTCAATTGATCTTGGAGATCTAATCACTATTCCTGACCTAGCCGCTCTCCCAGAGGCAACTAAAAGTGCAATCGGAGTTGCAAGGCCAAGTGCGCAGGGGCAGGCAATTACCAAAACAGCAACAGCTGTAGTAATCGATTTAGATATATTGGCCTCAGTTAGATACCAGGTGAAAAAAGTTGCAATTGCTAGCAAAAGTACACTGGGAACAAAAACCCTACTCACCTGGTCAGCTAATTGTTGAGCAGGTGCTTTCTCAGATTGAGCCGCCAGCACCATCCTGGTAATCCTTGCTAACTCTGTTTCAGATCCAACCCTGGTAGCTTTCACCAATATATTTCCATTGTTATTTATTGATCCAGCAAATACCAAGTTTCCAATAGAAATTTCTATTGGTGCTACTTCACCAGTGAGAAATGAATTATTAACAGTAGTAAATCCGGAAATCACCTGCCCATCAGTTGCAATTCGATCACCAGGTTTCACCACGAAAATATCGCCAACTTGTAATTGATCAATAGGTATTATTTTGCTCTGATCTTCAACCTTGATTTCCACTTCAGAAACTGAAAGCTTGAATAATTCCGCCAGGGATGAGCCAGCTTTGTGTCTTGCTCTATGTTCAAGGTAGCGCCCAAACATTACAAAGAAAATAACAGCAGAAGAAACTTCAACATAGATATCTGGCATCGCTGAGTTTGACCGATAATCTAAAGTGGAATAGATACTCCATGCAAATGAAATTAGCGCACCTAATGAAACCAAAGTATCCATTGTTGGGTTAAGTAGGTTCTTAATCGCAGCGCGGTGAATCGGCCAGGCAAATATTAAAACTACCGGCAGTGAAAGTGCTATTAGTAGCCAGGTTGTTAATGGTGCTTGGGGGTAGACAATTTCAAAAGCAGCATTATTACTCACTAAAAGAGAATTAAAGTCATCAATAAATTGAAGTAAGTTTTTATCAATTTGCTCATGCCAATCATGAAACATCGAAATTAAAATTACTGGAGCGGTAAAGAGGAAAGTCAGTAAGACTCTGGCTCCCAGGCGATTAGACCTTTCAAATGATTCTCGTTCACCCTTAAATGCCTTTGCGCTATAACCGGCTGAAGTGACAGCAGATATCAATTGTGTATCTGAAATATTTTTTGGGGCAATAATGTGCGCAGATTCCATGGCAAGATTTACGGCAGCCCTTACTCCAGGCAATTTATTAAGTGACTTTTCGATTGTGCTTACGCATGAGGAACAAGTCATTCCAACCAAAGATAGGTTTACTTGTCGAGTATCTGTACTTTTCAGATCAACGCTCACAGAGTTTAGATTACTCTTACTTTTCTTATCCAAGAGATAAAACTCTGCGTAAACTTGCAAGTCTTGCGAGATTTTGGTCATTAAATCCAGGCCAGTTATTTAGAGCACAAGAGGGTTCACTGTGAGAGCAATTCTTTTTACAATTTGAAATTGCTTCAGTAAATTCAGGGAATGCAGATATAACTCTGGAAGGTTTAATGTGTGCAATACCAAAAGAACGAACTCCTGGGGTATCTATAATCCAACCAAACTCATCTGAATCAAAGGTTGAAGATAGTGGCAGAGCAATAGCTCCTGAGGTTGTGTGGCGCCCTCTTCCGGTGACTTCATTTACTGCGCCAGTGACCTGGTGTGTAGATGTGTTATCTGACTCAGCTGAATTCCTATCCGAGCTAGATAATAAATTATTCACTAAGGTGGACTTACCCACTCCGGAGTGACCTAGTAGCACTGTTATCTTGCCAGCTAACTCTTTCTTGAGATTTGCAAGATTTGAGGATCTATCAATTTTAAATAGCTTTATTTCAAGATCTTTATAGATTTTTAAAAATTCATCTCCATCTGCCAGATCTTGCTTAGTCATGATAATTATTGGCTTTATTCCTTGGTCATATGCAACAGCTAGAGCACGGTCGACTAAACCGATTTTTGGATCAGGATTTGCAGCTGAGATAACAATTGCCATGGCATCAACATTTGAAACAATCACACGTTCATCATTTGCGTGATCATCAATAGTTCTAGTCAATGAATTTTTTCTAGGAAGCACGCTGACTACTCGAGCCAAGGAGCCATCAGAGCCTGAAACATCTCCAACTACTGATACTAGGTCTCCTACAACTACTGATTTCTTTCCCAACTCTCTTGCTTTCATTGCGGTGATTAATAATTTGCCTGTTTTTGTTTGGATTAAGCACTTCACTCGACCGCGATCAACCTCAGTAATAGTTGCAGTATCGGCGTTGGCATAATCTGGTCGATCTTTAGTGCGAGCTCTTGCTTTATTACTTGACCCAAATTGGCGTGACTTATTGACGCGAACATCATCCTCATCCCAGTTGCGCTTTGATCTGGCCATTAAGCCCCTTTTAGAATCATCTGCCACATTCCCGGAAAATCTGGGAGAGTTTTTCTCGTAGTTTCAATGTTTTCAACCATAACCCCATCTACAGCCAAACCAATAATGGCTCCAGCAGTAGCCATTCGGTGGTCTTCATAACTTTTAAAGATTTGGGAGGCAACCATTTTGGTTGGCTTGATTAACAATTCACCGGGTCCTTCAGTAACAGCTCCACCAAGATTATTTATTTCATTAGCTAACGCAGATAGTCGATCAGTCTCATGCAAGCGCAGGTGTCCAATACCTCTTAGAGTTGTAGGTGAATTAGCGAGAGATGCTAAGGCTGCAATAGCTGGCGTTAATTCACCAACATCATGTAAATCAATATCAATTCCAGTAATTTCACCATTTCCAGAAACTTTTAATCCATTAGGTGTAAATTCAATTTTCGCCCCCATTTGTGCAAAAATATTGCGTAATTGATCTCCAGGTTGTGGGGTTGATTTCGGCCAATCATTAATTAAGACACTGCCACCGCAAATCATGGCAGCAGCCATGAATGGTGCAGCATTAGAAAGGTCAGGTTCAATTGTTAAATCTTGACCTGACAATTTAACTGGCTTTACTACCCAATGATTTTTACTTATCTCTACTCGTGCGCCAAAGACTTCAAGCATATGAATTGTCATTTGAATGTGAGGAAGTGAGGGTAAATCTGGCCCTATATTTTTTATTGTAATGCCAATCTCAGTTGCAGGTGCGAGTAATAGCAGTGCAGAAACAAACTGACTAGAAGCACTTGCATCTATCTCAACTTCACCACCCTTAACTTTTCCAGCACCATTAATAGTAATTGGCAATCGATATTTATTCCCGTGTTCTATTGATATAACAAGCTGTTCCAAAGCTTTTATTACTGGAGCAATTGGTCGCTCATATGATCGTTCATCACCATCAAAGTGGATTAATCCTGAAGCAAGGGATGCAATCGGAGGTAAGAAGCGCATTACAGTTCCTGCATTACCAACCTCTATTTGAGCTGGACCCACTAACTTTTGCGGTGTAATCTGGTAATCAAATCCATCCTCTGTTTTAACTTCATCAATTTTGCATCCTAAACTTCTTAATCCCTTGACCATTAAGTCGGTATCGCGGGATGAGAGAGGTTTTCTAATCCTTGATGGTGAATTAGCGAGCGCAGCTAAAATCAATGCCCGGTTGGTTGCAGATTTTGAGCCAGGGATACTTAACTGGGCGTTAATTGGCTTACTGGCAGCAGACAACCCATTTCGAAAAGGTGCGGGCCAATTTGTCATATACACCAGTCTACCTTCCGACTTATGCGTAAGGCTGCGGTTTATTGCTGCCCAGCGAGCACCCGCGGGAATAAATTAACCCATTCAGTGGTTTAAATTCTATGAACGCACTCTGTCAGCACGATGGTCGATTTAAAACAAATTTCTGTTTTTCTAAAACCCCATTCGAGGTAGCCTTAGCCCAAATGAGTAACGAAGATTTATTACCAGCTGTTGTTGACCGAAATAAAGAGAGTTTGGCGCAACGCAAAGCTAGATTTGAAAAAGATGCTTTAGTTTTTACCTCACAACTATATGGTGCTGCACTTAGGTATACAAAAAACCCACATGATTCACAGGATTTAGTTCAGGATACATACGCAAAAGCATTTACAAGTTTTCATCAATTTGAACCTGGAACAAATTTAAAAGCTTGGCTTTATAGGATTCTAACCACCACATTCATCAATACTTATCGAAAAGATAAACGTCGACCACAAATATCTGCAGGCGAGGTGGAAGATTGGCAAATTGCTGCTGCCTCCTCACACACAAGTGATCAGGGTAAGTCAGCTGAAGAAGAGGTTTTAGAAAATATTGCGGACAAAGATATTAAAGATGCCCTGGCTGCAATGCCGGAGGAGTTTCGGATTGCAGTTTATCTCTCAGATGTTGAGGGATTTTCATATAAAGAAATAGCTGAAATAACAGAGGTGCCCACTGGAACAGTTATGTCAAGGTTGCATAGAGGCAGAAAATTACTTCGAACCTCCCTTGCTACCTATGCAAAAGATCGCGGCTACGGCAAAAATACTGCTGGAGATAAAAAATGAACCAGCCAATAAATTTCATCTCCTGTGATCAAGTACTACCAAACATAATTCTCTATATTGATCATGAGATTTTAGATAATCAGCAATTAAATTTAGTCGAAATACATTTTGGTCAATGCCCGACATGTCGAACTCAAATGGAGCAAGAAAACGCAACCATAACCCTGATGCGCAATCTTTTGTGTAATGCTTTAAATGAAGAGGCACCACAAGAGCTAAACAATCGCATACATCAACAAACTGAGGATCTTTACAATCAAATGATGCAGGCGAGTGATTCTCCAGGATTTACGGAGATTACCTATACGCAAACAACTTATACGGAGATTTCTGCTGATGGGGCGACACAAATAGAAATAACTAGCGAAATTCGCAGGGAGTTCCCGCAAGAGTAATTCACTAATCACTAATCTTGTGATTATGAAGTCAGAACAAGTTATTGGTGTGATCGGTATGTCAGCCATGACGATTCGTCCTGGTGATACATCAGTGGCTCAGGGAGTTAATGATTTACCGGTTGTTGGTTCAAACCACATAATTTCATTGATGGAGAGTGCCTGCAGCACTGCAATAATTGAATTTTTAGATTTTGGTGAAACAACAGTGACTACTAATTCAGCACTAGAAATCTTAGGGGCGGCTGGAATTGGCACAGAGATTCATGCAACCGCCAGGTGCCTTGGATTATCTGACTATGTTTTAAAATTTGAGGTTGAGGTTCATCAAAGTGCCAGATTAATCGCATCAGGGTTGATAACTAGAAAGTTTGTTGAACGCGTTTCATTCATGGCTAGAGTTGCAGCTGAAACTATGGTGGCAGAGAAAGAAAGTTCTGGGGGGGACAAAAAAATCGCTAGTAGCTTAAAGTTCTAAGCCACCAGCGATTGGGGTAATTTATTTTTTAGTTGCCCAGAAAATTTCTGCTATTTCATCAATTTTACCGATTAATTTGTTGGCAACCGCCACATCATTTGTGCCCTTACTTCCACCAGCACCAGCAAGCTTAGTTGCTTCATTAAATAGTGAGTGAAGTTGAGGATGGGCCTCAAAGTGATTAGCTTTGAAGTAGTCAGTCCACAATACCCATAGGTGATGTTTGACTAACTCCGAACGCTCCTCTTTGATTGCAACAGCACGTGCTTTGAAATCAGGGTCACTGCTTGCGGCGTATTTTTCCATGCAAGCTTTCACTGATTGAGCCTCGATCTTTGCTTGTGCGGGATCATAGACACCACATGGCAGATCACAATGTGCAAAAACAGTTTCTTTTGGTGCGATTACTTTGATTACAGAATTAAACATCTCTCTCCTTGGCTAATTTAAATCCAACCGGTAGTGGAAGAATACTCCCATGATTGGAATAAGTAGGGTAGTAGTTTCAGGAAACTCTATGTCTCCTGCTTATAATCACGGGGATTGGTTAATAGTTCGCAAGCTAAGTGGTGTGAAACACAGATTAAGGATTGGTGGGATCTATCTGCTCCAAGATCCTGTGAGACCAGGGGTTAAGTTATTAAAACGACTTAAAGAAAGCAGAATGGAGCACGGAGTTATCAGCTATTGGGTGCAGGGGGATAATCCAAATAGTTCTGACTCCAGAGATTGGGGCTGGATTGACGGCGAACAATTCTTGGCAAAAGTTATCGTGCGGTATAAAAAAGGAAATTAACGAGTAAAAGCCTCAGTCATTAATGCTTTTTCTTCCTCTTCATGCAGGTGGTGATTGCCAGTAGCTGGGCTAGCAGTTGCTCGGCGAGATACTCGACGAAGAGTGCGTCCAGACAACTCTTCATGAGCAATAAATGCCTCAGCTGTTGCGAGCGAAACAAATGGCCATGGTCCTTGGTTAGCCGGTTCATCTTGAACCCACAACAACGTTGCTTTGGGATATTTTTTAGCTTCAGCAATAATTTCATCGATTGGAAGTGGATAAAGCTGTTCAACTCTTACAATTGCAGTTGAGAACTCATTTAGTTTTTCACGCTCAGCAAGTAAGTCGTAATAAACCCTACCTGATGTGAAAATCAACCTAGTTACATTTGAAACCTTATTATCTGGGATGAATGGTTTAAATGTTCCTGTTGTGAAATCTTTTAGCCCACTAGCCGCTGCTTTCAAGCGCAACATTGATTTCGGTTCAAAAACTATTAACGGCCTTCTCGCAGGATTTTTCATATGCCAACGCAATAGATGGAAGTAGGAGGCAGGTGTGGAAGGTTGGGCAACAGTCATATTTTGTTCGGCGCACAAAGTTAAAAATCTTTCAATTCTGCCAGAGGAGTGGTCAGGTCCCTGGCCCTCATAGCCGTGCGGTAAAAGTAAAACTATTGAAGAACGCTCACCCCATTTTTGTAGGGCGGATGAGATAAATTCATCAACAACTGTTTGAGCCCCATTAGCAAAATCACCAAATTGAGCCTCCCAAATAACTAATGCATCCTCACGCTCAACTGAGTAGCCGTACTCAAATCCCATCACCGCATACTCTGACAGCAATGAATCATAAATATGGAATTGATTTGGATCTTTGACTAAGGAGCGAAGTGGAAATAAATCTTTACCATTTTCTTTATCAACAACAACTGCATGCCTATTACTAAATGTTCCGCGTCTTACATCCTGTCCGCTCATTCTGATGGGATGTCCTTCAAGCAATAGCGAGCCAAAGGCAAGCATTTCACCTGCGGCCCAATCTACAGTTGATTCATCAAGCATCTGAGTTCGTTTCACCAACTGCGGTAGCAGTTTTGGATGGACAGTAAAGCCATCTGGAATCGCAGATTGTGTGGCAGTAATTTTCTTTAAGTCACTTTCATTAACTGCAGTAACAACGCTCTCAGGAGCTGCGACAACTGGGGCTTTCCAAGTTGGATCATTAGTAGGCTCAGTATTATGGACCGCAGTAAATACACTTTCTAATTGTTGTTGATAATCACGCAAGACCCCTTCCGCCTCTTCAACTGTGATATCACCACGACCAATCAGAGATTCGGTATAAAGCTTTCGTGTTGATCTCTTAGCATCAACTAATTTATACATAACTGGTTGGGTAAAACTTGGCTCATCACCTTCGTTATGGCCACGCCTTCTGTAGCAGAGCATGTCGATCACCACATCTTTATTAAATGCTTGTCGATACTCAAAGGCTAAGTGCGCAACTCGGGCACACGCCTCTGGGTCATCACCATTTACGTGAAATACCGGTGATTGGATCATTTTTGCAACATCGGTCGCATAAGTAGATGAGCGAGCTGCATGAGGTGAGGTAGTAAATCCAACTTGGTTATTTACAATAACATGAATAGTTCCACCAGTGCGATACCCCTTTAGTAGAGATAGTGAAAGGGTTTCAGATACAACACCTTGGCCAGCAAATGCTGCATCACCGTGAACTAAGATTGGCAACACAGGGTATGCGCTCTGCGCATCGATAGATGTATCACCAGCTGCTGCTTTTAATTTATCTTGTTTTGCCCTAACAATTCCTTCAAGAACTGGATTAACCGCTTCTAAATGAGATGGATTAGCCGCTAAGTAAATTTTTGTTGTTGCCCCAGATTGGGAGGTAAATAAGCCCTTAGTTCCTAAATGGTATTTCACATCACCAGAACCATGAACCTCGTTATCATGGTAATTTCCTTCAAACTCTTGAAATATTTGGCCATAAGATTTTCCAGCAATATTAGCTAAAACATTAAGTCGACCTCGGTGTGGCATACCAATACAAACCTCATCTAATTTGCTATCAGCTGCTGATGAAATTATTACATCAAGTAAAGGTATTACAGACTCTCCACCCTCTAGTGAAAATCTCTTTTGCCCAACAAATTTTGTTTGTAAGAATGACTCAAACGCCTCTGCGCTATTTAATTTACGCAAAATTCTAAGCTGCTCATCCCTTGGTGTTACCGGAGCTCCAACTTCGATCCGTTCTTGAATCCATTTTCGCTCCTCTGGGTTTGCGATATACATATATTCAGTGGCGATTGTTCGACAATAAGAGTCGCGAAGAACGCCTAAAATTCGACGAAGCTTCATGAATGACTTTCCACCAAATCCATTGGTGGCGAACTCGCGGTCTAAATCCCAAAGAGTTAAGCCATGATTAACAATATCCAGATCTGGATGAGATCTTTGTTTATAAACCAATGGATCAATGTCAGCCATTAAATGACCGGTGGTGCGATAAGCATCTATAAGTTTTTGAACTCTTGCAGTTTTACTTACAGCGTTATCTTTTCCAGATTGAATATCGTTAACCCAACGAATTGGCACATAAGGAATCTTGAGCGCTGCAAAAATTTCATCATAAAAACTGCCTTCACCCAATAAAATTTCATGAATTCTTCGCAGGAAATCACCAGATTGAGCGCCTTGAATAATCCTGTGGTCATAGGTACTAGTTAGAGTCACAACTTTGCTGATTCCTAAATCTGAAAGTGTCTGTTCATTTGCGCCATGAAATTCTGCTGGGTAATCAAGTGAGCCAACGCCAAGAATTAAGCCTTGACCAGCAACTAAGCGTGGAACTGAGTGAACTGTGCCGATAGTCCCAGGATTTGTTAAAGAAAGAGTTGTGCCCGCAAAATCTTCAACGGTTAATGTTCCACCCCTGGCTTTGTGAACCATCTCTTCATAAGCAGACCAGAATTGTGCAAAATCTAGATGTTCGCATCCTTTCATGGATGGCACTAGTAATTGACGTGAACCATCTGCCTTTGCTAGGTCAATTGCAATTCCCAAATTAACATGTTCAGGATGTCCAATAGCTGACTTGCCATCTAATTGTGTATAGAAGCAGTTCATCTCTGGCATGGCTCTGATTGCCTTGATCATCGCATAGCCAATTAAGTGAGTAAATGAAACTTTTCCACCACGACCGCGTTTTAGGTGATTATTAATAACAGTTCGATTATCAATCAATAATTTAGCTGGTAAAACACGCACACTTGTTGCAGTGGGAACTGACAACGAGCCTTCCATTGACTGTACAACTCTGGCTGCAACTCCACGCAATGGTTCAATTCTTACCACCCCTGGTGTTGTGATGTTTGCAGCAGGCTTAGCTATTAGATCTGCTGGTTGGTAGGTTGTGGTTGAGACCTTTTCTTCAATAACTATTTGCCTTTCAACAGGCTTTATTACCGGAGCTTCGACAGATTTTGTTAATTGTGATTTAGGAATTGGTGGAGAGCTAGTTTTAGTACCACTTGCTTGACCATTCACTTTTCCATTTAATTGTGGAGTGCCTTTGAAATCTGCAAAGAAATCCCACCAGGCTTTATCTACCGATGCTGGATCACTTTGGTAGCGCTCATACATTTCTTGAACAAGCCATTCATTGGGGCCAAAGGAGCCCCCAAAGTGATTAGCGGGCGTATTCGCTCCAGCTTCGCTCACTTATTTACTCCTTATTTTGTCCAAATTAGGATTGTTGTAGCAGGTTAATCCTAACTCCCAACAGGTAGCTACTAAACCCATCTAGGCATTATTGCCAAGTAAAAGTGGCCACCAGCACATGATTAAGGGTGGCAACTAGCCGAAATAAACGGCATGGTTATGCCCATGAGTGCAGAAAAAAAGTGGGCGATAGTTACCGGTGGATCTAGAGGCCTTGGTTTTGAAACCGCAAAGGGATTAATTGCTGCTGGTATGCATGTTTACATAATCGGCCAAAATCCAGATAGGGCAAAAGAGAGCGCCCAAACATTGGGATGTGAGTACCGATCTGTAGATGTTGCTGATAGTAATAAATTTCGCCAAGTACTAGATGAGATCAATCAAGATGCAACAAATAAAGATTTTGGTACTTTAGATATTTTGGTTTTAGCCCATGGTGTTATGAGTGAGAAGATGTCTAAGACCTTGCGAACAAATGATGAAGAGTGGCGAAGGGTTTTGGCAATTAACTTAGATGCAGTATTCACCGCAATTAATCATTTAGCACCTGCGATGGCGGAGGCGCGAAAGGGAAGAGTTATTGTTTACTCAGCTTGTCTTGGCAGGATGTCAGGCCCTGGAACTCATGGTGGACTTGCACCGTATCGAATTAGTAAAGCTGGAGTTAATGCCTTAGTTAAAAATCTTTCTTATGAGACAAGCTTGGGTGCTCGCGGATTCTTAGTTGATGCAATCTGCCCAAACCATTGTCGAACCGATATGGGAGGTCCTGATGCGCCAAGGAGTGCGCAAGAGGGAGCTGAAACTGCGATTTGGTTAGCAACAAGAGAGTTTGATCCTGCAGTTGATAAAACTGGTTTACTTTGGGAGGACCGGCAAGTAGTCGATTGGTAATTATTCAGCGTAGCCAAGTGCGGCTGAAAATAAAGTTATTAGCGCGAGAATTCCGAGTGGGATACCAACAATAAGTAAGCTGCCAGTGATCATGTA
>SXGU01162820.1_pt1 | contig 11909 bp, 8 predicted proteins | sample 3174531 | NCBI WGS metagenome assembly SXGU01 (sample SAMN11356863, study PRJNA531348) | freshwater metagenome | isolation source: freshwater sample F1-140 | place: China: Fuxian Lake, Yuxi | collected 2017-12-25
ACGCCAAGACGGTTGATCGTGAACAACTCTTCCAGGCCTTCAAGCAGACTGACAGCCGCGTCGGGATACTGTGGCTTCAGATGCACGGCATGCGCCTTGAGCTTTTTGATACCGGCATCGGCATCACCCTTGAGCGCTTGCGCCATCACCCAGCGGGTCTGATCAGACTTGGTCTTGGGTAGCCGCTCGGTGACATTGCGCATCTTGTGAATCCGGCAGCGCTGAACCTGGGCGGCATCGCCGCACAGTTGTTCGATGCCGGAACGCAGCGCCTTGGAGCCATCGAGCACCCACAGGCGCGGCAGGTTGAGGTCCACCCCACGATCAGACAAAGACCCCAGCAGATCCTTGACCACCTTGGCGTTCTCGCTCGATCCGGGCGCGATGCCGAGCATGTGTTTGACGCCGCCCGAGTCCACCCCGACGGCAGCCATGATGTGATGCTTGGCGACGATGATGCCGTCCACATAGATCGCCACCAGATCAATCTTCTCGAAACTGCGGTTCATCATCCCGGCCAGCGTCTTGGCGCTGTCCTTGACGAAGTGGCGCGATACCGCGCTGCGGGCAATGCCCATCTCGTCGGCGCAGCGATACATGACTCTGGCGTACTTGCGGGTGCTGACACCACAGGCGAGGACGTCGGCGATCCGGCGCGACAGACCACTGTCACCGGCCATCTGCGCATAACCGGGCAGCGCGATTTCACCCTCCTGATCAATCCCGCAGGGTTTGTACAATGGAGCTTATGCAATGATCCGAGCCGTTCGTGCGGCGATTAACGGCCCAATCACCCTCCTGTCTTCGAGCATCCCGACTTGACCATCACCCCGGCCACCGATCACCTTGCCGACTGGCAGCAGCGCTCACCTTCGGCACCTGCCCTGCCCGCGCATCCGATCCGGATCCTGGTGGTTGACGATTCGGAAACCGATTTCGCCCTGATCAGGCACGCTTTGCGCAAGGCGCAGTTCGCCGTTGACCAGCAAATCCGGCGCGTCGACCATGAAGCCGACATGCAGGAAGCGCTGAAGTCGGCCACGTGGGACATTGTCATTTCCGATTTCCGCATGCCGCGCTTCTCCGCCAGCGCCGCACTGGCGATAGCCAAGGCGCACGATGCGGAGATGCCCTTCCTGATCGTTTCAGGCGCCGTGGGTGAGGACATGGCGGTCGAAGCCATGCGCGAGGGTGCAGACGACTATGTGATGAAACACAACCTTGGGCGCCTGCCAACGGCAGTAGAACGCGCGCTCAAGGAAGCCACGGTGCGCCGCAGCCGCCTGAGTGCCCTGGCCGGCCTGCAGGCTTCGGAAGACTACCTGCGCACCTTGGTGATCAATTCGCCCGTCGCCGTCATCGCATTCGATGCCGAACGTCGCGTCACCCTGCTGAACCCGGCCGTCGACCTCCTGTTTCCCGGCTCGGGGCTCGAACTGGGCCAACCCGCAAGCGATCGCATTCCCGCCAACCAGTTGGTGCTGAATCAGGCTTTCAGCGCCGTGGCCTCCCGCCAAGCGGTACAAAACATTGCTGCCACCTGGCTGCAAAACGATGGCACGGAGTCGGCATTGCTGGTATCGGCGGCCCCCTTGCCGGCCTCGCGCGGCGGTGGTACCGTCCTGTTTGCTGCCGATATCACCAGTCAGCGACAAGCGGAAGCCGCCAGCCGTGAAAGCGAAGCCCACGTGACGGCAATCTCGTCGAATCTTCCCGGCGTTCTGTTCCGCATGCAGTTTCGTCCCGATCTGGGTGCGGCGCGCATTACCTACGTCAGTGCCGGATGCCAGACCTTGTTCGGCGTGCCACCAGAGGCCTTTATCCAGGATCCGGCCCGTTTTACCCAGCTTTTTGATGCCGCAGGGCAAGAGGAGATTCGCATTGCCGTCGGTTCCGCGCTGCGCAGCGGACAGCCCCTGCAAGGCCAGTGGCCCGTCACCATTGCTGACCAGAGCATCAAATGGATCCATCTTTCGGCCTCGGTCACTCCCGGCGAATCCGGCAATCATCTCTTCGATGGCGTGATCACGGACGTATCGGCACAGAAGCTTGCCGAGATCGAATTGACCCGCTCGCGCGAGGAATTGCGCCGACTCAGCGCCCATATGGATTCGCTCAAGGAGCAGGAACGAATGGCGGTGTCGCGGGAAATCCACGACGATATTGGCAGCATTCTGGCCGGCCTGAAGGCCGATGCCGCCTGGCTGCGCAAGCGGCTGAGCAACGACGAAATGGCCTCCGCCAAGCTTGACGACATGCAGCAGCTGGTTGATGGTGCGGTCGGCACCGCCAACCGGATCATCCGCTCGCTTAGACCCGGCATCCTCGACGACGGCATCGTGCCTGCCCTGGAATGGCAGGCCAAGGACTTCAGCCAGCGCATGGGAATCCCGGTCTCATTCGACAGCAACGAGGACGAGATCAAGCTCGACATTGATCACTCGACCACCCTGTTCCGCATCTTTCAGGAAGCCCTGACCAACATCTACAAGTACGCCCACGCCAGCAAAGTCGAATCGCACCTGTTCGCCACCACGTCGAGCATCAGCCTGGAAATCCGCGACAATGGGGTCGGTATGGCAGCCAGTGATCTCAACAAGGAAGCTTCGTTTGGCATCAAAGGCATGATGGAACGGGCGCGCGCCCTCGAGGGCTGGGTTGAGATCAGCGGCGCGGGTGGCGACGGCACCACCGTAATGGTGTCGCTGCCGCGAAAAACGGGCAGCACCAGAAAGGCAGCACCATGATCAAAGTCGTCATCGCCGATGACCATGCCATTGTGCGCAAGGGCATGCGTCTGATTGCCGGTGACAGCCCGACCATCGAGATCACCGGCGAAGCCTCCGAATACAGCGAGCTGATGCGCTTGCTGCGCGGCGCGGTCTGTGACGTGTTGCTGCTCGATATCGGCATGCCTGGCAAGAACGGCATCGAGATCCTGAAGATCGTCAAGGAAACCTACCCGAAGATGCACGTACTGATCCTGTCCATGTACCCGGAAGACCAGTACGCCCTGCGCGCGCTCAAGGCCGGCGCATCCGGCTACCTGACCAAGGATCACGCCCCGGAGCGATTGCTGGAAGCCATCCACACGGTTTCGCGGGGCAAGCGTTACATCACCCCGAGCCTTGCCGAAACGCTCGCAACCCACCTGGTCGATGAGTCAGACGCCCCGCCGCATGAATCACTTTCAGACCGCGAATACCAGACCATGTGCCTGATTGCCTCGGGCAAGCAGCTTTCACAAATTGCGGAACTGCTGTCGCTCAGCCCCAAGACCGTCAGCGTCTATCGTGCCCGCATCCTGGAAAAAATGAACATGAAGAACAATGCCGAGGTCACTCACTACGCACTGAAGCACAAGCTGGTTGAGTAAGGCACGCGTGCTGCCCTGCCACGCGTCATCCAATAACCGCCCTGACGCAATTGCCTGCCCCCAGGTATTGAATCGTCGAAAAACTCAGGCTGCGTGCCATCGAAATGCCGCGGCCATGGCTGTCAAATGCCCGTTCGGCGCTGACTTCCAGATACTTGCTCCAGTCAAAGCCGGCACCTTCGTCTTCAATTTCAAACACCACCTCCCCGCCGGCGCGGGTCACTCGCACCCGGGCGGTGCGCGCACCACGCCTGGCGTCGGCCAGACGCACGACGATTTCCTGATCCCAACGTCAAGCTTGCAGGAACGCTGATTTTTCGTCGTAAGAGATTTCCAGGCTCCCGTGCTCGACGGCGTTGAGCATCAGTTCGTTCAGGCCGATTACCGCCATTTCAGGAACCGGCGCGGCTTTCGCAAGCAATGCGGCAATCGCGCGCGCCTGGGCCGGCGTGCGAAATCCGAACGAGGCCTCCTGTAAACCTTCCATGGCTGCCCTGCTTGACACAATCTCAACCAGCAACTCTTGCCGACGCGCACTTTGCTCCAGCGCACCACGCACGACCGAGAGCAACATGTCACGCTCGAACGGCTTGGTCAGATAATAGTAGGCACCACTGCGCAAGCCTTCGAGTACTTGGTCGCGTCCCGCCGCAGCAGTTTGCAGGATCACCGGGAGGTGGCGGGTACGGTCATCTGCACGAATCCGTTCCAGCACCTCGATCCCGCTCATCCCCGGCATCATGCGATCCAGCAGTACGGCATCGAAGCTGCCCGGGGCGGCATCGAGGATGGACCAGGCCGCCAAGCCATCAGCGGCCGTTTCGATATCAATGGACAATCCGTCCAGGTACTCGCAGATGATCTCGATGTTCAGCGGTTCATCATCGACCACCAGCAGCTTGCGTCGCTGGTTGGCCGCATTTTCTGTGTCATCCAAAAGTCCGTCCGGATCTGCCATGTCAAGCTCCCCATTCCCAATCGATCAGTTCACGGCCAGACTGTGCAGAGAGCGAGGCAATCGCACTACAAATGTGCAGCCCGAAAGCGGAGAGTCTCGATTGACAGCATGAACGGTGCCGCCATGCGCCGCCAGCAACTGCCTGCAGATCGCCAGCCCCAAGCCGGTTCCGCCGGCACCGCTCTTGGTTTTGGTTGACTGCACGAATTTGTCAAAGACGGACTCCAGCTCTGCTTCCGGAATCCCGACCCCACTATCGCTGAAGCGCATTTCCACGCAATCGGGTCGCGCGGCATCAACTGCCAGCACCACCTCGACTACGGCATCTGCCGGGCTGAACTTGATGGCATTGGACAAAAGATTGCGAAACACCTGCAACATGCGCGGCGCGTCCGCTTGCACCACCTGTGACTCCTCCGCCCCTGATAGCAAGATGCGTATACCCTTGGCATGCGCCATCGCCTCGGCTTCAGCGATGGCCTCGGCAAGTGTTTCACGCAAATCCACGGCGCTGACGCGAAGTTCCATCTTGCCGGCTTCCAGTTTGGAGAGGTCGAGCAGGTCGTTCAGCAGGTCCATCAGCCGCCTGCCGCTCTTGCGAATCGTGGCGAAGTAGTGGTTCGAGCGCGCGTGATTACCGGCTGCGGACTTGTCAGCACCAAAATCGGCAAAACTGAGAATCGCGTGCATGGGCGTGCGCAGTTCGTGTGACATGTTGGCCAGAAACTCACTCTTGGCCTGGCTTGCGCGTTCGGCTTCACGTCGGGCGCTCTCAGCAGCCTCGGTACGCTCAGCCACCATCTCTTCCAGGTGCTGCCGGTAGCCATCCAACTCGTGTTCTACTTCCTTTTCGGCAGAAATATCGGTGGCCGTTCCGGTAATTCGCTCCAGTACGCCTTCAGCATCAAACACAGCGCCGCCTCTAAGGCGAATCCATTGCACCGCGCCCTGTGGCGCCAATACGCGCAGGTCGCGCGGCTCGGCGCGACGTGACAGCCGCATCTGCGCCAGTCCCTCCTGATAAAGCTCCATGTCATCCGGATGGAGGCACATCAGGATGACATCAGTCTCCTGCACCGACTCCTTGCGACGCAGCCCCAATAGCTGGCACATGCGTGCCGAGTAGTAACCGATGCCACTGGCAAGATCACGTTCCCACAGGCCGTCATTGGCACCTTCAACAGCAGTCTGATAGCGCTTCTGCAGTCGAAGGAGTTCCTGTTCCAGACGGCGCACCGCCTCGCCGGCCCGGTGCGTATCCGCGACGTCGTGCAATGTCCCCGTGCAGCTCACAGTTCCGGTTTCTGCAGCGAGGCTGCGCATGCGCCACTCGAACCACTTTTGCTGCCCATTCTTGCAGGCAACCCGGAACACGTCTTCACCGGCGGTGTCAGGTGCATGGATCAGTTGCTGCACGGCAACTTCGGCAGGCCACTTATCGGCAGCGTCCAGATCGTCCCAGATTGCCCTTCCAAGGGACTCCTGTACGGTGAACCCGGTCAAGTGCTCCCAGGCAGGGCTGAGAAAAGTCCAGCGCCCTTGCCCATCCATCTGAAAATCACGTCCCGAACACTGCTGACGATGAGCCGGTACTCCTGCTCGCTGGCACGCAGCGCTTCCGTGGCGCGGCGGCGATCGGTAACGTCCCGCTCGATCAGGACAAAGCGGTCCGGGTTGCCGTCCATGTCAAACACCGGAGAGGCTTCGATTGCGGACCAGTAGGCTTCACCCGATTTCTTGTAACTGAGCAGTTCCTCGGCAAACGGTGCGTGCGCGGCGAGGCAGTTCCCGATACGCTGCAATGCGGTCTCGTCGGTTTCGTTACCTGCAAAAGCACGGTCCCGCCTTTGCCCCTGCAGTTCGACAAGCGCGTATCCGCTGAATTGCTCGAACGTCTTGCTGACCCATTCGATTTCACCGCTCCGCCCAAGGATGATCACCATGTTCTGGGTGTGTCCGGCAATCGCGGACAAGAGGCGTGAATCCGCTTCGCTCTGGGCCAACAGATTCATCAAATGGCGCGTCCGGCCAGCATCCTCAACCGTATACCAGGCGGCTCCCTCCTCCAGTTCGATTTCTACGGCAAAGGCCGAAAGCCGCAGAGGGCGACGGGAGCCGCCTTCATCGAGAATTTCGATTTCCGACGCAATCAGCTCTTCAACTCCGCAATGTTGCTGGCAAGCTGCAACGAGCTCGCGTAAACCGCGGTTCACCCAAGGCCCCTGGATGTGGCGCGTGTCTCGCCCCATGCCATCGAGACCCAGCAACTTGGATAACGCCTGGTTCCAATAGCTGGCCCGGCCGTGCGCGTCAACGCGCATCACGCCGATCGGCATTTGATCAAACGCCGACCACGCGCCGCCTGAGCTGGCAGCACCGGCCCAGTGCCCGGAGCGGCTCAGTGAAGCGGTTTGAACGATCGTTTCCACGCTTGCCTTAGGAAAGCGGCGCACACACCACGCGATTCTTGCCTGTGCGCTTGGCTTCGTACATTGCCGCATCGGCCCTTTCGAATGCCTGTTCCTTGGTTTCGCCCTTGCGCCACTGCGAAACACCGGCGCTGAACGTGATCAGGATTTTTTCATTGGCGTGCAGGAAAAACCGCCGCGTCAGTTCGCGTTGCACGCGTGTCATCACTGCGACCGCCTCCTCCGCAGGCGTGTCAGGCAACAGGAGGACGAATTCCTCTCCGCCAAACCGTGCCACCTTGTCGGACGGCCGAATCGTCGAGCGCAGTATCTCGGCCAGGTGGGTCAATGCGTTGTCGCCGGTCTTGTGGCCATATTGATCGTTGAGCCGCTTGAAGTTATCGACGTCGAGCAGCGCCATGCTGAGTGGTGCGCCGCTGCGAACTGCCCGCGCCTCCTCGGCGGAGAAGGCCTCGTCGAGGCCGCGTCGGTTGAGCACGGAGGTGAGCGGATCAACCTTGATCAGATCGCCCAGGGAGGCCAGTTCGGATTCCAGTTGCCGCACCCGCGCTTCCCGGGCCTGTGCTTCCTGACGCGTGCGCTTCAATTCGTCATGGGTACGCTCCATGTCGGCGTGAACCATCCTGGTATCCGCCAGCAAGGCGCCAACAATGGATGACAGTTTCGCCAGATCGTCCGACTCCTCAATCTGTGCCACATATCCACCGACTTTCTGGTGGAAATCGCCGGTTGCCAGGGTCAGCGCCCCGACGCGGTCGATAAAGAGTGCCACCATGCTCTTGAGCGCATTCTTGGCTTCGTCGAGGGAATGCCGCATGGTGCCCTGGCGAATTGCTACTTCGCGGAAGTTGCGCTCCGCCTCATGGACAGCATTGATATCAATCGGGTCGGCAATCAATTCCTGCGCACGCCCCAACTGCGCCTGGATCAAAGCATCCTCGCCAGCCAGTTCGCCAAGGTTACCGATCATGAGACGCAGCAGATTCAGCAATCCGCTTACCAGCCGGTCCAGCGTTTCGCCGCGCAGTTCCAGGCGAATCCAGAACTGGCGCAAATCCTGCTCCGCTTGCAGCAGGTCTTTCGCCTTGTGGGCGCCGCGGCACTGTTCGGCAAGGCGACGGGCATGCGCCGCCAAATCCGGGGTATACCCCAGCCGCTCAACCACGGCAATTTCCAGAGTGCGAGCGAGGAGTTCGCGGAACTGTTGCACTTTGGCATCGGCGTCACCCGGCGCTACCGGCGTGCTTGAACTCCCCGGCTCGACAAACGGTTGCCGAACCGATGCCACGTCACCCCACGAGCGAACAATCCCCCTTAAATGCGTCAGGCCCCGATCCTGATCCCCTTCTGCACTGCGCAAAGCGCTGATCACGAAGTCGGCGGTCGAACTCGACGCACCATTGTCGGTTCGCGAAGGCCATTTGCGGGCCATTTCCTGCACCAGTGCGCTCCAATCCGCGTGTCCGTGCACGGGTTGGCTCGAACACTGATCAAAGGCCTGATCCAGTTCGTTCCATTTTTGCTGTTTGACGGCCTTGAGAACCTGGCGCCCCAGGGCCGCGCTGCCGGGCTCCCGCACCAACCTGGCTGCCCACTTGCGGACTGCATCAACCACCGGATGCCGGTCTTCAGTACCAGATATCTCGGCAAACAGCCGGGCATAGTTTTCCGGCGTTGGCGGAATGCGCCCCAGTGCCAACTTACGAATGACTTCACGGGCCGCTTCGGTCGGATTTGCAGTAAGTGGCGAGGCTAGAGCGGCTGTCATGGTGGTGGGAACATTTACCGGATTGCCGATATGGACACCTCACTCTACGCTTGCCGCTGCTGCCAGAAAGCGCCGAATAGGCAGTTTTATGCAAGCCAGTTTACGGCTTGCATCCGGCCAGGCTTCAAGAATTCCCGCTGTCTGCCGTAAAAGGAGGACTAACCTCAATCTGGAGAACCTCATCACCATGAATATTCTTGTCGTAAGTGATCGCGTTGAGGAGGTGTCATGGATTCAACAGGCGATTGGCCAATGCCGGCTGGCTACTGTTCTCGGTTTCGAGCATCCCGCCGCCGCTTTGGACTGGAGCTTCGAAAACGAACCGGATCTGGTTCTGGTTTCGCATCTGATGCGTGCCACTGACGGTCTGGAATTCATTCGCAGATTCCGTCAGATTCCTGGCCGCGATGACAATCCAGTGGTCCTCATGCACGACCATTCCGCACGTTTCCTGCGCGGTGATGCCCTGCGCATTGGGGCAACGGATTTCCTGGAGCAGCCGGTGGATCTGCCGGAACTGGTTGCCCGCGTGGTCAACCTGCTCTCACTGCGCCATGCGCAAGCCGAACTGAAGAGTCTGCGCGCCGGTCCAGCAAGCCTGGCACCTGAGTACCGTGACACGGCAAAGGCAATGTTGCACTGAATCTGCGAGACCGGCGTGCACCTTCCCCTCCCTCCATCGCCGTCAGCACCACCGCCCATTGCATTGGCGGCTGCGGCTGCACGGACTGAGCGACCGCTAGACCCGTTTCATCCAGTACGAGTTCTCCTGGTCGATGATGACCCGATCAATCTGGAGATTGCCCTGACCATGCTGGAAGGCGACGCATTCGACATCGCATGTGCCGAAAATGGCAGGGTTGCTCTGGACCGCCTCGCATGTGAAGCGTTCGACATCGTGCTGATGGATTGCCAGATGCCAGTCATGAATGGTTTTCTGGCAGCTACCGCGATTCGTCGATCTGCCGAATCGCCAACACCGCTGCGCGTGCCAACCGACATTCCCGTCATTGCCTTGACGGCCAATGCCCTTCCGGGCGACCGAGCTCGTTGCCTTACTGCCGGCTTCTCGGACTACCTGAGCAAACCATTCACGGATACGGAGCTATATCACATGCTCCAGCAATGGCTGATGGGCAGAGCGCTACCGGCCGGGACCCGTGCCTTTGGGGCAGTGAGCGCGGCCCGGCTGGAGAACCCCGCCCAGTCCGCAAGACGCCCCGGCACGCAATCACTCTCCGAAGAGGTGGTCGAGCGCCTGATCAACCTGCAACAGGCCGGTTCGCCGGGACTTCTGGGTCGATTGTGCGAAGCGTATGTCAGCAGCCTGCCGCACAACCTGCTAAAGCTGCGGTCCGCCCTGCAACAGCAGGACTCATCCGAGGTTCGTGCCACCGCGCATGCGCTCAAATCCGGGCATACGTACCTTGGCGCGCTGAAGGCGGCCGAGCTCTTTCGCCTGATCGAACTGGCCGCCGGCGCCGATCGATTGTCACAGGCGCAGGAACTGATGATAGAAGTAGAGGCAAAGGTCCAGTTGGTCATGGACGATATCTTGTACCCGCAGACCATGCAAGCGAAGGAGCAACTTGATGCAACCCACTAATCGTGATGTCGTACTGCTGGTGGATGACGACCCGATCTCCCGCCTCCTGACAGCATCGGTGCTGGCTCAGAAAGGCATGCACATTGTTGAAGCAGGGAGCGGCCAGGAGGCGCTTGATAAATTTTCTCTCCAGGCCTTCGATTGTGTGCTGCTGGACGCATTGATGCCGGGAATGGACGGTTTTGAGGTCTGCAAGGCGATTCGCCGACAGATCAACGGTGCCCATGTTCCGATTTTGATGCTGACCGGCCTGGACGACGAAAGATCGATCGCTTTCGCTTACGAGGCCGGCGCCACCGACTTTTTCGTCAAATCGAGCCAATGGACACTGCTGGCGCAACGCACCCGCTACCTACTGCGCGCCAGCCACATGCGCCAGGAACTTGAGGAGAGCCGCGCAAAGCTGGCGCGCGCCCAGAAGATTGCCCGCTTGGGCAACTGGGAGCTCGACTTGCGTACGAATGAAGTCACGGCTTGCCAGATCAGCCTGGGCATCACAAACGCTGAAGCAGCAGGGGGCACACTGACCTTAGATGCATTTTTTGAAAGCGTGACGAGTGAGGATCGGCAGGCGCTAGAACGTTCACTGGGACGGCTCGCCCAAGACGGCGGCGAACTGGCGATGGAACTTTGCCTGGGACGCAATGCGGACGATCTATCCTGCGTGCACCTTGAAGCGCAGGCGCAGCGCTCCGATTCAGGCTCGATTGACCTGATCGCCGGTACCATCCAGGACATATCGCAGCGCAAGCGCGTCGAGGAACAGATTCTCTCTCTGGCAAACTATGATTCCCTGACGGGCTTGCCGAATCGCCGTCTGTTTCACGTTGCCTTTGAAGACGCGGTAGCGGAAGCCGAGCACTCTGTCGGCAAGCTGGCCGCCTTGTTCGTCGACCTCGACAGGTTCAAACACGTCAACGACACCCAGGGCCATGGAGCTGGCGACTTGCTGCTGCGTGAAGTGGCTGAGCGCCTGAGCCAGTGCGTGCGTTGGCGGGATGGCAACCGCGATATCGTCGCTCGACTGGGAGGCGATGAGTTTGTCGTCCTCTTGGCCAACATCACTGAGGAACAACAGTCCAGACAGGTTGCCGAGCGCATGCTCGAATCGCTGCGTGCCCCGTTCCTCATCAACGGCCAGGAAACATTTGTCAGCGCCAGCATCGGCATCGCACATTATCCACAGGATGGTGCCAATCCGGACGAGCTGTTACGCAACGCCGACGCAGCCATGTATTCGGCGAAGGCGCAAGGCAGGAATGACCTGTGCTCCTACACGCCGGAAATGCAGACGATCGACCGCCAACGCTGGGAAATGGAGCAGGCGCTCAACAAGGCAATGGAGCGCGATGAACTCGAATTGCACTACCAGATACAGATTGATGGCGTGACCGGGCTTGTGGTTGGCGCAGAAGCATTGATGCGCTGGAAACACGAAGGCAAGCCGGTGCCGCCGTCGGTCTTCATCCCGATTGCCGAGGAAAGCGGCCTCATCGTGTCATTCGGCGAATGGGCGCTCAGGCGAGCGGCCAGTGACGCGGCCGCCTGGATTGCAGAGGGGCTGCCCCCGATCAGGGTTGCCGTGAACATTCCCGGATCACACTTCCAGAAGCCTGGTTTCGTCGAAATGATCGAGGAAGTCCTGCACGCCACCGGCCTGCCCTCTCATTTGCTTGAACTGGAGATCACCGAATCGATGCTGATGCAGGATCTGTCCACCACCATCGTGAGCCTGCAGCAGTTGAAACGCCTGGGGGTGCGACTGGCGATCG
>SXGU01018542.1_pt1 | contig 11908 bp, 23 predicted proteins | sample 3174531 | NCBI WGS metagenome assembly SXGU01 (sample SAMN11356863, study PRJNA531348) | freshwater metagenome | isolation source: freshwater sample F1-140 | place: China: Fuxian Lake, Yuxi | collected 2017-12-25
AACATCCAGCGCGAAATCGAGCGTGACCGCCCGCAGAAGCAGGCGGTTGCCATCGCCCTCGCGTCGGCGCGAAAGGCGACCCGCAAGACCAGCCGATGAAGAAGGCCAGGGGGATAAACCCGGAGCTTGAGAGAGCTATCGGGGATTTGCTCAAGCAGACGATGGTCGACGCCGAGGCGTCGCTGACCGACAAGATGAAGGTGATAGATCGCGCCTTGAACCTGGAGAAGGTGAAGGCTAAGATCAGCGATGAGGAATGGGGGAGCGGATTTGCTAATCCCGACGAGGACGAGCGGTGATGAAGCGGACAGCGCCGCAAGAGTAGGCCGCGCTTATGTTCACGGCTGCATCCCCGACCCCGTAAACCGCCAGAAAGACGATTTCTACCCCACCCCGCCGATAGCCACCCGCGCCCTGCTCGGCGTCGAGACGTTTGACGGCCCGATCTGGGAATGCGCCTGCGGCGACGGCGCGATCAGCAAAATCCTCGAAGCGATCGGGCATAGCGTAATCAGCACCGATCTCGTGGACCGGGGCTACGGCACGCCGCGTATCGACTTCCTGATGGAATATCAGGCACGCGCACCTAACATCGTCACCAATCCGCCGTTCAAGTTCGCCCGTGAGTTTGTCGATAACGCGCTGCGCCTGACCACCGGCAAGGTGGCCATCCTCGCCCGGCTTGCGTGGCTTGAAGGCAAATCCCGGCGTGAGCTGTTCGAGCATTCGCCGCTGGCCCGCGTCTGGGTATTCAGCGGGCGCATACCGATGCTGCGTAACGGCGACGAAATGATGGCCGGTGGCGGCGGGATGATCGCCTTTGCATGGTTTGTCTGGGAGCATGGGTTTACCGGCAAGCCCACGCTAGGCTGGATATGAGAGCCCGCCTTCCCGACCGTCGCCCGGCTGACACGATCCAGCTCAGGTCGGTGCATCAGTCCCGCACCCTGCATCTGACGCTGGGCTATTACCCGGACACGTCCAGGGTGGGCGAACTGTTTGTCCACGGGGCCAAGGTGGGTTCTCATATGGACGCGATGCTTTCCGAGTTTGCGACGCTCCTGTCCATCGCTTTGCAGGAAGGCATGGAGCTCAAGACCTTCGCGGCCAATGTGCAGCGTGAACCGGACGGTCGCCCTAGCTCGGTATTCGGTGAGATAATCGATGCTATACTGGCGGAGGTATCGGTAGATGCCTAAACGAGCGAAAGGGGATAAAAATGGAGGCAACCTTCATTCGAGTCGTCCGGGTGGCCCTGGCGGTCATCGCGGGCCGTTTGATGGCACTGGCCTGCTTGGGTATGACGTTCGCCTTGGCCGTGTACGTTATGCAGGAACCGGACTGGATCAGGATGGGTATGGCGGCGTTTTTCGCTCTATTCGTGTTCATCCCGTGTATTCTAAGAGAGGGCAAAAATGAGCGACTTAAGCGGCAGGAAGACCCAGAGTGAGCCGGCGCGGGCCGTAAGGCCGCAGACCGTCACGGACGCGCAGCGCGGCGGGGGCGGCTATTCCGGCATTGGCGAAATGCCGGCTGGCGGGTTCCAGTCCGTCTGGCGCTTCGGCAAGGGCGATTGCTCCGCCACGACCAAGCCTGAGCCGGGCAACCGGATTATCTCCAAGGGGAAATAAGTCATGGGTATCATGCCCTTCACCCCAATGGGGAACAGCGTGACTTTCACGGCGGCGACTTCCCCGCCAAGTGCCGTCCAGGCGCTTTCCACGACCGTTGCCGGCACGCAGTACCGGGTGCATAACGCGGGCGCGGTCGTGGTTTACATGGGTTTCGGGGGCACGGCCGCAGCGGCGGCGACGATGGCCAATACTTCGATTGTCGGCAGCACCCTTACCCTGCCGGCGACTTCGGTGACGGTGTTCACCCTCAGCGGCAACCAGTTTTTCACGGGGGCGACGGCCAGCGGTACGGCGGTCGTCACTGTCACGCCCGGCGACGGTGTGTAATACCGGGGGCCGGCATGGCATTTGGCATCGACGACGCCATAGCTGCCGGCCTACAGGTTCTCAATAAATTCATCCCCGATCCCAAGGCCAAGGCCGAGGCTGAGAACGACCTGCGGGCCGCGTTGCTGCAATGGGATGCCGGCCAGAACGCGGTTAACGCCGAGGAAGCTCGGCATAACAGCATATTCGTGGCCGGCTGGCGGCCGGCTATCGGCTGGATATGCGCGGCGGCGCTGCTCTACAGCTACATCGTGATTCCGTTCACGACCTATGCCTTTGCCTTCTGGCTGGGCAAGCCTATCCCCAAAATGCCGGTGCTTGACAGTAATTTATGGGAATTGATGTTTGGAATGCTGGGACTGGGCGGCCTGAGAACCTATGAAAAGCTAAAAGGGATACACAAATGAGGGATGGTTTCGAAAAGGCTCTAAAATTCGTCCTGGGGCACGAGGGCGGGTTTTCCCACCATCCCCACGATCCGGGCGGCATGACGAACCTGGGCGTAACCAGGGCGGTTTGGGAGGCATATACGGGACGCCCAGCGGACGAGGCGACCATGCGCGGGCTGACCCGTGAGGCCGTAACCCCGCTTTACCGGAAGCGGTATTGGGATTCCTGCCGCTGCGACGACCTGCCGGACGGTATCGACCTGTGCGTTTTCGATACGGCGGTGAACATGGGGCCGACCGAGGCATCCCGCATATTGCAGCGCAGCATAGGATTACGGGCGGACGGTATTATCGGGGACCGCACCATCGCGGCGGTCGTCGATATCCCGGCTGACGGGTTGATCAGCGATTTCAGCGCCGAGCGGCGCGGGACCTACAAGAAAATCCGTAACTACAAAACCTTTGGCGGCGGGTGGATTGCCCGCACTGACGCTTGCGAGCGCGTGGCATACCGTATGGCGGACGGGTTTTTGCCGTTATCGGCTTAATTCAAGGCTGGTGCGGTCGTTGGCCGGCAGCGCGAGGATCGCCTCGCCGCAGGAGCAGCGCCCCCGTTCGTGTCCGCCCAGCGCCTCGATGCAGGCATTGAGCCTGCGCTTGTGGCCTGGGTTCGCTTCCAGCTTTCGCACGGCGGCGCGAATGCCGTACAGGACCGTGGTGTGGTCCTTATTGAAATAATGCGCTATCGCGCCCTGCGTCACCCGCCCCCACAAAAGATCGAAGGCGTAATAGCAGTACTGCCGCACGTCGGCTACGTTCTCGGTGCGGCGTGGGCCACGGATGGCTTCTTTCGTGACGCCGAACTCGTCGGCAATGACCTTGATGATGGTATCCCCGGTGAGAATCATGGCTTGTTCTCCATTAAACGTCCCTCGAAAAAATACGTCCCCATATGGGCAAGCTGCACCCAGGGGGCCGCGTAGATTTTGCCGTCGCATTTGGTGCGCCAGTTGTAGCAAAAGTGATAATCCTCGCTGAGCAGGCGTTGGGTCTCGGGCTCGATGCTGGTCGCGAAATACTCGATGATTTCGTCGCCCTGCTTGATGCCGCCTGACTGGTCGAGGGTGTCATTACGATAGACCGGGCAATGCGGTTTCATGGTCTCGAACACGCCGCGCTTGATCAGCATGAATCCGGTGCCCCCCTGCCAAATCTCGGCCGGTGAGTTGATCGGCACGGTAGCTTCGCTGGCATAGTCCTTGAGATTAACCACCCATGACCCGGTGTGGTATTTCAGGTCCGCGTCCTCAACCCCGTCCGCGATGGCCTTGCGGACAGCGTGCCAGTTGACTTCCTTCTTCGGATAAACCCCGCAGATGATGTCCTTGTCGGCCGTGATCATGGCCGGCACCTGCATGGGGTCAAACCGGATATCGGCGTCCACGAACAGCAGATGCGTGCATTCGGTCTTGAGGAAGTTATGGGTCAGCGCGTTGCGGGCGCGGGTGATCAGGCTTTCGTTGAACATGAAACTTATGGAAACGTGCATCCGCAGTTGCGACATGACGGATTGCAGCGCGAGCATGGACTGTGCGTAGGGGCCGAAACACTGGCCGCCGTACATGGGCGTTGCGACAAATACATGGGTCATCGATTTATCCCCTGAGAGTTAAGTGGGGGCTGTGTAGCTCCGGCGCCCCCGGCCGTCCTAACCCTGTCCGTCGTGAGACGGACTTGCTGCTACACTAGCCGGGGTCGACAATGCCGCCTGTAACAGCGGCAGAAAATCCTCAAGACGCAGGATTACAAGGTTCTCGCGATGATCGCCGCGACAGATAACCGCGGGCTTGAGTTGCTTGGCGACCGCTGCCGTCGCCGCCTGATCGATCCATTCGTAGACCGAAATACGATTGCGCCTTTTACATTCAAAGAGGAATGGCGGCAGGGCTATGTCCCCGCCGCCGTCGCGTGACTGGTCAAGGTTGCGGGCCACCGGCAGGTCGGTCAGGGCGCGAAGCAGATGCACGATCTCGCGCTCATAGCCGTGGCCTTTGTTGCGGGAGTTCATCAGAACGTATCCGTTATGTCGGCCGGCAGCGGACCGCCGGCAAGCAGACTGAGCAGCGTTGCGACCCCGGATCTGTTGTGCATTTCCGCCTCAACGGCAGCGGTCATGTAATCGGCCCGCACTTCCTTGCGCAGCAAAGTCAGCCGCCCGAACTCGGTGTTGTGTTCGGCCCACATGATTTTGTTGACCCGTTCGACCGCGAGACGCCTTGTGTACTGTGCATCGTTTTCGCGTGGCGAACGCGGCAGGGTTTTCGTGACCCGCATGGGCGGCTCCCGCCTAAAAGGGCACGTCGCCGCCGTCGCGGCGCTGGGCTTCCTGCGGATAGGAAGTCTTTTTGAAGTTATCGATGCTGAGCGAGATAGCCTGTCCCCAAGTGTATTCCTTGATCCAGGCCGCGAGCTTGATCTCGGTGCCGTCACCCAGCTTGAGGGTGCCCTTGTAGTCGGGGCCTTTGGGGTTCTTCTTCTCGCGCACGCTGGTCAACGACCCCCTGCCGGGGCTCAATTCAAACTTTGCCATGTCAGTTATCCCTCCAACGATATTTGAATCTGGTTGCGGATTTCGTCCGGCAGGCTTTCGTAGAGCGGGCGGTTTGAGTCGAGCAGCTTCGCGACTTTTTCCGCTTTCTCCGCCTCCTGGTATTTGCGCGAACGCTCGATCTTTTCGACCAAGCCGTTGAAGTAATCCCGCCATTCTTCGGCCGACGTGCAAATAGTGTAAGGCTGCGCCATGTTTGGCACCATCAGCGGCCATGCGTTGCGCTCCACCGGGGGGAGCGGGGGAGTAGGGACCGGCTCGGCCTTTCCCTCGATCACCGGAGGGGCGGGCGCTGCCGGGACGGCCGGGGCGGGGATTGCGGGCGGCGCGATATCGTTGCCGGCACCGTTCAGCGGCCGGTCGAAATCCACCACTTCCTCCACTAGATAACTTCCCGTAAGACAAGCTGGATAGACCTTGCGGATAGCGCGTGCCGCGACGCGGGCGCAAAGCATATCCTCCGGATACTTCTCCCAGCCGCTGCCGGGCCGCACCAAGCCGGCCTTGCGGGCCATGTCAATCGTCCACTCGATTGAGAGGGTGCCGCCTGCGGGATGCGTAAACGTGCCTTGCGCCTTTGCCGGCGAGACTTCATTCCACTGGACCTTTCCACCGGATACCTGGAACCGCGCCAGCGCGGCGGAGGATTTTAGCGCCGGGCGACCCTGGATAATGTCGTATTCCTGCACGACGGTCGCCGGATGCTTGTTTTCGGCCTGGGCCACGAGCATGACCGCGAGAACCTCGTCGGTGTTCTTGAACCCGTAGAACTTGCTCTTGACGATTGAATCGGCCATCAGCCGCATGTCGGCAATGGGAATCAGCGCGTTGTTGGTCATTCGATATTCCCTTTCCCGTGGTTAGGATTTAATCAGGAAGCGGCGCGATCCGGGTTGCTCGCGCAGGAACTGCTTATAGATATCCGGCATGGCACTTTCAAATGCTTTCGCGTCGAACCGCTTAACTCCTTTTGTAGTTTTCCACGTCGCGAGGATTTTACCGGACGGCTCGACCAGCGTCCCGCGACTTTGCATGTAGTTTTGCAGATGCGCGGTGGCCGCGTCGGTGTATTCCTCCAGCTTTTTCATTTGCGCCTTGTACTGGGCAAGCTGCCCGCAAAGTTGCTCGACGGCGGCGGTGGCCACGATCTCGTTGTCGCTGCTTGCCGGCCACGTAGCGCGGGCCGCTTCGGGCGTGGTCGCGTCGGGCACGTTGCCGGCCTGGATCATGCCCCACGCTTCGGCCAGCCGCTTGAGCCAGTCGGCTTTCTGCTCGCCGGCAAACGTGAGCTTGAATGATCTGAACCGCTGTCCACCAAACAGCACGGCCAGATAAACCGTGTCGGTGCCGTGAACCAAAGCCTCGTGGCAGCATTGCGCCCAGTCGGCGGGCGGAACCCTGATCGGTTCCTCGTCCTGCTCGCTGAAATACTGCGCCATGTTGGCGTTGTAGGCCTTGCACTCGACCAGCGCGGACCTGTCCTCAAACTCATAATCAAAATGCGACGCGATGTAAGCCTCGGTCTTATGTTCAATCGCTACGTCCAGCTCGCGGAGTTTGACGTTATGGGTGTCCTCAAAGATCCGGGCGACCACGGGCTGCAATCGATGCCCCATCTGGACGGCTTCGATGTGCGACAGGTCGGGCGCGTCCACCCGGCCGAGCTTTTCCAGCACCACACCGGCAATGTCGCCCTTGGCGATGCGACGCGAGTCACCGGACCACAGTTTGGCGCGGCGTTTCTCGGGCGCGAAATCGCTACGATTATTCGTCATCTTCGATCCCCTTTCGCTTGAAAGACTTCTCGACCTTGGCGGCAATTAGCCGCTGCGCCTTCGCGTCGCCCGTCAGCAGGTCGTTGACCGTGACGCGGTAGGCCAGCGCCACGCGGGCCGCCGCGAGAATCGACGGGTTCGGGATTTTGCCGGACATAAGATCGGACCAATGCCCCTTGGAGTAGCCGGCGCTGGCCGCGATTCGCGAATAGCCATAGCCGGCGCGTTTGGCCGCGTCGGCATAGGCACGCATGTTGACTTGGAATGCTTTCATTTTATCCCCTTGGGTTAGAGCTAACAGTAAACTTCGATCTCGCCGCGCTTTTGCAGATACATGATGTTGTCCCGCGTGAACGGGAACGCGCAAAGCTTCAGCCGGATGGCCTCGTATCGTTCTGCTTGCGCCCGGACTGCCGCCGCCCATTCCTCCAGGCGGTCCATCTCGGCATGAATGGCCTTTGCGATTGTATATTCACGCTCCAGCGTTGCGGCTTTCCAGCCGGCCAATGCGCCGAGCATGACGCTGGCCCCTGCGATGATGCCGGCGCGGGTCACGTCAATCTTCCACCCTGCGCCAGCCTTCAGGGACGTATTCGCGCTGCCGGCGAACATGATAGACGCCCTTGTCGAACATGATTGGCTCGTGTGTGTCGTGCGGGCGTAGATGTTCGAGAGCTGTCGGTTCATCTACGACGAGAAAGCAGTCCATGATGCTGTCGGGCAGCCGGCGCATGGTTACATGCTCTCGCGCCATGACATGGTGATGGCCGGTTTCGCTGTGGGTTACGATCAGCCGCCCTTTCTCGGTCGGCACCGGAACGGCGTTCGCTGGCAGGGCATTGATCCTGCGAATATAGATATCCCCTTGGGCACAGACATTCTTAAAGGTCTTCATATTCGCTTCCTTTCAGGTTCTGATTTCGGGCTTGATGAAGCTGCTCATGTCGTCGAATCCGAACGTCCACGCATTGGCCTGTAGCGCCGTTTTCATTTCGCGAGGGACCGGGAGCACGAACTCCCGCTTTGTGCCACAGAGTACGCGCAGAAAGCGTTCCTCGCCGCTGTCTGGGATGGCTGCCTCAATTAACTCCCCGATTTCCGGGTCGTCGTCTTTATCAATAGTTTTGGCCTTGAGTGCCGCCAGCATCTTTGTCCAGCCCAGTATCTCACAGGCGGCGCGGCGCTGCTCGATGTTCTCCCATCTCAGCGCGATTTCAGGCGTGAGCGATGCCTTGTCCTCGATCCATTCTCCGGGCACTTCTACTCCGTGCCAGTGGTAGAGCGACCAACCATCCCGCCAGCGGTGCGACGGCCCCGTTTCACAGTGAGATCGGCTTTGTTCGTCGACCCTCAGGACTTCGGGGAAGTCCGACACGAAGCAAAACTCGGGATGCATGACACGAAAGCTGCCGTGGATCGCGGCTTCCTCCCAATACTTGTACGCGCCGTGTGACGAGAGTTTCAAACCAAGGATGTCCCGGGCCGCCGTCAGGTAGCAATCCCACGCGGCCCACATATTGCCGCCTTGATGTGCATAGGTCCAGTTTTGGGCGCTTGCAAGCCCTTCCCTTCCTGCCAACATGACGCAAGCCGCTGCTGCGCCGTGCGTTGCATTGGTCGTTGCGTCGTCCGTTGCGCTGCGCGTTGCGTTGCGCGTTGCGTTGGCCGTTGCGTCGTGCGTTGCGTTGGCCATTGCGTCGGCCGTTGCGTCGTACGTTGCGCTGTCCGTTGCGTTGCGCGTTGCGTCGTACGTTGCGCTGCGCGTTGCGTCGTGCGTTGCGTTGGCCGTTGCGTCGTGCGTTGCGTTGCGCGTTGCGTTGCGCGTTGCGCTGCGCGTTGCGTTGGCCGTTGCGTTGGCCGTTGCGTCGTGCGTTGCGTCGTACGTTGCGCTGCGCGTTGCGTTGCGCGTTGCGCTGCGCGTTGCGTTGTGCGTTGCGTCGTACGTTGCGCTGCGCGTTGCGTCGTGCGTTGCGTTGGCCGTTGCGCTGTCCGTTGCGTTGCTGGCGCGCCATATTTCCGTTGCAGCGCCGTAGGCAAAGGCCATCACCAGCGGGGACGGTACAATAACGACGCGGGGCTCTTTGAGCTTCGCCGCAGCGTACAGACCTTTGATGGCCGGGACGATCTTGTCGGGTTCAATGGGGTCGGTCCGCTTGGCGCGGGCGGACCAGAGCTTCGCGTGTTCGTCCATGCGAGCTTTTTCTTCGGTCGTGATTCCGCCTTCGGCGCGATCCGGCCGACGGATGATTTTGCCGGTCATGGTGTTCCCCGGCGATAGGCGGGCGGGCGCGAGTCATTGATCCGTTCCAGCAACCCCGCCTTTATCGCGGCATGGATCGCCCCGCCCCATTCATTGGGCACCACCGGCACGATGCCAGCGGCCATCGCCAGCTGGGCGAGCTCCGCGCCATTGCCGGTCCAACCGGCCGGCAGGGTCTTGACGTATTGTGCCAGCCGCCAGCTAAAGAGCGGATGAATCACGTCGCCAAGCTCGCGGCCTTTGCGGCGAGCGGCGACAGGCGCAAGTATGTGCGCGTCGCACCACGCGGCTTGGTTAGGGGTTAGGCTCATTGCAGGCCGACCAGTGCGGCGTAGACGCACGCAAAGATCATGGCCCAGCCGGCAAAATCCTGAAGCGTTTGCACGTTCATTCCTCCAATCCGTCGGCATCGGCCGAGATCTCGCCGAGACCGTTGCAGTCCTGGCAGAGCTCCACGCGAGTCCGGTAATCCTGCCACGGGCCGTTGGCGTTGACCCCGCCCGTTGTATATTCAACCTCGATATGCCCCTCCCCGTTACACTCGGGGCACGGCTTGTAAAATTCGGGCATCATACGAGCGTCTTTCATGGGGATTCCCCTTTCGTGGTTAGGTTAGGCGCGAACATTGTGCACGGGTTGCGCGAGTCCGTCAATCGCGAATTGGCTGGCGGACTCGAGAAAGCCTTGCACGTATTGCGCGGCACGGGTCGGCGTTTCCCATTGCCCCTCATGGGCGGTCATAAGCGGCAAATAGACCTGCCCGGACTCCGGGATTACGTCTTGCGGCGATCCATAGGATTCCCAGAAAAAGGACGCGCCTTCGCGCAACGAAAACACAAAACGCCTATGGACGGCCGGGTTTACCAAGGCGAACGCCAAAGCATCGATATCCATTGGATCGCTTGCCTGTTTCAGCATGATCCGGGTTTCGTGTGAATGTTTTTCGCCACTTGATGATATGGCGCGCATAACGGCCTCGATCTCGACTCTTGTTCCGGCCGCTTCGATTGCGTCAACGGCCGCTGCAATCGCAGCGCCACGATTGACGCGACGTTGGCCTGTAATGTCGTTTGAGGCGCCAAAATTAACCAATAGGCGAAAGACCGGCCGTGTAACGTTATGGTCCGCGCCACGACGAATCATGCAACACGGCTCGCCCGCGATCGCTCGCGCCACATGCGGGCGATAACCTGCTACGTCATACATCAGGGTAGGCGCTGCTACCGTGACCGTGGCGACTTGTGCCGCTTCTAGCGTCGTGGCGATCGTGGCGCGGTCTTCTGGTGACCCCTGCGTGGCGCGATCAAAGGCATTGTCAAAGGAGTCAGTACCGTGCCACGCAGATCCTGCGCAACGTGAACCGGCGCTATCAATCATGCCGTTCCAAGCGGCATTGATTACCGGCCGGTCTTTTGCGGCTTGCGCCAAAGCCGCGATACCGTCAAACGTCAAGAGTATGTCCGTCATGGCGGCTTACTCCGCCGCCATGGCGATAGGCGCGGCCGGCATAACGACAACGGTCGGCGCTACGATAGCCGGGACGTTAGCCTTGATTTTGGTCGCGATCGCGGCCGGCACGCCACCGAACACGCAAGTCTCAATCGCGTTTTCGATGGTTTCCCCGGCTTGAATATATTTTACGCTTGCCAAGATAGACCGGGTGCCGAATACGGCGCGCACGTTCATGGCTGAAGCTGCGTCACGAATACGCCAGATATGTTCCGCCAGAAATATGTATTCGGCCGGAATAAGCCGTGCTTCCAGATCGCGATCATAGTCCAAAGTCATGACCGGCTTAAACCGATCCAGCGTAGCCGCGTCAAGCTGGTTGCGGCCGACGTACATACGGTCTACGCCATTGCCGTAGGTATTCGCCGCAACGATGCAGCGAAAATCTGCATGTTTGGCGACAATGCCGTCGGGGAACGGCATGACGCCATTGGCCAGGGCGCTGTTAATCGTGAGCAGCGCGGCCGGCGCGCTGGCGTCTACTTCATCAAACAAGAATAAGCCGCCCCGTTCGAACGCGTCGCGGAAGGCTGTACGCTGATAGCGGCCCTGTGCATCGATAAACCCGGTCAACGTATACTGCGAGTCTACTGCACCAGTCAGGTAATACTTAAGCCCAAGCGCATCGGCGCATTGATGCGCCAGCGTGGTTTTTCCGCATCCTGCCGGCCCGATTAAGGCGACGTGAAGCCCGGCATTGATTGCCCGCACAACGGCCGGCAGGTCACGGTGAGCATTATTGACGGTTGTTGCTGGCGCGATCGGGGCGACAATTTCAAGAACGGTCTTAACGACGCGGTCTTTGCCCTTGGGAGCATGTTTGGCGATTAATTCCAATACGCGGGTTTCATCCAGTGGCGCGGCGCCCATGATCTGGCGCAAGGCAGCGGCCAGGGCGGTCTCGGCGATGTTCGCGGCCGGCGTCGGTGCTGGCGCAACGGCCGGCACAATCGGATCGGCCGTGATAGCTGTAGCATTGGCCGGATCGGCCGTGATAGCTGTAGCATTGGCCGGATCGGTATTGCCGGCCCGGTTGTACTTGTCGGCGATTAGCGCATTCACGTAATGATCGTTCGTATTGTTGTAGGCCTTTTCCAGCGTACCAAAGCGTGCTCTGCGAGCAATCGTGCTCGCCACGCCCTTGGCGACCAACCACTTCTGGAGCAGCGGCCGATTTTCAGCGTTTGCCACGATAGCGCCGCGCGGGCCTATCGCAGCTTCAGCTTTGGTAACATCCATCGATGGTGGGCGCATTGGGGTAATTCCTAGGCTGGGGTCATTGGGGTCAGAAGCATCAGGCCCAGCCGTAGCGCTCGCGCCAAGCGTCGGTCATTTCGGGTATCCACCCATCAGCCGGCCCATCTTCGCGATCAGGCGTGGCCTTGATCGCATTAACGACAATCACG
>SXGU01175139.1_pt1 | contig 11903 bp, 9 predicted proteins | sample 3174531 | NCBI WGS metagenome assembly SXGU01 (sample SAMN11356863, study PRJNA531348) | freshwater metagenome | isolation source: freshwater sample F1-140 | place: China: Fuxian Lake, Yuxi | collected 2017-12-25
CCTCTGCCCGGTTCTCTGATTTTTCTACACTAAACACGCCCTCTGGGTATCTCTGAGACAGTTTCCTGACGTTCTCCTCCGGATCCGCAGTAACCCGATCCACAAATTCACCGTAATCCGCTAGATTCATTTGGCACCTCTCGCCAGTTTGTTTGCGTAATTTGTCCAGTCCAGTTCTTCAACCAGACCATCATTGGCAGCCTCCGTACCGTCGGTGGTGAATAACGAATCACTCTCCGGGTGGTACCAGTAACGCCGCCCATCTCCCAACGCCCGGCCTACAGCCTCCACGATGATGGCCGTATCGGGTTCTGTTCCCAGTTCAATCTGGTCGCCGAAATTGGCTCCCAGGGAAATGCTCGACCGGATGGGTACAGGCAATCCGGGTACATCCTTCACCATCAAGGCATGGATACCCTGAATCAGAGCCACGGCCTGGGTGTGGTGACAGGAAAACACCAGTTCGTCATACAAGGGGATATAGAAGGTAGCGGCGTGCTTCTGAAGCAGTTGGCTCCGCCAAAGATCAGCCAGTACCCGCTTCAAAATATCCGCAGCCAGCGACTGAACTTTATAGTTGATGGCCTTGCGCTCATACGATGACTCCAGTTTGCGATCCCCGGAACACAGGCGGGAATACAGATGCCTGCGACTCCCGTACAGAGTTGACACCCATCCCTGTTGTTTAGCCTCGGCAATCACCTCATCCGTCCAGGCTTCATAACGCGGGAAGGCTTGCGCCTTGGCGTCCAGGAACGCCTGCGCCTCCGCTTCAGATTTCAGTAACTTGCGGGACAATTTGGCAGCACCGCCACGGTACAGGCTCAGGAAGTTTACGTTTTTGGCCAACTTGCGGATGTCCGTGATCTTCTTGCTCTGAGGGTTCGCGGCATCATTGCGGATGGCGGAGAACTCCTCATAGCTCATTTTGGCCATGCTGGCACCTGTGATGCTGTGCATGTCCCTGAGATTTTCTCCAACGTAACAGGAAATCATGGCGCGGTCACCGGACAAGCCCGCAGCCAGTCTCAGTTCCTCCTGATCGAAGTCAAGAGAGATCACAAGATCGTGGCTCTTGTTGCGGTTGGGCAGCACGCACCGACGAACCTTCACCCCCTCCCCTGCTTTGCTGAGTTGGAAAAAGTTGGGATTGGAGCCAGTGGGTCGCCGGGTATCCGTGCCAACCGAGTTGACCCCAGGGTGGACGTTACCGGTCTGTGGGTGTATCCACAGGGGCAGCTTGCTGTAAAACAAGCTGTTGCGGGTTTGACAGGACTTGGCCGTCTTCAGGTGTTCCAGTGCGTGATAACGCCAGTCCTCCAGTGTGAGGATGTTGGCCTGTGCATCGGCAATGGCGTCTTTGTCGGTGCTTGGTGCGCCTTCCAGGCCCAACACCTTGCGGGACTCAGAGACGTTGAAGCTCCGCAAGCGAACCGGCAAGGCAAACTTGCCATACAACAACGACAGCATCTGTTTGGGTGAATTGAGGCATAGTTCATCGCCTAAAGGGATGAACTCCGGGTTGGCGTCAAACAGTGTTTGCTGACACCGTTGCAGGAACTCCGGATCAGACCCTGCCTGCACGCCCGCTTCAAACCAGGCTACCGGAGCCTGGTAGCCACACCGATAACCCACAGTGATTTTCTCGACCGGTGGACACCCCAACACAGCCGCCACCTTACTGAGGCTGGCGGCTGTGAATGCGACCTTGGGTAGCTTGGGTTCTGTTGTGGGCGGGGTGTAGCTGGCCATCTCATACGCCTGCACCATCAATTTATCCCGCTCGATAGCCCGCCGTTCATCCGACCACTGCTCCCGTTCCGCCTGAGCCAGCAGTGCCTGACACAACTCTGCATACAGATTATTGGCTCCGTCCGCAATCTGCGTCGGGTTCAGATTGTCGGCCAGGCTCTGATGCAAGGCCTGAATGGCGGTTTCCTGTGCAACTCTGTCGTCCTCTGCCTGGCGGTTCATCGCCTCCATGTCCAGAGACACGCCCTCAATAAACCCCTGTGACAGTACATGCAGGGCCGGAAATTCGTGGTCACGGACAAACTCCCAGGTACCCTCAATATCCAGAACAAGTCTGAACAGATCGTACAGGTGTGCCGTCACAAACGGGTCATCTGCCCCGTATGAGAACACATGCGCGGCGGAATAATCTCGCATGGATTTGCCCATACCGATCACATCCCCGTAGTGGGTCTGGTTGTATTCCAGATACCGCTTGCTGAGGTCTTTGAGACCACACGACTCGTTTTCATCAACGTGGTGAGCCATGATTTTGGTGTCGTAAAACAGCGGAATACGGTACCCCAACTGGTTGTCGATCACGGTGAGTTCAAACAGGGCGTTGTGAACAATGACTGGGGTCTGATTCGGGATGGCTTGCAAGAGATCGAGCAGACGCTCCACCGGCACGTTGCGGGTTCCTGCGTGATCAAATGCCACGTAAAACGTGGTCTCTGCATTCTCACCGCAGGTGAACCCGGCCCCGGTAATGCGGGAGGCCAGCATGTCCACATAGTCGCCATTGGCGGCTGTGCGGAACGGAGGGTGTTGCAGGGTGTCGCTGGTTTCCAGGTCAAGTGCGACGTAGGGTGATGTGGCAAATAGTTCCCTGGCATCGGCCAGAGTGGTCTCAAAATTGTCTGCATCGACCAGCACCCGGTACGGCAAGGCCGATTCGATGGAGGGATACAAGTGGAGACAGCCGTACCGGTCGAGCCATTGTCTCACGTCATCTACGTTCGGCAGGCGTTTGCTCCACTGGATACGTGTGTACGCCCCGTCCCGGAATCCCTCGCACAACTCGGGGTGCAGATTGGCCAACTGCCACGAGGTTAGCCACTCGTCACGGTGATCCAGCAAATTGCGTAACAGTGGCTGATTCGGGTCGGCGTCCAGAGCATCCCTCAGCGGCATAAAATCCATTCTCTCCACGGCTGCCTGCAACTCATCCAGGCCGTCCAGACCGTACAATTCCTGCAACTGCCTCCATCGGGCCGGGCCAAACCCGCTGATGCCCTTGTAGCCATCAGATGTGTCCCCGACCAGGGATTTGTACAAGGCCAGGTGGTGTGGGGCTATGCTGTTTCCGGCATTGTCCTCGTAGTCATACCGTATTTCCTCCATCTGGATGACCAACACACGGTCACTCGCCAACTGGATCAGGTCGGCGTCCCTGGTATGTATCGTCAGGCGTCCGGGCAGCCGTTTGACAAGGTAGGCCAACACATCGTCGGCCTCAGTCCCGTCCACCCAGACCTGTATGACCCCCATACGCTCCAGAAACCCGGTGACAGCCTGCTCTGCTGCTCGGGTCGCCTGTTTGACCTCCTCGCTGATTTCCCTGCGATGTTGTTTGTACGCCGGGTACAGCCTCCGGCGATAGTTGTTACCCGCATCCCTGACAGCAATGATGTCGTTGATCCGGTGTAAGCCGGTAAACGGGAGCCAGTACCGGGTTATGAAGTTTTCCAGGCAATGTCCTGGGGTGTTGATGTCGTGTCCAGCCACACGATCCGCATCGGGATCACGGCCAGAATGCAGGGCGTGCAGCACCAGCCCACGCAAGTCGAGTAGGGTTCTGTTCATTTGTTGTCACCGTAACCAAAAAAGACCCCCGAGGTTATCGGGGGTTAAGTGCCACTACGAGGAAGTGTTTGGTTGATTACTTGGCGGCGAACGCCCAGGGGATGAATGGCTGTTTGGCCTTGGTGACCCGATCACCGGCATAGAACCTGACAGTCTGGTCTTGCGGTTTTCCATTGGTCAGGTGGCTCAGTTGCATGAAAAAGCCTGCAAAGCGTCCACGGGACATGGCGGGAATGCTGGCAAGTCGCCACTCCCCGTCATACGGAGCGTTGGGTGCATCCATGATGAGTCTGAGTTCGGTGTAGCATTTTTCCTCAACCTCTTTACCCTGGGCCTCCCACATGGCCTTTAGCTGTGCAATGGGCACACCTCGGGTTGAGGTCACACGGTCATAGCTGAACGCAGTATCGTTGCGGTTATCGTCCACGACCCCGCGAGTCAAGGCACGGTAGATATACCGGGGGGTGCTGCCAATGATCTTGGCTCTGAACTCAGAGCCGTACACCGTACCGTCCGTGTCCTCAAACACGCCGGTGTTCTTCAGGGAAATGGTGGGGAATGATGTCCAGTCCAAATCCAGTCCGTCAAATCCATCAGGGATCGTGACGGTAGGTAGCGCAGTGCGAGCAGGCACAGGAGCCTGCACGGGAGGAGTTTCAGGCTGCATAACGTATGGCGCAGCCTCTTTTCTGGCCTTCCAGGCCAGGTACTCCTGATAGTCGTCGTTGGATGCAGACAAGCTGGACAGCGCGTCAGCGGGGTGTTGCAAGGCCTGATCCGGTACCGCCGGAGTCTGATCACCGGCTGCGTCCCAAGGCATGGGAGCGGTCGTAGACTCAGTGGGCAGTACGTTAGTGGTTGTGGCGCGTTTAAGACTCATGTGTTTGCCTCATTCAGACAGATAGTAAAGATAGTGGTTGCGCCGGGTTGGTAGCCCGAGGCAGGTGGCAAGAACCGCTTGCCGACGGTGATGAGCATTGTTGCTCAAAAATCAGTGGCAGTCAACAGATTTTGGTGACCGGTTTTGCTGGCAATTATACCTGAAACTTTTATCTACTAATTCTGCTTTTTATTTTATGTTGAACCGCTCACACATTTGTGCGAGACGCTACAAACAAAATCAGTTTGTGTTCCTTACTACAAATAAAACGCATTTTTTGTGCTTAAAAGTTATTTCAGTTCTCCCTGTATCCCGGACTCTCCCATCAGTTCACCCAACAACGTCCGCTTGTCTCGCACAACATCATTCGCCTCTCGGTCTTTCTTGACCAGGTTGTTGCGTAGACGGACTGCAATCGTGCCTCTAACCACCAGTAAGTAGATATTGACGGTTCCCGCTTGTCCAGTACGGTAAAGTCGGTCAGTCGCCTGCTGGAACAGACCAGGCACCGTCGGGATTTCCGCAAAAACTGCTGTACTCGCTACGGCCTGCAAACCATCCAGACCCACTCCGCCCGACCTGATCTGCAGAATAATGACCTGGCATTGAGGGTCGTGCAGAAACCGCTGCTTCTCAGCTTCACGTCTGGCTCCGGTCACATCTCCGTAAATCACCGCCGGATTCCTGTCTGAGACGGCATCTACCAGCTTTTCGATGGTGCGCCTGAACCAGGCATACACCACTATTTTCTGCCCCTTGTACGAACCCAGAACGGTCAGCAATGCGTCGGTGACGCTATTCTCATTCTCATTCCCCTTGTAACCGAAGTCCTCCGGCGTATGCAGTAGTTGCTGTGCCAGGTTGTAAAACCTGGACGCCTGCGTCGCATCAATCACTGATCCGTCCTCCAGTTCCAGCACTCGCTCATTCATCAGCGTTTTGTATAGCGCGTAATGGCTGGCAGACAGTTCCACAGTAAGCTCAGTGATGATTTTTGGCGGCATGTCCATCACCTCCGATTTGATCTTCCGGTATCCGATCTTGTGCAGACCCGCCCAGAGATATTCCTGGTTGTGAAAATTGATCGGCTGTGAGTAGCCACTCTGGTTCATACCATACTCGACATGCAGCCGCTCAAACGCCCGTTTTGACCCGTACCGATCCGGGGCCAGCAATGCGAACAGACCATAGGTATCCAGGGGTGTGTTCAACACCGGTGTGCCGGTCATCAGGGTGATGCCGTTGGAATCATCCAGCGGCCCTGCGAACAATTTGACCGCCTTGCTGATCTGCGTAGACGGTTGCGACACACAGTTAGCCTCATCGACCTTGCAATCCGTAAAGCCGCGATCCAGCAAGGTGCGATAATCAAACGTCATCGTGGTGATGTAGTTGGGCGGTTCCAAACCGAACAAGCAGCGTTTTTCATGCTGCTTGACCTTCGAGGTCGTTATGGCCTCGCCCACAGCGTGCCACAGGGTGGCATTCACAAACCGCGTGGCAAGCGTTTTGTCTCTCTGCCAGGTCAGAGCATTCACGAGCTTCTGTTTGATCCTCAGCGCGTCCTCCGGCGTTTTTGCCAGCAACGCTTTACGGTACGGCAGTGATGGGCCAATCCCCTGAAACGCCTGATAGCTCAGAGCCAGCAGGTCTGGCCATCCGGTCGCCTCCCACTCATCCAGCAAGGCTTGCCGTTGCTGGATGGAACCGTAATAGAGACCAAACCGAACATGCCCCTCGATGCCGGGAAAATTGGCGCGTAACGTCTCGGCAAACTGAGGCAACAGCGTAGGCGGACACACCATCACGCTCTTGTTCCCATAGCCAATCAGCCACAGTGCGTGCGCCTGGGCCAGGTACGTTTTACCCAGACCGGTATCCAGCCAGAGGCCGAACCGCACGGCCTGCGCCATGCGGTTAAGCCCCTCCACCTGGTGATGAAACGGCCTGCGTCTCAGTCTGATCTGGTGCATCCACGGCTGTGGTACCGGACAGTTTGCCGCTTGATACCAATCTGCAAGGGTCATGTTCATAGCTGATACCCCGGTGAGATCATCGCAAACGGCTCAAGCTCCACGCCGTGGATGTGTCTGGTATCCAGGTGGAGGAACATTATCTCCTCCGACACATCCGGCAACGGCGTATAGCCCACATACATGTCCGTGTTTTTGATTTCCTGCAGTAACCCGGATGCCGTTTTGTACGCCGGGATTCGTATTGCACGCTTGCAGTACTGGGAATAAATGTCAATGATGAGACTCAAGCGGAGGGACAGGGTATCCCCCTGCCGATAATAGTGAAAGCCCGCCACGAGCCTGCACGGATCATTCGTGTTCAGCGTGGCCATACACGCCAAGGCAGACAAAAACTGTCCCTTGGCATCCTCGCGTTTCCTGGACAGAATGACATCCTCATTATCGGCCAGATGTTGTATCAGTTCCCGTTTAATCTGCACAATAAACGCAAGCTGCGCCGGGGTGAAACCCGCATGAATTAAAACCGTGTGGACAAAATTTAGCCCAATCAAAACCACGCGCCAGTTGGCAAGCAGCCGACTCCCCTCATCCACAATGTACTGCGGCAGTTCGGTCTGTGAACTCCGGATCAAATTCGCCATGCTGTCCGGCGTCATCTCCCGTACAGCATATCGCACCATCGCAGCATAAATGGCCTCCAAATGATTGTACCGCTCTGGCTGATACGTCGTTAGGTCTCGAAACGCCGCACGATGCTCGGCAGCGAGTTTGCCGGTAAACACCAGTTCTATCGTCCTGTTTTTGATTTCAAGTTCCTCCGGGGGTTCGGTCGTAGCCCACACGATCGGACTGGTTGCCCGCATATCCCGCATACTCAACGTATTGTTGCCCTTGTCCACAAAACCTTTACCCCCCGTTTCTGAACAGTACGCCTGTTTCAGAACATCAAGCGTGTATTTCGCGGTACGGTGGGACATGAACCGCTCGTTCAATTCATCCAGAACCACGGGGATAGACGTGTACTCTGACGCCAGCCTGTCCAGCACATACGGGGTCAGTTTGGGTGCGTGGATAGTCCCGTGATCCACGTTATTTGATCCCGCAAGAGCTGACCACAGAACAGCGGTCTGGCTCTTGCCTCCACCCGTCGCCCCAATCAGAGCCAACAAGGGAAACTCGGTCAATAACCCACCCATCGCAGGCAGCATGGGTTTTATCACGCACGCTGACATCCATCCCATCATAACCCCCACCACGTGGGGCGCGTTCGTTCTCAACATCGCCAGCAATGTCGCCAGCGGTGCAGGATTGTCTGTTCCACTGACGGGTATAACGTCCCGAATCGGGCGAACCCGATGAAACGCCATGTTCGGCGGCTCATCGTAAACCACATAATCCGTTATCGCTGACGGCCCCAAACTCCATGCCCCTTCACAGTAATACCAGGAAACTGACCCATCAGGCTCACGTGCCTGCTGAATCCCCAATTTAGTGACGTTCATGCTCAAAATGCTCTCCAGTTTGGCTTCAGCCTTCGCTTGAATCAGACGGTGAATATGCAACAGGTCTCTGGCATTCCCAAAAAATTCCTCCCCGGACACCTGCAGCAGCCGGGTAACAAACGTCCGGACATCCGCCCACATGGCCGGAGTTACCGTAAACTCTCCAACAGGCTGCCCACCTTTCAGAACGGATAACTGATCACCCTCGTGGGAGTTGTACGCAGTCTGAGTCGTCCGCTGAAAAACTTTCTTCAACTCGAATGTACAGTACGTAATGATTACATCGTCCCTTACGTACCCATTCAGTGTCTCCTCAATAATATGGCCCTGACCATTCGACGAAATCTGGGCAGAGTTGACCGGGCACCCTGTACACGGGGATCGTGTGAACAGTGCCCGCATGGCTCCGCAAGAGAATTTGAAGTCATCCGGGTTGATTACCTTTTCGAGATAAGTGAGGTTGCTGACCCGGCTTTCTGTAGACTTGTGCCTTGTTCCTCCCGTGTGTGCAGCAGCAGCACGCACATACAGTCCCGGCACATCCGGCGGGTTTGTGTGCAGGACATACGCTATAATCTGCATCGCCTTGGCATTCCACTCCAACGCCCGTTTGACCGGGGCAGACTCAGACAGCAGCCATTCGATACAGCCGGGTGTCCTGCCCTTGAGTGGCTCCAGATGCTCTGGCCGGGTCTGACGGTGCCGGTGCTGTGCTGCAATCAGTGTTGCAGTCCCTCGGCACTGCTCGTACAGAATCCGAAGTGCCTCGGCACTACTACCTTTTGGTACCAGGGGAATGGGTATCTCTCTCGGATGCCGGGTCAGTTCAGCATAGTGTTCAACCGTGATGGCCCTGGCTTCTGCAAGGGTAATCGGCACCTTGAACCTGCCGTCCGGACGTGGTTTGTTCTCCACCCTCAGCAGATGGCCAGTCTTGCCGTTGTACAGGTTGAGATCGAGACCCTTCACCTGGAAATCGAACACCAATCTGAGGGCCATTTGCTTGTAGATTTTGGGCAGGTGTTTCTGCTCCTTGTCCCCGTCAAACAAGGTGGCTGGCACCCGGACATGGAAGCCTTTTGATCCGCTAGCGAAGTAGCGCAGATGCTCAGGGTTCACATCCAGTTTTTCGAGCGCATCCATCAAACCGTGCAGACTGGTTATCGCGGTTGCAAGGTTGGGTTCGTCAACATCGAACCACAAATCCCCGCGATATTTGACATTCTCCCAGTTTTCCGGGGCCAGTTCAGACACTGCAAGGGGGGTGATGTGAAAGGCTCGCTCCCGCTTGACCTGTTCCAACTTGTCCTCAGAAACAGGTATCCGGCCCGTGTTGGGGGTGGGGGTGTCACAAAAGTGAAAATACAACATCACCCCGCCCTCCTCACTCGGCGATTCCACTCATACATCGGGAACAACCGGCGGGTTTTAGGCAACACAAATTCGAGAACCGGTCTCAGCCCTTGCCTGCCTACACCCTCCCGCTGCTCCACTATTACTAAAGGGTTTGATGGTCGGACACTAAGGTCGTCCATGCAGGTCGTAACCCCGATCCGACCCTCCAACAGTTGGCCATCCATAGCTCTCAACAGATAAATAAAATCAGGGTCTCGAACCTCCCATTCAATCATCTCAATGTGATTGATGACCTGAGACAGGTCAGACTCCGAATACACCAACTTGCATCCTATGTGCATCGGGAAGCGTAATACCTGCGTTGGCGCAGGCAGAGACATTATCTCTGCCTGCGACGGTAAAGTGAGCATGGTTTTCTCCTGGCAAGACCTGCACCGGTTGGTGACTCCGGTGCAGAATGTGGTGGGTTGGTTATTTTCTCGGGATTTTTGGGTGGACTACCCTCTTTTTGGCTTTCGCATACGCGACATACTGCTCGTATGCGCTCTCTGTCACGTAGCCTATCCACTCGCCATTTTCCCAGGCATCAACTAATACGCCCAGGAAGTAATCACCGAGTTCCTCGTCGTCATTTTCGTACCACGACGTAAACGCCGCAGCAAATAGCCCCTCTAAGGACATACCGCACACATCTAATTGAGGTGGAGGGCTTTTGCTTTTCTTGTAAGCAGAAAAGCTGATTATTTTTGTCATGTCATGGTCTCTCTCTCGTGTAGCGTGAAGTTAAAAGGTGCCTGCGTTATGTCAGGCACCAGCCGAATTAGCTCATACGTATTATAGGTTTTTGATTGCCTCCCTCAGTTTGGTAGATACCCTTGCCTTTATGTCCTTCCTGGCTGACGTGGTAATGTCCTTGCCGAACGACCTCCTGGTTCTTTCAGGAACATCCATCACCTCGAAAACACACAAACCACGTAGCTGGACGCTTTTTCCTGCCATCAGGTCAGACTTAATCGCATCCTGAAATGCAGAGACGATGATCTGTACCGTCTGTTTCGGGATTTTCCCGTTGTTTTCCTTGTATATCCGGTCTTCAATCTCAGTCATGTTGTGGTTCTCCGGTAAAAAATGAGGTTCCCGTACCGGACAGTACGGGTCATCCGTTTAGCCCATCGAGGCCTGACGGATGGATCATGGAAGTGGGTTGCCCCACGGGTTACATCCGGCGCAGTCCAGAAACACTGGACACGCCGAACTGTTGCGATAGGAACACGTTTAGCACGAGAGAACTGCGCTCTCTGTCTGGTGATGTGGCACACAGGTTTGTGTTCCTGCCTTACACGGTTGCGGATCACATGGGTTACGGCTTTTTGCGTAGCGGTTGGTTCGCCACCGGCTTCCCTGTGTACCACCAGTGCTAAACATAGCATAGCTGCGGAGATTGTTAGCATATTGCCTCCAGGGCATAGTAAAGAGGGTACTCGGTAATACCCTCAATCTTGATGCCTGTCAAAACATTGTCCTTGTAAAGGAATGTTTTTAAGACTTCTCCGTCCAAGTGTGTCTCTTTGTGCGTGGCTTCCTTTTTAACCCTCAAAAAAGTCGTAAGACTCGATGGTCTCGGAACTTGTGCTGCGTGTTGTCTCGTGTTCATGTTCATGTGTTTCCTCTGTCGGGTCTGTCGGGAACGGAGTTCGTAGGGCTTTGCGTATCGCCATTGTTAGCCTGGAACAGTCCGTGTCTGTCAGCGTGTATTCCGACGCCAACGCTTGCATTACCAGCGGAGTATAGAAATCCGCAATTACAACGTCAGCCACTCGCTTTTGCGGGAGTTTTGGTTTTCTGCCGAAGATAACCCAGTGATCCGTATCCATCACCGGGTTCAGTTTCACGCCTGCAAGCCGTTGCCGTACCCGCTTTTTGTACCGTTTCTCGATCCTGTTCAACGGTATCCCTGTGTGACGGCTCACGTCACGCAGTGACATCCGTTGACCATCCAGCACGACATACATAGGCAGAGAGGTTTCCTGCTCCACACAGTGTTCGCACTGCGGTATGTAGCCATCCCTGGACAGGTACACATTATCCCTGAAACGGACGTAGCCGCACTTCCTGCACTGTGTCAGCCACCCTCGCCGTCCACTCCTGTCATGTTGCGTCAGGGTGATCAGCGTTATAGTCCCTAACGTCTGCCCTTCTGATAAGGCTCTCATTAGTGTTTCCTCATGTGTTTTCTCCTGTGTAATGCTGCATCAGACGGTAAACCTGATGCAGCGAAGTAGTGAATGGTGGGTTGTTACTCTTGGTCTTTTGGGGGCCGTATACCCAACACAACCCCATAGATAGTGCCCTCAGGTACGCTGGCTTCCATGACACAACGGGTGTTGTATCCTGCACTATACACCCTATACCGTATTTTCGTTTTCACTAAATCCGGATCAGATATGTCAGCGGCAAGAGCCACCGCAGCCTCCATACGGCTCAAAAACAGCCAGTTAAACCACTGGGTCAGCGGAACAGTGGCACACTCCTTCGTATTCTCTTCCACTATCGTTCGGAGAGTGGCTTTAGATTCGTAGGGTTCAAATATAA
>SXGU01163988.1_pt1 | contig 11901 bp, 9 predicted proteins | sample 3174531 | NCBI WGS metagenome assembly SXGU01 (sample SAMN11356863, study PRJNA531348) | freshwater metagenome | isolation source: freshwater sample F1-140 | place: China: Fuxian Lake, Yuxi | collected 2017-12-25
ACAGAAAGAAACCGACTCGACGCGATTTCCTGAAGCTGGCGGGTGCAGTTAGTGGCAGTTCGATTCTGGCCGCCTGCGCGCCGGCGCAGCCCGCTGCGACTGCCGCCCCTGCTGCAACCGCAGCCCCCGCTGCAACCGCAGTCCCCGCTGCAACCGCAGCCCCCGCTGCAACCGCCGCGGCGGTGGCACCTGCAACTGGCGGCGGCACATTGGTCCTCGGCTACCCGCAAAAGACCACCTATGGCAACTTCTGCGTGCCGTGGAACTACGCCGGCACCCAAGATCTTTATCAGCGTCGATTGGCCTATAGCGGCCTGATCCAGTGGAACAACGACTTTAGTGATTTCCTCCCAGACCTGGCCGAGAGTTGGAGCTTTGACGGCAGCACCTGCACCTTTGTCCTGCGCCAAGGAGTCAAGTGGCATGACGGTGCGCCCTTTACCGCCGATGATGTGATCTTCACGTATCTCATTGTCGGCCACAAAGATTCGCTCCATACTTCCCCTGAAAGCCTGGAATTGATGGTGGTCGGCTTCAAGGAATATCGAGCGGGGACGGCGGCGGAGATCAGCGGCATTCGCAAGACCGACGATTTCACCGTGGTCTTCGACCTGACCGGCGCCTATCGCAACCCCTTCCTCAACACGATCGGTGCTACTGTAATCAACCCCAAACATCTGTTGAGTGACAAACCGCTGGACGAATTGCTGCCGAATGAAGGGCTGTGTAAGACCACTTGGGCGCTGGAACAGGGCATCGGCACCGGCCCATTCAAAGTGACCAAATATGTCCCCGACGAATATATCGACTTTGCCCGCAATGATGATTACCACCGGGGTAAAATCCAGCTGGATAAAATAATCTACACTGCCTACACCGACGGGCAAGCTCAAGCTGCTGCGCTGGAGAGTGGTGAATGCCATGTGGGCACGATCCCGCCCAGTGAATACCCGCGTTTCAAAGAGATGGACCATGTTGACATAAAGCTCAACGCCGGCCAGGCTAATCATGCCTTCTTCTTTAACACTGCAACCGTTGAGCAGAAGGTGCGCCAGGCCATGTGGTGGGCGCTGGATCGCCAAGCAATAAGCGATACCTACTATAGGGGCGCAACCTATGTGCCGGGCGCGATCTTTGAATATGGCGGTCATGGCGTCGGGCCAGATGTGCCAAAATACACTTATTCCCCCTTTAAAGCCAAGGAATTGCTTGCAGAAGCCAAATGGGACTCCAGCCGTAAACTGCGCTTTATGGTCGAATCTGTGGACCCCAGATGGGAGCCGCTCTGGACCTTAGCGATGGGCTATTGGAAAGAGGTGGGAATTGAGATCGAATACCAGATCGTTGGCGCTGATTATGGTACTCTGCAGGCGGAGAAGAACGGCACCGACATGTTATTTAGCGGTCAGGTCTGGGGCGCCGATCCCAGCGAAGGGGCCAACTACTACCTGAACGCACCTGATAAATTACCCTTTATCGACATACCCGAAGCCGCGGAAGTGTCTGATAGAATCAGCCTTTCTAGCGATCCAGAAGAGATCAAGCAAGGCATCTATCGCTTGCAAGTGCTTGGCAGTGAACAGGTCAGCGTCATCCCGCTTGCGCGCGTCCCCGGCATCTGGGTGATCAACAAAAAGGTCAAGGGCGGTCTGAACCCCATTTACGCCCTGTGGACCCGCAATGACTGGGGGTGGGAAAATATTACGGTGGAAGCGTAAGATGACAAGGTGAGTGGGTGACAGGGCGATAAGGCGACTTCGACTGGCGAAGTCGCCATGTCACCCTGTCAAAGCAAAGGGTTGTACAAATGTATCGTTATATCCTACGCCCTCTCTTCAGGATGATGCCGCTGCTCTTTGGCATCGGGCAGTCAGTTACAGCGTCTATGCCTTGGCACCGGGCGATCCGGATTGGTCTTGGTTTCACCGAAGAGTTTCGCAACCTGACCAAAGCTGATCTACAGGCACGGCGTGAGGCGCTGACCGGCAACCTGGGCAACTAGATCTTCTTTCGCTAGCCGATGGCACAAATTATAGGTCAGGGATTGCGTGACACATTTGGGCTGGCCTTGCTGGTTTCGACGATTGGCGGCATTCTCTTTTACTTGATTTCAGCGCTAAGGCCTTATTCTAGGATTGATTATTTGCTCACCGGTTTTGCCTTTAGCGGCATCGCCATGCCCGGTTTTTTCTTGGGTTTGTTGCTGAATAATGTGGTTGCCTTCAAGTTGCGCCTGCTGCCTATTGCGCCTGCTGCCTATTGCGCCTGCTGCCTACGGGCGGCATTTCATCACCGGGGGTGACAACCTGGATCGATTATTTGGAGCATCTGATCCTGGCCGCACCGAGTTGGTCGATGCTGGGCGCGGTTTGCGCGCCCACCTGGAATATCGGATCAAAACGATGAATCTGATGCAAGAGCCGCCGCGCTGTAGGTGGATACGGGACCGTTAGTTCTGCCTGATTTCAACGCCACTGTTGACCATGCCATCGAATGTTTTGAAATGGCGCATATCGGCTATCACACCCTGGACAAAGCCGAGTTCATTCTGCGCAAATCTGTTCCGAGCAACGCCGGCGGCAATCCAGACGCGACCACGACGGATTATTCGTGGGTGCAGATTATGCCCGCCCACCACGATATGCTAGCATCAAAATAAGGAGGACGCTAATGAAGCAGCCAACCTATCGTGCGGCCATTATCGGTGTGGGGCGGATTGGCAACAGTTATGACGACGAAGTAGTCGAGCGCCAACCGCCCAGTTATTATCAGGGGGAAAATCGCCACACCGGACTCTATGTGATACACCCCATCAACCATGCCGAAGCCTACCAGACCACTCCTGGCTTTACCCTGGTAGCCGCCGCCAATCGGGGGCGGGAGAAGCTCAACGCCTTTGGCGAACGGCGCGGGGTCAAAGCGCTCTACAGCGACTTTCGCCAACTGCTGCGTGACGAGCACCCCGACGTGGTTTCCGTCTGCACTCAATCGCCAGAAAAAGCCGAGATTACGCTTGCCGCGGCGGAAGCGGGTGTCAAAGCCATTATTGTCGAAAAAGCGCTGGCCACCAGCATGGCCGAGGCCGACGCCATGCTCGCCGCCTGTGAACGCAATGGCGTCTTGTTGGCGGTTAACCATCCCAATCGTTTCAGCGCGCTGGTGCGCCAGAGCAAAACGTTGGTTGAGGCCGGCGCGCTGGGCCAACTCACCGGGGTAACAGTCCACGGCGGCGGCGGCATGTTGCATGTCGGTACGCATACGTTCGACCTGATGCGCTATTGGGCGGGCGATGCCGTGGAACTCTATGCGCAAGTGCCCGACTACGCCCCCGCACAAGATCTGCCGGCGCGCGGTCTGGTGCGTTTTGCCAATGGCATGACCGGTCTCTTTGATAATACGCTGAGTGACCAAGATCGTGTCGAAGTGCGCGGGCGCAATGGCGCCATTCTCCTCTCCAGCATGGTGGGCGATGGCTGGCTCCAGCGCTTTGAACCGACCCTGCCGGCCACTATCAAACGCCAGTACCCCCACAAGCTGATTGTCAAACCATTGCCAAGTACGCCGCACACCTTGAGCCCAACCCAGCAGTTGTTGGTGGATCTCTATGCCAGCTTGCACACCGGCGCCCCCTTTATTTCAACGGGACGCGATGGCGCTGCGGCGTTGGAATTGGGCTTGGCCTGTTACGCCTCGCACCTGGCGGGCAAGCCGGTTGCCCTGCCGTTGGCTGATCGCACCCTGCGCGTGCTGAATCGATAGCCTCTGCAGTGTTTTCGGAGGTTTCCATGCTGCGCGTTGCAAAACCGGAGGGCTTTGGCAATATCATTTTGGAGGAAGCCCCTATCCCTGAATGTGGCCCGTGCGATGTACTGGTAAAGAACCAGGTCAGCCTCATCAGTCGTGGCTCCGAAGTGTTGCGCCGCTATATGCACGAAGAGGCCATCGACCCGGCGATCATGGGGTATTCGGTGGGCGGTGTGGTGGCGGCGGTGGGCGCTGAAGCCGCAACGCGCTTCCAGCCGGGGGATCGGGTAGTGGCCGTCGCACCCCATGCGCAATATGTCTTGCTTGATATGGACGCGATGGAAGGGACGGCGGTCTGGCCGCTGCCAGATGACATCTCCTTTGAACAGGCCGCCTTTCTGCCACTGGTCACCGGCGGCGTCACTTGGGCGCAGGTTCCCGGCATCCGCCCCGGCGACACAGTGGTGGTGGTGGGACAGGGCTTGGTGGGCAATCTAGTGATGCAGGCCGCGCGCCAGCATCTGTTGGCACGGCTGATTGTTGTGGATACGATTGCCGCCCGTTGTCAACTGGCGCAACGGCTGGGCGCTGCTGTGGAGATCAACACCGCTGAACAAGACCCGGTGGCGCTGGTGCGTCAGTTGACCGAGGGTAATGGGGCTGAGGTTGTCTTCGACTGCGTGGGGGGCAAGGCCGGTTTGATCTCCTTTGCCCAGGCGCAGGAGATGGTGTGCGATGGTGGCACCTTGCACCTCATTGGTCTTTATCACGGTGCGCCGCTGCCATTGGATGCCGGCAAGATCCAACGCAAACGGTTGATTGGCGGCTACTACAACGCCACCACACGCCCAGTGATGCTTGCCCGCGCCATTGAGTTGGTGCAGGCTGGTCGCATCCAGGTTGATCCGCTCATCAGCCATCGTTTCCCCTTTACCCAAGCCAAAGCCGCCTACGATCTGCTCTACGACCGGCCGGCAGAGGCGATGGGGGTGTTGTTGATGTGGGAATGAGGGGGTGACTGAGCTTGTCGAAGTCACCCCGGCAATAATTTAGCGATCTGACAAAAGAGGAGCATCCATGAAAACTTACCGCGCCGCGGTCATCGGCTGTAGCCGGATGGGCGGCTTTATCGACAACGAGGTGATCGGCTATCCGACGATTGTGCTGCCCTTTTCCCATGCCGACGGCTTTGTGGCCTGCCCGCGCACCGCGTTGGTTGCCTGTGCTGATATGCGCACTGATGTGATGGCCGAGTTTGGCCGCCGCCACAATGTGCCGCCGGCGGCACAGTACACCGACTATCGTGAGATGATCGCCCGTGAAAACCTCGACATTGTCAGCGTGGCGACCCAACCGGAGCCGCGCACCGAAATTGTGATTTATGCCGCCGAGCATGGCATCAAAGCGATCTACGCCGAGAAGGCGCTGGCAGCATCCATGACCGAAGCCGAAGCGATGGTGGCGGCGGTGGAACGCAACGGCGTTGTCTTTAACCTGGGTACCAATCGGCGTTGGGCCAGCGAATATGATGCCATGAAGGCGTTTATCGAAAGCAGCGAAATCGGCGCGCTCAAGAGTATTCTGATCACCAACACCGGCACCCTCTTTAACATGGGCAGCCATTACATCGACTGGGCAATGCGCCTCAACAACGACCAGCCGGTCGCCTGGGTGCAGGCCACGCTGCACAATGCTGACCAGATCATCGAGGGCGAGATCCTGAGCCAAGACCCAGCGGGCGATGCCATTCTCTGTTTTCAGAACGGCGTGATGGCTTATCTATTGGCGACCAGCGGGGGCGCGGATTGTGAAGTAGTCTGCGAACGGGGATCACTGACCGCGGTGAATGATGCCTTAAGCTGGCAGTTGCGCCGTCCCCAAATCATCGATGCCCACGGCCACAAGGCAATAGTGGCGGCGCCCTTTGCCGAACCGCCGCGAGTCAGCACCACGCTGCGTCTGATCGAAGACCTGGTGCAGGCACTGGACACGGGGCAACCAACGCGCGGGGGAACCGGCGTGGCCCTGGCCGGGTTGGAGATCATCTTCGCCTTGATCGAGTCACACCGGCGGGGCGGCGCACGCGTGCTGCTGCCCCTGACGGAACGCAACCTGCGCCTGCAACGCAACGTCGCACCCAAGCAGCCCAAATACAACGGCTAAAATGAGGGACATAAATGCAAGTTGAAATCCTTTTTGATGTTGCCGTTTCGCCCAACCTGGCTGCTGGCGAGCGCGCTGTCACCTGTGCTTTTCCGCTATCGGCCAGTTTGGCGGATGGTGCGGTCGCCTGCATTTATCGCCAAGGTGCGACCAAACATAGTCACGATGGCGTGCTGCTCATGCAACGTTCGGAAGATGGGGGCAGACATTGGTCGGTGCCGCAAACTGTCGCCAACGGACTCAGCGCCAACCCCACCCAAACGGTGATCACGGGTGGGCTTTGTCAGACACCAACGGGCGCGCTCTTGGCTTCGTTTGGCAGCGTCGAAGGGTTGCCGCCCAATACCTATCCCTTTGGCGCGGATGGGGATCGCTACCCGCTCCGCTTCTTTTTGTCCCGCAGCGAGGATGGCGGCGTCAGTTGGTCAGCGCCCAAACAACCGGATCTCCATCCCCTAGAGCGGGTCGGGGTGACGGGTCCTCCGTTTGCGGCGGCGAATAGTACGGTCTGTGTGCCGATTGAATGTCGCATTCCATCGGGGGTGAATGCGACAGGCCTGATCATCTCGCAGGATGATGGCCGCACCTTTTCAGCGCCGATCATGGTGGCTGGCGATGAGACAGGCCGCCTCAATCTCTGCGATGCGCGCTTTGATCTGCTGCCTGATGGCCGCGTGATTGCCTTGTTGTGGACTTTCTTGCAGGAGAACGAACGGACGATTGAAGTCCATCGTTGTTTTTCGTCCGATCATGGGCAGACGTGGAGTCCGGCGGGGAGCCTAGGCTTTGTCGGGCAGATCACCGCACCACTCGTTTTGCCCGCCGGGCAGGTAATCGCCGCCAGCAACTATCGCCACCCCCCGCTGGGCAGCCTACTCTGGCATTCCGACGACGGCGGCACAACCTGGGCGACCGACCAGCCCATTCAACTGTGGGATGCCGAGCAAGGACGGATGAATGGTCAGCCGGTGAAGCTCCCCGCGTTGGCGGCGGTGGAAGAGCGCATTTGGGATGAATTGCAGCGCTTTAGCTTTGGCACGCCCGACCTGGTGTTGCTGGATGACGGCACGGTGCTGCTCACCTACTACGCTACCTTGCAGGGCGTGTTCCATGTGCGTGCTTGTGGTTTACGTGTGGTGGTGTAAGCTGAAGTGCGCATAAAGGAACGATTCGATGACTACTCTCAAACTCAACAACCTAACCGTCCACCTGGGTGAACCGATCCAGATCATGGAAAGTATCGGGCATGGCTGGTTCCCCGCCCTGGCGCAGTTTCCCACCGGCGAACTCTTGTTGACCTATTCGCTGGCCGCCGACACCAACGAAAACCCATTTGACCTCTCCGGCTACCAGGTCTCGGCGGATGGCGGCCACAGTTGGACGCCGCGCTGCGACATCCTGCCCGAACATCAGCCCATGATATATGTGCCGCAGGCCGATGGCGCGCTCTTTGCCATCCCGGCCTATCTCCATGCCTTGACGCCGGGCGATCAACACAACTTTTGCGGGGCGGCCATCCGAATTGAACAAGCCGGGCGGCGCGTGATCTTTGAGCCGCAGGGGGTGCGCTTGCTCGATTGGCCCTGGTCCGTGGCCGCCCAAACCAACCCCTATCGCCCCAACCTGCACCGCGTCAATTTGTGTTTTGACGGCGATGCGCTCCTCGTCGAAGGGCGTCTGCTGGCGACGCTCTATGGCAGCAGTCGAACCTATGAAAGCAACCGCAGCGATCCGCTCTTCTCGGTGGTGGTCGTTACCTCGGAGGATGGCGGGCGCACCTGGCGCTATCTATCGACCGTGGCTGGTCCCGAAATTGCTCCCACCACCGAGCCACGCGGCCATGGGCCGGGCGAGCCATCCTTGGTGCAACTGGCGAATGGCGACCTGATGTGTGTCATGCGTATGGGCGGCGGGGCCGCGTTCCCCTTGCGCCGCAGCTACAGTCCCGATGGCGGGCGCACCTGGTCTGTACCCGATGTTCTGCCGGCGGTCAGCGTCGAGCCGAGTTTGAAGCGGTTACAGAATGGCGTGCTGGCGCTTTCGACCGGGCGACCTGGCCTCTTCCTCTGGCTGTCCGACGATGAGCGTGGCGTACAGTGGCAGTCGCTTGATGTGCTGGACCATCACAACCGCTGGGCGCCCAACGCTGGTTATCAGATCACTGCGGAACAGACCACCGCCTACACTGAAATCATCGAAGTTGCGCCCAATCGCCTGCTGCTAGCTTATGATCGTACCCCCTTTGGCTGGCTACCCACCCCGGCCGAGTCGGGCGAGCGCAATCGGATTTTTCTCTTGCCGATTGAGATTGCGTGCTAGTTCTCCCCCTTTGCATTTCTTGGCGTTTGACATCTTGGCTCAATTCGGTTACAGTGAATTAGTAACAATCTGTAGGACAATCTGATAAACTGGTTTGACCGTCTCGCTTGGCTGTTTTCTTCCTTACATATGTTTTGCATCAGGATTTGGTTCAGCATCGGTGTTTGTGAATGAACTGGAGCCTGTATATAAATCGACTTCCGTTTTTTCAACACAAGGAGGCTCAAATATGGCACAGCAATTGACAAGACGTGAGTTTATGCAAGTGACAGCACTAGGCACTGGCGCTGGCCTGTCGGTATCCGGCAGAATGCCGTTTGGATGCTCCGCGCCCCAACGGACGCGGAGCGTCCAGGTGGCATCACCACGCAGAGCCTGGTTACGATAAAACCAAAGGGTTGTACAAATGTCTTCTTACATCCTACGTCGGCTTTTCTTGATGATCCCGCTGCTCTTTGGCATTACAGTGATCAATTATGGAATCTATGCCATGGCACCGGGCGATCCGGTTTCGGCCATGATTTCACCCGAAGAGTTTCGCAACCTGAAGAAAGCTGATTTGGATGCACGGCGCGAGGCGCTGGGGCTGAATCAGCCGGTGGTCGTGCGTTATTCCATCTGGCTGCGCGAGGCGCTGACCGGCAACCTAGGCAACTCGATCCTCTTTCGCCAGCCGGTGGCACAACTTATTGGTAAGGGATTGCGAAACACAATTGGGCTGGTCGGGCTGGCCTTGCTCATTTCGACGATTGGCGGCATTCTCTTTGGCATTATTTCAGCGCTCCGGCCTTATTCTCGGCTTGATTATTTTCTCACCGGTGTTGCCTTTAGTGGCACCGCCATGCCCGGTTTTTTCTTAGGGCTGATGCTGATCTATGTGGTTGCCCTCAAGTTACGCCTACTGCCTACGGGCGGCATTTCATCACCGGGGGTGCAAACCTGGGGCGATTATTTGGAGCATCTGATCCTGCCCGTGTCGGCGTTGACCTATGAGACCCTTGCCGGATTGATGCGCTACACCCGCTCCAGCATGTTGGAGGTGCTCAATCAGGAATATGTAACCACCGCGCGTGCCAAAGGGTTGCCCGAGCGAGCTGTGGTGGTGCGCCACGCCTTGCGCAATGCGCTTTTGCCGATCATCACCATTTTAGGGCTGCGTATCCCGGCCTTGGTTGGTGGCGCGGTATTGATCGAAACGATCTTTAATTACCCCGGCATTGGGCTGGTCGTGATCATGGCCACGAGACAGCTGGATTATCCCCTTGTTATGGGCGGCGTCCTGGTCGCAGCCGTGGTCGTGCTCTTGAGCAACCTCGTTGCCGACCTGGCCTATGGCTTGGCTGACCCACGGATTCGCTATGAGTAAAATGCCGCAATCGGTTTTGACTGTCAACCAGCGCACTGCATCCACTGCACGCCTGTCAGTTGGCCAATCAGCACATGTGCGCGCCTGGCGCCGTTTTCGCCGCCACAAGATGGCGGTGATCAGCCTGGCTTATCTAGCGCTAATAATCGTGATGGCTCTGGCTGCACCGCTGGTTGCTGGGCGTGACCCGACTGCCATGGATCCACGCAATGCCTTGGCAGCCCCTACTTTGGAACATCCACTTGGCACCGATCCGATTGGTCGCGACAATTGGGCACGCTTGGTTTATGGCACGCGCGTCTCGTTGGCGGTGGGGCTGGTCTCCGTCTCAATTTCGTTGGTCATCACACTGATTTTGGGTACATTGGCCGGCTATTATGGCGGCACGGTCGATATGATTATCATGCGCATTACTGATATTATGATGGTCTTTCCTGGTCTGATCTTGATCATTGCCATGGTCTCCGTGATCGGCCCCAGCATCTTGAATGTAATGGCCGTACTCGGCGGCTTGGGTTGGACAGGTACGACTCGTCTTTTGCGCGCCCAGATCCTTTCGGTGCGCGAGTTGGATTATGTGCTGGCAGCGCGTGCAGCGGGCGTGCCCGATCGACGAATCATGTGGGCACACGTGTTGCCCAACGCCATTGCTCCGCTGTTGGTAGCCGCCACCTTTGGCGTGGCCGGCGCCATTCTGGCGGAAGCGGGGCTGTCTTATCTGGGCTTGGGCGTCTTGCCCCCTACCCCTTCGTGGGGATCAATGCTCAACGCTGCCAATTCGATCACCGTGTTGGAGCGCAACTGGTGGATATGGATGCCACCGGGCTTTGCCGTCGTGCTGACGGTGATGGCGATCAACTTTACCGGTGACGGTCTGCGCGATGCGCTGGATCCGCGCATGACGATGCTTTAAGGAGTCGCAAGTAAACGGCTTGTTCCAAGTAGAGATTGAGAGATTCAAATACACAATCTCTCAATCTACAATAAATAATTAACTTGCCAATTCAAAGGATCAGAACAAACGATGTATACCCATCTTATTGCTGAACACGGAGTTGTTTGTCGCTTGCAGAATGAAAAGCTCGGATACTTTGGCTGGCCTACGGTGGCGCGTCTGGATGACGGCACCTTGTTCGTCGCTAGCTCTGGGCTGCGTAGCACCCACGTATGTCCGTGGGGCAAGACGGTGCTGAATGTGAGCCGGGACGACGGTCGTACCTGGTCGCCGCCGCGGGTGATCAACGATTCGCCGCTGGATGATCGCGATGCGGGGATTGTCAACCTCGGTGGTAAGCGCCTGCTGGTCAGTTGGTTTGTCACTGACAACCGCGGCCACGCCGATGATGCCCGCAGGCGTCAATTGTATGGGGAGGCCGAGGCGGAGAGCTGGCGCCCCACCCTGGACAGCTTGACCGACGAGCTAGCCCAACAGCATGTCGGTTCTTGGGTGATGTTGAGTGATGACGCCGGCGCCAGCTGGGGCGCGCCGATCCGCGTGCCGGTTACATCGCCGCATGGGCCAATCCGCCTGCGCAACGGTGATCTGCTCTACTTGGGCAAACCCTTTGCCGTCATGGACGAATTAGATAATGCCACCATCACCGCCGTGCGCAGCGGCGACGGCGGGCGCACCTGGCAAGCGGTGGGGGCGCCGCCGCTCTGCCCGCAGACCGTCGCTGGCAGCTATCACGAGGCGCATGTGCTGGAAATGCCTTCGGGTAAATTGCTGGGTGCGATCCGCTTAGAGAATTGCCCAGGTGAGCATGGCAATGTCACCGAGGCTGGCTTGATCCACTTTAGCACGCTCTTGACCGAATCAACCGACGGCGGACGCACCTGGTCGCTGCCCCGTTCGTTGGGCTATGGCTCGCCGCCCCAACTGCTGCGCCACTCCTCCGGCGCATTCCTTGTGACCTATGGCTATCGCCTGCCGGGCTATGGTCAGCGCGTTGGCATCAGCTACGACGAAGGGCAAAGCTGGGAATGGGACTGCATCATCCGCGATGATGGGCCCGATTGGGATCTCGGCTATCCCTCGACGGTCGAACTGGCCGACGGTAGCCTGTTTACCGTTTATTACCAGAAGTTTGCCGCTGGCGAGCATTGTTCGCTGCTCTGGTCGCGCTGGCAACTGCCGTAACGTTTTGTATAGATCTCAAAACCTTATTGAAAACTACATCGCGATCGATAATGTCTGCGCCTGGCCGAACTTGACGTTGTTACCTGATGGCGTCATTATTGCGGCCATCTACAACCAGCCCTGTCATGGCACCTGGGAGGGTGATTTGGAGTGTTGGAGCAGCAGCGAT
>SXGU01297406.1_pt1 | contig 11900 bp, 13 predicted proteins | sample 3174531 | NCBI WGS metagenome assembly SXGU01 (sample SAMN11356863, study PRJNA531348) | freshwater metagenome | isolation source: freshwater sample F1-140 | place: China: Fuxian Lake, Yuxi | collected 2017-12-25
ACAACATGCAGCAGGCCGCCCGCGAGTCGGAGTACACCGCGTTCTTCACCATCGAGGAGGAGGGCCAGCCCGGGCGCCACATCGAGACCGCGGCTACCCGTGAGATCTTCGGCAACCCGCAGAACCCCCGTACCGAGGCCTATGTGACCGGCCGCTTCGGGTGACCTGAACCACCCCTCGGCCTGGCCCCGGTCGCCCGGACGCAGGCAGGCATGGGTTCGGGACGGCTCCACCCCGGTCGGGGTCACTAGGTCTCCAGGGCCCCTTCCTCCTCCTCGGCCTCCCGCCGCAGCTCCTTGAAGCTGACTCCCTCGAAGAGCAGGAACACGAACCCCACCACGACACCCACGGCCATCTCGGTGGCCTGGAGCACGATGGAGAAGGCGAGTGCGTCGGCGGCCCCCACCCCGTAGGAGGCTGTGAGGGGCACCACCGCCGCGGCCTGGAACACCACGAGGTTGCCGGGGAGGATCGGGAACGACTGGGCCAGGGTGATCGTGACGAGCAGCAGGCCGGCGCCGCCCCAGCCGACGTAGCCGAGCCCGAAGGCGCCGAGCGTGGCGTAGATGCCGGCCCATTGGGCCAGCCACGTGCCCAGGCTCGGGACCGCGACGCGCGCCATCTGCTGGGGGTCGCGCAGGCTTGCGTGGCTCTCGTGCACGGCGCCCCAGAGGCGCTGGAACGCCCGCGTGACCCGGCGCCAGATTGAGCCGGTCGAGAGCCACGGTGGCACCTGCCGGTTGGGGTTCTGCAGCAGTGCCACCACCACGATGACCAGGCAGATGATGCCGAGCACCGCCGTGATGATCCAGGCGTACGACGGCAGGGGGAGGAAGACCCCGATGAGGATCACCAGGACCACCCACGCGATGGTGGTGATGATGTTCTCAACCACGACGGTGCCGAGCAGCACCGTCGTGGAGAGGTCCTCCCCCCGCCGGGTCAGGCGGCGCCGGGCCAGCAGCACCTTTGCGATCTCGCCGACACGTGCGGCGAGGATGGTGTTGAACAGGAAGCCCACCATCAGCGGGCTGAGCAGGTCCATGTAGCGGGTGTGCGTCTTCAGGCCGGGCAGGCCGTCCACGACACCCTTCCAGGCGGCGCCCTTGAGGAGCACCGATAGGAAGTTGGCGACCACCGCGAGCACCAGCAGCCACAGGTGGTCCACGCGGAAGGCCCCGGCCACCGCGCCCCAGTCCACCCGCCAGGCCACGAGCCCGATGACGACGACGATGAGCCCGATGCGAAGGGCGTGCCAGGCCCAGCGGGGCATGGCGCGGCGCTTGGCCGCCTGCTCGGTCATGCGACCAGTTCGTCCAGGGTCACGAGGGCGAGGCCGGTGTCGTGGGCGGCCGCGCAGATGCCCGGGATGGCTGCGGCCGTGTGCTCACGGGGGCGGTCGGGGTCCCACCCGTCGGCGTCGTGCAGCAGCAGGATGCAGCCCGGGGACAGTGCGCGTACCGAGCGCTCGGCAACGACGTCGGCCCCCGGGTCGGCCGAGTCGAAGACCCCCGCGGTCCAGCCGTACACCTCGTAGCCCGCCGACCGGGCGGCGGCCCAGGTCAGGGGCCCCCGGAAGCCGTGGGGGGCGCGGAAGCGGCGCGTAAGCACCCCGGTGCCCACGGCATCCGCCATCGCTTCCTCGGTGCGGACCAACTGGTCGCGCACATGGGCCGGGCCACGCAGGACGAGAATTCCGTGGTCATAGCCGTGGCTGGCGATCTGGTGTCCCTCATCACGCATGCGGCGCAGCATCGCGGGGTGCCGGCGCGCCTGGCGCCCCAGCACGAAGAAGGTCGCCCGCACGTCCGCGTCGGCGAGTGCGTCGAGGATTGCGGGCGTGGACGGTCCGGGGCCGTCATCGAAGGTGAGGGCGGCCTGCGACACATCACCGGGACCCCGGGTCACGACCGGCCCGAAGACGGCCGATCCCGGGCGGAAGGCGGCCCACGCGCCCGCCGCACCGGCGGCGGTGATGGCGGCTGCGGTGAGGGGACGGCGACGCGCAGCGGTCGCAGCGGCGGCCAGGACGGCCGCCTCGATCGCGACAACGCGGCGGATGGTCCGGCTCTTGGTCATCGGCTCGGTCATCTGCGTAGGCCGCCGAGGCTAGCAAGGGGGCGCATCGCACCCCTGCGGTGGCACCCCGGCGACCAGAGTGCCAGCGCCATCGGCGCGGGTCTATACTCGCCCCGATTCCCGTTCCAGGAGTGCACGTGCCGGTCTACGACTACCGCTGTGAGAAGGGCCATCGGTTCGAGGTCGTGCAGAGCATGTCCGACCGGCCGATCAAGAAGTGCGAGGAGTGCGGCGCACCGGCGCAGCGCGTCCTGCACGCACCGGCCATCCACTTCAAGGGCAGCGGGTTCCACAACACCGACTACGGCACCAAGGCCCGGCCGAAGGACCAGCCCGCGCCCGCATCCGCGAATGGGTCCGGTGCGTCCGGTGGGTCGGGGGCCGCATCGGCCGGCGGGGACGCGGGCAAGGGCAGCAGCGGCAAGACCGTCGGGCTCGACAAGGTCTAGTCAGCGCCCGACGAAGTCGGCGAGCTGTTGCTCGTCGAGGTCGGGCTCACCCACGACGTAGGACACACCCCCGACCATGCGGGCGATGCCGGCGAGCACGATGCGGTCGTCGGGATCGGACTTCAGGCGCCACTGCAGCCAGCCGATCTTCATCAGGTCGGCGAGGCCCATGTCGGTGCCGATCGACCGTACGGCCGCGGCCCCGTTCCAGGGGGCGAACGGCATCGCGACGGGCGATGCCAGCGTCGCCTTCACGGCGGTGACGAACGCCTGCTGGCGCGCCGCACGGTGGAAGTCGTCGTCGCACTGGCGCACCCGGACGAACTGCAGTGCACGTTCGCCGTTGAGGTCCACCGGCCCCGCTGGGAACGAGACCGTGATACCCCCCGCATACGGGCAGTTCTTCAGGGCGGTCGGGTTGTTGACCGTGATCCCGCCGAGCTCGTCCACCAGCTTCTTCACGCCGTTGAAGCGCACGACGACGATGTGCTGGAGCGGCAGGCCCGTCAGGTCGCGTACCGCATTGATGATGCCCCTCTGGCCCGCGAAGTAGTACGCAGCGTTGATCTTCTCGGTGCCGACGCCGGGCAGGTCCACCCGGAAGTCGCGCGGGATCGAGAGCCATTTCACCTTGCCGGCGCCGGGGTCGGTCCTCATGACCATGATCGAATCGGCGCGTGATCGCGTCTCGCCCGGTCGGGCGTCGATGCCCACGACCAGCGTGTTCTGGGGCGAGGAGAGGAGGGGGCCGGCCGGGGAGAGCGCCCTCTGCGCCGTCGGGGTGATGCGGGCGTTGGCCTCGGCTACGGCCCCGCGCAGGGCGAGGAACCCCAGCACGCCCCAGGTGGCGATGCCCAGCACCAGCACCACCGCGCCGCGCCATGCCCAGCCCCACGCACCGATTCCCCGCAGCGACCACCAGCGCCGCTCGGGCTGCGGCGCCCGGGGATCAACGGCCGGCGGCCGTTCGGCGCGCTCGGTCCCCACCGCGCCCTCGGTCAGCTGCCGGAGCCCCTCCAGGCCCCGCGTGGACTTCCCGGATTCGCGCGCCTTGAAGCGACGGTATGGCTTCCCCTGGGGCGGCATCGGCTGGCGATGGTACCGTCGCCCACGGTTGTTCCCGTCCCCGGGGGGTACATGAGCGTCATCGGCGTGGACGTGGGCGGCACCAAGATCGCGGCGGGGCGCATGGCCCCGGATCTCACGGTGCATGGAGCGGTCGTGATCCCCACGCCGACCGGTGCCATGGCCATCGTGGATGCCATCGCGGGCGTGGTCGCCGACCTCGCGCGGGAGTCGCCGGATGAGGTGCGCGGGGTGGGGGTGGGGCTGCCCGCGACCATTGATGCGGTGACCGGGCTGGTCGCGCACTCGGTCCAGACCGGCATGACGGCCTTCGATGCCGCGACGCCGTTGCGGGAGCGCATGGGCGTTGCGGTGTTCCTGGACAACGACGCCACTCTGGCGGTCCTCGCCGAGCACCGCTTGGGAGGGGCCCGCGGGACCGATGACGTGGTGCTGCTGACCCTCGGCACGGGCGTCGGGGGCGGTGTCATCATTGGCGGCCGGGTGTTCCGGGGGGGCCGGGGTCACGGCTCCGAACTGGGGCACATCTCGGTGGACGGCGATGGGCCACCGTGTCAGGGCGGGTGCCCGAACCGGGGCTGCATCGAGGCCATGTGCAGCGGCACCGCACTCACGCGTCAATTCCGTGCGTTCGCCGGGGCCGAGCCCGGCTCGGCGCTGGGGCGCCTGCATGCGGCGGGCCGCCTCGACAGCCGGTCCGGGCTGGCCCTGGCCCGGGAGGGTGACCCCGATGCCATCGGGATCCTCACCGTGGCGGGCGAGTGGCTGGGCGTGGCCGTGACGTCCCTCGCGAATACGTTCGATCCCGACGTCATCCTCATCGGCGGCGGGGTCTCGGCGGCGGGCGAGCTGCTGCTGGGCCCGGCCCGGGCGATCTATCAGGCGCGGGCACTGCCCCCCACCCGACGGGCCCCGCTGCGGGTCGCTGCGCTCGGCGCCGAGGCGGGCATGGTGGGCGCGGCCCTGATGGCACACGAGGGGGTGGAATCCTGAGCGGTGCGCTCACCGTGGTGGCCACGCCCATCGGCACCCTCGGCGACCTCTCGCCACGGGCGGCGCAGGCCCTGTGCGCCGCCGACCTCGTGGCCTGGGAGGACACCCGCCGCACGGCGGTGCTGCTGCGCCACGCCGGCTCCGGGGCGCCGATGGTGCCCGCCCACCGGCACAACGAGGCGCGCCGCGCCGCCGACCTGGTGCGGCGCATGCGCGATGGTGCCCGCGTGGTGCTGGTGAGCGACGCCGGGATGCCGGGCGTCAGCGATCCTGGGGCGCGGGTGGTGGCGGCCGCAATCGCGGCCGGGGTGCCCGTGACGGTCATCCCGGGCGCGGGGGCGGTGGAGACGGCGCTGGTCGCCTCCGGCCTCGCTACGGGAACCGGATACGCGTTCGCCGGGTTCGCACCGCGCAAGGCATCCGAACTGCGTGCATTCGTGGCACGCATGGACACCTGGGGCGAGCCGGTCGTGGTGTTCGAGGGGCCGCGACGGGTGGGCGCGCTGCTCGCGGCGATCGCGGCGCACGATCCGGATCGCCCCGTGGCGGTGTGCCGCGAGCTGACCAAGGTGCATGAGGAGGTCATCCGCGGCACGGCGGCCGTGCTGGCGGCACGCCTGACCGGGCCGCTCAAGGGGGAGGTCGCCGTGGTGGTGGCGCCTCCCCCGGCGCCCCCCGCGCCTGACGACGACGCCCTGGCCCAGGCCATCGCGCCGATGCTCGATGCGGGGATGAGCCCGGCGCGCGCGGCCGATGTGGTGGCGGCACTGGGCGCCGCCCCGCGCAACGCGGCCTACCGCGCCGCCCTTGCCGCCGCGGCGCGCGACTCCGCATAGGCGATCGCATCCGCCCGGGCGACGGGCTCATCCGGCAGCGCGGCCAGTGCCGCCACGCGCCGCGTGCCACTCCCCGTGACGATTGCGCGCGCCAGCGCCTCGCCCATGGGGACGAGGGGAATGGCGTCCCTGCCCCCGGTGCCGGGCACGCGGTCCACCGGGGCGTCGCCTGCATGCAGGGTGCCGCCGGGCCCGGTGATCACGAGGCCCGCCGAGAGGTCCACCCGCACCCCGTTGACCTCGCCCCCCGTGCGCAGGGACCACCCGCCGCGGCCATCGTGGGGAATGGGCGCGGGCAGGCCGAGCGTACGGGCGGCGCCGGCCCCGTCCGCGGTCGCAACCTCCACATCCACATCGCCGGGGCGCACCCGCTCACCGCGCAGCATCCGCGCTGCGCTGCCGGCGAGGTGCCAGTCGATTCCCGCGGCGGCAAGCCGTGCGGCGACGGCATGCACGACCGCGAGCACCCGCGCGGGGGGTGGGGGTGCCGCGGCTATGCTGCCTCCTCCGTGCCTGACCGCTTCTTCATCACGACGCCGATCTACTACGTGAATGCGGACCCGCATGTGGGCCACGCGTACACGACGATCATGGCCGACGTCATCGCCCGGCACCATCGCCAGCGGGGTGAGGAGGTGTTCTTCCTTACGGGCACCGACGAGCACGGGGCCAAGATCGCCCGGGCGGCCGAGGAGGCCGGGCGCACCCCCGCGGAGCACGCGGACCACCTCTCCGCGCGCTTCCGGGAGATGGCCAGGGTGCTGGGTGCGGGCAATGACTTCTTCATCCGCACCACCGATGAACCGCACAAGGCCGTGGTGCAGGCGCTCATCGTGCGCATGCATGACAACGGCGACATCTACAAGGGCGCGTACGGCGGGTGGTACTGCACCGCCTGCGAGGCGTTCTACAACGAGGGCGACCTGGCCGAGGCACACACGTGCCCCACCCATGGGCGCGAGGTGGAGTGGATCGAGGAGGAGAACTGGTTCTTCCGGCTGTCGGCCTACCGCGACCGGCTGCTCCGGCACTACGACGCGATGCCGGCGTTCGTGCGCCCCCGCTCGCGCATGAATGAGGCACGGCGCATGGTGGAGGATGGCCTCGACGACCTCTCGATGAGCCGGGCGCAGGTGGAGTGGGGGGTCACCGTGCCGTGGGACCCCGCACACACGGTCTATGTGTGGGTGGACGCGCTCTTCAACTACTACACGGCCCTCACGTACGCGCAGCCCGGTACCGATCTGGTGGATCGCCTCTGGCCCCCCCGTCTGCAGCTGATGGCGAAGGACATTCTCCGGTTCCATGCGGTCATCTGGCCGGCCCTGCTGATGAGCGCCGACCTCGCCCTGCCGGAGGGGCTCTTCGTGCACGGGTACATCCTCAAGGGCGGGGAGCGGCTGTCGAAGACCACCGGGAACATCGTGGATCCGTTCCCGTACATCGCGCGGTACGGCCTCGATGCCCTGCGGTACTACCTGTGCCGTGAGATCCGCTTCGGCGAGGACGGCACGTTCACCGATGAGGGCTTCCATCAGCGCTACACGAGTGAGCTCGCGAACGACTTCGGCAACCTGGTGTCGCGTACCACCAAGATGATCGAGCGCTACCGCGGCGGCGCGGTGCCCACCGACCCCGGGGGCGATGCCGACCTCGCGGCGGAATCCGTGACCACCCGGGATCAGGTCGTCAGGCACTTCGATCACGATGACGTGACCGGCGCCCTCGATGCCGCATGGGGATGGGTGCGCCGCCTCAACCGCCTCGTGGAGGAACGCGAGCCCTGGGCCCTCGCCAAGGACGACGCGCGTGCGGCCGACCTCGATCAGGCGCTGTTCAGCCTGGCCAGCGGGCTGCGCATCGCGGCCATCCTCCTGTGGCCGGTGCTTCCCGGTTCGTGCGCACAGGTGCTTGTGGCCCTCGGCGAGCCGCCGGATGCCGTGTCGCTCGACCGGGCCGCCTGGGATGCCGGCACACCCGCCGCACGGGTCACCCCCCCCGATCCGCTCTTCCCGCGGATCGACCGTGCTGAGGTGACCCCGTAGTCGACTCGCACTGCCACCTGCCGTCGTGCGACGACCCGGTGGCCGACCTCATCGCGGCGGCCGCCGCGGCGGGGGTGGAGCGGATGGTCACCATCGGGTGCGGCCGCGAGCAGAGCGAGCAGGCGGTGGCCCTGGCCGAGGCGCATCCGCAGGTGTACGCCGCGGTGGGCGTCCATCCGGTGGATGCCGGGCGGGGCCGCTGGCACGACTCCGACATCGACTGGATCCGCGACCTCGCCCAGCACGACAAGGTCGTGGCCATTGGCGAGGCCGGGCTCGATCACTTCCATGAGCGCGACACGCCGGATGACCAGCCACGGGCATTCCGGGCTCAGGGGATGCTCGCTGCCGAGCTCGGTCTGCCGCTGGTGATCCACACCCGCGACGCCGCTGACGACACCATGGTGATCCTGCGCGAACTGGGGCTGGCGCAGGTCGTGCTGCACTGCTTCTCGATTCCGCAGCACCTCGACGAGGCGGTCGCGCGGGGCTGGGTGATGGGCATTGCGGGCCCGGTCACCTTCCCGAAGAACGTCGAACTGCGCGAGGCCGTCACGCGCATCCCGGCCGACCGGATGATGGTGGAGACCGACGCCCCGTATCTGGCCCCGGTGCCCATGCGGGGCCACCGCAACCAGCCGGCCTACGTGGCCCACACGCTCGCGCACGTCGCCGCCCTGCGCGGGGAGGATGTGGCCGACCTCGACCGGGCCACCTCCGCGACGGCCGCCCGCGTGTTCGGGTGGTGAGCACCCCGCCCGGCCGCGTCGGTACGCAGCGCCTGATGGAGCGGCACGGCATCCGGCCCGACACCGATCTGGGCCAGCACTTCCTGCTCGACGAGAACCTCGTGGACGTCGCGATGCGGATGGCGGCCGTGGGCCCCGCGGACGTGGTGCTGGAGGTGGGCGCGGGGCTCGGCACCCTGACGGCGGCACTGGGCCGCACCGCCCGGGCCGTGCACGCGCTTGAGGTGGACCCCCGGATGGAGGCGCCGCTCGCCGAGGCCGTTGCCGGGATGGGCGGGGTGCACGTGCACTGGGGCGACTGCATGAAGGTGGATCTCGAGGCCCTCGATCCGGCTCCCACGAAGGTCGTGAGCAACCTGCCGTACCACGTGGCCACGCCCGTGCTGGTGGAGACCATCTGCCGTCTGCCCACCGTCACCGACTGGGCCCTTATGACCCAGCGCGAGGTGGCCGATCGCTGGTTGGCCGGGCCGGGATCGCGCCTCTACGGGGCGCCGTCGGTGGTGATCCAACTGGCCTGCGCGGCCACGGGCCGACGGGCCGTGAGCCGTGAGGTGTTCTCCCCGCGCCCGCGGGTGGACTCCGCGCTGGTGGGCCTTCACCGCGTCGCCCCCGCCCCCGACGCACGCACGCGGTCGCTGGTGCGCGCTGCCTTTGCGGTGCGCCGGAAGACGCTCGTCAACGCCCTGGGTCAGGCGGGCGCCGACCGCGCCGCCGTCCGCTCGGCCCTGGCGGATGCCGGCCTCGACGAGGCCGCACGACCCGAGCAGGTCCCGCCCGCGGATTATCCACGCCTCGCCCGCGCACTCGGATGGGCCCCCACCGGGGACCGGTCGTGAGCGGCCCCGGGTCGGTCACGGTGGCCGCTGCCCCCAAGGTGAACCTGCGGCTGCTCGTCGGGCCCGTGCGCGAGGACGGATACCACCCCCTGCGCTCGCTCATGGTGGCGCTCGCGGGCCCGGCGGACATGGTGAGCGTCGCGCGGTCCGCGCAGCGTGCGGTGCGCTGTGCCGGGATTGACGGGATCGACGGCCCGGCCAACCTCGCCTGGGCCGCGCTCGACGCCCTGGAGGCCGAGGTGGGGGAGCCGCTGCCGCCCCTGGCGGTGGACATCGGCAAGCAGGTGCCGGCGCAGGCGGGTCTAGGGGGTGGCTCGAGCGACGCCGCGGCCGTGCTGGTGGCCGCGGATCGGTTGCTGGCCCTGGGCCTCGGTGGTGATCGCCTGGAGCGCGCGGCGGCCGCGGTGGGGTCGGACGTGCCGTTCTTCATCCGCGGGGGCGCCCAGTGGGCCACGGGGCGGGGCGAGGTGCTCACGCCGTGCGCGGTCCCCGCGTTCGAGTGCGTCATCGTCGCCCCGGCGGCCGGCCTGTCCACGGCAGCGGTCTACCGTGCGTTCGACGCCCTGCCGCCGCCACCCCCGGACGACGGGGCCCCGGTGCCCACCGACGCCGCCGGTCTCGCCGGGTGGTGCCGAAACGATCTGGGCCCGGCCGCCCACGCCCTCGCACCGTCGCTCGGCGACCTGCACGGCGCGCTCCTGGCCGGGGGCGCCTCACCCCCACTGCTGTGTGGCAGCGGATCCGCCATCGCCGGCATCACCCCCGACGCCGCCACGGCCGATGCCCTTGCCGACCGGATGCGTCCTGTGGCCGGCGGTGCGCGCATCATGCGCGCGCGCTTCCCCGGCGCTTAGCGGAAGCCGATCCCCGACCCCGCCATGCGGCGTACCGCCGCGAGGTCCGGGGGGTTCAGCGCGAGGAGTTCGGGCACCGTCACGGCGGTGTAGCCCTTCTTGCGCAGCCACGGCAGAAGCCGGTTCACGGCCCAGTACGTCTGGCCGCGGTTCTCGTGCAGGAGGATGATGGCCCCGGGCTTGGTACCGGCCTGCGACAGGGACAGGATCTTCTCCCGTTTGGCCCCCAGCGAGTCGCGGCTGTCGGTGGACCAGAGCACGGGCAGGACGCCCCGGGCCTGCAGCCATGAGTTGAGCCCGCTGGTGCTGGAACCGTAGGGCGGCCGGAACAGCTGCACGCGATCACCCGTGATGTTGCTGGAGGCCGTCATGCTGCGCGACACCTCCGAGATCTGCTGCGCCAGGGGAAGGTTCGGCAGGTAGTGGTGCGACCAGGAGTGATCGCCCACCACGGCCTCATGGCCCTCGCGGCGCAGGGTGTCTGCCCAGCGGGCGAAGTTCTTCCCGTTCACGAAGAAGGTGGCGCGGAAGCCGTACTTGCGGAGCTCATCGAGCACCTTCGTGGTGTAGGCCCCCGGGCCGTCATCGAAGGTGAGGGCGACGTACTTCTTCTGGGAACCGGCCTCATAGATGGGCAGGCCGAGCGCCGCCACCCGGGCCACGGCCGCCTGCTGTGTTGCCTCATCGGGCATCCCGGCCCCGCGGCCCAGCACGACCGCCGGCGTCATCAGCGCGATCGCGAGGAGCACCGGAATGAGGGGGCGTCGCCGCATGCCCGGTGATGGTATCGCCCCCGGCGGTCACTGTTACCCTCGCGGGGGTGTCCGGAATACCGATCGTCATCGAGGAGGAGCCGCCTCGCCCCGCTGCGAAGTGGCACCGCGCGCTCGTGGGCCGGCGCCTGCTGCTGGCCATCATGCTCGCGGCGGGGGAGGCGATCGCGCTGTTGGTGTGGCGCCCGGCCTTCCTCTGGGTCCTGCTCATCGTCGCGGTCGTGCTGGCGCTCGCCGTGGGGCTGCTCAGCCGGGTGCCGGCCGGCGTCGGCCGCGATGCACTCGTCGTCGTCGGCGGCGCCCAGGCCATCGTCATCGGGGTGCCGTTGGTGCTGGGCTTCGGCGTGCTGGTCGCCGTCGTTGCAGGCGTCCTGCTCATCGCCGGGCTCGTCTTCGTCGCGGTGGCGAAGCGGCGATGAGCGCCGTGCACGCGGCACCGCCCCCGGCGCTGGTCGCCCCCGTGCGCGCCCGGGTGACCGCGCGCGAGTCCCAATCGCAGTTCGACCAGGATGCTCAGGCCCTCACGGCGCAGGCCTGGCTCCGCACCATCCGCTGGAAGCCCGCCACCCGCCTCTACAACCCGCGGCCGCTGGTGGCCGTGCTCGACACCGGGGTGGTGCCCGCGGCGGCGGGCCTCGCGAACCGCATCGACATCCAGGGCGCGCGGTCGTTCGCGTTCGGCGGCGGCGACCCGCTGCATGACGCCGAGGGGCACGGCACCCTCGTGGCCGGGATCATCGCGACGGTCGCCTCCGGCACGGAGGCCGACCCCGGGGTCATGATCCTGCCGGTGCAGATCGCCGGCCCGACCGGACAGACATCGGCGCAGGCCGTGGCCGATGGCATCCGGTACGCCACCTCGCGCCGCGCGCGCGTGATCAATCTCAGCCTGCAGGGCACGTCGCGCTCGAAGGTGGAGCAGGACGCCATCAACGAGGCCGAGAGCGCGGGCATCCTGGTCATCGCGGCGAGCGGCAACAGCGGCAAGGACACGTGCGGCGTGGCCGGGATCGTGCAGTGCGAGTACCCGGGCGCCTACCGTCACGTGCTTGCGGTCGGTGCCACCGACGAGGCGGGTGACGCCCTGCCCGGCAGCACCCGGGGTCTGCACGTGGCCGTCGCGGCGCCCGGTCGCGAGGTCACCGCCGGCAGCGCACGCGGCCCCGGGGGCGGGGGGCGGTTCGAGACGCGCACCGG
>SXGU01382784.1_pt1 | contig 11899 bp, 9 predicted proteins | sample 3174531 | NCBI WGS metagenome assembly SXGU01 (sample SAMN11356863, study PRJNA531348) | freshwater metagenome | isolation source: freshwater sample F1-140 | place: China: Fuxian Lake, Yuxi | collected 2017-12-25
GATCCGATCGAGAGCAGGTTCATCAGCACCGCCTTCAACGGCACGAGCAACGAACGGAAGACCACCATCAGCAAGACGAACGACAGCAGCAGTACCACCGCGAAGAACAATGGCAGGCGTGCCGCCAGGTAACGACTGAAATCGACGTTGACTGCGACGTTGCCGGTGACCTTCACGTCGAGACCGGAGTCCCCGACCGTTGTCGGAATGGCGACCTCACGCAGTTGTTGGACGAGATCGGCGGCCTCCTGCGACTGCGGCGACCCGGAGGGATACACCGTCCACAACACGGCGGTCGGTGCGCTGGGATCGTTGGGAATCGCCGGACTTGCATTGACGATTCCAGGGGTCGAGGTGAGCGTGCCACTCAATGCTTGGGCAGCGGCGAGTTGATCCGGTGAATCGACGGCCGCCACCAGCGTGAGCGGACCGTTGAAACCCGGACCGAAACCTTCGGCGAGCAGGTCGTAAGCGCGCTTCGTGGTGGAGTCGGCGGGATAGTTGCCTTCGTCGGCGAAACCGAGGCGCAATGAAAGTACGGGGACCGTCAGCGCACCGAGTACGCCGACACCGATGATGAGCGACAACCAGGGTCGGCGTTGCACCCAACGACTCCACTTGTAGGGCAGCGTTTCGGGCATCGCCTTGACGCGGCGCACCGGGAGTGGTCGCTTGAGGAACGGCACGAAACTGCCGATGAGCAACACCACGCCGGCGATCGGCGCGGCTACGAGCAACGGGTCCTGCTTGAGGCCGACACCCACCAGGGCGAGGGCCACCAAACCGGCGGCAAGGACTCCACGCCAACGCGTCACTTCCACCCGTTCGCCGACGAAACCCAGGAGCGCCGGTAGCAGCGTGATCGATGCCAGCATCGTGAACAACACGGTGATGGACGCACCGATGGCCATGCCGTTCATGAACGACACGCCCATGATCAACATTCCGAGCAGCGAGATCACCACGGTGGTGCCGGCAAACAACACCGCGCGACCGGCGGTGTCGATCGACTCGGCGGTCGCGTCCGCGCAGGACCTGCCGCGGTGACGCGCCTCTCGGTACCTGGTCACGATGAACAACGCGTAGTCGATGCCGACGCCGAGTCCGATCATCACTCCGAGCGTCGTTGCGAAGTCGGGCATGGTGACGAGATTCGAGACCAGGGTCGCCACGAACACCCCCGCGGCGATACCCCCGAATGCGGTACCGATCGGGAGTCCCATTGCCAGCACCGAGCCGAAGGCGAAGATCAAGATCACGATTGCGAATGCCAGTCCGAGCACTTCGGAAGTCGGCGCAGCGAATTCTGCGAACACTTCGCCGCCGTACTCGATTTGTACGCCGTCGACCACTGGCTCGATCAGTTTCATCTGGGTGAAGACCTCGCCGAATTCCTCGGCCGAGTCGAGTTCGGCGGCGAGCGCCACGCTCGCAAAGGCGATGTCTCCGTTTGGTGAGAGTTGTCGGGAACCGGCCGCGGTAAACGGGCTCACCACTCCCATGTCGTCGCGGGCATCGAGCCGTTCGAAATAGGCGTCGAGCGCACCCTGCTGTGCCGACGAAAATCCGCCCTCGGAACGCACCACGATGGTGCCGTTCCGCCCGCTCTCCTCCGAACCGAAACGCTCGGCAAGCAGGTCGAATCCCTCGGCGCTCTCCACGTCGGGCAGGCTGAACTGCGTCGAAAACTCGTCGCCGATTGCACCGACCGCCGCGCCGAGACCGACGAGTGCAACGAGCCACACGGCGACGACGATCCGGCGACGCGCATGGGAAAAGAGTCCGAACGAATGCAACATGGGGGTACTCACAATGCAGTGGAGGGTGGAAGCCTCAGACTAGAGACGGACCCGCGCTCAACTATCGTCATTCGGGGAGGATGTCGTGAAAGTCACAGTGAACTTCGATGTTTGTGCCTCGACAGGGGCATGCGCTCAAGTGGCACCCGAGGTGTTCGAGGTACGCAACGACGGCTACCTGCACATTCGACAGGAACTTCCGGGCCCGGAGTTGTACGACGTCGTGCAGCAGGCAGCCGACCTGTGTCCGACGGGTGCCATCGTGCTCGAAGACTGACGCGTGGACTTCACCGCGCGACTCGACGCCGCGTGGCGTCGATCGAACTCGCTCGTCTGCGTGGGATTGGATCCCGATCCGGCTCGATTCCCCGCCACGCTCCACGGCCGACCGAACGCCATCGAGGAGTTCTGTCGGAACATCATCGATGCCACGGGCGATGCAGTGTGTGCATTCAAGCCGCAGATTGCCTACTTCGCTGCGCACGGCGCGGAATCCACCCTCGAACGAGTGTGCGAACACATTCGCAGCAACCACCCGCACGTCGTACTGCTCCTCGACGCAAAACGCGGCGACATCGGTGACACGGCGGAGATGTACGCGCGTGAGGCGTTCGATCGATACGGAGCCGACGCGGTCACGGTCAATCCGTGGCTGGGCTCCGATGCGCTCGAACCGTTCTTCGCGCGTCGCGACCGTGCAACCTTCGTACTGTGCCGAACCTCCAACGCGGGTTCGAACGAGGTGCAATCACTGCAGGTATCCAACGACGGTTCAGGGTCGACATCAGCGCCGCTCTACGAGTTGATTGCACGGCGCGCCGCGAACGAGTGGTCGAAGCGAGCCACCGTCGGTCTCGTGGTCGGCGCCACTCAACCTGCGGAACTTCGGCGCGTGCGCGACATCGTCGGCGAAATGCCGCTCCTCGTTCCCGGGGTGGGAGCACAAGGGGGTGACCCGGCTACCGTGGTGCGCAACGGAGCAACCAGCGCGGGATTCGGACTCATCGTCAACAGTTCCCGCGCGATTCTGTACGCCTCCGATGGGGATGACTATGCCACTGCCTCGCGTTCCGCGACACTCGCGCTACGCGATGCACTCAATGCGGCGCGCTAGGCGCCGATGGTGACCACTTCGACGATTCCCGGCACGCCGCGCAACTGAGCAACGACGTCCTCGGGGGTCGGTGTCGCCGTCGCAATCACCATCAAAGCGCTGCCTGCCTTCACGGTCTTACCCACGTCCATGTTGTCGATGTTGACGCCCGCATCACCGAGGACGGTTCCGACGCGACCGATCACACCGGGTCGGTCGTCGTTGCGAACGATCAACATGAACCGCGCCGGCGGCACGTCGCTCAGGTGATCGTCGATGAGGACGATGCGAGCCTCGCGTCGCCGACCGGTGAGCGTTCCCGAGATGTTGTGCTCACCGGATCGGAGGGTCACGAGATTCAGGTAGTCCTGGTGTTCGACGTCGTCGCGACGCTGCTCGCGGATCGCGAGTCCTCGCGTGGCGGCGACGTTCGGCGCATTCACATAGGTAACCGCTTCGCTCGACGAACGCCCGAGGAAGCCCTTCAGCGCGGCCAGGGTGATGATGCGCGTGTCGTAGGCGCCGATCTCGCCGCTCGCCTCGATTTCGAGTTCGCCGACGCGTTGGCCCACGATGTCGGCGAACAACGCCCCGAGACGCTCGGCGAGCGGGATGAACGGCTTCAACGTTTCGTTGGCTTCTGCAGCATCGACGTTGACTGCGAACGGTACGAAGTCGCCGGCAAGTGCCAACTGCACCATGTCGGCGATGACCTCCCCCGCCTTGTCCTGGGCCTCACGAGTGCTGGCCCCGAGATGCGGCGTGACGACGACGTTGGGAAGCGAAAAGAGCGGTGAATCGGTCACCGGCTCGCGCTCGAACACGTCGAGCGCCGCGCCGGCGATGTGTCCGTCACGCAACGCCTCGAGCAGGTCCCGTTCCACGACGATGCCACCACGCGCCACGTTGATGACCCTCAGTTCGGGCTTGGCTTTGAGCAGGACGTCGCGATTGATGAGACCGACGGTCTCTTTGTTCTTGGGCAGGTGCACCGTGAGGAAGTCCGAGGCGGCCACCAGTTGGTCGAGTGGCAACATGTCGACGTTCAGTTGTCGACCGCGCTCCACGGAAATGTACGGGTCGAACGCAACGATCCGCATTCCGAGTCCGAGTGCACGATGGGCGACGAGTTTGCCGATTCGACCGAGCCCGACGATGCCCAACGTCTTGCCGGCCAGTTCGACTCCCTCCCACTTGGCTCGCTCCCAGCGACCATCGACGAGGGCGGCATGCGCCTGGGGAATGTTTCGAGCCATCGACATGAGGAGGGCGATGGTGTGCTCGGCGGCGGACACGATGTTGGACTCGGGTGCGTTCGTCACCATGACACCCGCCTTGGTGGCCGCCTCCACATCGACGTTGTCGAGACCAACGCCGGCTCGCCCGACGACGACGAGTCCACTCGTTGCCGCGAGTACCGTCGCATCGACGTTGGTTGCACTACGCACGATGAGCGCCTGTGCGCCACGCAACGCCTCGATGAGCGCGTCTCCGTTCAGACCGAGGCGGACGTCGACGTCGTGACCGGCGGCCCGCAGACGATCGAGACCAGCGTCGGCGATTTCTTCGGTTACGAGGACGCGTGCCACCCCTCCATCGTGGCGGCTCCCACGCCGTGTCGCAACGGCGTTATCGTGACAAGCCAATCGACGACGATTTATTTTTCGTTAGCAAAGGATTCCCAGATGGCCCACCCGTTTCTCTCTCCCGAGTGGATGGAGGCTGCACGTGCGATTCGTGAGAAGTATCGCGATCAAGCACCCAAGGTGGCCGTGGTCGTGCGCTTCAACCAGGTGGTCACCGACGTGCCGTTCGGGGACGGTGTGATTCACAGCCACATGGACACGTCGTCGGGTGAGGTCGTCATGGACCTCGGTCACCTCGACAAGGTCGACGCGACGCTCACCACCGACTACGTGACCGCGCGAACCATCTTCGTCGAGCAGGATCCACAAAGGGCAATGGAGGCGTTCTTCACGGGCAAGGTGAAGGTCGAGGGCGACATGCTGAAACTCATGGCGATGCAAACCGCGATGCCGCAAACCGAACTCGGGTTGGTGGTGGCCGAGGAGATTCGATCCATCACCGAGCGGTAGTTCACCCGCTGCCGACGGCTCCTGGTGATCGATCGGTCGAACGCACCTCGCCGGCCAGCAATCCAGCGACGACGCAGAGGCTCGCGCCGACCACGAGAGCGTTGGAGTAGCTCGTAAGAACGCCACGTTCGAGGGTCGCTTCGTGCACGGTGATCATGACGGTGGCGCCGAGGAGTGCACCCATCTGCGAGACGAGTTGTTGCATCGCACTCGCGATACCCAGTTCGTGGTCCTGTACCGCGTTGGCGAGGAGCGCAGAGAGCGCCGGCGAGGCGACGCCGAGCCCGAGTCCCGACAGACCGAGTCCGAACGCGATGACCCACAACGGGGTCCCTCCTCGCACGGTGGACAACACCACCATGGAGGTGAACACGGTCATGGCACCGAACATCCCGGCGAAGCGCTCACCGGTCCGCATCGTCACTCGCGCACCGAGTGGAGCCGCGACGGCGAACGTGAGCGGACGAGCGATGATGAGCCAACCGACGGTGGCCAACGGCAATCCGATGCCGTCCTTCAACATCTGAGGCAGGACCATGAAGCCACCCATGTAGGCGAAGTTCGCGAGTGACTGACTGAGCACGGGGAACGCGATGTTGCGGGTGCGAAACCATTTCGGTGGCACCATCGGTGACGCAACACGTCGTTCGACCTGCACGAACACAATGAGCAGGACGACTCCACTTCCGAGCAGCGTGACGATGATCGGTGAACCGAAACCCCAGGCCGCACCGCGATTGACGCCGAGCAGCAAGAGTGCCGCTCCGCTTCCGAGGGTCAGCGCGCCCGCGGCATCGAACCTTGCGTTCGGCTGACGTTCCGTGTCGCGCAGCAACCACCACGAGCCGAGTGCGCCGAGTGCGCACAGCGGTGCCTGCACGAGGAAGATGACCCGCCATCCGACGAGTTCGACGAGCGGTACTCCCGCCACCACGCCCAAGACCGGGGCACCCGCGGTGACGAAACTCCACATGCCGAGTGGGCGAACTCGTTCGTGCGGAGCAAACATCCGGTTGGTGAACGCCATGGCTGAGGGTCCGGTCGCCGAGCCGCAGGCGGCCGACAACGTGCGGAACGCGATGAGCAACGGAGCACTCGGTGCCAGCGCAGCGAGTACGGCAAAGGCGCCGGCTCCGAGGAGTCCCCCCACGAACACCCGCTTGTGACCGAGCAGATCACCGAGCGTGCCGAATGCCGGACCAATCACGGCAAAGGCGAGCATCGGTGCGGTGATCGACCAACTGACGACGCTCACGGTCGTGTCGAGGTCGCGCGCCACGGTGTCGAGTACCACGACGAGCAGGGTGATGGTGAAACTCACGGTGAAGACGCCGCTCAACAGCACTGCCATGGTCGCCTTGCGGCGCGAGACTCCCGCCCGATCGACGAGCGCGCTGCGGACACGTTCGCGAAGTGGCGCTGGACCGACTTCGTCGACGCCGGCCGTCATGATGCGAACGTCACGGGAACACCAGGTTCACCGTGGTGCCTTTACGGACGAGTTCACCGGCCTTCAACGTGACGCCGTCCTGCGTCACCGACCGCACCTTGCCGCTCGTGCGTCCCGACGTGGTTCCAACGGCGAGGCCGACCTCCTCCAATCTCTTCTTTGCGTCGGTGAGACCGAGACCAACGACGGTGGGCAACTCCACCGTTTCCGGACCCTTGGACAGCGAGTACGCGACGACGCCGTTGCGCGCGAGTTGTGAATTCGTCTGCGGGTCCTGGGCGGCCACCAGACCAACCTCGATCTCGATGGAGAACACGTCGTCATTGCGTTGACCAACGAGTTGCACCGCTGCGAGTTGTGCCTGCGCATCGGTTTCCGACCGACCGACGAGATTCGGAACCGCTCGCAACACCGGACCCCCAGACACGATGATGGCGACCTGCGTACCCTTCAACACCTCGCTGCCAGCCGGCAAGTTCGGTTGCTCGGTGACGATCCAGCCGACGACGCGCCCGAGCGGCACCGAATCGTCGTCGCGGATTTCTTCCACCACCGCAAGGCCTTGCGCTTCGAGTGCGGCCACGGCGTCGTCCCGACCGAGTCCCGTGACGTCGGGAACGACGGCAAGCGTCGGACCCTCGGAGATCACCAGCGTGAGATCACCACCCTCCTTGACCGTCGAACCAACGGGTGGCACGGAGCGAATGACGGACCCGAGGGCCACATCGTCGGAGCGCTCCGCAGTGACGACGATGTTCCACCCGAATTGGGAGATGATGTTGCGTGCCTCTCCCTCGGCCACTCCCGCCAATTCCGGCACCGGATAGGAAGCGACGTCGACCACCTGCCACACCAACACGGCGCTCACGCCGATGGCAACGACGGCCATGATGGTCCACAACCACCGGTAGCGACGACGTTCGGCGGGAGGTGCGATCACCGCGACGTCGGCCGTCGTGGGTGCGGCCACCTGCACGGGTGGCTCGCTCACCTTCGCCACCGGCTCCGTCGTCACTGCCTCCAGCTGGCGGGTGATCGTGTCGCGAAACGCCTCGGTGACGAGTGGAGCAATCGGCTCGGGTAGCGGCAACTTCCCGGCCAATTGCGTGAGTGCGCGCCCGAAGTCGATGGCCGACGAACGGTCGCCGGGTTCGGGACGACCCGCTTTTTCGATCGGCACTGCGATGGGTCCGATGTCGGCGGACACGGGAAGGAGTTTTCCGGCCCGGTTCGCCAAGGTCACCGCGAGCGAATCGGCGGCGAACGGGACTTCGCCGGTGACGGTCTCCAGGAGCGTGAGGGCGAGTGCATACACGTCGCTCTCCGGCGTGGACACGACATCGAGGCTGAATTCGGGGGCCGCGTATCGCGCTTGCTCGATGCTCATGGTTGCCGTGCCGCCGATGCCTCGTTTGATGCCGATGCCGGCGAGCCGCGCCCGCGAGTCCGTCGACACGAACACGTTGGCGGGTCGAACGTCGCCGTGTGCGACCCCGAGTTGATGCAAGTGGTGCAACGCGCGACACAGGTCGATTCCAATGACCAACGCCTGCGAACTCGTGAGCCGACGACCCCGGTCGAGCAGTTCGCGCAACGACACGTCGTCGATTCGTTCCGTGACGATGAATACGAAGCGTTCGTTGCGCAGCGTCGTATCACCCCAGTCGAGTGGCGGAACCAGGACAGGATGACTGATGCCCGCCACCGAAAGCAGGTGCCGTTGGAAGGCTTCCACGGCGTGATCGGGCGGGAGGGCGTCGGCTTCCGCGGCCACGGACTCCAGGGTGATGAGACGCACGATGACCGGGTGTCCGCTCGAGGTGTCGGTGGCGGAGAACACGCTGGTCGAGTCGGCGCCACCGCGGATGAGACCCTCGAGTCGGTACCGGGCGGCGACGACTGCTCCCGTGAGCTCGTCGCGTTCAATCATTGACCGACCCAAACTACCCGTGTCGGGCGCCACCCGAATCGCACGGGCAAAAGGGGCGACGGAGGTGCGCGACCAGCGAGAATGGACGCATGATTCGTCGGCTCGACCGCTCCCGGTTGCTGATCAGTTTCGGAATCTCCCTCGGACTCGTGCTGATCGCGTTCGGCTTGCGAAGCGGTATCACGGGTGACGAGGCTCGTGTGACACCCGAGGCGATCGAGCGAATGTCCCCCGCCGACGGTGACCGTGTGTTGCGACAAGCGCAAATCATCATCGACTTCGTGGATGGATACACCGCAACGATCAGCATCGACGGCATCGAGCTCCCCGTGACTCGGCTCGACGAGTTGTCGTCGTTGGTCGGTCAGCCGGCACCCGGCGCGCAAGTCGAATTGCCGGCCACGGCAGTGTTCGACCCGGGCAACAATGTCCTGAGTTTTCAGCCGCAGCCTGGCGCGGTGATCGAGTCGTTCAGCCAAGGCGAACACATCGCGACCGTGCGCTATTGGAAGATCCTGGAAGGTGCCGACAAGTTCCGCACCTACACCTGGCGGTTCCTCACCGACTAGGGGAGTTCGCCGGTGTCGAGGAGGCGCACGAAGGCGGCCTCGTCGATTCGGGGTACGTTCAACTCCGTCGCCTTTTTCACCTTCGCCGAGCCCGGCTCATCCCCGACGACGAGCGCGTACGTCTTGGCGCTGACGCTGCCGGCGCTCTTGCCGCCGCGGTCCTTGATGGCGCGCTCGGCCTGCTCACGACCGAAGGCGACGAGCGTTCCGGTGACGACGATCGTGCGTCCGGCGAGGGTTTGCGGTGCATCGACCAGCGTGACGTGGTCGAAACGGACTCCCCCCTTGCGCAATTTGCCGATGACGGCACGGTGACGCACGTCGGCGAACCACGACGCAACCGACTCGGCGATGACGTCGCCGACACCGTCGATCGCCGACAACTCCTCCACCGATGCCTGCGCAACGAGATCGAGCGAGCCGAAGCGTCGGGCCAACGACTCCGCAGCGGCCGGCCCGAGATGCTTGATGCCCAATGCGACGAGCAATTTCTCGAGCGGACGACCACGCGATGCATCGATCGACTTCAGCAGGTTGGCGGTTTGACCTTCGCCGAATCCTTGACCGAGGAGCGCTTCCGCCGACAACGAATAGATATCACCGACGTCCTCGATGACGCCTGCATCGCTCAGTTTGTACACCGTCTTTTCGCCGAATCCCTCGATGTCCATGCCGCCACGAGCGGTGAAGTGGATGATCTTCTGGTCCCGTTGGTGCGGACACTCGGGCTCAACGCAACGCGTGTCGGCTTCGTCCCCGACCTGGACGAGCGTCGACTTGAGAGCGCACGGACACTTCGTCGGGAATTTCCACGGCTTTGAGTTCGCGGGGCGCAGCGCGAGCACCGGTCCCACGACCTCGGGAATGACGTCACCGGCCTTGCGCACGACGACGGTGTCGCCGGGTCGGACGTCCTTGCGCTGCACCTGTTCACGATTGTGCAACGTCGACATCGAAACGGTGCTCCCCGCCACGACCACCGGCTCCAGTACGGCGAACGGAGTGGCGCGCCCGGTGCGACCGATGGACACCTTGATGTCGCGCAGCAGCGTGGTGCGCTCCTCCGGCGGGAACTTCACCGCTATCGCCCAACGTGGTGCCTTGGAGGTGTAACCGAGTCGTTCACGCTGCGCGAGATCGTCGACCTTCACCACGACACCGTCGATGATGTAGGGCAGATCGTTGCGATGTTCCTGCCAATGGGCACAGAACTCGATGACCCCGACCAGCGAGTCGACGACGCGAACCTCGGGATTCACGGGGAAGCCCAGCGCTCGCAGGTAATCGAGCGTCTCATGGTGAGCGACGAATTCGGGCACCCCGTTGACCTCTCCCAGTTGGTAGGTCCAGACCGACAATTCGCGCGTCGCAGTGACGGCGGCATCCTTTTGGCGGAGACTCCCGGCACCGGCATTGCGCGGATTTGCGGGCACCGGTTGCGGCTTCCTGCCCTCGGCCACCCTGGACTCGTTCTCCTGCATCTTTGCTTCGCGCAGACGTTCGAATGCCGCCTTCGACATGTACACCTCTCCGCGTACCTCGAGCACGGCGGGTGTCGAGTCGAGATGCTGCGGAATCGCGCCGATCGTGCGCACGTTGGCCGTGACGTCCTCACCAACCTTGCCGTCACCCCGCGTTGCGGCCTGCACCAAGCGACCGTTCTCGTACCGCAGACTCAACGCGAGTCCGTCGATCTTCAGTTCGCAGACGAAGCGGGTGGGTTCTCCGCCGAGACCCTTGGTGACGCGGTCACCCCATGCTCGGAGCTCGTCGTGGTCCATGGCGTTGTCGAGGCTGGTCATCGGTAGTCGATGCACGACCGGAGCGAACGTGGTGGTGGTCGGTGCGCCCGGTACGTCGAGCAGCGACTCGGCGGGTACCAATTCGGGGTGCTCGGCCTCGATCGTCCGCAGTTCGCGCACGAATTCGTCGAACTCGGCATCGGAGATCTCGGGGTCGTCGTCGCCGAAATACTTGTCGTTGTGGTAGGCGATCAATTCGCGCAATTTCTCGGCGCGTGCAACGATCTTCTTGCTGGCTGCCACGCCTGAACTTTACCCTTCGGGAGTTGCCGGTTCATCGTGATGGCGTCCTTCGTAGGATGCGGGCGTGACGAATGCAATTCGCGTGGCGTGGCTGTCGACGGCGTTGTTGCCCCGGGCGGTTGCATCCGCGGGTGATTCGTCGGTCGGCATCTGGCTCGTGTGGGGTGTCTGGTTGCTCGTCGCGATTGCGGTGTTGGTGCCCCATCCACTTGCGCTCGTCATGGTGCGGCTGGGAACTCCGATGTTGGTGCTCAACGGTGTTGCCGTTCTCGTCCACGACTCGAATCCACGGTGGGGTGCCTTCCTTGGACCGGCCATCATGCTCGGTGTCGGAGTCGTCGGTTTCACCGCGTCGTACGGGGCGATACACGCCCAGGCCGCTGCCTACGGACACGAACGTCGACACCTGTTGCGTCCGCCGGTTGCCGTCATCGCTCCGTTGACACTGCTGTGGATGGCGAACCTGACTCTGGCCGCAACGGCGATATTCGCCGATCGACTCCCCGTCTCCATAGCTGCGGCGACGCTCTTGGTCGCACTCGGTGCCTTCACCCTGCGCCGGGCGATGGTACTGGCCCGCCGCTGGCTGGTCTTCGTACCGGCAGGAATCGCCGTCCACGATCCGTTGTTCCTACGCGACACGTTCATGGTGCGAACTCACGACGTGCGGGCATTGCGCGCCGTCGATCGTTCATCGGTCGCGTCGAATGATTCCACAGACGAGGCATTCGACGCCACCGGAACGACGTGGGGCTCGCCGCTGGAATTGGTCCTATCGCACCCGCACGACGTGTCGCTGTCATCGTTCGGGGCGCGATTGTCACGCACGCTCGATCGGCTGCACGTGAAGTCGGTGTTGGTGGCGCCATCCCGCCCGCGCGCCGCCCTTGCGGACGCCGCTCGCTAGCGCGGCACCA
>SXGU01390690.1_pt1 | contig 11899 bp, 8 predicted proteins | sample 3174531 | NCBI WGS metagenome assembly SXGU01 (sample SAMN11356863, study PRJNA531348) | freshwater metagenome | isolation source: freshwater sample F1-140 | place: China: Fuxian Lake, Yuxi | collected 2017-12-25
ACTGAGCCTCTCCCGCACACTGCCCCGCAACCGGTGCCCCTGGCGCCCATCCGCTCGCCCGCCTGAATACCGTCCCGTTCGCAGGGATTTCAACTCGCCATTGCTTTTTCAGTCCGCCCCATCTCATCTGAGGTCAGAAGTTGTTAAGCTGGAAGGAGAGTCATATTGAGAGCCCTGGCTTGGCTTTGGAGGTTTTTGAGGCGGCGTGCGGAGGTGGCTGGAGTGATGGCAAAGGCCTTGGCCTCGTCGTAGGGCTGGCCGCTGACGATGAGTGCCCAGATGATCCGCGCCAGTTTGTGCCCGCCCACGACGATGCCTTCTGCCTTGCCCAAACGCGCTTTGAATCGCCGCACAAATTCTCCCATGCGCCCTTGCTCGCGGCTGAGGGCATTGGTGGCCATGCGCAGAATGTTCGCGATCCGGTTGCTCACTTTCCGTGTGCCCGCCTTGAGGACGCGTCCGCCGCTGATCCGGTTGCCCGGACTCCGTCACCTCTCAACCCACCGTTCCACTGCCTCCGGAAGAGCGCGAACGACGCCGTCGCCAAGCTCAGGACGAACTGCACAAGCTCAAACAAACGCTGAGCTGATCCTGCAATCCAACGACCGACCAGGCAGCCTGCTTCTGGATTCACGAAGAACTATGAAGACCACCAAGTGTCGTCCCCAACTCATCTTGCAAAGTTCTCCAGGAAATAGCGCGCAACGTTGCATGCAGGGAAGTCTCGCGCCGGTGGGCGATCTTTAGAGTCAACACTCCGCGCCAGCGCTGCTCTGTTGAAGTTCCGATGTGGCCGAAGCGATGGCAGTGCGTGGCGTGTTGTTTTCTATTTTGCAGCGGCGGGATCTTTCGAGGATACTTGGCTCATGGTATTAACACCCGAGGTTGCGACGGTCGGTATTCTGGCCTTTGCGGGGGCCAGTTTCTTCTTCGCACTCGCGGAGTCGGCCCTCTTTTCCCTGGGGAAATGGCGTGTGGAGCAACTTGTTGCAAAATCAACGCGAGCAGGGCAGGGCGTATCTGAATTGCTCCGGGATCCGAAAGCTCTGCTTTCTGCGACGGTCCTCGGGAATACATTCGCCAATGCGGGATTGATTGCCACGGTTCTCTGGTTCGGATTGACGAGCCAATGGCCTCTCGGTTTGACGCTGGCGGGAACATTCGCGCTGGTCATGGTGGGCTGTGAGGTTGTGCCAAAGACCCTGGCGGTGCGGGCTTCGGAAACATGGGCTTTGCGGGTCGTGGGACCGATGAACTGGTTCCTGCGGCTTACCCGATGGCCTCGTGAGCTGGGGAGAACTCTTACAGAGGCGTCGCTGCGGCGCATTGTCCCGAAGAATTGGATCCCCCAAGTCGCGCTGACGGACGAGGAGTATGAGGAATTGTTTGAACTGGCTTACCAGCAGGGAACACTGGCGCGTTCGGAGAAGGAGATCATTCTTCAGATCATTCAACTGGACCGCCGGACAGTGAAGGATGCCATGAGACCGCGTTCGCAGATGGCGTGCATCCCGGATGACCTTTCGTTGGAGGACATGCTTTCCGCGGCCAGGAGCTTCAAACACCGGCGATTGCCGATGTTTGACGAAACTCCCGACACCATCGTCGGCATCCTCAACACCCGGACGTTACTCCTGGATCCGAACGGAGGTCTGGAAGACGCAGTCGAATTCCCGTCGTTCGTTCCGGAGACAATGAATCTGCTGCAATTGTTCCGAGCCTTCCAACGCCAGCAACGCGGGCTTGCGATTGTCCTAGATGAGTATGGAGGCACTGCGGGAGTGGTGACGATGGAGGACATCATGGAGCAGATCGTTGGTGAATTGAAGCCGGAGCTGAACTCACATGGATTTGTGATGGAACGGCTGGCAGAAGGCCGGTGGCGTGTCAGTGGATCGATGCGAATGGACGATTTCCGCCGCGAATATCCATCGCTCCCCGAGGTGGAAGGAATCGAGACGATGGGTGGATGGATGGTTCACCACTGTGGAGTGGTGCCGGCCCAGGGAGAATCGACCGTCGTCGATGCATTACGGCTGACGGCTGCAGCAGCCGATGAACGCCGGGTGCGGGAGGTGCTTGTGGAGTTTGTGCCGCGGCGGCGGCCATCGGGGTCGTGGACCAGCCCTCCAACGAAGATCGAGTGAACATCGCAATGGAAAGTCTCCTGATCAAAGGCGGTGTGGTGGCCCTGTGCGTCGGCGTGTCCTTCCTGCTTTCTGGAATGGAGGCGGGGTTGTCCACGTTGAGCCGGTTGCGAATCCGCCAGCAACGAAGGGCTGGCCGCTACGCCGCCCGTGTGCTCCAAGGGTATCTCGACAATTCGGAGAATTTTCTTTGGACAATCCTGATTGGAAACACGCTCGCGACGCTTGTGGTCTTCAGCATGCTCGTGATCGAGCTGTACCGTGCCGCGAGCCAGCATCCGGTGCTCATCGCCGCCGTGTTTCTTGTCGTGGCTTTCCTGTTCTACGTTCTATGTGATTTGTTGCCGAAGATGTTCTTCAGGCAGTTTCCCAACCGGTTGTGCCTCTCGCTGGCGATTCCATTTCGTTTCATTCATCTCATTCTTGCGCCATTGGTCTGGCTGATTACGGGAATCTCGACTGTATTGCTTAAGCTGGGCGGCTCGAAGAGTGGCCGGGCACCTTTGTTTGGCACTCGAACCGAATTACGCTGGGTCATGGAGGACGATTCCACACAGGGCCTCACTTCGGAAGAGCGCGCGATGATCCGCAGGGTTCTGGATCTGGAAGCGCAGACGGTGGGCGCTGTCATGGTTCCATTCAATCGGGTGGTGTCGATTTCCGCAAAAGCGACGGTGAAGGAACTTCTGGATGTCTGCCGTCAATCGAACCTCATGCGCGTGCCGGTTTGGGAGGAGGTCAGTGGAAAGCGGCGGACCGTGGGCGTGGTGACATTGCGCTCGGTTCTCTATGGCCCGGAAGTCGAGCTGGGAAACGCAGTGGGAGCCTACGTGCGTCCGGCGCTCTTCCTGCGCGAGGACAATGGACTCGAAGATGCATTGCAGCGGATGCAAGGCAGCGGAAACCGTCTGGCCATCGTCCTCGGCCGGGATCAGCAGGAGGTGGGAATCCTGAGTCTGGCGGACATTCTCCGGGTGATTTTCGGCGAGGTAAGCCTGTAGCACCATGCCACACGAATCCTTAACATGGTTTGAGATCACGTTGAAGCTCATGGCGGCGGTCGGGCTCGTCTTGTTGAACGGGTTCTTTGTCGCTGCCGAGTTTGCATTGGTGAAGGTTCGGGCGACGCAGCTCGATACGTTGGTGGTTCGTGGGTCCAGGAGGGCTCGAGTGGCCCGGGCAGTTCTGCGAAATCTGGATGCGAACCTGAGCGCCACTCAGCTGGGGATCACCGTCGCGAGCCTGGCACTGGGATGGATTGGCGAACCTGTGTTCGTCGCCTTGCTCGAACCGTTGCTGGAAATTCTAAAAATCTCATCCCCGACATTGCGTCATACCATTGCGATTGCCTTCGGTTTTTCCGTGATCACGTTTCTCCACATCGTGATCGGGGAGCTGGCTCCGAAATCTCTAGCCATCCAGAAACCGGTGCCAACGTCCCTCTGGGTCGCGGAGCCTCTGATGTGGTTTTACCGCCTGTCCTATCCTTTCATCTGGGTTCTGAACAACACCTCGCTCTGGCTGCTGCGGCGTATCGGAATCGAGCCGGCGAGCGAGGCGGAAATGGTGCATTCAGAGGATGAATTGCGCCTGATGGTGAGTGGTTCCCGCCAGGGCGTGGATATCGCCGAGATTGGTCATAACGTGGTGCTCAACGCCATGGACCTGCGTCAAAGGACCGCCCGGCAAGTCATGCGTCCCCGGCAGGAGATCATTCCACTAGATACCGATGCGACAATGGCCCAGTGCCTTGAGATGGCCGAACGCACGCGCTATTCGCGCTTTCCACTATGTGAGGGAGGCAATGTGGACAGGTCCATTGGGGTGGTTCATTTCAAGGATCTGTTTGCCCTGCGCAACAAGGTGAAATGCGGATCGGATCTCCGATTGGTCGCGCGCAAGATCATTTATGTGCCGGAAACCGCAAGGCTGGAGAAGTTGCTGCGCCTTTTCCTCGATAGAAAATTGCATCTCGCGATCGTGGTGGACGAATATGGCGGCACCGTGGGCCTGATCACCTTGGAGAATATTCTGGAGGAGCTGGTCGGCCAGATTCAGGACGAGTTTGATCAGGAAAAACCACTCATTCAAAAGATCGGCGACGAGGTGTGGGAAATCGATGGCGCATGGCCGTTGCACGAACTCGCTGAATTCGTCACAACAAATCTGGGGGAAGAGGATGTGACGACCACTAGCGGCTGGCTGACGCACCGGCTGGGGGGATTTGCCAAAACGGGTGACTCGGTGCGTGTCGGCGATTTCGAACTGCGTGTTGAAGAGCTGGATGGGCTTCGTGTCTCAAAACTAAGGCTGACTCGCGTGGTCAAGGCGGTGGAGGCCGGGGAGTAGAAATCGCACAGGTGAGTATGTGGCCTTCACGTAAAAAGCTGAGATAGCACGAGTTGAGAGCATTTGGAGAGGAACGCAGTCATGCGGAAGTCCCTGGCGTTTTCTCCAACCAAGACCAAACTCACCCGCCTGTCTTCGTCCCGGCGATTTTCGCCAGCAATTCGTCGCGCTGGGAAGAGTCTCCGCTGCCGCAGGAGCCATTGCCCTCGTGTGAGTGGGATTCTTCTTTGCGCGAGAAGGCGGCTTGCGCCCCATTCATCGCGGCTCGCGGGCTGTTGATGGCGGCCTTTGCCTCGGCAAGATGGCCTTTGCCAACGCTAACGCCGTTGAATGCGCGCTTCGTCAATTCGGCATTGATTGGATACGGCTTGGGCTTCGAGCTAAAGTTGTAACTGAAATTCTTCCAGTTGTCGCCACGCTGATAATTCGTGCCGAGCGCGCCGCTGGGGTCGTAGCCGCAGTGGACCATGCAATTCTCGCAGCGCGGATCGCGCGCCACTCCATCCACCACGCCATACTTGTCCCAATGCACCTTCGCGAGCATCTCCTGGTATCCATCATAATGGCCGTCGGTCATCAGGTAGCACGGGGCCTTCCAGCCTTTGACGTTGTAGGTCGGGATCGCCCAGGCGGTGCAGGTTAGTTCGCGTTTGCCAGCGAGAAATTCCTGGTACACCGGCGTGCCGAAGATGGTGAATTTCTCGCCCCATTCCTGGATTTTCGCGAACTTCTGTCGCGTCATTTTGCGCGTGAGAAAGAAGTCTTCCGGCTGCTTGCCGAGGCGTTTGACCATGTCCTTTTTGGCCGCGTCGTATTCGTAGCCGGGAGAAATCGTATGACCATCCACATTCAGCGATGACAGGTAGGCGAACATGTCGTCCAGCTCCTGAATGTCTGTTTCCTTGTAAACCGTCGTGTTGGTCGCGGTCTGGTAGCCGAGGATTTTCGCCATTTTGATGGCGGCGACGCACTCCTTGAACACGCCTTCGCGTTCAACGATGAGGTCGTGGGTGAATTCCAGGCCGTCCACGTGGACGTTCCAATACATCCATTGAGTAGGTCGGATGACAACCTTGCTGCGCGCCGCCGCGTCAGACTTGCGGATCTGTTCCGCCTCTTTCGCCGTGACAAGATCCTGCTTCACCAACTCCTGGAGCCTGGGTTCCAGAACGGGCGAATAGACGGCGGCCATGTAATCGCGCATCTTTTTGCGCATGAACACTCCGTTGGTGCAAATGTAGATGATGCGTTCTTGTTCGAGCAACCCGGAGACGAGTTCCTCTATCTTCGGATAAATCAGCGGCTCGCCACCGCAGATGCTCACCATGGGCGCGTCGCAATCCATCGCCGCCTGGAGACACCGCTCCAGAGGCACCATGTCCTTGAGGGATGTTGAGTATTCGCGGATGCGCCCGCAGCCGGTGCAAGTCAGGTTGCAGGTGTGCAATGGTTCAAGCTGCAGCACCATCGCGAACTTCGGGGTGCGGGCAAGCTTGTGCCGGATGATATGACGGGCAATTTTGACCGTCAGCGCCAACGGGAATCGCATAGGAGATTAATTCGACCGCGGAGCCGGGGCGTTGTCGGGAGTTGGTGCTGAAGATACAATCAGGTCAGTGGTGGCCGGACGGACTTGCATGAGCCCCGGAACAAAGAATGTCGCCGGCGAAACGCTGTGTGAAGCACTGACGCCACCACAGCCCATGCCCAGCAGCGCCATCAGCAATGCCGCCGTCAAGATGGAGAATTTCATATCGAATTGCACAGGATGAAGTATAAGTCTGAAGGGTATGTTAGCAACTTCCAATTTGCCTCGTCGAAGATGCCGGCTTCTTGGGTGGCTGATGCGGAACCTGATAACGGTGGTCATATTGATCGGAGCCCTGCTTTCCTCGTTTCACAACCTTTTCGGCGACAGTTCTTCGGCTGGTTCGCAGGCTGAAGCGGAGTACGCCTTGACTCGGGAGCGATACCGTGCCGATGAGCAGTCACCGGAAAAAGCATGGCAATTTTCCCGTGCTTGCTTCGAAAAGGCGGAAACCGTTGATACCAGTGCCAGGCGGGAATCGCTCGCCAAAGAGGGAATTGATGCAGCGAGGCGATGCCTCCAGAATCTTCCGCGATCATCCGAGGGACACTATTACCTGGCGATGAATCTGGGCCAGCTTGCCCGCACCAAGAGCGTCGGGGCGCTCAAGCTGGTGACGGAGATGGAGCGCGAGTTCAAGGCGGCCATCGAATTCGACGAGAAAATTGACCATGGTGGTCCCCGGCGCACACTGGGAATTCTTTATCGTGATGCGCCGGGCTGGCCTGCCAGCATCGGGAGCCGCACCAAGGCGCGCCAGGAATTGGAGCGGGCGGCGCAACTGTTTCCGAACTTTCCGGAAAATCGATTAACCTTGGCTGAGAGCTGCGCGATCTGGGGCGAATACAAACGCCTCCTGGCCGAGGTGGAGTCCATCAAGAGCGTCCTCCCCGCAGCCCGGGAGGAGTGGAAAGGCGAGTTGTGGACCAGCAGATGGACGGACTGGGAATTGCGCCTCAACAAGCTGCAGAAAAGTTTGGCCGCACGGGCTCCGAAGAAGCCGCATCTCTAGCCAGAGTTCAACCCTGCAGACCTGCGACATGCGGTGTCCAATGCGTGTTCGGTAAACCAGGAGACCGATCACCGGGCGAGGAATTCCGCTTCCGCCCCCTGTCCCTCTGCGGTCCGAAGGAGACGAGAGCTTCAGGATTTCTTTAGCTCAAGTGCTGACAATCTGGCCTGCACGGGCATTACTGGTGCGCATGAGCAACACCTCATCCACCGGCCGTTACGTCGCGCAAGGCGAGATCGCGCGTGGCGGGATGGGCGTGGTGCTGCGCGTGCGCGACCGGAACCTGGATCGCACGCTGGCTTTGAAGCGAATGCTCGCACCGCCGGACGAAGCGGGCACGGAGATCGAAGTGGCGCGCTTCGCGCGGTTCATGGAGGAGGCGCAGATCACCGCGCAGTTGGATCATCCCTCGATCGTGCCCATCCACGAACTCGGCGAGGACGAGGAGGGCCGGACCTATTACACGATGCGGCTGGTCAAAGGCCGGGAGCTCGGCGAGGTGATCCGGGAGGTTCACGGTGACCGGCAATCTGTAGCGGCGTCTCGTGAGAGCGCCGCCGACTTTTCCAAAGAGACAAATGCGGCGTTCTCACGAGACACCGCTACAGGCAACAGGAGTTGGAACCTCACCCGCGTGGTCGGCGTGCTGGTGCGCGTCTGCCAGACGATGGCCTATGCGCATGGGCGCGGCGTGATCCATCGCGACCTCAAACCCGCCAACATCATGGTGGGCGATTTGGGCGAGGTCTATGTGATGGATTGGGGCTTGGCCCGGATGGCGGGCCGGCCCGAGGTCCGGGATCTCCGGCTCTCGCTCGAAAAGGCAGGCGTGACCGGCTTGACGACAGTTTCGACGTCCAGCCTGGAAATCGGCGACTCGGTGCTCGACGCGCCGTTGCGCACGATGGACGGCACGGTGATCGGCACCCCGGCTTATATGGCGCCGGAACAAGCGGCTGGCCGGCTGGACGAGGTGGACTTCCGAACGGACATCTACGCGCTGGGAGCGATCCTCTACGAATTGCTCGCGGGTCATCCGCCCTACACGCCGCCGGGCCAGTCGATTTCTCCGCGCAGCGTTTTGAAGGCGGTGCTCCAGGGACCTCCGGAGAATCTGGCGTTGAAGCTTTCCAGCAAATGGCCGCCCGAATTGGCCGCGATCTGCGAAAAGGCCATGAGACGAAATCCCGCCGAACGCTACGCCTCCTGCCTCGAACTTGCGGACGAGTTGCAAGCCTGGCTCGACGATCGCGTGGTGAAGGCGCACGCGACCGGACCGCTAGTGGAGGCCAGGAAATGGGTGCGGCGCAATCGCGCGCTGGCCAGCACGACCGCTGCCGCGATGGTCGCGGTCATCACCGCTCTCGGTGTCGCGACCTGGGTGCAAACCCGCTCCGCCAGCCGCCAGCGCGCCGCTTTCGAGAACGAAAGCGCCGCCCGTAAGGAAGCCACCGCCACGCTGGTGGAGTCGCTGCATCAACAGGGCGTGCAAGCCCATTCTCACGGAGAAACCGGACCCGCGCTGGCCTACTGGGCGCAGGTGCTGGAACACGAACCCCAGCATCGCCGGGCGGCGGCGCGAATCGCTTCCACGCTTTTATATGAGCCGCCGCCGGTGATCGCGCGAACCTTCCCTGGCGCTGCTGGCACGAGGCGCGCGCAATTCAGTCGCGATGGTGCCTGGGTGGCGATGCCGTTGGAGGGTGGTCGGATCGGGGTTTATACCACAACCACGGGGGAATTGCGGTGGCGGTTGCCGCATTCGGGCAAAGTCTGGGCGATCGAGTTCAGCCCGGACGGCCGCTGGCTCGCGGTGGGGGTAATGGACGGTGATTTCCATGGGCCGGGTCGTCTCGATTGCTGGGATTTGCAGAACGGTCGGCGGGCTTTTCCCACCGAGCTACTTCCCGGCATCGTCCAGAAAGCCGGGTTCAATAGTAACGGTTCCCGTCTGACCGCGACGGTGCTCGACACTGTGGCGCGAGTCTGGACCGTGCCCGAAGGCCGGCTGATTCTCGAGCATCGCCAGGAACCCACGGCTCAGTCCCTGGCGTTCGACCCGGCCACGGTCCAAGAATCCCGGCTCAATTCCGACGGACGAAAATTGCTGGTGGGCCGAGGCGATGGCTCGGTGGAGCTGCACGACGTGGAGACAGGAGCGTTGTGCCACGTCCCCGGACGGAGCGATGGCCTCCATCCCGCGCAATGGCTGGCCTGGTCGCCGGACGAATCGCGGTTTGCCGTGGGCGACGCCGACGGCCTGGCCCGTGTGTACGACGGGAGCACCGGCCAGCCGGTTACCCCGCCGATGAAGCATGCGCTCGAGGTCGAGGCGATCAGCTTCGATCCCGCTGGTCGCTGGCTGCTCACCGGTTCCGCGGACGGGGAAGCGCGGCTTTGGGATGCCAGCAATGGCACGCTGGTAGTGCCGCCACTCCGGCACGGTGCCGCGGTCCGGGATGCCCGATTCACTTCCGATGGAGCGAAGATCGTGACCGCTTCCGATGACGGGACGGCGCGGATCTGGAGCAGCGTTACCGGCGAAGCTCTCTTTCGAACCGAGGAACGCGGAGGCCTGATTTTCAAGGCGCAGTTGGATCCGAGCGGACGGCGCCTCTTCACCGCCAGGACCGGGCGCGGGGTCGCTCTCTGGGAACTCGGCGGGTCGGCCGTTCCCTGGTCGATCAGGAGCGGTATTTTCGCCCTGTCGCAATCTGCGGGACTGGCGCGAGTGGCCATAGCCGGGGACGACCAACTGGCCCTGCTCGATCTCAACTCCGGGCGCGCGGTAGGAGAAATACCGGCGCATCAGCAATCCGGAGTTTCGGCCGTACACGTCAGTGCGGACGGCCGGTGGGTGGCCAGCGCGCATTCGCGGACGGTTCGACGGTGGCGCGTCGATGAGTCGCCGGCCCTCGTCCAAGAGTATGACACAGACACAGATTGTGTCTGGGTGGCGATCTCGGGCCGCGGCAACACAATCGCTGCGTTTTCCACCGACGGAAGTGCCACGATCTGGTCTGGAAATAGTTTGTCCGCCGTCACGAACCGTGTGGTCGTCGGTACCCACGTGCCAACGGAGGCGTGGATCAGCGACGACGGGACCCGCCTTGCGATGGCGGGCGTTGGCATAACGAATTTCCTATGGGATGCGCGCTCCGGCCGGCCAATCGCCTCGGGGCGGTGCTGGGCGATGGATTGGACGGATCAAGGGGTCGGGCTGAGAGCTCACGGCGCACGTGCCGAGTTCTGGGACGCTGATCGGGGTCAACTCCTTGCCACGCCGACGCCGCTGATTCACGACTTCGATATTTACAGCGTGCGGTTCAGTCCGGACCAACGGCGTGTGCTGACCGCTTCCTACGACAACACCGCGCGCATCTGGGATGCGGGCACCGGCGCTACGCTTTTGGCTCCATTGCGTCACCGGGCTGCCGTGACCTCGGGGGCCTGGAGTCCGGACGGGCTTCGGGTCGCCACCACCGCAGCGGACGGAAGCATTTATCTTTGGGAGGCGACGACGGGTGAACGGCTGGCGGGACCGATCGCCGGGATGGGAGAATTGAGTGAACTATCGAAAGCACGCGGATTCCTTCCGGATGGCCGCCGGATGCTTGTGCTTGGCCCGCGCCAAGAGGACCCAGTCACTCCGCGCCGGGCGGACCTGTGGGACTTTGGGCCGGCGGCGAGTGAAGAAATCCCGGACTGGCTTGGCCTGCTGGCGCAAACGGCGGGTGGCTACCGCATCCAGCGCCTTGCGGAGAGCGGCCGTTTCCGCACCGAGGTGCATGAATTGCCGCTGGCGGAACGGCTCGCGGCCCAGGAGCGCTTCCGCAAGCAACCCGGCGATGACGGTTATAGCCGGCTGGCGCGGTGGTTCTTCGCGGATCCCGAGACGCGCCCGGCCTCGCCCTCGGCGCCATGGGCCACACCACCTTAAACCTACCACGGAGGCGGACGGCCACGGAGTGTGTGGCGACTTGTGCCCGGAACAGTGGTAATCCGTAAGTTCTCTCTGCGGCTGTCCCTCATCTGCGGTGCAACCGATTCCACGAAAGAACTCCGGGCCGGAAGTCGCCTTCCAACCCGGAGTCCACTCCTTCTTCCCCAACAAACTCCAGCCCCGTGATGCCTACGGCGCACAGCCGAGCGCGGTGCGGATGGCATTGGCGTCCGCGATCAATGAATCGGCGAGAGCGACAGGAATCTTTTTTCCGCGCTGGGCATTCACCTGGCTGATAAAGGCATTGACGTTTGCGCAAGCGGCGGTCACGTCGTTGATCGCCCACGCCGCGAGGGCAGCGTTCAGCTTGGCGGTGAGGGCGTTCATGGTCCCGTGGTGGATTGAAGCCGCACTCACTTCGGATCGCAGGTCGATGATTCTTTCGTCGGCGGTTTTCTCCACCGCGCCGATGTCCACCTGGCCTCCGCTGATACGGGCGAAGCCTCGTTGATCCGTCGTGAAAGCCGCGGCGTCCGCATTCAGGCCTGCGTTCAGAGCCGGGCTATCCGCCAAGAGGGCGTGGGTGAGGGTCAGGCCGCCGTTGTCTTGCAGCGGGCCAAGCAACGGATTACCTCCAATCAAGTTGTGGCCGTTGCTCACGAGAATTCCATAGGACACCAAGTCCGCATCCAGAGCATGACCAGCGATAATTGTATTCCTCAGAGGCTCTTTCAAAACTCGGATTTGTTGAGAGATTTCAATTGATCATGTGAAGTGGCACGAGTCGCGCTGATTTTTGGACATGCTCGACCTGACGACGATCTTCCACAATTTGCAACGCCATCTTTTCCCCATGCTCG
>SXGU01034143.1_pt1 | contig 11898 bp, 13 predicted proteins | sample 3174531 | NCBI WGS metagenome assembly SXGU01 (sample SAMN11356863, study PRJNA531348) | freshwater metagenome | isolation source: freshwater sample F1-140 | place: China: Fuxian Lake, Yuxi | collected 2017-12-25
GATGGATTAAAAGTAATTAAAAATTTTTTAGATTTATAAAAATGATAATTTTTCCAGCAATAGATATTAAAGATAAAAAATGTGTTAGATTAATTAAAGGTGATTTTAAAAACAAAATTGAATATCCAACAACTCCAATAGAACAAGCCAGCAAGTATGAAAGTCATGGCTTTAAAAATTTACACATAGTTGATTTAGATGGCGCATTAAAAGGCAAAATTGTTAATTTAGATATTATTAAGGAAATAGTTAACAAAATAAATCTGAAGGTTGAAATTGGCGGAGGTATTAGGACACTAGATAGTATTAAGAATTACATCGACATAGGAGTTGAAAAAGTAATTTTAGGAAGTGCAGCAATTAAGAATAAAGAATTTTTAAAAGAGGCTTGTAAAAAATTCACAAATAAAATTGCTTTAGGTTTAGATGCTAAAGATGGAAATTTATCTATTTTAGGTTGGAAAAAAAATTTAAATATTAAAATCTTTGATTTTTTGCAAGATGTGAATGATTATGGAGTAAGTAGATTAATTTTTACGGACATTAATAGAGATGGAACAAAAAACAGTCCTAACTTTGATGAAACAATAAAAATTGCAAACATATCTAATTGTCCTGTTGTTATTTCTGGAGGTGTTTCTTCACTAAGCGATATTAAGAAAGCAAAAAATTTAAACAATAAAAATATTGAGGGGATAATAGTTGGTAAAGCTATCTATGATGGCGATATAAAACTTGATCAGCTAGCAAAGGAAATAAATGCTTAAAAATAGAATTATACCTTGTTTGGATGTTAAAAATGGAAGAGTTGTTAAAGGTATAAATTTTATTGAATTAAAAGATGCCGGTGATCCTGTCGAACAAGCTAAAATTTATAGTGAGAGTGGCGCAGATGAAATATGCTTTTTGGATATTACAGCATCAAATGAAAATAGAGAAACAATAATAGATATCATAAAAAAAACAGCTAAAGAATGTTTTGTACCTTTAACTGTGGGAGGCGGTGTTAGAACAATAAAAAATATAAGAGATTTATTGTTAGCTGGAGCAGATAAAGTTTCAATTAATACAGCAGCAGTAAAAGATATAAATTTTATCAAGGAAGCATCAAAAGAATTTGGTTCTCAATGCATTGTTGTAGCGATAGATGCAAAGAAAGTTAAAGATAAAAAATGGGAAGTTTTTACACACGGCGGAAGAAATAAAACTGGCATTAACGTTATTGAATTTTCAAAACAAGTAGAAGCCCATGGTGCTGGTGAAATTTTATTAACCTCAATGGATAAAGACGGAACCAGAAGTGGCTATGATATAGAATTATTAAAAACTATTACTAAAATTACAAATATTCCTGTAATTGCATCAGGCGGAGTTGGAAATTTAGATCACTTTTATGATGGAATTGTAAAAGGTGGGGCTAGTGCAGTTTTAGCTGCATCTATTTTTCACTACGGTGAATATAAAATTAAAGAAGTTAAAGAATATTTGAATTCTAAGAACGTATCGGTAAGATTATAAAATGTTTAAAAATCTAGAACATCTCATTAAAACTATTAGAGAAAGAAAAAATTCTTCGTCTAATAAATCATATACGAAGGAATTACTTGATAATAAAATTTTAAGTGAATCCAAAGTTAAAGAGGAGCTCGGAGAGTTAATAGAAGCAGTTGAAAAAAATTCAAATAAAATCCATGAATCTGCTGATATAATTTACCATTTAATGGTTTATTTAGAAGCTAATAATATAAAAATAGAAGATGTCATGGATGAATTAAAAAAAAGACAAAAATGATTTATGATAAAAATAATATTTTTGCTAAAATTCTAAGAGGGGAGATTCCTTGCAAAAAAGTTTACGAGAATGAATATGTGTTGTCATTTCATGATATTAATCCGCAAAAAAAAATACATGTGCTTTTAATTCCCAAAGGTGAATATGTTGATTTAGATGATTTTCAAAACAAAGCCTCAGATAGAGAAATTCTAGAATTTAATAAAGCAATCTCGCATATAGTAAAAATTTTAAAGATTTCAACCGAGGAAAATGGTTACCGAGTACTTAGTAATATTGGAAAGGATGGAGGACAGGAGGTTCCACATCTTCATTATCACATCTTCGGTGGAGAAAAAATTGGAAAGATGGTTGTTTAATTCTTAATGGCTAAAGTTAAAAGATTTTTTTTAGAAATAAAAAAAAAACAATTTTTAAATAAACCTCCAATTTTCTTTAAACAAACAGAAGTTTATTTAGATAAAGAAAAAGACATTAATATAAATAAATTTTTCTACAAACAAATCGGTAAAGATCATTTTTGGCGTGATCGATTATTATGGTCAGATAAGGAATGGCACAAATATGTTTCTAATATAAATTTAGAAACGGGGATTATGAAATTTGAGCAAGATTTAATAGGGTTTTACGAGCAAGAGTTTCATAAGGAAAAAAATGAGATTGAACTAATACAAATGGGAGTTTTAAAAGAGTACCAAAATAAAAAATTTGGATCTTTTCTATTGAAATATATAATTTATAAAGCTTTTGATAAAAAGGTAGACAGAGTATGGGTACATACTTCCAGTTTAGATCATAAACATGCTTTAGATAATTATTTATCTAAAGGTTTTAAAATATTTAAAGAAGAAACAATTAATTTTACTTTTTAATTAATTGTAGGAATATCAAAATAATTTTTATCTAGCTCACTATTTATTTTTTGAATTTTTAATGAAAAATAAATTTCATTTTGAAATTCATCTTTTATTAACCAACCTTTTAATTCATAATTTTTTTTTTCAAAAAAAATAGAAATTTCTTTTTGATTTTCATCTATATAAACCAGTTCAATATCTTCATTTAGTATGAGATCTGATTTTTGAATTAAGTTTATTAATTTTTCTTTATTTAAGATAATCATGAATGGAGATTTTGAAACAGGATATAAGTAAATTTTATCGAATTTCTTTTGTAAAATCGCTAATGTTTTATCATTGATTATAATTTCTTTTTGTAGTTTGTCGTCGTAGTTACATTTGAGTTTATTATTAAATTTAACTACACACTTGCCAATTTCTGTTTTTTCATTTGTGGTTTGTTCAAAATTAAAAATCAAATTATCGATCTCTGCTACATTCGCAATAATATTTTTTTTTTCATCTGCGCTTACATTTAAAAGAAAATTAAAAAAAATGACAAACGTTATTAAAACTTTTATAAGCAAGAATTATAAAACCTCCCTTTTACCTACATGATTAGCTTTGCTTATAATCCCCTTTTCTTCCATCATATCAATAATTCTTGCAGCCCTGTTATAGCCAATTTGTAATTTTCTTTGTAAAAAGCTAGTTGATGCTTTTTTTTCTGTTTTAATAATCTCTAAAGCTTGATTATATAATTCATCAGTGTCATCATTAGAAAGATAATCTGAAATATTATCTTTATCATTAGCAGTAATTTCATCCATATAATCAGGTTCTCCTTGACTTCTTAATACATTGGTAATTTTTTCTATTTCTTTTTCAGAAACATATGGACCATGAATTCTAACAATTCTATTAGCTGAAGACATGAACAACATATCTCCATTGCCGAGAAGTTGTTCAGCGCCTTGCTCGCCCAAAATTGTTCTGCTATCTATTTTGGAACTTACTCTAAAAGATATTCTTGTAGGAAAGTTTGCTTTAATAGTACCTGTTATAACATCTACGCTCGGTCTTTGCGTTGCCATTATAATATGAATTCCTGCTGCTCTTGCCATTTGTGAAAGTTTTTGAATATAGCTTTCAATCTCCTTACCTGCTACCATCATTAAGTCTGACATTTCATCAACAACAACGACGATATAAGGCATTTTAAGTTTATGCTTTGTATTATATCCGTCAATATTTCTTACTCCTTCTTTGCTCATCAGTTTGTAACGATTATTCATTTCACGAACGGTCCAACCTAATGCAGAAGCTGCTTTTTTAGATTCGGTAATGACTGGACTTAATAAATGCGGAATTCCTTCATAAGCAGAAAGTTCTAACATTTTAGGATCGATCAAGATAAGTTTGCAGAGGTCAGGACTTAGTTTGTAAAGAAGGGATACAATAATTGTATTAATACAAACTGATTTTCCAGATCCAGTCGTGCCCGCAATTAAAAGATGAGGCATCGCAGTTAAATCTCCAACAATAGGAAGTCCCGAGATACTTTTTCCGATAGCAATTGGGAGTTTAATTTCTTTTTTTTGGAATTTATCGTTTCCTATTATTTCTCTTAAATAAACACTTTCTTGAGTTTGGTTTGGAATTTCAATACCTACAGTATTTTTCCCCGGTATAGTTGAAACACGAGTAGACGTAGAGCTGGTATTACGAGCTAAATCATCAGATAAGTTAATAATTTTAGAAACTTTAACACCTGGTGCGGGCTCAAACTCGTATAAGCTAACAACAGGTCCATTATTTATCTTTGTTATTTTACCCTCAATACCAAAATCTAATAATATTTTTTCTATAAATGAACCCTCAGGTCTATTTTTAGAAAGATCTAATAAATTTATTTTTGAAGGATTTTTTTCTAATAAATCTAAAGATGGAAGTTTAAAGTCTTTAAAATTTTTATTTTGAATTTCAGTTTTTTTTATTTTAGATATTTTGTCGAAAGAAAAAGTTTGTTGAACTCTCTCTATAATAGGGTTTTCTGAAACTAATATTTCGGATTGAGCGTCATTAATTTCTAAATCAGTGTTTAGATTATTATTTTTTTTAAAAGGTTTAAAAATCAATTTAATTATAAATAATAAATATTTTAAATTAATCTCAGAGGCTAGAATAAAGAAAATAATAGATAAAATTAAAAAAACAAAAATACTATAATTATTTTTAATGAGAGGCAAAACGTTTATGATTTTACTGAATAGGATTTGTCCAACAAATCCTGAGTTACCATTATCAATTAACCAAAATGAATTATTGTAAGTTGCGTAAATAAATAAGCAGCTAAATATAATATACAAAATTAAATAAAGAATTTTATATTTTATTTTTTTAACTTCTTTTTTAATTATTAAATTTACACCCCAAGACATTATTGTTATTAAAATCAAGAAAGAGGTTAGGCCAAAACTTTGAAGCAAAAAGTCTGCTATTCTTCCTCCATATAAGCCTAGAAAGTTTTTAATATCATTAGCTTTTGCACCGTATACAAACGTTGGATCATTGGGTGAGTAAGAAAAAAAGGATACAGACAATAAAAGAGCACAAAAAATAAGACATAACCCAATTAATTCACTGGTTCGATTTTTTAAAAAATTAGTGAAAACTTGGTTAATCATTATTTATTTAACGAATCATTTAGTTTACTTTGTATCATTTTTAGTAAATTGGTAAAAATTTTTTAATATGAGACAACAAAAAATATGTATTGTTGGTGATGGTTTAGCAGGCTTAACCGCAGCTGCAATTTTGAGTCAACTGAATATAAATATTGATTTGTATTCTAGCATAAAAAAAAAAAGTAAAAATTTAGATCATAGAACAACAGCTATTTCAGAGAGTAATTTTCAATATATTAAAAATAATTTAAACTTGATTAAAACTAGTTTTTTTTGGCCATGTAAAAAAATTAGCTTATTTTATGAAAATAAAGAAAAAGTTATTAATTTTCTAAATTTTGACGAAAAAAATAAAAATTTTATGTATATTTTTAAAAATAAAGATTTAAAAAAAAAATTATACAAATTTATTTCTTCAAAAAAAAATATAAAATTAATAAAACAAAACATTGAAGATATTAATCATGATGATAGCTCTATTGTATTAGGTACTAAAAAAGTATTTTACGATCTAATAATTTTAAGCATCGGAGGTTTTTCAAAATTTTATTATAAAATTGGATCTGCACGATCTATTAATAAGAATTACCAAGAAGCAGCTATAACAGCGATTATTAAACATAATTCAAAAATCGAAAATGCTAGTCAATTTTTTTTAAAACAAGGGCCTCTTGCAATTCTACCTTTTCAAAAGAATGCCTTTTCAACAGTATGGAGTGTTAGTAGCGATTATTTTAATTTTAATAAAAAAAATTTAAAAAAAATTTTAATTGAAAAACTAGAAAAGTTATTAAATATAAAACAAATAAAAAAAGTTGAATATGTTCAATCATTCCCAATTAATTTAAATTTAAAAACAAAATATTTTAAAAAAAATATTCTTATTCTTGGTGATGGATTACATATAGTACATCCTATAGCAGGTCAGGGATTTAATCTGGTAATAAGGGACATCAAAAAATTAGCAGAGCTAATTTCCAAGATACTAAAACATGGTTTATTGTTTAAAGATAGTCTTCTGCTTAGAGATTTTTATAATTCTAGAAAACCAGAAAATAATTTATTTGGTCTTGGCATAAATCTAACTAATCTTTTTTTTAAAGATAATAAATATTTTTCTAATTTTAGAACAAGAATTCTTAATAATATTAATAATTTTGATTTTATTAAAAAAGTAGGCCAGTCTATAGCAGACAAGGGGATTGTAATTTAATTATTGTAAAGTAATATTATTTACAGATTTTTCGTGTAAATAAAATTCAATTATTTCTGATAAAACTTTTGTTTTAGAATCAATATGAATAGATTCTAAAATTGTTTGTTTTTCTTCATTTGAAATAGGAGCAATCATTGCTAAGGTATTTATTTTCTGATTCTGATCTAATTTTTCAAACTCATTCCAATTAAGCAATAGACCATTTTTTTTAAAAAATATTTTTGTTTTTTCAAATATTTCTTTAATGCTATCGTTGATTAATGTTTGTTTTTTTTCTTCTTCTAAATCTTCTAAAAATTTTTCATAGGAAACAGTAAATTCTCTATAAATTTTATCATTATTAATTTCTGATTTTATTTCAAAACGGCTTATCCCGGTTAAATTTACAAGTAATCTGCCATCATTAGTTTTTTTATATTCGGTGATTTTACCAAGGCAACCAATCGAATAAACATCTGACGTACTTCTTTTGGTTTGTATCATGCCCATATATTTATTTGATTTAAAACAATCACCTACTAAGGTTAAATATCTAGGTTCAAAAATATTTAAAGGTAGATTAGTTTTAGGAAAGAAAATAACACCACTTAAAGGAAAGACTGGTATAATTTCTGGTAATTTTATTTTCATATAAAATTATAATAAAAATTTTAATCTAACTCTAGTGACAATTTTGTCATTTTTATAAATGTTGACCTATTCAAAACTTATGTACTATACTCGTTATATTTTGCGGGCATAGCTCAGTGGTAGAGCGTCTCGTTGCCAACGAGAAGGTCGAGGGTTCGACCCCCTTTGCCCGCTCCATTAAATATAATATGGAAGAATTGTATAAAAAAACATGTGTTGCTTGCGAAGGAAATATAGCCCCATTTGATTTAAGTGAAATTCATAAATATGTAAAAAAAGTAGATGGTTGGGACGTGAAAAGCAATGAAGATAAGAATTATTACTTAGAAAAAAATTTTAAATTCAAAAATTTTGCCGAAAGCCAAGAATTTGTAAATAAAGTTGGTTCTATTGCTGAATTTGAAAGTCATCATCCAGATATTTATTTTGGTTGGGGGTATGCTAAAATTAAAATTTCTACTCATGCCATCAAAGGATTGGCCGAAAGCGATTTTATATTAGCTGCAAAAATCGATCGGATATAGTTAGTGATTAAAATGTCTGATATTCGTAAATACCATTTTTGTATTTGCTTTATTAGCAGCGTTGATAACCTCTTGATCTCGTATTGAACCTCCAGGTTGAACAATAATTTTTACCCCAGCATCTAGAAGTGATTTTATGCCATCTACAAAAGAAAAAAAAGCGTCTGAGGCAGCAATAGAATTCTTAATTTTATTTGATTGAAATTGTTTTGCTTTTTGCACAGCTATTTTACAACTATCTAAACGGTTTGGTTGTCCAGCTCCAATACCAATTGTAGAAAAATTATTAGTTAAAACAATTGCATTTGATTTAACATATTTTGAAATATTAAAAGCAAACTCTATTTCTTTTAATTCTTTCGATGTTGGTTTATTTTTAGTTACAAATTTTAAATCTTTTTTATTAAAAATTAATTTATCTTTTTCTTGAATTAAAAAAGAACCATCAAATACTTTTGTTGTTGTTTGATTTTTTTGTTTATATTTTGAAATATCAATAATTCTTAGATTCTTTTTTTTATTTAAAATATTAAATGCATCTTTTTCAAAACCTTTTGCTAAAATAATTTCTAGAAAATTTTTATTTATTTCTTCCGCAATGATTTTATTAATTTTAAAATTACATGCTATAACTCCACCAAAAGCACTGACAGGATCACAAGAATAAGCATTTTTAAAAGAAACTAGAGGTGATCTGTTAGTAGAAACCCCACATGGATTAGCATGTTTAACTACTACAGTTGCTGGGTTTTTTTTTAAAGATAATAAAATTTCTAAAGAGGCAAAAATATCGTTATAATTATTGTAGCTAAGATCTTTGCCGCCTAATTGATTTAGGCCCAATTCTTTGTCATTATAATCGTTGATGTAGATAGAGCTTTTTTGATGTGGGTTTTCACCATATCTTAATTCTTTAAATTTCAGCCCAAAAATTGTTTTTCTTTCAGGAAACTTAATATTTAATTTTTGGTTAAACCAATTAGCTATCATGGCATCGTAATAAGCCGTTAAGCCAAAAGCTTTACTCGACATATATTCTCTAAAATTCAAGGTTGTTTGACCTTTATTTTTTTCAATCTCTTGAATTAAATCAGAGTAGTCATTTTTATTTGTAATGATTAAAACATTTTTAAAATTTTTTGCTGCAGATCGAACCATGGTTGGTCCACCGATATCAATATTTTCAATAATTTCTTTATTATTTTTTGAATTTATTACAATTTTTTGAAAAGGGTAAAAATTAACTATAATTAAATCAAGTGAAGGAAATTTTTTTTTACTCATTTCTTTTGAGTGTTTTCTATTTGATCTATCGTGAAGAATTCCTGCGTGGATTTTCGGATGTAAAGTTTTTACCCTACCATCTAGCATTTCCTTAAATCCAGTATAAACAGAAACTTCAGTACAAGGATATCCTAATTGCTTAATAGATTTGTACGTCCCACCTGAGCTTATAATTTTAACTTTATATTTATTTAAAGTTTTAAGTATTTTTGATAAGTCAGTTTTATCTGACACAGAGATTAAAGCAGTTTTTATTTTTTGATTCATCCCTAATTATTTTTTTTTAATTCCCAAGTAATATTTTTATTTTCACTATTATTTAGAGTTCCTGAAATAGTTATACAAAAATTATTAACTATTTGATTTCTACCTAGAAATATACTTTTTTCTAAGATTAAATTCTCTCCATTACTATTAAATATTAATGATTTATTTTTCTCTATTTGTAATAAAATTGAATTTTTTCCCATAGTTTGAACTGCACTGATACCAGGATAAAGATGAAATCTAATACTATATGTGGTCACTAATTTTTTTTTCTTGTTAGCAGCAATTAAATTATCTTCTCCGAGTAAATTATTATTTTTTTTATCTATTTTAATTATTCGTTGATGTAAGTAGTTAAAATTATTTTCATAAGCATTGTGCTTTGCGGAAAGAATTAAATGATTTTTATTATCATCTATATTTAAATCATACACTTTAAATGAATTTATTATAGATTTACCAAAAGCATTATTTATCAAATCATTTCTCTCAAATTTTACAACCGATGAGTCGTTAAGACACAAAGTTGATTGTGCAGATGTAAGCCTGCTTACAAGTTCTGCTTTTTTTGAAATCTTACTTCCAAAACCACAATTAGTTATAATTTTACAATCATCAATAAAGTATTCAAAGGACAAAGGCCCTGATTGATATTTTTTAGAATATTTTTTTTCTGGTGGGGATCCCACATCAAAGAAAAGTAAACTTTTTTTATTTCTGCCTATGTAAATTTGATTAATTTTATTTATTATTTTGCTGGGTTTATACTCTAGTCCATTAAGATATTCTAAATAGTTATCCATTTTGAACTCATTAGCACCATTAAATAGTGGATTTTTATTTGTTGGAGTTTGAAGTGAAAATAAGCAATTAATTAATTTATTTATAATATCATCTAAAAAATCAGGAATATATTCTTGAGCATCCTTGCAGCATTCTTTAATTAAAACAAAAAACTTTGAGCATTGAACTAAATCATAAATATTTCTATTGATTGGGCAACCATCATTATCAAAAAAGTTTTCGACAATATCTTTTAGGCCTCTAATTCCTTTTTCAAAGTTAAAATTATACTCTTTGAATACAAGTCCTGACAATATGATTGCAGAGATAATTTCTATCTTTTTAGCAGGATCATTTTCATCATTAAAATTCTTTTTTAGATGATTAATTTGAATAATAATTGAGTTAAAAAATTTTTCTTTAAAAAATTTATCAGCGTTGTTTAAAATAATATCCGCATTAAGAATCCATGCTAAAATCCTTTTACTAATCTGTAATTGATCCCAATTTTTATTTTTATATTTATTGTTATTTTTTATCCAAATAGAAATAATTTGTTGTATAGTTAAACCATCATTTTTCCGATTGATAAGGTTTAACCAAAAAAAACTATTAAGATCTTGTTCTTCTTTTGGTGAATCAAATTCATTCCAAAATATATCAATATTGACATTTGAAAGTTTAAAATTAAACATTTTCTCATTAACGAATGAGGAGAGCAGAAAGGGGTTAGGATAGAAATATAACTGTTCCGGTAATTTTGTTTTTAAAGAATTGTTATATAAGTTAGTTGAGAAATAAATTTTTTTTACAAAACGAAATAAAAGTATTTTTACAGCTAAAAAGTAAAAAAAAGCTACTTTTAAGCTATGCATTAATTGGATCTAAGTAATTGAATATTTTTTTTTAGATTTCCGTTATGTTCTTTAAAGACTGTAGAGCCAGAGACTAATATATTAGCACCATAATCTTTAGCTTTTTTACTATTATCAAAGTTAATGCCGCCGTCAATTTCGATATCAACATTAAGTTTTTTTTCATTTATTAAACTTCTTAATTTTCTCATTTTATCTAAAACTTCAGGCATAAACTTTTGACCACCAAAACCAGGCTCTACACTCATAATTAAAATTAAATCTATTTTACTTAAATGATCTTCGATTAAACTTATTTGTGATTTAGGTTTTAAAGAAATACCAACTTTTTTTCCTAATTTTCTTATTAAACTAATAGTTTCAGACACATTATCCGTAGCTTCTGGATGAAAAGTAATAATATCAGCTCCTGCATCAGCGAAATCTTTAATAAAATTATTAACTGGCGAAATCATTAAATGTACATCAAAGGGAAGTTTTGTAATGGGTCTTAATCGCTTAATGACTTCGGGTCCGATAGTAATATTGGGAACAAAATGTCCGTCCATGACATCAATATGAATATAATCAGCTCCAGCTTTCTCAAGCGCTATAATTTCATCACCTAATTTACTAAAATCAGCTGAAAGAATGGAGGGAGATATTTTAATTGATGAACTCATTTTTACTTATATATTTTAATCTTTAATTTTGTCAAAAATAAATAAAGTTATTTGAAAAAAGCGTACAAAGTTCTCGCAAAATCACTTTCTAAAGGAAAAGATAGCATACCCATAACTGAATAGCCCAGTAAGTAGGGCATTAAATAAAATCTAAATAAGTAAAAAAACCAAGCTACGTAAAGTGGCACGAGAGGGCCCGCAAGAAAAGAAGGTGTTATAAAGCTAAATAAATTAATAAATGGTTGTGTTAGTTTTACAAAAGCTTTCATAAAAAAAAAGTTAGAGTCCTCTCTTTGAAAAATATTCATGGCTGTTCTACCAATTAAGGTCCACATGATA
>SXGU01085667.1_pt1 | contig 11898 bp, 14 predicted proteins | sample 3174531 | NCBI WGS metagenome assembly SXGU01 (sample SAMN11356863, study PRJNA531348) | freshwater metagenome | isolation source: freshwater sample F1-140 | place: China: Fuxian Lake, Yuxi | collected 2017-12-25
CAGTGCCTGCGTCTCGGGGTCGCCGCAGCGCACGTTGAACTCCAGCACCCTCGGGCCGGCGGGGGTCATCATGATCCCGGCGTAGAGAACGCCGCTGAACGGGATGCCCCGCCGCGCCATCTCCGCGATCACGGGACGGTGGACGTCGTCCACGAGCATGTCCGCCAGATGGTCGGGGATATCGGGAACGGGGGAGACCGATCCCATGCCACCGGTGTTGGGGCCGGTGTTGCCCTCGCCGATGGGCTTGTAGTCGCGTGCCGCGGGGAAGCGCGCGACGGCTGCGCCATCACTGATGGCCAGCAGTGACACCTCGGGACCCACGAGGCCCTCCTCAACCACCACGGTGCGCCCGGCGTCGCCGAACACGCCCTGATCGAGCATCGCCTCCAGGGCGGCACCGGCCTCGGCCGCGGAGTGTGCGATGACCACCCCCTTGCCGGCGGCCAGGCCATCCGCCTTCACGGCCACCGGCAGGCCGAATTCGGCCACGGCCCGCAGGCCATCCTCGACGTCGGTGACCGTCGCGGACCGGCCGGTAGGCACCCCCGCGGCGAGCATGATCTCCTTGGCGAACGCCTTGCTGCCCTCCAACTGCGCGGCGGCCCGCGACGGGCCGAGCACGGCCACACCCGCCGCGCGCAGGTCGTCGGCGAGGCCCGCCACCAACGGTGCCTCGGGACCCACGACCACGAGATCCACCGCCTCCGCGGTGGCCAGCGCCACCAACGCGTCGTGGTCCGTCATCGGGATTGCGTGCACCTCGGCATCCGCGGCGATGCCCGGGTTGCCCGGGGCCGCGATCACGGTCCAGCCGGACCCGGCGAGCGCACGCACGAGGGCATGCTCGCGTCCGCCGCCCCCCACTACGAGTGCCCGTTGCGCCACGGGGCCACCCTACCAACCCCCGAACGGTGACCCGGCCCCTGCCCCCGAACGGTGACCCGGCCCCTGCCCCCGAACGGTGACCCGGCCCCTGCCCCGAACGGTGACCCGGCCCCTGCCCCGAACGGTGACCCGGCCCCTGCCCCCGAACGGTGACCCGGCCCCTGCCCCCGAACGGTGACCCGGCCCCTGCCCCGAACGGTGACCCGGCTCGTGACACCGGGGTTGGGGGGCCAGGGTTCCCGGAGTTGGCGCTACCGTGTGCCGTCGTGCATGCGCTCGACATCACGGACCTCGTCAAGGTCTACGACGATGGGACCACGGCGCTGGGCGGGCTCTCGCTCACCGTCCCCGATGGCGGCTTCCATGGGCTGCTCGGTCCCAATGGGTCAGGCAAGAGCACGCTCATCGGCATCGTGGCGGGGCTGGTGCGAGGGCCCGTCGGGCACGTTCGCGTCTTCGGGCACGACGCCGTGGCCGATCCGCGGCGCGCCCGGACGCTGGTGGGGCTGGCCCCGCAGGAGGTGCATCTCGATCGCTTCCTCACCGCGCGGGAGGTGCTCATGTTCCACGGCCGGTACTTCGGCATGCGCAAGGCCGAGGCCGCCGAGCGTGCGGATGAACTGCTGGACGCCTTCGACCTCGGGGGCAAGGCGTCAACCCGGCCGAACCGGCTCTCCGGCGGGATGCGCCGGCGCCTGCTCATCGCCCGTGCCCTGGTGCACCGCCCACGCCTGGCGATCCTCGACGAGCCGACGGCAGGCGTGGACCTCGAGCTCCGGCGGGACCTCTGGACGTACCTCGAGCGTCTGCGCGAGGAGCAGCGAACGGCGATCCTCCTCACCACCCATTACCTCGAGGAGGCCGAGACCCTGTGCGATGACGTCTCGATCATCCGCGATGGCCGCATCGTCGCGGCCGGCACCGCGGCCGGCATCATCGCCCGCTACGGCGGTCCCCGCCTTGAGGATGCCTACCTGCGCGTCATGCGCGGGGCGGCGGCCGAGGCGGGGACATGACGGCCGCGCCCGCCGGCCGCAGGGACCGCCCCCCGACGGGAACGGCCATCCCGCAGGAGGGACCCGGGTGCCCGGACCGGCCCGACGGCATGGGCCACCGGCGATCCGGGGGGCCACGGGGGTTCCCCGGGCCCGACCGCGGGGGTGTCGGGTGAGCGCCCCCGATCCGGCCGACGCCCGGCTCGATGAGGCCCAACTGCGGGTGGCGTCGCGGCGGGGCATGCTCGCGCTGTCGGGTCGCGAGGTGCGCAGGGTCTCGAAGCTGTGGACCCAGACGATCCTGCCGCCGGTGGTCACCGCCGTGCTGTTCATGGCGGTGTTCGGTGGGGCGCTGGGCGGTGAGTTGCGTCAGGTGTCGGGCATCCAGTACCTGTGGTTCATCCTGCCCGGTCTCCTGGTGACCACCGTGTCGGGCCAGGCGTTCGCGAACGCGTCCACCAGCCTCTATCAGGCGCGCAACGAGGGCTACATCGACGACGTGCTCTCCTCGCCGCTGCGCTCGGCCGAGGTGGTGTGGTCGTACATGGCCGGTGGCCTTTACCGGGGGTGGATCACCGCTGCCGCCGTGGGCGCGTGCGCGCTGCCGTTCACGGATGGCGTGCAGGACTGGCTGCTGGCCGTGGCGGTGCTGGTCCTCACCGGCGTCATCTTCAGCGCCCTCGGGGTGCTCACCGGGCTGTGGGCGGACTCGTTCGACCAGCAGGCGTTCATCGCGGCGCTCATCATCACGCCGCTGGCCCTGCTGGGCGGGGTCTTCTACAACGTCGACGCCCTCTCCGAACCCTGGCGCACGCTCACCATGCTCGACCCGATCTACTACCTCGTGGACGCCGAGCGTGCCGGCGTCACCGGCCTGCACGAGAGCGCCGTCTGGCTGTCGGTACTGGTGGCGGCCCTCGTCGCCGTGCTCGTGGCGATGTGGGCCGTCCGCATGTTCCGGACGGGGCGGCGGCTGCGGCCGTAGCGGGCCCCGGCGTGCCGCACGGGCGGATGCCCGGGGTGGGGCGTACCCTGACGCCCATGACCACGTCCCGCGAGAACGCAGGTCCCCCGCCCGATTCCGTCTACGCCGTCTGGGCGCTCAACGCTGCGGCGTACATCGTCCTGATCGTCTACTCGGTGACGGGCGACGATCCCTGGCCGGGTTTCTGGGTGGGCCTCGCCGCCTTCATCATCGCCGGTGCGCACTTCTTCTGGCTGCGCAGCCAGGGCCGGTACCACCCCATGGCCCTCTCGTGCTGGGCGGGTGGCCTCTCCGCCCTGGCGTGGTCCATCGGCCTGCTGGCGGCCTGGTACTAGAGCTCCACGTTGTCGATCACCTCGTGCCGGCCCTGGCCGGTGCCGATGAGGGTAATCGGTACGCCCGTGAACTGGGCGATGCGCTCCACGTAGGCCCGTGCCGGCGGCGGGAGGTCATCGAGGCTGGTGACGCCCACGATGTCGTCATCCCATCCGTCCAGCGTCTCGTACACCGGGGTGCAGGAGTGGAAGTCACTCTGGTGCCACGGGAAGTCAGCGCTCACCTCGCCGTCCGGCTTGGTGTAGGCCGTGCACAGCCTCACCTCGGGCAGGCCCGACAGCACGTCGAGCTTCGTGAGGCCCAGCTGGGTCATGCCTGACACCCGCACGGCGTAGCGCAGCGCCACCAGGTCGAGCCACCCACAGCGCCGCGGCCGGCCCGTGGTGGTCCCCACCTCGTGCCCCACCTCGGCCATGTGCCGTCCCGCGGCGTCGTCGATCTCCGTGGGGAAGGGGCCTTCGCCGACGCGCGTGGTGTACGCCTTGCTGATCCCGAGCACATGGTCGATGCGGGTCGGTCCCACGCCGGTCCCGGTGCACGCGGCGCCCGCCGTCGGGTTGCTGGACGTCACAAACGGGTAGGTCCCGTGGTCGATGTCGAGCAGCGTTCCCTGGGCACCCTCGAACAGCACCGTCCTGCCGTCACGGATCGCCGTGTCCAGCAGCAGCGAGGTGTCGGCGATGAAGGGCGCGATGCGCGGCGCGAGTGACAGCACCTCGTCGGCCACGGCGTCGGCATCGAGGGCCGGCTCGCCGTAGACCTTCTCGAGAACCTCGTTCTTGGTCTCGAGCGCGATGGCCACCTTGCGGCGCAGGATGCTGGGGTCGAGCAGGTCCTGCACCCGGATCCCGATCCGTGCGGCCTTGTCCATGTAGGCGGGCCCGATGCCGCGCCGCGTGGTGCCGATGCTGAGCTTGCCCAGGCGGATCTCGCTCTGCGTGTCCAGTTGCACGTGGTACGGCATGATCAGGTGCGCTGCCCCCGAGATGCGCAGGTTGGAGGTGTCCACCCCGCGCTCCTCCAGCTGATCGAGTTCCTGCACCAGGACGACGGGATCCACGACCACGCCGTTTCCGATGATGCAGGTGGTGTCGGGGTAGAGGATCCCGCTGGGGATCAGGTGCAGCGCATAGGTCTGATCACCGGCCACGATCGTGTGGCCCGCGTTGTTGCCGCCCTGGTAGCGCGCGACCATGTCGCTGCGCTCGGCGAGCAGGTCCACGACCTTCCCCTTGCCCTCATCACCCCACTGGGCGCCGATGACCACCGTTGCAGGCATTCCCGTCCTTCGCGCTCGGGTCCCGACATGACGCGACCCGCGCTGCCGCGGGCCGAGGAACCGCCGGGAGCATAGCCCGTCCCGGCCGCCGCGCCGCGTGGCATGCGACGTCGCGGCGGACGCCCCGGCACCTCGCCCTTCGGGGCCACCGGGCGTCCCACTCCGTCCCACCCACTTCCCGCCGCGCCCGGCCGTCCCACCCACTTCCCGCCGCGCCCGGTCATCGCGGTGACCGGGCCGACACCATCGGCCGCGGCTACCGGCCGCGGTGGTCCGACGCCAGGCTCGCGAACTTCGCGTAGGTGCCCATGAAGGCCAGCTTCACGCGGTCGGTGGGCCCGTTCCGGTGCTTCGCCACGTTCACCTCGGCGATGCCCTTGCTCTCGCTGTCGGGCTCGTAGTAGTCGTCGCGGTAGATGAGCAGCACCATGTCGGCGTCCTGCTCGATGGCGCCCGACTCGCGCAGGTCGGACAGCAGGGGACGCTTGTCGGTGCGGGCGTCCGGTGCCCGGTTGAGCTGTGACACGACGATGACCGGGACCTCGAGGTCGCGGGCCATCATCTTCAGGCCACGCGAGATGGCCGAGATCTCCTGCACGCGGTTTTCGTCACGCCGCCGCAGGTTCGGCGCTCCCTCCATCAGCTGGATGTAGTCCACGATGATGAGCCCCAGGCCGTCGCGGGCCTTGAGGCGCCGGGCCTTCGTGCGCATCTCCCCGACGGTCATTCCCTCCGAGTCGTCGATGAAGATCGGCGCCTTCGAGAGGCGGTCGGCGGCCTGACTGACCCGCGGCCAGTCGTCGGCCGACAGCCGGCCGCTGCGCATACGCGAGGCATCCACCATCGCCACCGAGCACAGCATGCGCTGGGTGAGTTCCTCGCCGCTCATCTCCAGGCTGAAGATCGCGACGGTCTGCTCCTCGGCCAGTGCCACGTGCTCGGCCATGCAGAGGGCCAGAGCCGTCTTGCCCATGGATGGGCGCGCCGCCACCACGATGAGGTTGGAGGCGCGGAAGCCACCGGTCAGGCGGTCGAGGTCCTCGAAGCCCGTGGCCAGGCCGGTCACCTCCGATCCGTGCTCGCTGGCGGCCACCAGCCGCTCCATGCTGCTCATCACCAGCGTGTCGGTGCGGGTGAAGTCACCACGGGTGCGCTTCTGGGTGAGGTCGTAGATGAGGTCCTCGGCCCGCTGGACCATCTCGGTGGTCTCGCCCTCGCGCTCGGCCACGAGGGTCTCGATCTCCTGGCCCACCTGGAGCAGGCGGCGCTGCGTGGCCGTGTCGCGGACGATCTCGGCATACGACCGGTATGACGCCGCGATGTAGGGCGTGGTCATGAGGTCGAGGATGGTGTCGCGGCCGCCGGCCATGTCGAGGGCGCCCGTTTTCGTGAGCTGCTCGATCACGGTGATGGGCTCGACCGGCTCACCGACCGCGAAGAGTTCGGTGATGCCGTGGAAGATGCGCCGGTGCCCCTCGCGGTAGAAGTCCTCGTGGGTGACCAGCGCCATCGCCTCGGCGATGTTGTTCTGCGGACCGTCGATCAGGGAGGCCAGGAGCAGCGCCTCGGCCTCCTGATTCTGCGGCGGGGCGATGTGGCCGCCGCCGACCGGTGCGGGGGGCGCCGCCTCCCGGCGGGCAACCGCTCCGGTCCCCGAACTCACTCGTCGATGAGCGGGGAGACGATCGTCTTGACCTCGGCCACGCCGGCCTCGCCCAGGTCAACGGGGATCACGTAGGTGCCGGTCGAGCGGATCGGCGGGTCCACGGTGATGTGGCGCCGGTCCACCCGCACGTCGCGGGCCTCGAGGATGGCCCCGGCAACATCCGCGGCCGTGATTGACCCGAACAGGCGCCCATCGGCTCCGGCCTTGGCCTTGAGCGTGAGGATGGTGCGCCCGAGCAGCTCGACCATCTCGCGGTCGTCCGCCAGCTTCCGGGCCCGGGCGGCCGCGCGCTGCTCCTGCGTGCGCTGCACCTCGGCGATGCGTGCCGGGGTGGCCACCTCGGCCAGCCCGCGGGGCTCGAGGTAGTTACGCATGTAGCCACGCGCCACGTTGACCACGTGTCCGGCATCGCCGAGGCCCTTGATGTCATCGAGGAGGATCGCCTGCATCAGCCGCTTCCTAGAATGGGATGTCGTCGTCCCCGGCGGGCGCCGGGGCGGGTGAAGAGAGATCGCTGGTGTCCACGGGCAGGTCGCCGCCCGGGGTCGCCGGCGCGGACTGCGCGGACCAGCCGCCCCCGCCCCCGCTGCCGCCGTCGCCGTCGCCACGGCTGTCGAGGAAGAAGATGTCGTTGGCGACGACCTCGACGCTCTGGCGCTTGGTGCCGTCCTGGGCCTCCCACTCGCGCCATGACAGCCGACCGTCCACGCCGATGCGCCGGCCCTTGGACAGGTAGTTCGACACGGTCTCGGCCTGCCGGCCGAAGACGGTGACGTCGAAGTAGTTCGGGCGGTCGGTCCACTGTCCGCCCTCGTCGCGTCCGCGGCTGGTGACCGCCAGGCGCATCGAGGCGATGGGGTCGCCGGAGGGCATGTGGCGCACCTCGGGGTCACGGGTCAGGCGACCGACGAGGGTCACGCGGTTAAGGTCGGCGGGCATGGCAGCTCCTCGGGATCGGTGGTGCGCCTAGCGCTCGCGCCTGCGGCCGCCGCCACCGCCACCACGACGACGGTCCCCACGGGGGCGATCCTCACGCTCGGGGCGCTCATCAACCGGCTCCGGCACTCCGTTGGCCCGGACCGCGGCCAGCTCCGTCTCGGTGAGGCGGAACGGCATCGCGCGCAGCACGAGGTCCTTGCTGATGGACAGCACACGCCCGATCTCGTCGATGACCTCGGGGGTCGTCTGGCAGGTGATGATGACGTACACGCCGTCGGCCTGCTTGCGGACCGGGTAGGCGATCTTGCGGCGACCCCATTCGGCGACGTCGTCCACGGTGCCGCCCGCGTCCTCGACGAGCGACCGCACGCGCGCGACGGCCTCGGCGTGCTGCTCGCCATCCGCTTCGGTGCTGAGGATCATCATGATCTGGTACGGGGTTATCGCCGGGCCTCCGGTGTTGGTCTCGGTTCGGTGTCGGGTCGGCCGCACGGCGGGACCGGGGTCATGGATCTGACCCCATCCCGGGCGCGGCAGGTCGGAGACTATAACAGCGCCCTGCGCCCGATCACCGGGGTTCGTGACGTGCGGTCACCGGCACCGTGACAGCGGCCGCGGTGGTCACCGGCGCGGCCCCCGGGGGAGGGTCCGGGTGGCCCGGCGCCGCTCATCGGGGCAGCCGTGGGGGCCGCCCCGGGCATGCTGAGCCCACCCCGCGTGCCGGGACCCCACCCGCTCCCCATGGGTACCCGCGCGCGACGCGGGCACCGGCCCCCCGCCCGTGGTCGCCCGCGGGTGTGACGGACATGCGCGCCGCTCGGCGCCGGCGGTGCAACGATGCGCCCCATGATGCCCGCAGTCGTTCGTCCGGTGGCCATGGCTCTGGCGCTGACCGGGGCCATGGCGGCTGCGCCCGCGGTCGCGCAGCAGCCCACGCCGCCGGTTGCGGTCAGGTTCCTTGCCAAGGGCGACTGGGGCACGGGCAGCAGTGCCCAGTGGGCCATCACCCGCCGCATGTGCGCGAGCCATGCGAAAGCGCCCGCCGCATTCGTGCTCACCGTCGGCGACAACTTCTACGCCCCCGATGGCCGGGCCACCCTTGAGACGTTCGACCGGCCCGAGGGGTGCCTCATCCGGGCGGGCGTGCCGTGGCGGGCCACCTGGGGCAATCATGATCTCGGCGGCGACTCCACCGCCACCCGGCTCGCGAGCCCGCGCCGCTGGTACACGTTCGCGCAGGGGCCGCTGCGGGTGGTCGTGCTTGACGGGAACCAGCCGTCATCGTCCGCGCAGCTCGCATTCCTGCGCCGCACGCTCGAGCGCGCCACGGAGCCGGTGCGCGTCGTATCGATCCATCACCCGCCGTACACCGCGGGTCTGCACGCCCCCTCCACCACCGGGCAGCGCCTCATGGTGCCCCTGTTCCGGAGGCATGGCGTGTCGCTGGTGCTGAGCGGGCACAACCACGCGTATGAGCGCATCGTGACCGGGGGCACCACCTACATCGTCACCGGGGGCGGTGGGGCCGGGCTGTACCCGTGCGTCCGCCGGGCGCCCGGGCGCGCGATCTGCCGCCCCGAGCACCACTTCCTCGAGGTCACGGCCGCACCGACGTCTCTGCGCGTGCGGGCGGTGCGCCGGGATGGCTCCACCCTCGAGGACGTCGCGGTGCCCGTCCGGGCCGCGACGGCCCACTCGATGCCGTTCACCATCCCGGGGTCGTGAACGGGTCGCCCCGGCCCCCACCCCGGTGGTCAGGCGAGGCCCCCGCAGGCATGGTGCACGACCTCCTCCGGGCTGTCCGCCATACGGATGCGGCCGAGGTCGTCCTCGGTGATCCATCCCTCGGGCAGCGTTGACGCGCGCAGCCAGTCGATCAGCCCCTGCCAGTGCGCGCTGCGGTAGAGCACCAGTGGGAAGTCGCGCACCTTGCCCGTCTGGATCAGCACGAGCGCCTCGAACAACTCATCAAGGGTGCCGAACCCGCCGGGCATGACCACGAACGCCTCGGAGTACTTGACGAACATCGTCTTGCGCACGAAGAAGTACCGGAAGTCCACGCCGAGGTTCATGTAGGGGTTGCGGTATTGCTCGTGCGGCAGTTCGATGTTCAGGCCCACCGACAGGCCGCCGGCCTCGGCGGCCCCCTTGTTGGCGGCCTCCATCAGGCCCGGGCCGCCGCCGGTGATGACGGCGCGCCCCTCGCGCGCGAGCAGCCGGCCCACCTCCACCGCGGCGGCGTAGTCGGGCTCGTCGGGGCCCGTGCGCGCCGAGCCGAACACCGATACGGCGGGCCCGACCCGGGCCAGCAGGTCGAAGCCCTCTACGAACTCCCCGAGGATCCGCAGGGCCCGCCACGGGTCGGTGGACACGAAGTCGGGCTCCGGGCCGCGCAGCAGCGCCAGATCGGCGTCGCGTACGCGCTCGGCGCCGGGCCCGGCGGTGGTGATGCGGCCGCGGCGTTTGATCGGCTGATCCATCAGGCGGTCCCCCCGTTGCGGTCACCCGTCCCCGTGCCGGCCCGGCCCCCGGTCGCCGGCGGAGTGGCGCGGAGGTCGGAATGGCTCAGGGAATCCGGCATACGCGGATTCTGCCCGAGACGGTCGCGGTGGCAGCCTCCGGGCATCCACTGACCCGGCGCCGTCAGCGCCCCTTTACGGCGTCGTGCTGTGCGCGCCGCGCGGCGGTGCGGTCGAGCACCTCCTGCTCGGCGGCCGTGATGCCCCGGGGAACCGGGTTCGCGGCGGGCCCGATGTACGGGTCCAGCCACTGGTCGAGGCCATGGGCCGGGACGGCGCCGAACCGGGTGGCGATGACCTCGCCGTCGCGTATCAGTGCGATCACCGGTACCGCGGACGGACTCACGCTCACGCCCTGCGGCCATCCCGCCCCGCCCCGCGCGCGCCAGTCCTCGGGCCCCCACATCTCGACGAAGGCCACGAGGAGGTCGGGCCGGGCCGTGGCCAGGGCATCCAGACCCGCGCCGGTCACCTGACACGCCGGGCAGACGGGGCGGCCGATCACCATGAGCACGTCCCCGGCGGCGGTGATCTCGGGCATCCGTGCCCCGAGGGATCGGCCGTCGAGGTCAATGCGCGCGCCCATCGTCAGCCGGCGCGCCAAAGGACGCCCGTCGAGACCTCGCCGGCGCCGGTCCACCGGTACGCGAGCCGGCCGTCAGCGCGCAGCGTCAGGGTGGTCGTGCCCGACCCCACGCACACGGTGCTGCGCGAGTGGATGATCTTCTCGTCGAAGACCGCCCGCTGCTGGGTGCCCCGGCCGAGCGGCACGAGCGTGCCGTCGCACGAGAGCGGCGCGCCGTATTCGCTTCGCCCGTTCATCTGCCCGGCACGCACGCCCACGACACGGATCCGGGCCGTGATGGGGCCCAGGTCGGCCTGCCGGATCGTTCCGGTCCAGTGGCCCGAGATGCCCTGCGGCGAGAGGTAGGCGACGCTGCCCGCATCACCCTTGGACCACACGTAGCGCAGGCGGCCGCCGCTCGCGGGCGACAGCCGGGTCGTACCGCCCGCGATGCACTCGGTGCCCACGCCTGCGGGGGTCGTCTCCGCGAAGGTCGTCACGGCGCCACGCGTGCGGATGGGCACCCAGCCCCCGGCGCAGTCCACCGGCGCCCCGAGGTGCACGGTGCCGTGGGGGCGGCCGCTCGCCGAAACGGCAACGGTGGCCACCACGGGGAAGGTGAGGCCGCGCATCGCCGTGCTCGCCGCCGTGCCGCTCCACTGCCCGGCCAGCGGGGCCGTCCCCGGCCATGCGGTCGCGGCGCCGGCCGCCATCGCGGCGCCCGCGGTCGCGAGGGAGACCGCACAGGTGATCACTACGGCGGGGATCGGATGACGGTTCATCTGGGCTCCTCATGAGGGGATGCGTCGCCCCGGACGATACCCGTGCCCGCGACCAGCGGCTCGCCCTGGGCGATCGCCTCGGCGCGTGCCTCCGACGCCTCGAGGGTCACCTCGCGCGCGATCATCCTGCGCTCGCGCAGGATCACGACGAAGCCCACGAGTATCGCCACGCCGATGGCCACGGCAAGCGCCACCCACACCTGCTCGGCGAACGCCTGACCCGCGAAATAGCCGATCAGCGCCGCCTGCAGCGACCAGATGAGCGCGCCGCCGGCATCGAAGGCGAGGAACCGGGCGTAGGGCATCCGGCCCGCGCCGCAGGCGATGTTGATGCCGATGCGGATGCCCGGGAGGAAGCGCCCGGTGAATACCAGGGCCGGACCCTGGCGCCGCACCATGCCCTCGGCGGTGCGCGTACGCCGCTCCCCGGCCATCCGCACCAGAACCCGCCGGATCCATGGTCCACCGGCGCGCCCGATCCAGTACGCGATGGAGTCGCCCACGACCGCGCCGAGCGCTCCGGCGATGATCACCGCCCACAGGGCGAGGTCGCCGGCGGCTGCGAATACCGCCCCGGCGATGATGGATGTCTCCCCGGGAAGGATGGGGAAGATGCCATCCCCGGCAACCACCAGGAAGATGGTGAGGTAGCCGTACTCGGCCGCCCAGTCACCGATGGATGCGAAGAAGCCGGTCGCCGCGGGGAGCGCGACGGCGCTGGTGAGGAGGCCCATGCGTGCATGATCGCATGGTGCGCGAGCACGTCGGGGCTTCCCCGCCGCCCCGGGCCGGGTTACCGTTGCGGCGTGCGCGCGACCTCCCTCATTGCCGGCGCCGTCCTCGCCGTGGCGTCGGCCGTGACGATCGTGGCGGCTCCGCCGGCGTCGGCCACCACGCCGCCCCCCGTCACCACGGGGCCCCCCGTCACCACGGCGCCCCCGGCC
>SXGU01555050.1_pt1 | contig 11898 bp, 10 predicted proteins | sample 3174531 | NCBI WGS metagenome assembly SXGU01 (sample SAMN11356863, study PRJNA531348) | freshwater metagenome | isolation source: freshwater sample F1-140 | place: China: Fuxian Lake, Yuxi | collected 2017-12-25
CGCGATTATATCAGACATAATCATTAGCAGTTATTTTCTTGTTTGTTGGGGCGATTTTCAATCACCCTATCTTCCTGCTAATGATTAAGTCTGATCGCTTCGCGATTTTATCAGACATAATCATTAGCAGTTATTTTCTTGTTTATTGGGGCGATTTTCAATCACCCTAACATTATTATGTGCGGTTATTTTGTGTAAATAAATCTCTGTAGATATCCATAATGATAACTTTCATTTTTTTTGCTACAGTTAATGAATTTGAAGGTAAAAATAGTATGCCGAAATTTTGAATCAATTGCTCATTATCTTTTAAAACTTTTCTATATCGTACCTCTCCTTCAAAATCGATAGGAGGACGACTATTAAAATGCATTGAACCCTTAATGATATCTTTAGATTTAAAAGAGGGAGTTTCAGATCTATAAATTAAAGAACATCCACCTGCGCTAATGTTTGCCATTTTTGCAAAGAACCTAGTTAACTTCATATTATGATATGAAATTTTGATAACTGCATAATAATCTTCTGGTAAGTAGATTCGTTCAAAATTTCTTCTTTGAAGAGTGTAAATTTGAGTTGTGGGCTTTATAATTACTTTTTCATTATCATAAAAAATACATTCTGCACTAAATAAGAATTTATTTCCTTCGGTTACAAAACTAAAAGTAGCTTTATGATTGCTTTCAACGGGTTTATTAGTTTTACATGTGCAATTAAAAGAACTAAAAACATTTTTATCATCGATAGTAGATTTAGCAAGTACAATGGCATGATTATCAAGTCTTCCCACAAGTGAAACTTTTCCTGATAAAAGATATCGAGATAAATTTACTACATCACCGTCATTTAAAGGTTGGAACATAATTAATCTCCATCAAATGATTTAACATTACATAGAAATATGACTTTGTCACAAGAACAAATCTTTAAATTTACAAGTATGACGAAGGACCGGGAGAGTCTAGTTTTAATATTTTAAAAATCAAAGTGTTAAAGTTTTTTACAATTTTTCCGAATAAAGAGTGAATCAGTTTTTTGTTAAACAACACTTTCAAGGAGGAAAAATGTTTATCCAAGGATCACTTCAAAATGTCTTTGATGCTTTATACAAAATGGGAAAAATTGATCCAGCATTAAATGCAGACTGGAAGGAAGCACAAAAAAAACTTAAATCTCAACCTGAAAAGTTTAATCTCGTTGTGCATGCTGTAAACTCTTCTAATGCAGATTTAGATTTATTAATTGATAAATTAAAAGAATTTGATGATGAATCTCTTGTATTTTTAGCAATGGAGGTGGCTCGTGAATATGTTGACTTCGAATGTTCTCCGACAAGACACTAAGAGAGCTGCTGTTGGTGCTTTTATGATTTTTTTATTTTTATTACTTTCAATATTTTCAATTGCTGCACCTGCAATTGAAGTTGATCTTTCTCAAAGAACATCAACTATTGATTCTGTTATGAAATCAAATGATACAGTTATTTTTAATAAGCTAAAATCAAAATTTTTTCAATCGCAGCCAATAGTTATAATTAATACTGATCAAGGATTTATTCCTAGTAAAGTCATATTAAAAAAATCTGTAAATTATAAATTTTATATTGCAAATGTTAACGAAAGTGAGAAAAAAACTAGTTTTCTACTTGAAGCATTTAATCAAAATCATGAAACATACTTTGGTAAATTAAAAGTCTTTGATTTTATTTCAAAAACAAATGGAGTTTTTAATTTTATATGTCCAGAAACGGGTTCAAAAGGAGAAGTTATAGTTCAAAATTTTGAGGGAGATGATAATAATAATGCAGAAAAAAAATCGAATCATTTAACTTCAAATATAGAATTAAAAGGACAATAGTTTATGTCTTCAGGACAATCATCAAGCGCAGCTCGTGAAGCGGTCAAAAATTTTCTAGGACCAATTGGCTATTTAATTGATGATCCAACTGTAACTGAAATTCTTGTAAATGGACCACAAGAAATATTTGTTGAGCGTAAGGGAAAACTTCACAGAATAAATGAAGCGCAATTTCGAGATGAAGATGATTTGCTTGCTGCTATAAATTCAATAGCACAAAGAGTAGGAAGAACAATTTCTGAAGAATCTCCAAGATTAGATGCAAGACTTGACGATGGTTCAAGAGTTGCTGCAGTTATTAGACCTTGTTCATTAAAAGGGCCAGCTCTTAGTATTCGTAAATTCACACAATCTTCTATTGGATTAAAAGAGTATGTTGAGTTGGGAGCCCTAACTCCAGATGCTGCGCAGTTTTTAAGTGTTGCAATGTTTTTAGGAAAAAATATTTTAGTTAGCGGTGGTACTGGGTCAGGTAAGACAACTTTATTAACCATACTTTGTAATTTGATTCCCCCTGGACAAAGAATAATAGTTATCGAAGATGCCCACGAATTAAAAGTAAATTATGAACATGTTCTTTTTTTAGAAACTCGACATGCGAATGCACAAGGAAAAGGAGCAGTGACAATTAAAGATTTACTAATTAGTAGTTTACGATTGCGTCCTGATCGAATTATTGTTGGAGAAGTTAGGTCCAGTGAAGCCCTAGAATTACTGAATGCAATGAATACTGGTCATAAAGGATGTATGGGTACAATTCATGCAAATTCACCAGCAGATGGAATAGTAAGACTTGAAGCTCTTGCACAAGGTGGCGATGCTCAAATATCTGAGAAAGCACTACGCTATCAAGTGAGTTCTGCAATAGAGCTTATTGTGCAGGTTTCAAGACTAAGTGATGGATCTAGAAAAGTAACGGAGATTGCAGAGGTCAGGGGATTTACTTCTGATGGAGGATATGATGTTATTCCAATTTATAAAATTCATCGTTTTAATCGTAAACCAGATGGTAAACTTGATGGTAAATTAGAATCAACTGGAGAAATTCCTCAATTTATGAATGAAATACTCGATAATAAACTTCCATTCCCAAAGACAAAGTTTCAAAAACCACAAGCAGCTTAGACTAGTATTTAGTCCTGTGTTGGATTTTATAAACTCAAGTTCTCAATGATAATACCGATAAAATTATAAATGGCAAACGAGAAGAAAAAAACAAAAATTCAATCGGATGTTGAAGAAACATTGATGAGTCTAATTAATGAGGCTGCTGATGATCCGTCTGCTGTTCCTATTGAAAGCCCGGATGAGGCTGAGAGTCATTGGCAATCTTTACAAAGTATTACAATCAGTAAAAATATAGAAAATTTAAATAATAGCACATTGATAAAAAATATAAAAAAAATAAATAACAAAAAAGATAGACCAGAAGGTTTGGATATTAGTGAACCCAAGATCGAAAAGTTTCAATCATATAAACCTGAAATATCAGGTTTAATTAATGAAGAGAAATCAGAGTCTATTCAAAGTCATGCTCCACAATTATCGCAATTGAACTTAAAAACAATGAACTCTAACCCTGGTGATTTGGATAAAACAATAGTTGCAACACAATTTGCAGAAGTACCACAAAGTATTGATCCCTATCAATTATCAAATGAACAGGAATTAAAAAAAGCGATTGAAGTAAATAATAATCAAAACAATTTAAATAAGTATGATGATGAAAATCAAAAATTTGAAAATAAGAATGAACAAGTCATCCCATTATTTGTAAATAAAGTCGTAGATGATAAAATTATAAAAACTGAGCAATTGAAGCTTGCACATACTAGGATTACTCAATTGGAAAAAGAAGTCGAAGAACTTCGGCTTGATAATGAGAAGTTAGCAACTGCTGCCAATATACTAGAAACTAAAAATTTAGAAATGAGTGAATATAAAATCAAAAGTGAAAAAATCATTGAATCATTAGAAATAAAAAATATTGAAGAAATCAAAATATTTAAAAATCAACTTGAATCTACAAAAGAAGAATTAAAAAATTTAAAGATTAAAAATTCTGAGCTAGAAAATCGTCTAGCTCAGGATATTAGACTTTCAAAAAGTAGAGAAAGAGAACTTGAAAACAGACTTGAACTTTTAAAATTAGAAAAATCTTCATTAGCCAGCTCAAAAGATGAAATGCTCTTGCGTTTAAAAAAAGATATTGATCAATTGCGCTATGATCTCGAAGTTTATAAGAAAAAGAATATTGATCTTCAGAAAAATATTGAATTAAATGAGGATCAAATAAGACGAACAATTAGGGCATTAAGGTTAGCCTTGACCAGCCTTGAAGTTGCGGATGAGAATAAGAGTAACTAATATAGCGGGGCAGTATTTAATAATCATGAAGGCATTTCAAATTAAAAAAATAAAATTAGTTATTAGTGACCTTCACTTGGGAAAAGGTAAATTTCTTCCTAGTGGAGGAATTAATTCTCTAGAGGAATTTCAATATGGAGAAAAATTAGTCGAATTTATTAATTACTATTCTTCAGGACAATTTAAAGATTACGAAGTAGAATTAATAATAAATGGAGATTTTTTAAATTTTCTGCAAGTTGATTATAAGGGTCATTTTTTAAAAGTAATTACTGAAGATATTGCATTAGAAATTTTGAAATCAATAATTGCAGGTCATCAAAATGTTTTTAAAGCATTACGTGAGTTTTCCTTAAATCCTCATCATACACTTACTTATATTGTTGGTAATCATGATCAGTCTATGTTATGGCCAGCTGCACAGGCTTATTTTAGTGAAATTGTAGGAGTTCCAGTTAAGTTTAAAAACATAGTATATTTTGTAGATGGTGTTCATATTGAGCATGGACATATGCATGAACCTGCAAATCGTCTTGATCCTAAAAGATTTTTTTTAAAAAGAGAAATTCCTGAAGCTATTTTAAATTTACCTTTTGGATCACATTTTTTTGTCGATTTTGTTTTAAAAGTTAAACAATCTTTTCCATATGTTGATAAAATTAGACCTTTTAATAAAATGATTAGGTGGCTTTTGATAAATGAAACATTTTTTGGAATAAAAACAGTGCTAAAGTTATTTTGGTATTTTGCTAAGAGTATTTTTTCAAAATCAAATCGCCAAACTTGGACTTTAAAAACATTATTTAAAGTCATGTTAGAAAATGCAGTATTTGGAAATCTCGAAGATTCTGCCTGTAAAATATTAGATGATCATCGTGTTCATACTGTAATTTTTGGTCATACTCATGTTTATTATTATAAACAATGGTCATTCGATAAGGAATATTTTAATACTGGAACCTGGACTGAGGTTACGTCTTTAGATATTGAATCCTTAGGAAAACTAACAAAACTTTCTTATGTGTTATTAGAATATAGTGAAGATCCTTTACGCCCACGAGGACGACTTAAAGAGTGGAAGGGATTTTATCGTATAGAAGAAGATATTTCAATTTGAGGTGTTTTTGCGAATCGAAAAATCATTACTTGACAATTATATAGAGCAAACTTTTGTTCAAGAATCATTAGCAATGAAATTGGCAAAAGAAAAAGCCCTACAATTTAATAAAGAAGGATTAAGCATAAGTTCTGGAGAGGGTGCTCTATTATCATTTTTAATTCGTCTAAGTGGTGCTAAAAAAATTATTGAAATTGGTACGTTCACTGGATATTCTGGTCTTTGGCTTCTTGATGGCACTCAAAATCTTGGTCAACTCTGGACTTTTGAATTAAACGAAAATTATTATAATTCGGCAAAAGAAGTTTTTGATTTTGCAAATCTTAGTGCACATGTAAATCTATTTTTAGGAATAGCTAAAGAAAGGTTAAAAGAAATTGAATCTTTAGGGCCATTTGATGCAGTATTTATTGATGCGAATAAAAATAGTTATAGTCTATATTTAGATTGGGCCTTTAAAAATCTAAAAGTAAATGGATTAGTCATTGCAGATAATACGTTATTAAGTGGATTAGTTTATGATGAAACAATTAAAAATAGCTTATTTTCAAAAGGACATATTCCAAAAATGCAAGCTTTCAATATTGATTTGGGAACTCAAATCCATTTTCAATCTATTTTAATACCTACTAAAGAAGGGCTTTCAGTTGGTATTAAAAAGTGAGATAGATCAAAATATAGTTTTATATTATTAACTTTAAAGAAGAGTTATTCCTGTTAGAATAATTGTATTATTTAAATCTGAATTATTTTAATTTTTTTGGAATTTTTTATGAAAATAAAAATGTATCAATTTAGTTTAGAAAATGGATGGAAGCTTGGTGAACCTAGTTTTGAAGATTCACAACAAACTTTGATTATTGCTTTTGGTTCTAAATTATTATTCGAAAAAAGCAATTTACAGTTAAAAGTTTCAAAATCCCATTTGATAGGATGCTCAACATCTGGAGAAATTTTTGAAGATACATTCAACGAAGAAACACTATCCGTATCAGTTTTAGAGTTTAAAAATACACCATTAAAAAGTGTAACTGTCGATTGTGAAAATATTAATTCTTTTGATGCGGGGAAAAAAATTGGTGAAACTTTAAAATCTCCTGATTTGAAATCGATTTTTATATTAAGTGAAGGAATAAATGTTAATGGTAGTCATCTAGTTGAAGGTATAAATTCAACTGTTTCAAAAAAGGTTAAAATAACAGGTGGTCTAGCAGGTGACGGTGCAAAATTTCAAAATACATATATCTATAGTAATACAAAAATAGGATCACAACAAATAAGAGCAATTGGATTTTATGGAAATAAAATCCAAGTTAGACATGGATCGTTTGGTGGTTGGGATATTTTTGGATTAGAGAGAAAAATAACCAAATCCCATGAAAATGAACTTTTTGAAATAGATGGTAAGTCAGCTTTAGATTTGTACAAAGAATATTTAGGTGAAAAAGCAAAAGACTTACCCCTCAGTGGATTATTTTATCCTTTGCAAATTCGGGCAAATGATAAAGATATTAATCCAGTAGTGAGAACAATATTATCTGTTAATGAAGAACGGAAATCAATGATATTTGCGGGAAATGTTCCAGAGGGATATCTTGCTCAACTAATGAGTGCAAACTTTGATAGAATTATTGATGGAGCAGAAAAAGCATCTGAACAACTTGATTTAGAAAATGATAAAAATCCCAAATTTTGCATTGCTATTAGTTGTGTTGGAAGGCGCTTAATTTTAGGGGAGCGAGTTGACGAAGAAATTGCATCCGTATTTGGAAAATTACCTTTAGGTTCCCATCTGATTGGATTTTATTCTTATGGCGAAATTTCTCCTTCCCAAAATGGAGAAAAGTGCTCTTTGCACAATCAAACGATGACAGTTACATCGATTGATGAATTGGATTAATAAATGAGTAACCATAAATTATTGGAACGGCAACTTCAAAAATGCAAATTAAGTAAAGATATCTTACCACAATCAGTTGAGCAGTGGAATGAGTTATTATCTAAAATTAGTGTCACATATGAGCAGGATGATGAAAGTCGAAAGAGACTAGAGCGAGCTCTTGAATTATCGTCAAAAGAAATGATAAAGCGATGGGAATCACTTCAAGAAAGTGAACAGCTGAAACGAGTCATTATAGAGTCATCAGTAGATGGATTTATTACAACTGATTCTGAAGGTGTAATATTATCAGTAAACCCAGTTATTGAAGAAATATTTAAATACAATTCAAATAAAATGTTTGGTCAAAATATTTTAAATTTTATTAATAATTATGATTCTCATTTTTTAACTAATAAAAACACTATTCAATTTAAGAAAATTGTAAAAATAGAGATGAGTGGAATTATTTATGAGCAAGATAAATTATCTGGATTAACAGATAAAAAAGAATTTCCTATTGAAGTAACTTGTATTCCATTACAACTAGAGAATCATAATATTTATTCTTGGTACATAAGAAATTTATCATCCCAAAGGGAGATGGAGCAAAAACTCAATAAACAAAGTGTTGAACTAGCTTTAAATTCTAAACTTGTAGCGCTTGGAGAAATGGCAGGAAGTATTGCCCATGAAATAAATACACCACTTACAACTATTAAACTTTCTGTGGAGTTAATGCGACGAAATTTGGAATCTGGATCTCCAAATTTAACAGTGTTATCTGAAAAAATTGAAATTGTGAATAATACAATCAAACGAGTTTCAGAAATCATAAAAAATTTAAAAAATATTGCTCGAGATGGTTCAATTGATCCTTTGGTTGTTGAATCTATAGGTTCAATCATAAAAAGTACCACATTGCTTTGTGCTGAGCGGTTTAGACTGAGTGGTGTAAAATTTGAAGTTGAAGGAGAAGAAAATTCAGAAGTCAAAATATTTTGTCAATCCGTTCAACTCACACAAGTGTTAACAAATTTGTTAAATAATGCTTTCGATGCAATTGAGACTTTATCTGAAAAATGGATTAAATTAATATTAAAATCAAACTCAGAAGAAGTAAGTATTTATGTTATAGATAGTGGAAAGGGGATTCCTAAAAATGTCCGAGAAAAGATGTTTAATCCTTATTTTACAACAAAAGAGGTTGGAAAAGGAACTGGTTTAGGATTAAGTATTTCTGTAGGGATTATAACAAATCATCATGGAACATTAACTTTAGATGATTCTGCATCCAATACAACTTTTGTGATAAAAATTCCAATTGCAAAAGCTATTGCAGCTTAGGGTCAGCCGTCCTTACTTTCCAAAAGTATAGGTGAGATCTAAATTAATAAATGATTTTTCATCATCAAACGCCTCAAAGCGCAAAGTAGGATCTTGGGGGCCATAAATACTTGCTCCTAAACTATGACTTAAACTCACATTAAGTGAACTATTAATATTCAAATAAATATATTCACTATGATTATAAAATTCAGTTGACGAATAATTATAAGTCCATGAATTTATGTGACTACCCGTTAATCCAAATCCAATTGAATCATTAACATCGTAGTTAAAATTTAAACCTTGTGTGCTCCCATATTTATTATTGACCCTTCCCGAAAAAGATTCTGTGTACTTATGGAATTTTTGAGAAAAGGTAATAAATGATGAAACTGAAAAAATATTAGTACCTAATAAATTCGAAGTAGGACCTGAACTTACTTTAAAATTAATTCCACCTTGGTAGTATGAAGATTTATATGAGTTTTGATCTAAGGGTAAAATTGCAGTTGTTGAAAGTCCAAGGTTCCATAGTTTTTTATTATTTTCATTGCTAAAAAATTCAAATCTCTTCCGTGAAATTCCTAAAGTAAAGTCAGACATTTCGGCTGGATCTGTATCATTCATAGGGTCATAAGCTGATAAGCTTGAGTTGAAACTATAATTTTCAGATAATGGAACAGCAGCTGTTATTGTTCCATCAAATGATTTACTGGGAGTAACTCCCTGCTCTTGAAATAAATTTTGGCTATACCCCAACATAAAACTGATATTCCAATTATTTTGAAATTCACCTCTATTTAATTTTTTGTTTGATGTGGTAGAAGAAGGAGGTGATTGATTGTTTTTTTCTTTAGAAGCTTTATTTTTTAATACTCTTATAGTTCGATTATTTACTTTAGAAAAACGATGACTTGTACTAATTTGAGACGATTTCTTTACAAATTTATTTAATGCATATGCATATCCATTAAAGTTAAAAACGAGTATCAAAATCATTACATAAGTTTTACATATCAAATTTAAACAAATATTTAAGTTCATATTCAATTAGTATGCAAACTTGAAACCATTTAAAAATTGCAAATATTAATACAAATAGAGTTAATTTCAATTATTTAAAAACTAATATACTATTTTTTTTGATGGAGACCCAAGATTCTGTCAAAAGTAATGAGAACTGTACTTAATATTTACATTAAAAAAATTTTATCTTCAAAACATATATCATAATATTTGGTCGCAAAATTGCATCTCATTTAATTAGGAGTTTGGATGTTTAGAAAACTTAATAACTTAATATTAAATTTAAAAATTATTATTTTATCAAAGAGACTATTTAGAGATTTTTTCAATAATTTTATTTTAACATTAATTACTTTATTACTTATAGTCTCCTGTAATGCTAAAAAGAAATCAGATCATTTTAGTTATGGTGCTGACAGGGATTTATTAATTATTTCAGATTATGATGGTAAAGAATTTGACATTGAAACCGGAGATTTAGTTTCAAAAACTTCCCATAAGGAAAATAAAATTAAAATAAATAGCACTTCATTAATTAGTGGACATTTAAATTTTGTAAATTACAAAACTGATGCAAAATTTTTAGACGATGTTCCATTTATTGGAAAACCAAATACAAAGTACAAAATAAAATATGTTATTTCGAATACTTCATTTAAAGTTTATAAAATAGCACCTAAAAAAAATTTATCTTCCGATGAAATACCATCTGCTATAAAACTTAAATCTACTGGAAGAAGCGAAGAATTGTGGGGCGTTCCCCTAGTATCATATTACATTAGCTTATTTAAATCTGAAAATGTTAGAAATGAAAGAAATGAAAAAACTCATATATTAGAACCTATAAGAGTAGATTCAAAAGATGAAGCAAAGTACTTTAGAATAGATTTGAACTCGAAGACTCTTGCTGATTTTTTGAAGAAAGAATACTTATTAGAAAAAGATTTTTTTGATGGAGATTGGATTTTTGCAATAAATGTTGAAGCAGAAAATTCTGTAAATAAAAAATATTTTTCTAACAGTACTCTATTTAGAAGTGGTATGGATAGTGAAATATCTAAAATAAGACTAAAAAAATCAGAAAAGGATCTAAAGTTTTATTCAATAATTATTGATGATCAAGTTAAAAAAGATATTGATAAAAATGAAGTAGAGCAAAACATTGTTTTAAGTATTCCTGTAAAATGGGTCAATTATAGAATGTCGGAAAGAGGTCGAGACGAATCCGTTTCAGAAATTGAAGATGATAAGACTATTTGGTCGAGTCGAAAATATATGTTGCCAAAATTAGAGGATTTTAAATTTCCAGAATTATCTAGTTGGGTAAATATGTTTTCTTTTTTTGGTATGAATGTTAGTTTTTCAAATAATAGTAGTGATCGAGAACTTAGAAGTTTTGAAAGCGGAATTGATAATGGGAGACGGTTTATATCTATATTGATTTATGATGGATCAGCAAAATCTTTGTTGAGATTATTTTTTCTAGAAGATAAAAAAAAACCAGATGCTCCAGATTATAAACCTCGGCCAGTATATAGTTCAGATGAAAAAATATTTGGTTTTTTTACTGTAGATAAACCAAGTTTATCTCATTCGACAGTAACAAATGAAAGAGATATGCTGCCTAATCACTTAATAGTTCGATTTAATCCAAAAGTAAATTCAATTGTTTTTCATCCGAGTTTGGGGACTCCAGATTGGGCACTTGATATATGTCAAGAAGCTGTCGAAAAATGGAATGAAGCATTTAAATCTGCAGGTAGTAAGATCAATATTGTTTTTGACCCGAAAAAAGTTCCATTAGGTGACTTGCGATATAATGTGATTAATATTATTGATGATCTTGATAATGGTTATGATTATTTCGGAATAGCCCAATGGACTTATGATTATACTACGGGTGAAATTATTTCTTCTGCGGTAAATGGTGTTGTTGCAGTTACAAGAATCGTTACAATTGAAAGTATTTATAAATATTGGATTCATCGAGTCGGAAATCAAAAGTGGACAAAAAAATCTGAAAAATATTTTTCCTATTTAAGTATGGAAGAAAATGAACACATCCATGAATCAAGAATAAGTAAATATTGGGATTGGAATACTGAAGATTCTGAGTGGATATTTAAACTTCCTGTTCTAAAAATCAATGAAGGTCCTACTTTAAATACTAATAGAAATTCTAGAAAAAATTTAAGTTCAAAACGATCAAATTTTGAAAAATTAAATTGGAAAATTAACAAAAAAAATAATCTTGAAGAGAATTTTGAAACTTATGATTTAGTTTCAAATAATGATAACTTTAAAAATAAAAATAAAAATAAAA
>SXGU01279786.1_pt1 | contig 11895 bp, 10 predicted proteins | sample 3174531 | NCBI WGS metagenome assembly SXGU01 (sample SAMN11356863, study PRJNA531348) | freshwater metagenome | isolation source: freshwater sample F1-140 | place: China: Fuxian Lake, Yuxi | collected 2017-12-25
AGCAGGATCGTCAGCAGGCGACGCAGCCGGCCCGAGACCGACCACTGCTAGCTCACCAGAGCCCGCAGCAGCGAGCCGTGCTTGCCAGGCGCGCGGCCACAGACGATCGACACCGGCACCAGCGCCACGTCGACATCGCTCGACATGATGGCCGCCAGCAGGCGCGGGTGATCCACGGGCACGAAGCGCGTGAGCAGCCAGCCCATGCGGCGGTTCAGGAAGCACCAGGCGCGCGGTGGCGTGTCCGAGCGTCCGAGTGCGGCGCCGAGGTCGCGGAACGGCGCGGGCAGTTCGTTCCTGCGCGCGATGTCGTCCAGCAGGGCGATGTCGGTGTGGGCCGGGTTGGCGAGCACGTAGCACACCGCACCCTCCCGCGGCACGAGTTCGGTGCCCTGCACGTTGGGTCGGCACCAGTACCCGAGCAGCGATCGCAGGAGGCGATGCCACAGGCGATCGAGCGGTGCGCGCAACTGGAAGCGCGGTGGTGGCGGTGTCGTCACGGCGGCAGCGATGGCGGATGCATGGTCCAGTTCAACAAAATCGATCGCCCATAGACAGCATGGCGTGCCGAAACGAGGCACTCTTCGCAGGGTGCGCCATGATTGTGCGAGGTCGCGGGCCTTGTGCGCAGCCGGTTCGCTTGCGCAAGGTGTCACACGACGGTCACCGGTGAATCCAACGGCCAGCCTGGCACGTAGAACCCGGGACGCATTTTCCACCGGCTCGCCGGGTTCCCCCGACGCATGCAGTACTCAGACGACGCAAGGTCCCGGATCGCGGGTGAGTACGTACTCGGACTCGCCTCGCGCCCGCTCGCGCGTGCGGTGCGAAGGCGCATGCGCCGCGATCCGGCGCTCGCGGCAGAGGTTGCCCGCTGGGAACTCGCCCTTCATGACCTCGGTGATGCGGTAGCGGTGTCGCTGCCGGCAGGCGATCGCCTCTGGGCGCGCATCGCCGAGGAACTCGACATGGCACCGACGCTCGCGGGTAGTGCCGCCCGGGGCGCGCCCGCTGCTGCGCCGGTTCCTGCGACCGGAGTTGCCGACGCCGCGGTGCCGCCTGCGCCGGCCGTGCCGGTGGGCCGCCCGCAGTCAGGCAGCAGGGAGGCGCACAGGGGGCCGCTGGCCGAGGCACGCAGGTGGTGGCAGAGCCTCTGGCTGTGGCAGGGCTGGGCGGTTGCGGCGTCCGCGCTCGTTGTGGTCCTCGGCCTGCAGGATCAGGTGCCCGCGCCTCTCGGCGCGCCCGGTGGCACGGACATGCAGGCGCCGCCGGCCATGGTGGGTGCGCCGGCCGCGCCGTCATCGCCCGCAGCAGCGCCCGTGGTGCCGGTCGGCGACGCGGTATTGGCCCCGCCAGCCGCGGGCGCGGATGAACCCCTGGTGGCTGGCACGGCTGACGCGACGGGTTCGCGTCCCGCTGCTGATGCCGCTGCTGCTGCCAACGCGGGTGTGGTCGCGACCAACCGGAGCACTGCCGAACTCGCAGCCGAGAGCGGTGCCGCGACGGTGACCACAGGTCAGGTTGCCGACGACATTGCAGCAGCACGCCCTGCGCGAACGCGAGGCACCACGAGGGGCGGTTCGCTTGACGTGGGCGGGGCTCCGGCGGGCGCCGGTGCTGGCCCCGTGATGCTCGGCATGCTCGCGGCCACCGGAGAAGGCAATGGCGCCGCGTTCGTGGTGCTGCGCGATCCCGCGTCAGGGGCATTGCGCGTACGTGCGACTGCGAGTCAGTCGCCAGGTGCGGACCGCGACTTCGAGCTCTGGGCAGTACCGAAGGAAGGTGCGCCGCGCTCGCTCGGCCTCGTGTCGGGTTCGAGCGATACGATCCTGAATCTCGATGAGCGGCTCGACCGTTCGGTGCTCGGTGCGCAGGTGCTGGCGATCAGCGTCGAGCCCAGGGGCGGATCTCCGACGGGCGGCCCGACGGGCGAAGTGCGATTTGCGGGCCCAATGCAGGCGATCTGATCGCGGTTGCCCACGCAGCGGCGTCAGGCGGTCGGCGCGGCCTTACTGGCTTTCCAGTTCCAGTCGCAATGCCTGCAGCGCTCGGCGAATGTGTGACTTGATCGTGCCGAGCGGCAGTGTCGTGGTTTCGGCAATTTCCTGATGCGTCATGCCGCGATAGAAGGCGAGCGCGATGAGTTGCCGCTGTACCTGCGTCAGCTTGGCCATTCCGCGCGCAATGCGCCTGCTGCCCGCCGCATCCGGCCACGCCTCGTGCTCCAGTGCGGGCGGCACGATGTCGTCGATGTCTTCCATCGGCACGCGCTGGCGCCGCCGCAGGTCGAGCGCGCGTGAGCGACAGATCACCAGCAGCCAGGTCATCACGGAGCCGCGCGCCCGGTCATAGTTGCGGGAGTCGCGCCACGCCTGCACGAAGGTCTCTGCAACGACGTCCTCTGCATCTGCCGGCCCATTGACGATGGTCATGGCGAGGCCGAACAGCCGGCGGCGCGCTGCGTCGTACAGCTTGCGGAACGCGCCCTGATCCCCGCCCTGGCTTGCCAACAGCAGGGGCAGCAGGGGGTCGGAGTCGGGTCTTGCTTCGCCGTCCGGTTGCAATGCTTCCGCCTTCGGGTGCTTGAAGGTGGAGCTTAACGCGCGCGGCAAGCGCTGGGTACACGCGGCCACCGGCGCACTGACCAGCGCATGAGCGCGCCCGAAGCCCACTGTTGGCGAGCGGCGTCTCGGGCGGTGCCCTTACTGCGGCGTTGACTGCAGCGGGCGATCAGGTAGCTCGCGACCCTCGTACAGTTCGCGCCGCGTCGGCGCGCCACTCTCCATTTCCGTCTGCCTGCGCATCGTCTCCTGGCGCTCGTCCGTCAGGCGCGTCACGTCGTTGCCGTCGCGCATCACCGTCGGCCGCAGGAACACCAGCAGGTTGCGCTTCGTCCGACGGTCGTCGTTGTTCGAGAACAGCTGGCCCAGGAAAGGAATGTCTCCGAGCAACGGCACGCGCCGCTCAACCTGTGTGATGTCGTCCTGGATGAGCCCGCCGAGCACGATCGTCTGGCCGTCGTCGGCGAGGATGGTTGTCTCGATCGTGCGCTTGTTGGTCACGATGTCGGAGAATGCGGCAGACGACTGCGTGTCGGTAGGCACCACAGAGGACACTTCCTGTTCCACCTCCAGGCGCACGACCGTGCCGTCGTGTATGTGTGGCGTCACCTTGAGCGTCACGCCCACGTCCTGGCGCTGGATCGTCGTGAAGGGGTTGTTGCCACCCGATGTATCGGTGGTGAACGAACCCGTACGGACTGGCACGTTCTGGCCGACAGTGATCTTCGCCTCCTCGTTGTCGAGCGTCATGATGCTCGGCGTGGACAGCAGGTTCGCCTGCGTGCTGGACGCGAGCGCCTGGATGATCGCGCCGAAGGAGACGTTGGCAAGGTTGATCTTCGCGACGGCAACCGTCGGCTTGTTCACGGCCCCGATCGCGCCGACAGGGTTGATCGCGCCCGTCGGTGTCTGCAGGGCCCTGAACACGTCGGCGATCGAGGTCGACAGCGCAGTGCTGATGAACGGCAGCGAATTGCCGCGCGCATCCACTGCAGCGAGGTCGATGCCGATGGTCTCGGTATCGGCGAGCGAGATCTCGACGATCGCTGCCTCGATCAGCACCTGGGTGCGGCGCACATCGAGCTTCTTGACGATGTCGCGAATCTCCGCGATCTGGCTTGGGTCGCCGCGGACCACGATTGCATTCAACGATTCGTCGGCCTGGATGTTGGACTGCGATCGCGGCGTCGTCGCCGGGCCGGCGCTGGCCGTGCCGCCGACGTTGTTGGACACGGTCTGGCTGATGCCGCCGAGGCTGCCGCCACCACCACCACCGTTGTTGCTGGTGAGGCTCTTGAGGATCTCGGCGATGTCTTTCGCATCGGCGTGCGCGAGATAGATGACCTCGGTCGAGCCACCGGTGGTCGCAGGCGTGTCCAGCCGGGCGACGAGCGCACGCACCTGCTGTACCGGCCGCGGCTTGCCGCGCAGCAGCAGGCTGTTGGTGCGTTCGTCCGCGATCGCCTGCACGCGTTGCGGGCCCTTGGCATTGGCACCGACCTGGTCGGGCGCAAGTCGTTCGAGCATCTGCACGATGTTGCCGACGAACGCCTCCTTCAGCGGCACGATCTCGAGTTCGTCGGACTCCGCCACGTCGATGCGCTCGATCAACGCGATCAGGCGATCGATGTTCTCTGCGTGGTCACTGATGATCACGACGTTCGGCGTGGTGATCGCGGCGAGGTGGCCGTACTGCGCCACGAGTGGGCGCAGGATCTTCACGAGTTCGTTCGAGTCCACGTTCTGCGCCGCGATCACGCGGGTGACGAAGGCCTCGACCTGCCCGGGAACCTCGGGCCCGCTGCCGCTCTGCTTGAGGTTGCTCTGCTGCTGGATCTTGATCACGTCCCCTGCCGGGATCGCCGCGAAGTTGTTGACGCGCAGCACGGAGAGGAAGAGCTCGTACACCCCGTCGCGGTCGAGCTGGGACTGGGAGACAACAGTCACCTTGACGTTGCGAACGCGCGGATCGACCACGAAGGTCCTGCCGGTGATCTCGGCCACCTGGCTGATCAGCTCGCGAATGTCCGCCTCCTTCAGGTTGATGCGCCAGGTCGTTGGACCAGCGGACTGGGCGACCGCGTCCTGGCCGATGAGCGGCAGCCCGCCCAGCAGCAACGCGAACGTCGCCAATACCAACAGCCTGTGCAGGAACTTCATTGCTACTCCGGGGCTAACGCAGCGATGCCGTGACGAAGAAACGGCGATTGCCGCGCTGGATCTCGAGCCTGGCCGAGCCTTGTGACATGACGCTGTCGACCTGTTGTTGATCGTTCTGGACATTGCCGACCGGGCGGCCATTGACGGTGAGCACGACATCCCCTGGCTGCAGCCCGACACGGGCAAGGCCTTCGCCGACGTTGTCGCCCACACGATAGCCCTGCGCCGCGCCGCCGCTGATCGGCTGCATGCCGATCTCGCTCAAGACGCTGGTGGGCTCGGACTTCAGGCGGTCGCGATAGCGGGCGAGCGAGTTGCCCTCGCCGCCGCCGTCGCTTGCCTGCACAGGCTCCGCGTCGGGCGCCTCGACAGGCTGGGCCTCCGACGGCTCGACCTCGATCAGGCCCGGTTCCCCACCCTCGAAGTCGCCACCGCCGAGCCCGTCCACGGGCTCGTCCGTGCGAGCAAAGCCGCCACCACCGCTCTCGGGGAACGCCAGCGTCTCGCGCTCGGCACCGCGCTGCAGTACCACGCGATCGTTGTGTACCTCCGCCAGTACCGCATTTCCCGGCACGGGCTCACCCACCTTGAACAGCTCGCCGTCGCGGCTTTCCTCTGCGATCACCGCGGTCGATTCGGTCGGGCTTGCTGACACGAACACGCCGAGCAGCTGCAGCGGCAGCGTGGTGACCGGTGCCGGACCGTCCGTTTCCGATGCCGGTGCAGCCTCGACGACGCCGAACAGGTGCTGCGCGGCGACACGATTCATGTCGATCGCGGGTGCCGAGGGGTTGGCTCGAGCCTGCCGTGCTGGTGCGGCCGCTCGATGGGCTTCGCTGCCCGTGGCCATGAACCAGAGCGTATCCGCCAGCAGCCACGCGATGCCGACGACCAGCAGGCCGGTCACGGCGAATGCTGCGCGTGCCTGGTTGCGGGGCGATGCTGCCATGCGGCGACCGGCCTCGAGCACCTCGGGGAGGGAGCGTGAGCGGACCGTCGCCCGGGTTTGCCCGGGAACCGAGGTCACTGCCGCACCTCGCGCCACATCCGGTAGAGCGACGAGTGGCGCGGGCGGTATGGACGCGTTCGCGGCCGACGCATCTGTCGCTGATCCCTGTGACATGAGGGCACCTGATGGCACGACGGACGTTGGCAGCGCCGGACGAGAGGGTCTTGATAAGAACTGGCCGATATTAGAACAGCTTTTCCTCGACCTCCAAGACGACATCCGAAGGCGCTGACTGCCCCTGCCATTGCTGCCCTGCCAGTTCGATGAAGGCGCGCGACGCACCGGCGACGAACCAGCCATCTGGCCGCAGCGCGAGCCGCAGCAGCGGCGCCGTGCCTGCGCCGCCCACAGGCCGCAAGGGAACCGCTGCGAGCCGGAGCGTCTGACCTTCCGCAACCAGCGACGCGTGCATCGGCGGTAGCTCGGCTTCGTAGCGCCGCCCCTGCAGGCGATACGCGAGGCTTCCGCCTGCCCAGCGCACCGAGCCCGTCGCGGAACGATAGCCGTTACGGGTTCGTTCCGCCGCCAGGTCCTCGAGATGCAGCCGACCGTTGGCACCGATGTCGTAGGCGTGCAGCAACCTTTGTACAGCCTGTTCGTCGAGGTCTGCCTGCAGGCCGTCGAGCCGTGACTGGCCGATACCCATGAACACGCGACCCTTCGCGGAGATGCCGTCGCCCTCCAGGGCAAGGGCAACCCCGAGTTCGCCATCTGCGAGCGCAGCGGGAAGCCAACGCCATTCCAGCACGCCGATCGGCGCATGCTGCAAGGCCAGCACGGCGCTGCCACGCCAGAGCGTGCCGGCGGGCGTCTCGAGGGCGACCGCGCCTGCAGGAAGCAACAGCCCGATGAGGGCCGCCGGCGCGCGCACGATGACCAGGGCGACGAACAGCAGCGCGCCGAGCCATACCCAGCGGCGGCCGCGGATCAGGCGCTTCGCCATCGGATCGCCTGTTCGCCGTCGCGCGTGATCGCGATCCAGCCGTCATCCTCGTCGTCGCCTGGTTGCCATGCCTGCGCGTTGCAACGCACCTCGCAACCGATCGCTGACGCGGCCGCGCGCGCAAAGGCGAGATCATCCGCCCAGGGAAGTTCTGTGCCGATGAAAGAGAGACTGCTGAAACCATTGGCGGCTGATTCGACGAGCAGCGCCCGAGCCGTCGTCTCGCGACCGTCTGCCAGCCGCAGGACCACCAACCCAAGGCGGGTGACCATCCCGCCCCGAGGACGCACGACGAGCGGCGAGGCTGCCGCGCAGATGGTGCCGACCCAGGCCAGGATGGGGCCGGGATCGGCACGCAGGTAGATCTCGACCTCGACGTCCTCCGCGGGTGTCGCCACCTGCTGGTCAGTGGCCGCCGTCGGATCGAGGTGTGTGGGCATGGCAAGGTTCCAGCAGTAGGGCCCAGCAGTAGGTCATAGCGGCGCGCGAGCCCGAACGGTTAGGACGTGACGGACGACAGTCCGCTGCCACCTGAGACGGTCATGTGCTCTGCGGGTCGAGCAGTTGCTCCAGCAGGGCTTCGTAGACGGCACTCAGTTCGTCGAGTTCCTCGACACGCACATGTTCGTCGATCTTGTGGATGGTGGCGTTGCATGGCCCGAGTTCGATCAGCTGCGTGCCGTAGGGCGCAATGAAGCGGCCGTCCGAGGTGCCACCGGATGTCGAGAACTCCGGTGCCTTGCCCTGCAGCCTGGCCAGGACGTCGGCGGTCGTCGCGAGCAGGGTGCCATCGCCCGTGAGGAAAGGTTCGCCCGACAGTGTCCATTGCAGTTCATGCTCGATGCCGTGGCGTGCAAGCACGGCCTCGACCTCGGCCTGCAGCCCCGCTGCGGTGGACTCGGTGCTGAAGCGGAAGTTGAAGAGCACGTCCGCGTGCCCAGGCACGACGTTGGTGGCACCGGTGCCCGAATTGAGGTTCGAGATCTGGAAACTCGTGGGGGGAAAGAAGCGGTTGCCGTCGTCCCAGCGTCGCGCTGCGAGTTCGTGCAGCGCCGGCAGCACCTGGTGGATCGGGTTGCGCACGGTCTCCGGATAGGCCACGTGCCCCTGGATGCCAAGTACCCGCAAGCGGCCGTTGAGCGAACCGCGCCGGCCGTTGCGCACGACATCGCCCACCTTCGCCGTCGACGACGGCTCGCCGACGATGCAGCAGTCGATGTGCTCACCTCGTGCAGCGAGTGCCTGCATGACGCGCACCGTGCCGTCCACCGCGTCGCCTTCCTCATCCGCAGTGATGAGCCATCCAAGCGAGCCTGGCAGGTCCGGGCGACGCGTGAGCAGGCGTTCGGTGGCGGTCAGCATCGCCGCGAGGCTGCCCTTCATGTCGGCGGCGCCACGGCCAAATAGACGACCGTCGCGGATCGTCGGCTCGAATGGCGGGCTCGACCAGGCGGCGAGGTCCCCCGTGGGCACCACGTCCGTGTGTCCGGCGAAGACCACCAGCGGTCCGCTGCGCCCGCGCCGCGCCCAGAGGTTGTCGACGACACCGAAGCGCATCGGCTCGATGCTGAAGCCGAGCGCGCGCAGACGTTCGCCCAGCACGGCCTGACAACCGTCGTCTGCCGGCGTGACGGAGCGGCGGCGGATGAGCTCGCAGGCGAGGTCGAGGGTCGGGGAGGCATGCGTGCTCATGGGTATGCCCAGCTCCCCGAGTGATCAGTTGTTGGCATGCAGGGCATCGTTCAGCTCGATCGCCTGGCGATTGGTCCTGCACTCGACGCGACCGGTGCGCGAGTTGCGGATGAACTTCAGGTCGCTGCCACCGGCTAGTTCGCGTGCCTTGACGGTGCGCACCACCACCCCGTCCTCGTCCACCACCTCGACCACTGTCCCGGCAGTGATGTAGAGCCCGGCCTCGATGGTGCAGCGATCGCCGAGCGGGATGCCGGTGCCGGCATTGGCGCCCACCAGGCATTTCTCGCCCAGGCTGATGACGATGTTGCCGCCCCCCGACAGCGTGCCCATGGTGCTGGCGCTGCCGCCAAGGTCGCTGTGTGCGCCGACGATCACGCCCTGGGAGATGCGGCCCTCGATCATGTTCGGGCCGATTGCGCCTGCATTGAAGTTGATGAAGCCTTCGTGCATCACCGTCGTGCCATTGCCGGCATAGGCACCGAGGCGCAGGCGCGAGGCATCGGCGATGCGCACGCCGGAGGGCACCACGTAGTCGGCCATGCGCGGAAACTTGTCGACGCCGTGCACGGTGAGCGTGCGACCAGCGAGGCGGGCCTCCAGTTGCTTCGCCGCGAGTTCGTCGGCGGCCACGGCACCGTCGCTTGTCCAGGCGACGTTCGGCAAGGTGGCGAAGATGCCCTCGAGGTTCATGGTGTTCGGCAGCAGCAGCCGATGCGAGAGCAGGTGCAGCTTGAGGTAGGTCTCGGGTGCACTCGCAAGTGGCCTATCGGTGGCGAGCAGTGTCAGCACGGCGCGGCCGGCGATCGTCGCAGCCTGCCCGGCAAGTCGGGCCTGCTCGGGCCAGCCCGTCAGGCGTGAAGCGACGTTGCGCCATTGCTCGGCGGTCAGTTCGGCCGCGGTGTTCGCCCCGACCGCGATGGCGCCGTCACTGCCCTCGACGAGCGCACGCACGAGCGCGCCATCCGGATGCAGCAGGGGGCTGGCGTAGAACACCTCGAGCCAGCGGCCGTCGCCAGCCCGTGTGCCGATGCCGATGCCGAGAGCGAATGCGTTTTGCATGGAAATCCTTGCTCGGAGTCGTAGGTTGGTTCGGTGGCCATGGTGCGGCAAGGCTGGCCGATCACGCCGCACGCGTGCCGCGTGCGGTGGGTGCTAGAGCCGCTCCATGAAACGGCACACGCGCTGCGCGGCCTCGACGCACTCGTCGAGCCCCGCCACCAGTGCCATGCGTACCCGGTATGCGCCGGGATCGGGCGCACTGCCGAGCGGGGCATCGTGGCTGCGGGTGGCACGCGAGAGGAAGCTGCCGGGCAGCACCGTCACGTGTTCCTCCGCGAACAGGCGCGCCGCGAATTCGACCTCGGGGATCGGCGTGCGCGGCCAGAGGTAGAACGAGGCGTCCGGTGCCCTGACGTCGAGCACGCCGTCGAAGATCGCCAGCACGCGCTCGAACTTCTCGCGGTACACGGCACGATTGGCGATGACGTGTGCCTCGTCGCGCCAGGCAAGTGCGCTCGCCTCGCCAATGTTGGCCGCCATCGCACAGCCGTGATAGGTGCGGTACTGGTAGTAGCGGGCGAGCACCTCGGCATCCCCTGCGACGAAGCCCGAGCGCAGGCCCGGCAGGTTGGAGCGCTTCGAGAGGCTGTGGAACACCACGCAGCGGCGGTAGTCGTGCCTGCCCATCGATGCGCAGGCCTGCAGCAGGCCGGCGGGCGGTGCGGCTTCGTCCAGGTAGATCTCGGAATAGCACTCGTCGGAGGCGATCACGAAATCGAAGGCATCCGCGCGCTCTATGAGCTTGCGCAGCGAGGCGATGTCCATCACCGCGCCCGTGGGATTGCCGGGCGAGCAGATGTACACCATGCGGGTGCGCCCCCAGACCTCGTCCGGCACCGCATCGAAATCCGGCAGGAAGCCCAGCTCCTGTGTGCAGGGTACGTACCAGGGCAGGGCGCCTGCAAGCAGCGCTGCCCCTTCGTAGATCTGGTAGAAGGGGTTGGGCATGACGATGATCGCGCCTGCCGCCGGGTCGATCACCGCCTGCGCGAAGGAGAACAGCGCCTCGCGGGTGCCGTTCACCGGCAACACGTGCCGCTTCGCCTCCAGGCTGCCCGCCTGCAGGCCGTAGCGCGCCGTCGCCCAGGCCGCGATCGCGTTGCGCAGATCGTCGCTGCCGCGCGTCGGCGGATAGGTTCCAAGCGAGCGGGCGATGCGGGCAGGATCGGCGAGGGCGGCGATCACGAAGTCGGGCGCGGCGTGCTTCGGCTCGCCCAGGGACAGCGCCACGTGCGGCGCGTTGGTGCGCATCGTGAGCGTTGCCTTGACGGCATCGAGCTTCTCGAAGGGATAGGCGTGGAGCGCCTCGAGCCGCGGGTTCATGGGTTCACAGTTCCTCGTCGAGGGTATGGCAGATCTGCCGCCGGAGTTCGTCCATGCGCGCAGTATCGATGAGCGGCCCATCGCCGTCGCTGATGAAGAACACGTCCTCGATGCGTTCGCCGAGCGTGGTGATGCGTGCCGCATGCACCGCGATGCCGAAGTGCATGAAGATGAGCCCGAGGCGGGCGAGCAGCCCCGGGCGGTCGGCGGCCGTCACGCGCAGTTCGCTGACGCCATCGTCGTCGTCCTGCATCTCGATCGTCGCGGTGGTCGGGATGGCGAATTGCCGCAGCTGGCGCGGAATCCTGCGCGAAACGATCTGCGGGAAGCTGTCCGGGCGGCGCAACTCCCGTGTCAGCGTGGCGCGGATGTGGTCGATGAATGCGACATCGCTGCCGATCGGCAAGCCATCGGCGCCGAGCACCACGTAGGTGTTGAAGCAGAGACCCCCTGCCGTCGTCTGCACCCGCGCGTCCTGGATCGACAGGTTCAGCTGGTCAAGCGCCGCTACGCTGGCGGCGAACAGGTTCGCCTGGTTGCGCGTGTAGAGGACCACCTCGGTGCCACCTTCCATGACATGCCCCAGGTCACGCACCAGCACCAGCGGACCGCGGCTGAGGTCGTGGTGGTTCATTTCCTCGGTCTGCCACACGAAGTCGTCCGCGCCATAGTGATGGAGGTGGCGCTGGAAGTAGTCCTCGAGTGGCTGGTCCCACAGCGCGTCGACGCGCGCGCGGTCGATGCCGCGCTCTGCAAGCCGGCTCAGCGCGGCGTCCAGCAGCGTCTCGATCTGGTCGTCCTGCTCCGCCGCCAGCCCACGCTCCAGGCAGGCGCGTGTGTTCGCGTACAGCTGGCGCAGCAGGGTCGCGCGCCAGCTGTTCCACAGTGTCGGGTTGGTGGCGGTGATGTCCGCCACGGTGAGCGCGTAGAGGTAGTCGAGCCGGTGGGTGCTGCCCACGCGCTCGGCGAAGGCCAGCACGACGTCGGGATCGTGGATGTCCTGGCGCTGCGCGGTCGACGACATCACGAGGTGGTCCGTGACCAGCCATGCGATGAGCTCGGTATCTGCCGTGTCCAGACCGTGGCGGGCGCAGAACGTGCGCACATCGTGCGCGCCAAGGTCCGAATGGTCGCCGCCGCGGCCC
>SXGU01149851.1_pt1 | contig 11893 bp, 9 predicted proteins | sample 3174531 | NCBI WGS metagenome assembly SXGU01 (sample SAMN11356863, study PRJNA531348) | freshwater metagenome | isolation source: freshwater sample F1-140 | place: China: Fuxian Lake, Yuxi | collected 2017-12-25
ATCCGCGCCACGGTCTATCTCCCACGGAAAGATAACACGCGTAGAAGTCAAGGTTGCAAAGTAATCAGGCTTTTGGTTGCCAAACAAGGTTCTGTACGGGTTGTAATGTAACACACAAGTCTCTGGAAACCCTCCCGCTGCCGATACCTTGTTCTTCACTGCGGTAATGGTTCGGCCAGAACCCCAAACATCATCAACGATCAAGGTTGCCCGGCCGAGGATCTTCTCTTCTGCCGGAAATTGAATAAATTCTGGCCAAGCCATCAGTGAGCGATCCTTTCCGGTCTCTGCTGGAAAATCGACCGCTGCGGTTAATACGTGTGTAATATCCAATGCCTCAGCCAATAATCCGCCGGGGATGATACCACCTCGCGTTATGATCACCATCGCCTCATATTCACGGTTAAATTGCGGTATCAAAAGGTCGATCAGTTTATCGACGTCTCTCCAGGTAAGTACCTGATGTTTGGGATAATTGAATTCGCTGTTCATAATATTCCGTAATTATAGTTGGAACGGATCCGTATTGGCTCGCCAACCCGATAAATTTTGCTTTAAAAATTGGTAGGTAAGCGGGTAATTACGCAAAAAGATCTTCACCCCAGCCTTTGCCACACCCGCAGGTCTCAGGTCGGTATAAGGGCCCAACACTTCTGCTTGTCCATCAGGCAACGCCGCCCGAAGGCAACCTGTTGCCTCATAACCTTCCGAGATTAATTTGGCCAGGTCATCCCCTTTTTTACTCAGAACAACCATTTTTGAGAACGGTGGCAACTGGGCTTCGTACCGGAACTTTAACTCACTGTCCGCAAAAGTTAGGTAATCGGCAGTTTTTAATGCCTCCACAAAATAGTCAGCCATATCATATGTCTGAATAATGATTCGCACTCGAGGCGTATTTTCAGATAACCTGTAAATGGACTCTAAGATCGCATAATTCGTCTCATTGTAAAACGGATCCCACTTGCCAATGGCATTATCGGCCAACATAACACCAATCGTTGTCACTTTTTCCAGGGTGCCAAGCCTAGCTATCGATTTGGTGCCGATTAAAATATCGCCATTACCGGCAAAGAAATGGCTTAATGACAATTCTTCCAAATCCGGGCTACGCGTACCACCCCACACCAACGAAGTCGCGTTCGGAAACCGTTCTCGGCATTCGCGCTCAACAGTCGATATACCAAAGCCACCCATCAGGAACCGATTGCCGGCACAATTCGGGCAATGCCGGTTGAAATCTTCCACATGGCGGCATCTTTTGCATACCAACTTTTGGTTTTCCAGGAACAAGGTGGTCCCACATCGACTACACGTAAAGATATTTCCGCAGTCTTTGCATAGCACGTAGGTGTAATCCCCCAATCGATTATGATACAAAACCACTTGTTCCTTTCGCTCCAGGCTTTCTTTGATACTTTTTTCTAATCCGCGGCTAAAGATCCCTGTGTTGCCATGTTTCAGTTCCTCGCGCATATCTTCCAGAAGCACTTGACGATGGGTCTGACCCACCTTGCCTACCGCCTTTAACCTTTGCAGTTCTTCATCGCGCATGCCCATTTGTGCCCGGTAATAAAGATCGATCGGCGGTGTATGGCTAGCCAAAATCATGCAGGCGTTATGTTCTTTGGCCAATTGTGCGGCTGCATAATTAACATTTGGAATATCGTTAAATTCATTTCGGTAGGCCACATCTTGACATTCATCGACAACCAGCCAGCGCAGATCGGTAAATGGCAAATATAGAGCAGACACACTGCCAATGATCAGCGGTAGCTCCCCGTTTCGTACGCGCATCCATGTATCGTACTTCTCTCCGGCACTTAACGAGCCATGGTATAGCCCAACTTGCTCTGGCCAATGTTGAATAAATCGTCGAACAAGACGTGGGGTCAGCGCTGTTTCTGGCACGATCACGCAACAACCACCACCATGCAGCAAGGCATCGCCGGCAATTTTTTCCAACAATTGTAAAAAACTTTCATCATCCTGTTTGAACAGCAAGATATCAGCATCATTATTTGCTTCCTGGATATCTTGGAATGCCACTTTCGCCCATGATTCTGAATCAACCCCGGCCGGAACTGATTGTTGATCTTCATTCCTAATCAGGTTACGAATAGGATCCCGAAAAACCGGGGCTTCATTCAAAGTGACCAAACCCAATTCTTCCAGTTTATTTAGGTCGGCGAGGTTACATCCAGACGCCGCTGCTACCCATTGGATAGGAGTTGGGATCGCTTCCGCTGCTAAAAATTCCAACGCCAATAATCTGCGCTGCCGAACTGGTTCAATTCGGCCAAGAATACTTGCGACATTTTCAATTCTTTGCCTGCTTGCCCGAATAAGTGCAGTTTTAGCCAATTTTTGACCGCTGATCGCCTTGGGGAAAATTGCCCATCGCTCCAACCAGCCTTCCTTGACGCATAAATTCAAGGTATCTCGTAATTTATCACCACCCAATTGCTGCGCAAGTTTTTTTTCGCTTATCTCGCCATGGTTCTCGATCCATCCTAACAAGCCTAAAACTGCCGGTGAGGATTTTTCCGCTTTTTTCAAAGTTCTTTTGTACATGAACTCAGCACGGTCGGTAAATCGGGTAGGCAACATTTTTTCCAATAAAACGCTCATTGGAACGAAGGTTTTCCGCGCCATCGTTTTGGCAAATTCCATCTGGGCGTTGCTGATCGAGATCATGTCAGGCAACAGTACCAGCATTTCTTTTAACTTCATGGTTGGTATTTGATCGTGGATCGAATAAACCACCCCATAATCCAAATAGTTATTTAATGGCACACCTACAACCCTGCCGATCCGAATTTCCGGTTCCAATTCCACAGGCACCAAGTAATCCAACGCGGAAATTGCGGGAACATTTATAATTACCACCTTGATGTACATATTCGAATTATACGCTTTGAACAACCATTTGAACCAAAATCACATTTCCGGAGTCCGCTATGATTTTTGATCTCTCCCCTCTAACCGATTATATGAAAGAAACCCTCAGGACTTTCGTTGAAATCGAAACACCCACTGCCGATAAAGCCGCTGTCGACAGGCTTGGCAGGGTCATCGCCCAAGAATTACGGCTTTTGGGGGGCAATATCCAAATGGTTCCTAATGCCACTCGCGGAGATATCCTCATTGCGACATTTGGCGAAGGCGAAGAAACGATCCTGTTGATGCATCACATGGATACGGTTTTCCCAATTGGAACTCTTGAGACCATGCCGTATTATGAAAAAGGTGAAAAAATATTTGGCCCAGGGGTTTTGGATATGAAAGGTGGGATCGTAATATCACTTGCTGCCGTAAAAGCCCTGGTAGAGCAAAAAGCGCTCAATAAAAAAGTGGTCATTCTGATCACCAGCGATGAAGAGGAAGGATCTGAAACTTCCCAGGCGATCATCGAAGCCGAAGCACGAAAAGCCAAACTGGTATTGGTGATGGAATCTGGTTTGGTAGATGGCGCACTCAAGACCTGGCGCAAGGGAGTGGGTGATTTTTTCATCCACGTCACCGGTAGATCTTCCCATGCTGGAGGCGCCCATCAAGAAGGCATCAATGCGATTGAGGAACTCGCCCATCAAATTATCAGCATTCAAAAAATGACAGATTACGAAAAAGGAACCACCCTGAATGTGGGAGTGATACGCGGCGGCACTGTATCAAATGTGGTTCCAGACCACGCATCGGCCGATATCGATTTTCGCGTCCTCGTACCTGACGAAGCGCATCGCATCGACCGGGAATTAAAAGCATTGCAATCAGTTTTGCCAGGCACATCCATCCACATCACCGGTGGCCTTAATCGACCCCCAATGCCCTTCGACACCCGCATGAAACAAACTTTTGAGAAAGCAGAGAAGATCGCCTTGCAAAACGGCCAAACAATCCTGGCAGGCGGTTCGGGGGGTGGTTCCGATGGAAATTTTGTTGCCCCATTGGGGATCGCCCTGTTGGATGGTATGGGCACCTATGGTGAAGGGTTACACTCTGAACGGGAGTACATCTTTACCAAAAGCCTTCCCGAAAGAGCCAGCCTTGTAGCTGCCCTAATTTACCACTGGTCATGAAACCTGTGCCCTCCTCGCAATTTTGGCAACACACATTTGAAGTCACCCAATTAACCTCACTAAACCATCAGTGGTACCAGTTGGAAAAAAGTGGATGCCTGAATAATTTTCGTATTGTTGCCGGCCAAATCTCAGGTTTTCGCGAAGGCTGGGTCTTCGCCGATTCAGATGCTTATAAATGGCTGGATGCTGCCTGCCGCCTATATGCAAGTTACCCAAGTAATGAATTGCTTTGCCGCATCGACACCATCATCGGTTTGGTCAAATCGGTTCAAATGCCAGATGGTTATATAAACACATTTAACCAATTTCATTTTCCTGGCCAACGCTGGGTGAACCTGCAAGTTGAACATGAGATGTATTGTCTTGGCCACTTACTGGAAGCGATAGCCTCCCATTATAAAACCTTCGCTGAAGCCGACACATTGCGCATTGGCACCCGCATTGGCGACCTGCTCCTGCGTGATTTTCCATCCCCTACTGCCATCGAATGCGATGGCCACCAGGAGATCGAGATCGGATTGGTACGGTTGTTCGAGGTCACCGGCAAAACAGCCTACCTGGAACAATCACGCAAATTTCTTGCAGCCCGTGGTACAGACAGGTTTTTTTGGTACACATCACACATTCAAAAATCAAATTACCTGCACCGCAAAAAAGCAGTAGAACATCAAAGGCAGTTATTCCTGCAAAAGAATCCTGGCTTTGCTTTCTCAACCTTGCCCCCAAATAACGAATCCAAGGAACCCGCTCTGGGTTGGTTATGGCGAAAAATGGAAGAGTTATCTGGCACCTACCTGCAACAACACACCCCTATTGGCCAGCAATTAGAACCGCTTGGCCACTCAGTCAGGTTTGGTTATATGCAAACAGCATTGGTCCAAAATTACAACCATGGCTGGCAAAATGGTCCTCTACAAACCAGCATCACAGCTTGGGATCGTATGGTGTCTCAAAAAATGTCCGTCTCTGGCGGGTTGGGTGCATATCCTTGGAATGAGGGTTTTGGCCCAGATGGCGAGTTGGACCCCGAAATTGCATACAACGAGACCTGCGCGGCGCTTGCCAGCATGTTTTGGAGTGCCGAATTGGCCAAGGTGACCAACCAAGCTTGTTACGCCGATATGTTTGAGTGGCAATTGTACAACGCCGCCTTGGTTGGAATTGGTTTGAATGGCGACACCTTTCTGTATAACAATCCACTTGAGGTCAACATCGACATCCAACGTCGTGCATGGTACTCTGTGCCATGCTGTCCTCCAAATCTTTCCCGCACGATCGCATCGTTATCAGCATACACAATCAGAGAAACCAAAAAATCGGTTTTCATAGATCAGTACATTCCGATGAAAAACGACACAGTCCAAATCAAATCAGGCTTCCCCTTTGATGGTAAGGTAGTAATTAATTTTTCCAAGGAATCCCTTGAAAAAAGAGTTTTCATCCGCATACCATCCTGGGTGTTTCATTCTGCCAGCCCAACCTCAAGTTTGATGATCAACGGTATTACGGTGCCAGTCAATGCAGGTGCCACTCCCAACCGCCCAGCCCAGGGAGGGTATGATCCAAGGTTGTCAAATTACCTTGATGCATCGGAATTGTTACGGTCCGATGGCGCCTTGGAAATTGCATTCCCAATGGAAATTACCATTCGAAAGACAGATCGACACCCACATATCCTTGATCGCAAAATATGCTTCAGCCGCGGACCGATCTTATATTGTGCTGAATCCATATCTCAGCCATGGTTTGATCCCAAGAAAACCAAAATAAAAGTGGCAGGAGTTCAAGCAATAGCCCGAAAACTTGGTTGGCTGGATTACCCCGCCTTGGTGGCAATGGATCACCACAACAACAGTTTGGAGTTTCTACCGTATTATTTATGGGGTAACCGCGGCAGATCCAGAATGGCAGTATGGGTAGAGGAGGACTAAATGTCATGGCTATATTTGGCTTTTGAGCCAACCGAGCAACAAACCTATCTTGATCTTTTACTTTCATCGGGTCTGCAGGCAGATGATATCCAGAGAACGCCAGACCATAACACCAAGGTAACCTTTGGTTCTCCTCGCAAGATCGCCGAAACCTTAAAGGAAATGCCGAACCTGGCATGGGCCCACTCCAGCTGGGCTGGGGTTGAACCTTTGTTGCAACAACCACGCGACAACTTCGAACTAACGAACACAAGGGATGTTTTTGGCCCTCTGATTGCTGAGTTTGTTTTTGGATACCTGTTACTTTTTGAAAAAAACATTTTGGCAAAGTACGAAAACCAACAACTTGGCAAGTGGGATGGTCAACTGCCTGGCACCTTGCGAGGTAAGACGATCGGAATCGCGGGTGTTGGCAGTATCGGAAGCCATGTAGCCATGGTCGCAAAATCGTTTGGGATGATCACGCGTGGCCTTACCAGAAATAGCACCGACTGCCGATTCATTGACCGTTTCTATACCAGCGCGAACCCCGTTGGTTTTGGAACCGGTCTCGACTACCTTGTTGGCGTCTTGCCAAACACAACATATACCCGCGATCTGATCAATGGAGCAATGTTGGCAGCACTAAACACTGGTGCTATAGTTATTAATGTTGGCCGTGGCGCGACATTGGATGAAAGGGCTTTGGAAATTGAATTACGCAATGATCATTTACGTGGCGCGGTTTTGGATGTTTTAAAAACAGAACCGTTGCCAACTCAGGATCCACTTTGGCAAGTACCCAATCTGTTCATCACAAGCCACACTTCTGCGCCCAGTTTTCCTGCCCAGGTTATCCACCCTTTTCTCAAAAATCTTCATCTTTTTAAGCAAGGCCAGCCATTGTTGTACAAAGTAAGTTTCAAACAGCAATACTGAGTTCATCATTGCAAATTGGTAAAATAATAATTACATACTTTGGAGGACCTATGCAATCAAAACAAATTTATATTGGCTGCGATAGCGGCGCGACTACCAGCAAAATAGCAGCGGTATGGCCAGACGGTACACCGATCACAACTAAATTGTTACAACGTTCCACCAACTCTCAATACGGAAAAGACGCTGTTATTCGTAGTTGGGTTGATGCGATCAGCGAGTTCCTTGCCGAGAATAATTTGGTTTGGGAGCAAGTTGCCGGAGTAGGTTTGGCAATGCCCGCTCCATTCATACGTTATGGAGTGTTAGACAAGGCTCCAAACCTGCCCCAGATTTTTGAAGGGTGGGATGTCCACACCGCTTTTTCCGACGCACTTTCCTCCAAAGCCAACCGGGTTGTTCCATTGGTGGTTGGCAACGATGGCAACTACGGCGGCGTTGCCGAGGCTGCCCGTGTTCGCGGCAACTCCAATGCCTCAGTTTTAATGCTCGCTCCGGGTTCCGGTTTGGGAACCGCCTTCGTCGATAACAAAGGCTTGCCTTTGGAAGGCGATACGCTCGCCGGGATGGAAGCCGGCCATATGCCCGCTGCGTTACACAAACTTGGCGCCAAACCGTACAAATGCGGGTGTGGCCGAGATTGGGGTTGTGTGGAAGTCTACACAACCATCAGCGGCCTGCCCTACCTGCTGGAAGAACGCTTGCCCCAATACCCCGACCACGAGTTAGCACGTTCCACCCAACCTATGAAAGAACGAGTTCTTGCCTTGCGTACCCTTGCCCAAAAACGCGATGCCTTGGCTGTTGAGATCTTTGATTTTCAGGCTCGCGTTATGGGCTACCACATTGCCAACCTTTGTATGGCCCTCGACCCAGGGTTTGTGGTCATTGGGGGTGGATTAATGGACCCAGAAGCCACAACTGAGGAATTTCGCAACCGCTACATCCGCATCATGCACGAGACCGCCGAGCCGTATCTATGGAAAGGGCAAAAGAATTCTTTGCGTATCGTACCCGCTACCCTCGGAGACCTTTCACAGGCGATTGGCTCTGCGTTGGTAGCTCTTTACAGCAGCCGTTCTTAACAAACACAAGAAAAAGGCTGCTGATTTGAAACCAGCCAGCCTTTTTCATCTCAAACACATTGCTTCGAAAATTTGAATTGTTTTTCCCCACAATTCAAATTTTTGTGATACCATATTGAAAATGGTTTTCATTATCAATAATTAGGAGACAAAATGAAAAAACTCATCCCGAGCCTCACCCTTCTTGCACTTTTGGCTGCCGCCTGCAGTACCCCTCCGATTTCCGACACAGGTCCAGTCATTCTCGCCAGCCATTCCATCCTGGCGGATGTAGCTCGCGAAATTGCCGGAAACACCGTAGCGATTGAACCGATCATTCCCGATGGTGTAGATACCCATTCATACCAACCCACCCCCCAAGATATTGCCCGCATTTCAAATGCCGACTTGGTCATTACCAATGGTTTTGGGCTGGAACCTTGGATGCAAACAGTGATCCAAGAAGAGGGATTCTCTGGCACAGTGGTTGAAGCTACATCGGGTTTACAACCTATGATGGAAACACAAGACGAAACGGACCCCCATTTTTGGATGGATCCTATTCTGATGATGCAGGCAGCAAGCAATATTGAAAAGGGTTTATCGTCCCTTTTGCCTGAAAATAAGGATCTGTATGCATCAAACCTTGGGGCATATACCGCTGAATTAAAAAGTTTGGATGAGTGGATTCGCCAGGTTGTTTCTGAGATTCCGATTGAGCACCGTTTGATCGTTACCAACCACCACACACTGGGGTATTTTGCCCAACAATACGGCTTTACAGTGGCAGGGACGATCCTGGAAGGGACCAGCAGCGAATCTGGCTTATCCTCCAAACATCTTCAAGACCTGATCAACCTGATCATTGCCAAGGAAATCCCCGTTATTTTTATTGAGCCAACCGACGACGCCAACATTGCAGAGCAAATAAAGGAAGAGACGGGTGTTCGCATCGAGACCGGGCTCAACACCCACAGTCTTAAGATCAATGGAACCCAAATAAGCTACCTGGAAATGGTCAAGCAGGATGTGGAATTACTTCGTTCGCTGGGGGAATGATTCTGCCAACACTTCTTGGTAAAGCCGAATGACCTGTTTTGAAACTCTTTGCCAGGAGTATCCCTTGGCATGTTGTACGGCATTTTGCCCCATTTTTTTTCGCAGTGGCTCATCCAGCAAAACGTCGCTCAACTTCTCGCACAGAGCCGACCAATCTCCATTGGGCACTAAAAAACCTGTCTGAGTATCTTGCACCAAATGCATCAACCCGCCAACGCTGGAAGCAATAACCGGTGTGCCACACGCCATTGCTTCCAGCGCAACCATCCCAAAGGATTCATAGTGAGAGGGCATCACCACCACATCCGCTGCTGAATAATAATATGGTAATAAATCCTGGTCTTTCTTCCCCAAAAACATTACCATCTGGTCCATTTCAAGGTCTAATGCCAGGCTTTGTAACCTGGCCATTTCTGCTGTCATCCGTTCTGAAGTTGCCGTGGGGTCGCCACCGATGATAACCAAGGATGCGTGTTCATGCCCTGGCTGGTGCCGCATGCAAGACATTGCCCTGATCAGGGTATCGATCCCTTTGAGTGCTTCGATGCGCCCTACAAACAGGATCATCGTATCCTCTCGAGGAATACCAATGAAATCCCGCGCCTCATCGGTAGGGATCGGATAAAAATGGCCATCATCCACCCCAGGTGGCACTATAGCGATCTTGGCCGGATCGGCGCTGTAATATTCGATCAATTGTTGTTCCTCGGTTGGGGTAGCGGCAATGATCCGCTTTACCTTGTCGCAACGGATCACCGAGGACTCTCCATTTAGGCGATATGCGCCTTCTTTTTCAGAATCATTCTGGGCGATCCGATTCTTTAGCTCCCCCAAGGTATGAAACATATGTAAAATGGGTACATTCCATTCCTGTGCCAATGACTCCGCAGCAATCCCAGACATCCAATAATGGCTGTGGATCAGGTCGTATTTTAAGTTTTTTTGCCTGGCAAATTCCAATACGCCATCAACAAAGGCAGGAATATGTTCTGCCAAGGAAATTTTTGGCATAGGATTTTCTGGACCAGCGGCAATGTGGACCACACGGTTGCCATGCCCCAGTTCGTGAGACACATGGGGAACATGTTCATCCTGGGAGCGGGTAAATACATCAACATGGATTCCGTGGCGGCCTAACTCTCTGGTCAGTTCACGCACGTAAACATTCATACCCCCCGTATCTTTTCCGCCCAAAACCGCCAACGGGCAGGTATGGTAAGAGATCATGGCAACTCGCAGCATATTTTATATTGTATCCCTCAACCTACCCGAAAGCACATAATATTAACCGTGGTGACGGATAAAAAACCCTTTTTGCAGGTCTGAAATTGTCTGCTGGATTTCTTCAGCCGTGTTCATTACAAATGGGCCGTACGGCACGATCGGTTCGTTGATGCGTAAGCCGGAGATGAAGATAAATCGGCTTTGACCGTTACCAGCGCCCAAAACCTCAACCCGATTCCCATTCTCAAGCTTCAACAATCCAGCCTCAGAAAATTCCCTCCCAGCGATCGAAACTGAACCCTCCAAAAGGTACAAACCAACAGTATGAGATTCTGGAGCGTCAAAAGGGAAAGTCTCACCTGATGTCAAAAATACATCCATATAGGTAGGGTTAATGTGGATATCGCTCACCGGACCTGCGACCAGATGATATGAACCGGCAATCACCCTCGCCGAAAAACCATCGAATTGGCTGATCGGCAGTTTGCTTGCGTTAACCTCCTGATAAGCAGGTTTCGACATTTTTTGCGCAGCTGGCAAATTAACCCACAACTGAAACCCATGGATACGGCCATTTTCATCAGCAGAGGGCATTTCTTCATGCAAGATCCCACTTCCAGCCGACATCCACTGCACTTCTCCGGGGCCAATGATACCTGTGTTACCCATGCTATCCCGATGTCGGACACTCCCCTCCAAAATGTACGTGACCGTCTCGATGCCTCGGTGAGGATGGGTTGGAAAACCCGGGTTCACTCCTTCGATTGGATCATTGAAAGCGAAATGGTCGAACAACAAGAATGGGTCGAAAGGGTTTTGGCGAGACGGTGAAATGGAACGGTAAAGCAACACACCTGCCCCTTCCATTACCAACTTTGGCGTAACCACCTCGGTTACTTGCCGAATTTTTGTCATAATAAACCTTTCTGATTCTCTAAAGCCCTAACGATCTCCGGAAAACCCTTTGAACTGTTGGTGCCATCAAATTTTATTACAAAATCAGTCCGAATTTGGCTCACGAAATTTTCTAACAAAAGGTTTATAAGGTCCATGTCGTCAATTTGGGCAATATTTAGTCGTTGTCGCGCCAAGTAGCGTTGCCGGGTAACAGCGCTATCTGCCGATAAATGGATCACGACATCTGGCCCTGGCTGCACCCCTCGAATAAAATTGTATAGTCGTTGCAATAGGCCAAACTCTTCTTGGTCTAAATACCCGCGCCTCAAAAAAAGTTGGCTAAACACATACATATCCATGTCAAGCCCGCCATCAAAGATGCCAACAATATTTCCAGACCTAACATCGCGTTCCTGCTCCGCACGCAGCAACAAATAATCTACCTGGTTGGCAACCGCGTACCGTCGATCCCGGGTAAATTTTTCCTGAAACGGCCGCTCGGCATGTTGTTCAGAGCAATTGATCCAACCAAAATGGTCGGCAAGCACCTTGGTAAGGGTGGTCTTGCCCACGCCCACATTGCCAACCACACTCACAATCTTCGCCATCAGCTTCTCTCCACCCCCCCATTATACCAACCGCATCTTTTATGGCTTGCCATTGACACAAAGCCCCAGCAGTGGTATTATAAAACTCTTGACGCGGGGTAGAGCAGTGG
>SXGU01189720.1_pt1 | contig 11893 bp, 8 predicted proteins | sample 3174531 | NCBI WGS metagenome assembly SXGU01 (sample SAMN11356863, study PRJNA531348) | freshwater metagenome | isolation source: freshwater sample F1-140 | place: China: Fuxian Lake, Yuxi | collected 2017-12-25
CCTTCCAGCCGTCCGTTGGGAACAGTCCGCACGACCCGACCTCTCCACTCGACCCACTCACGAAAGCACCAATTCAAGGGATTTGAACCGGTCACTGTCTTTTCAGGTTTACCCCGCTCTTTCTGAGGTCAGAGCATTGAATCGAGCGGCGTCACCGTAATTGGGCGCCCCAGGTGAACATCGCGCAGTGGGCCGATGAGACCGTTTTCCTCAAGCGTGATTCGGACGCCGCCGCGACCTTCCTCCCCGGCGGCCTCTTCACCCGCGACGGCGTTTTTCACCAGTTGCCCGAACTCCCGCTCAAACCGCTGGAAAAACTCGCCCAATCCCGCATTGAGCCGCCTGCTCATTCGCCTGAAAACTCCCGCGAACAGCGAAGGGCGGCATTCTGTGATGGCTACGGTTCAACGCCCCACGGCTTTGCCGGCACGATAGAGTTCGATGAGTTGCGGGTTCAATCCGCCCTGGCCGGATTGCGCGGCGACCAGCGCGGCTTTTTGCGCCATGAAAATCGCTTCCGGGAATCGTCCGGCCTCGGCGTAGGCCGCGCCCAATGTTTCAATCATAACGGCGACTTGATAATGCGTCAGCTCGCACGCGCGCTCGGCGAGTTGCACCGCGCTTGCGCCGTTGCGGATGGAAGGATGCGGACACGCGGCCTGCAACCACGCGAGGCCGTTCAGCCGTTCGGGCGAGTTGGGATGTTGCCGCAAGGCTTGTTCGTAAAGCGCCGCTGCTCCGGCGAAATCGCGGCGCTGGGCAAGCTCGGCGGCAATTTTATGCTGGGCGGCGAAGGCTTCACCGCCCATCTCCACGGTTTCGCGCTTGAATATTTGAAACAGGCTCGCGAAGTCATCCGTCCACAGCGGAATGGGCGAGGCGCTCTTCATCGAGGGGCGGCTGGCGAGTTGGAGGTTGAAGTTCGTGGCGATGGTTTCATCGCGCGTCAGCAGAACCCAGGTGGACGGTTGCAGCCAGCCTTTGTCTGGGATTTTGCCGCTTTCAACGACCAGCAGCCGGTAGTTGAAATGCCGGGCGACGTTCAAGAGAACTTTTTCCAAATCGAGGTAGCGGTTGGAAATATGCACGGCGATGACGCCGTTGGTGTTGAGGTGGCTCCCGTAAATGCTGAACGCCTCGCGCGTGAGCAGGTGAACGGGAATCGAATCGCCGCTGAAGGCGTCCAGCACCAGCAAGTCATAATGATTCGGCGGTTCACGTTCCAGCAACAGGCGCGCATCACCGATTTGGAGGTCGATTGTTCCGGCGGCGTTGGTGAGGCAGGTAAACTTTGTTACCGCGAGCCGGACGACTTCGGGATTGATTTCATAAAAGCGGAAACTGTCGCCGGGGTTCGCATAGGCGGCGAGTGTTCCGATTCCCAAACCTACCAAGCCCACGCGTCGGTTTCCCGGCGGCAACGCGGCAAACGCGCGGCCCGCGCCGCTGTTCTCGCCATAGTAGAGTGTCGGCAGGCTGGCGTGCGGCGGGAGCAACTGCACGCCATGCACGGTTTTTCCATGGCTCAAATTGATGTAGCCGCGGCCCGTGGATTCGCCGCCGGATTTCCAGAAAGTCAGCACGCCGTAAAAATTGCGGGATTTGAAAACTGTTGAGGAATCTCTGTTGGACGGAGCGTGCCAAAGTGCGCCGCTCAACACCAGCAATCCGAGCAGCAAGGCGGCGCATGCGGCGAAGTGTGTTTTCCGATGCCGGGCCCGGCTGGCATCACCACCGACGACCACAAGAAACAGGATGCCTGCGGCAAGCAGCCCAAACTGCCATTCAAAATAATCGTTAAAGACAAGCGGCGCGATGACAGCGACACAAATCCCGCCGAGCGCGCCGCCGGTGGCGATGAACAGATAGTAGCCGGTGAGCTGGTGCGCGCCGGGTTTGAGGCGATAGAGTTCTCCATGCGCCACCATGCAGCTAAAAAAAAGGCAGGCGCAGAAAATTCCGATCTGGATGAAGATCGAGGCGTCGTTTCCGCGAGTCAGCAGCCAGCAGATGCCCAGCCATGACGCAACCAGCGCCGCGATAAACGGCGGACGCCTATACCAGCGCGGACTGTCAAAGCAGATGATGAAGCTCAACAGATACAGCCCGAGCGGCAGCACCCACAGCAGCGGAACAACCGCGATGTCCTGGCAAATCTTGTTGGTGGTGGCGAGCAGAAGAATCGAGGGGATTGCCGACAGCAGCAGCCAGAGAGATTTCTGGCCGGGGCCGGGCAGGGGGCTGGACTTTGATTTGTGCGAGGTGGTTGCGGCAGGAGAAATGTCCTGCGCCGGATGACGCCACATTATTACTGCGCAAACGGCGCAACCCACCGCGTAGGCCATCAAGCCCCAGCTCCAGAGCGCCGCCTGTGTCTGGCGGCTGAATTGAACTTCAATCAGCAGCGGGAATGAGATCAGCGCGAGCAGCGAGCCAAGGTTGGAAAGCGCGTAAAGACGAAACGGTGAATCGTTGGGATGAGTCCGGCTGAACCAGTGCTGCAACAACGGCCCCGTGGCCGCGAGCGCAAAATAGGGCAGTCCAATGCTGGAAAACAACAAGCCCAATATCTGCGGAATCGGATTGTTCAAGGCGTTTGGTTTCCACGCCGGTGAAGGAACGATTTGGAGCGATGCGATGGCAATAAGTATTACCGCCAGATGCACCAGCCCCTGCGTCCGCAGCTTGAGCTGTTTGCAAAGGAGATGCGCGTAGAGATATCCGCCCAGCAACATCGTCTGAAAAAACAAAATGCACGTCGTCCAGACGCCCGGCGCGCCACCGAACAAGGGCAGTAGGAATTTTCCGATGAGCGGTTGCAGCAGGAAAAGGAGAAACGCTCCAACGAAAATGGTCAGCGCGAACGGGATATTAGGATTCTGCGTTTTCACAGCTCGACTCGACCTTAGCCGTTCCGAGATGTTGCCACAAGAATAGAGCCCCTCCACTCAGCGTAGAATGATGATTCTCGCCCGGTCTGGACTTGGAGTTCGCCCGAGGCAGGAATCCGCCCCAACCGTCCGCAGCCCAGCGTGAGTGGGGTCGGAATTTCTCCTCAAGCGTGCCACCACCTAAAGAGCCGAGATGGGCGGTGAAGCCTTCGCCGCTAGCCTCCGGGAGAACCGGCTCGTCTGACTGTAGCGTTGCTCACCGTCTAAGTTTTTCGGAGGCGACAGGAGGTCATCGAGGCGGGCACAAGCCGTGAAAAGCAAATTCAAAAATCTACCTGAGGCAATCGCTTTATCCATATCTAAAAGGCGGAATCTCCATGTGTTTCTCATGGGAGTGTCAAATCTAGCATGTTATTGTCCCTAAACAGCCAAGCCAGGCAAGCTGTTCCCAGGGGCATGTGTGTGCCACTGGGGCGTGCTTTCCGCATCTCGTCGTCACAACTCAGAAATCATTCAAAACACCATGCTAACGGGGACCCAGATCAATTTCACTGAATTATCGAGCGGGCTCGGCAGACGATAGCGTCCTAGTCTGGCCGCACTTTTCCGGCCAGGGCTGGGGAGGATTCTTGTGTGGAGCAGCCGCCGCGTCCGCTCCACGCGAGAGTTTTCTTCCGCCGCCCTTCCACACCCGTGTCAGAGGGACGTTCTTATTGCCTCAGCTTCTCCGGACAGTCATGATCACATTCACGTAAACTTGCATAGGGATTTTCAGCATGCATTCAGCTTTTCGTTTCCTGTTGCCCGTATTTGTCTGCACGTTCGTGGCATCGTCCAGCATCCAACTCGCCGGGGCCGAAGACGTAGCCGCCTCCGTTGGCCCGGACGTGGAGAAGTATAACGTCGTCTGGGATACCCCCAGCGAGAGTTCCTTCGGCTCGATGCCCTTGGGCAACGGCGACATCGGACTCAACGTTTGGGTCGAAAGAAACGGCCATCTGCTCTTCTACATTGCCAAAGTGGATGCCTTGGACGCCAAGCAACTGGGCGCTAAACTAGGCCGTGTTCGAATGAGATTGGAACCTCCGCTCCCGCTCGAAGGAAATTTCCGACAGACGTTGAGCCTGCTTGACGCCTCTGTGCTGGTGGAAGCAGGAGATGTGCAATTGCGCGTGTGGGTTGACGCAAATAACCCTGTCATCCAATTGGAGGCCACGAGCCAAACTCCGCGCACCGCAATCATTACGATGGAATCCCTTCGCCCGCTGCTCCCGGCAACGGATCCGTTGCCCAGCCAGGGAACTGTCGGCTTGTTGTTCAACGACAAGGAAGACCGTCTGGCCTGGTGTTACCGCAACTTATCATCCGATTGGTGGTCCGAGAACTTCCGCGTCCAAAATACCCCGGAGATGGTGGCCAAGACCAAGGATCCGCTCTTGCACCGCACTTCGGGCTGTCTTTTGCAGGGCAAAGGCTTCGCGCGCGAACTTTCCAAGTTCGGCGATCTGCAGAGGACGCTCCGCCTGCGCGAGAAAGCATCGGCGTTTGACTTTTCAGTGAAGGTCATTTCGACGCAACCGGACGATCTCAATGATTGGTTGCGCGAGGCGACCAAACCGTCTCTTTCGGATTGGAATGCACATTGCGCCTACTGGAAGTCGTTCTGGAATCGAAGTTATGTACACGTGACTTCGGCTCGCAAGGGGACCTTCAATCTCGATCAATGCCGTTTTACCCAATTCCCTCAAGGCTCAAAAGGATACGAAGGGCACAAGGAAATTGATGCTGAAAAAAACGTGTTCCAGATCAGCCAGCGGTATGCCTTGGAGCGCTTTGGCGAAGCATGTGCCAGCCGCGGAGCAGTACCCCCCCAACGCAAACGGCTCACTCTTCACCATGGACATGCCGGCAGGGGTGATGGGCGGGTACAATCGCATCAGTGAAAGCCCGATTTCGCCCGACTACCGCTACTGGCAGGAGTGCTGCTGGTTCATGTGGCAGAACCTGCGTTTTCCCTACTGGTCGATGGCTTCCCGCGGCGACTACGACACGCTACGCCCCGGAATGCAGTACGTGCGCGACGGTCTGGACATATGCAAAGACCACTGCAAGAAAATCTTCGGCCATGACGGGGCTTTTATCTTCGAAGCCAGCGCGTGGCTGAATATCGGGAAATTCAATCCGCCCGGCATGAAGCACTTGCGTCACCATTTCCTGCCAACCGTGGAAACGCCGGCCATCATGTGTGAATACTACGAGCACACGCGGGACCGCGCGTTCTTGGAAAACGTATTGTTGCCCTGCGCTGACGAGTTCTTGAAATTCTATGAGATCCACTATCCGAGGCGCGACGCCAACGGCATCATGCAGATGGAGGATGTGGGCGCCGCTGAAACCTTTCTAGGCGTGACAAATCCAGCGACCGAGATTGGCGGCATCAAATTCGTGCTCACGAAGATGCTGTCGTTCGACATTGACGAGGCCCGGCGGCGACGCTGGACCGCCATGTTGAAGGCAATGCCCGGCGTCGCGCTCCGCAAGGTCCGCGGATTGGACCTCCTGGCCGTCGGCGAGAAATACTCCCCCGGAGGCATGGACGGCGCCGCCGACTCCGGCGAACACCCCGAATTATACGGGGTCTATCCCTTCCGCCAGATATGTCTCGGCCAGCCCCAACTGCTGGGCGTTGCGCGGCAATCGTTCCACCTGCGCATCGTCAGCCTTGATGGCAGCAAGGACACTCGCAGCATGGAGACCGGTGGCTGGCAGATGTCGCCGGTGCAGGCGGCCTACCTGGGACTGCCTCGCGAAGCCGCTCGGCTGACGAGCATCAATTTCAATGATCAGTTTATCCACTTTTGCGATAACTTTGACCCCAATGCCCCTTATCCGAAACGGCCTCGGGCGCGGTTCCCGGCGTTCTGGGAGACTAAGACGGACGGCACGCCGGACAACGATCACGGGGCCGCTTCGGCCAACGCCCTTCAAAGCATGTTGCTGCAAAGCGAGGGACGCAGGATCTTCTTGTTGCCGGCATGGCCCGAAGATTGGAACGCCGCGTTCAAGCTCTGCGCCGCCGACAATACCACGGTGGAGTGCGTGTTTCGCGACGGGAAAGTCCAGTCGCTCAACGTCACCCCGGAGTCCCGCCGCGGTGACATCGTGGACATGACGACGTCTGCACAGCGGGTTCGCACGCTGGTGGAGGTCGCCCTAGCCGACCACAACTACCTGTTTGGGCTGCCGCCGATGCTTGATGCCCAGCCAATTCCCGGCAAGGCCACGGGCACGTGGCTTGAGAAATTCGGCCATACCATCCAGGGGTGCAAAGCTGGCCCCTGGCCCAACAGCCTCTTCTCCGACAGGGTCGTTTATGCTCACGTTCTTGATTGGCCAGGGGAAGGAGTAAGGCTGTCGGCGATTCCCCGTAAGCTGGTTTCTGCCAAGTCCATCACCGGAAACATCGAGGTCAAACAGGTAGAGGGCGGATGGCTGCTGACGGGGACTCCGGACCTCCTGGACACGATCGTCAGGCTGGAATTCGACGCTTCTGTGGAGGAGATCGCCATGGCGCTGCCCTCGGTCGGGTCGTTAACTTTGGGCCGGCCGCGTTCTCATGAAGCCGACGCTGCGGGCCGCCTCATTGCCGAGGTGGACCTGGGCGGCCAAAAGTCGGTCCAGCGGTTTGAGTTCACGATTGACAATCCCGGTTATCTCCGAGGTCAGAGCAAGCCCTACGAGTTCCAGGTAAAACAGGCGGACGGAATGTGGAAGACGGTCTACCAGGGCGAGGTGTTCGGCCGCATTTGCGCCAGGAAGATTGATCCCGTGGCCGCCACGGCAGTAAGACTTGTTGTGCAGTCTAAGGGCATCCCACAATTGGACGTCTATGAAAAGTAGACCTGGAAAGAACATAATCCCATGCGGACCGCATTGATCGTGTATAGCCGGTCTGTTTCGTGGTTTGTCGGTTGCTGGGTCATCGCGGCCCTGACCTGTGGCGCGGAACCCGGCTCCGGTCGGGGTCGCGTCAAGGAAATCATGAACAGTGTGGGGATGAAGCTCGTGTTCATCCCGCCGGGAATGTTCACGATGGGCTCCCCGGAAAGTGAGTTCGGTCGCGAGGCTCAAGAGGTCCAGCACGAGGTGGAACTGACGAAGGGATTTTACCTGGGAAAGCATGAGGTCACGGTCGGCCAGTTCAAGCAGTTCGTGGCTGACACGAAGTTTCAGACCGATGGCGAGCGCGACGGCGAGGGCGCCTTCGGCATCAACGAGGCGGGCAAGTTCGATGAGATGCACGCCAAGTTTACCTGGAAGAGCCCCGGCTTCGAGCAGACCGACAAACATCCTGTGGTCGGGATTTCCTGGAGCGATGCCAAGGCGTTTTGCACCTGGCTGAGTAAGAAGGAAAAGAAGATCTACCGCATGGCGACGGAAGCCGAATGGGAATATGCCAGTCGCGCCGGCACGACGACCGCCTATGCGTTTGGCGACAACCCCGAGGGGCTTGCGGAAAACGGCAACGGCGCTGATGCGACGGCGCGCGCCAAGTACCCTGGCTGGTCGATCGGCATCAAGGCGAAGGACGGCTACATCTTCACGGCCCCGGTGGGCGAGTTCAACGCGAACGCTTTCGGCCTGTACGACATGCACGACAACGTCTGGGAGTGGTGCGAAGATTGTTACGTGCCCAGCTACTCGAAAGAGAAGCAGATTGACCCGACCGGACCCGCAACGGGCAAAAAGGTCCAGCGCGGGGGCGGTTGGTCGAGCGACTCGAAACGTCTGCGTTCAGCGGCTCGTGTTGGCCGCGATCCGGTGGCGTACCGCGGAGGCTACCTTGGCTTTCGCGTGGTCGTCGAAGCGCACCGGACTGGATCGAGAGCATCGCGCCCGGCGCTGGAGCGGTAAGCAAGGGTAGCCAAGGACCAGATTATGAATGACTCCGACCGCAGATCGTTTCTCAAGAGCGTCATGCTTGGCGCTGGATCCGTGGCCCTACATCCAGCCCTGACGGGATCGACGGTGCAAGCTGCGGAACAACCGGAGCCGCTCCAGGCGATCGAGTTCGAGAACGTGCTGGGGGCGTACGGACCCTGGGCGAAGAAGATGCTGGGAGATGGACCCGCGAAACTTTCGTTTCTTCGCGATGACTTCAACCGTGCGGGAATTGACGCCTGGCGAAAGACGGCGAGGGCGCGACTGCTGGAATGCCTGGCGATGCCCGACTCGGGCGGAATCCCGAAGACCAAGGTCGTTCATCAGGTGGAATTCGAGGGCTTGAGCATTGAGCAATTGCAGTGGCAGTTGCCTTACGGCCCACCGACCAAGGCGATGTTCCTCAAACCCGCCAATGCGAAGGGCAGACTGCCGACGATCCTCGCTCTGCATGACCACTCCGGGAAGAAGTATTTCGGACACCGGAAGATCAGCCGTGCGAGCAGCGACGTGGATTCGCTCATCCAGCAACATGTGGATGAAAACTATGGCGGCGTCTGGTGGGCCAATGCGATGGCACGTCGCGGTTATGCGGTGCTCGCGCCCGATGCCTTTCTCTTTGGCAGCCGGAGGGTCCGTTTGCCAGAGGTGCCCCGGATCATGAGCGGTCTGCTCGTGGAAGGAAACCCGGACAACGCCCTGGATATCGTCGCGTACAACCGCTGGGCGAGGCTGCACGAGCACGAGGTCGCGAAAAGTCTGCTGTGCGCCGGCACCACGATGCCGGGTGTCGTGGTTGGCGAAGATCAGCGAGCTCTCGATTACCTGTGCTCGCGCGAGGATGTCGATGTCAGTCGTATTGGCTGCTGCGGGCTGTCCAGCGGCGGCTTGCGTACGCTCTTTCTAGCCGGGTTGGACGACCGCATCGCCGCCGCTTGTTGCGTCGGAATGATGACCACCTGGCGGGACTTCTGTCTCAACAAGAGCTACACCCACACTTGGATGATCTATCCGCCGGGTCTTCCTCGCGACCTGGACTATCCAGAAATACTCGGCCTGCGGGTGCCGCTGCCGACCTTGGTGCAAAACGCCGAACACGATCAGCTCTACACGCTGCCGGAGATGCAACGCGCCGATCGCATGCTCTCGGACATCTATAAGAAAGCCGGCGTGGAGTCACATTACCAATCCGCATTCTATCCAGGGACGCATCGGTTTGATCTGAAGATGCAAACGGATGCTTTCACCTGGTTGGATGCAAAGCTGGCAAAGAAGTAGGAGCCAAACAATGAAGATACACCTCGTGCAACTCGTCGTCGAAACCGAATTGTCCGTGAATTCCGGGAAGATAAAGTGTGTCCTGGCCGGCGTGCAGGCGGGCGAATGGGTGGTGTTTCCGGAAGCAAGCTTGAGCGGCTACTTCCCGGACGATCCCAATTACACCAGCCGACTGAACGCCGCCGAAATCGAGCAGGCAATCGTTGAGATCCATGATCTCGTTCGCGTCCGTGGTTGCTTTTGTGTCTTGGGAACTGCCCGGCAGTCCAAGGGGAGCTGGGAAAATGCGGCGGTCGTGCTGTGTCCGACAGGGCCCGCGGAGACCTACGCGAAGATCCAGCTCTCGGCTTTGGACGCGAAGCATTTTCGGCCTGGACCGTTCGTGCCCGTTTATCACATCGATGGCGTCCGCGTCGGGATCCAGCTCTGCCGTGAACTGCTTTTTCCCAACCAGTGGGCTCAGCTCAGGCAGGCCGGCGTTAAGATGGTGATTCACCTGAACAATGCCATCAAGCCGCACGACGCAATTTGGGAGCATGTGCTGATCACGCGGGCCTTGGAGCACGCCATGTACGTATGCAGCGTCAACAATGCCGCTTATCCCCAGGAGCTAACGAGCTACCTGGTGGCGCCGAATGGCAGCACGCTGCTCAAGGCCGCCCCGCAGACTGAGGAAGTGCTGACGACGAACATCGATCTTGCCACCGTGGTCCAAAACGTCGGCGAGCGGAGTGATTTTTGAAAAGGAGAACATCACGTAGCCGCCGACGTGAGGAGGCGGAGCAATGCCGTGTTGCCAGCAATCGATCCGCCTCGTTGCCTCGGCGGCTACGAAGGCATGGTTCATGGCAAGGAAGTGTTTCACCGATCATCGACCGTGCGTTGGTTCCGAGCCACCGGGCCGATCCCAGAAGAGCCATAGAAAGAAGAGGCCAACCAGCGGCAGCAATCCCGTCAGCGCTATTCCGTAATCGAAGGATTCTGTCTTGTCCGCGAGCCGTCCAAAGAGCTTTTGCAAATACGATGAGGGCAACCAAGCCACCAGGCTAAGGAGTCCGGTGACTTTTCCTTGATGCCGCGCGCTCAAGTCCTGGGTGAGGGAGTAGTAACACGGGAAAAGGCCCAGCGCGCCCGCGCCGACCACCAACAGCATGCCGAGGAGCAGCCAGCCTTTGGGCATGAAGGCCGCCACCGTGGTGAGCGAAGTGAGCAGCGCGCAGCATCCATAAACGAGGGAGCGCGACCCATGCACCGTGAAACTCCGCTTCACCAGCCAGAGTGACGCGGCGCCCGCACCCAGGCAACCGACGTCAGTCGCAATGTAATAGAGTGAGTTGAAGTAAAGCGCCTCGGACTCGCCATAGCTTCGGCCTTCTTGCAGGAATTTGGGCAGCCAAGAGCGTATAATTTGCCAGCAGATGTTGATGCAGGCAACGATCACACAGAGCACAAGAAATCTTCGGCTATACACGATGCTCAAAAAGCTGGCTTCGCCGCCAGAACGGCCCGCTTCTGAGGGTGCGGTCATGGAGTTCGGAGCGCTTGGCTCGGCCGGCGGTGCAAAGTCCGACTTTCGCAGCAGCGCGAACCATGCGATCAACCAAAGCACGCCAAGGCTGCCGATGACGAGAAATGGTTTTCGCCAAAGACCGGGTTCAGTGCGTCCAACCAGCATCCAATTCATCAGCAGCGGAGTGAGAATAGCGCCGAAGGAAGCACCGCTTTGCAGGACACTGTTTCCCATCGTTCGTTGATCGGGTGATAACAGGCGCTGCGTGGTTTTGAGCGCGCACGGCCAGTGCCCTGATTCAAAGAATCCCAGCAACATTCGGCAAATAAGCAGTCCGGCATAGGTTTCGACCATTCCCGTGAAAAAACCCATCGCTGACCAGGCGATGACCAGGCAGGGATAGAGCCAGCGCACACTCCACTTGTCCGCGATGATTCCAAAGATGAAACCGCCCGCGGCAAACGCGTAGCCGAAAGTCATCTCGATATTTCCGTAATCCTCCTGGCTCAGGCCGAACTCGCGGGTGACGCGCGTGGCGACGTTTGGCAGCGTCTGCCGGTCCATATACATGAGCATCGAGGCGCAAAGGAGAAGCCCGCAAACGCTCCATTTCCAAGCCTGAGATCGAGCTGGAAGCGGGTCGCTCATCCCTCCCACGACTTGCCGTCCCAAGCGATGACGCGTTCAAGGAAGGCGACCGCGTCATGGGTGAACACTTGGAATAATGTTTCCCCCTTTTGCGCCGTCGCCTGGGTCGGATCCCCAATGTGACCCGGCTCCGTTCGCTCGCGGGTAATCCAGCCACGCGTCGCAGGACTAAACGCGTTGCCGAACGGAACCGCCTGGGCTTGCTTCAAATCGCCGACGAGATGCGGCGCTATCCGAAGGACCATCGAAGTTTCCCATTCACAGGCATGGCCCATCTGCTGCTGCTGGATGTTCGCGTCGACTTCATCGGGTTTTCCTCCGAGATGCCAATACGTGGCAAAGAGAAGCAGCAAATCGTTCCGCTGGCGATGCTTCTGGCGGATCTCAAAGACTGCTTGCTTGCCGGGCACGTCATTGCCGCCGTGGCCGTTCAGAATCACCAGCCGCCGGAAACCGTGCTGAATGAAATTCTCCAGGAAACCGGACAGCAGATCGAGATAAACGCGTGGCGCGGCCGAAAGTGTGCCTGCAAAATCAAGGTGATGATCCGAATTGCCAAGCCACATCAATGGAGCAATGAGCACACGGTCATTCATGCGCTCCGAAACTCGTCGAATGATTTCGC
>SXGU01542798.1_pt1 | contig 11891 bp, 13 predicted proteins | sample 3174531 | NCBI WGS metagenome assembly SXGU01 (sample SAMN11356863, study PRJNA531348) | freshwater metagenome | isolation source: freshwater sample F1-140 | place: China: Fuxian Lake, Yuxi | collected 2017-12-25
GTGGCCACCGCCATCGCCCTCTACGGTCCCGGCTCGGGAGCGGCCCTGGCTACCGTGGTGGGAGTGCTGGTCGAGGTTCCCGTCATGCTCTCGGTCTGCGCCATCTGCAACCGGACGCGCCATTGGTTTCCGAGAGAGGAAGCCGCATGAAAACGCGGGTCTTGTTTCTCTGCACCGGCAACTCCTGCCGCAGCCAGATGGCGGAAGGGTGGCTCCGACATCTGGCCGGGGACCGCTTCGACGTGGCCAGCGCGGGAACCCATCCGGCCGGCCTCAACCAGGGCGCGGTCGAGGCCATGCGCGAGGTCGGCGTGGATATTTCACGGCACGCATCCAAGAAAGTGGACCAATTTCTTGGCGAGCGGTTCGACTGCGTCATCACGGTCTGCGACAGCGCGAAAGAGGCCTGCCCGACCTTTCCGGGCGCCGCGTCCCTCTTGCACTGGAGCTTCGACGATCCGGCTGCGGCCCAGGGATCGCCGGAGGAACGGCGGCAGGTCTTCCGGCGGGTCCGCGACGAGATCGCCAGCCGTATCCGGCAGTTTGCCGGCTCTCCTGCGGACCGACAGGGGTAAGGTTGGGCGTCAATATCCGAAGGATGGCCTTATCGAACGAAGGAGGCCCCGCAGGTCTCTATTTTTTTGCGCCAATACATCAATATTTATTGATTAGTCAATGCGCGATCAGGAGCTCTGCATGACCTTATCGGCCTTCTTCGCCTGGATTATTCGCCCGCAGGGACGGACAGGAATGAGGCGGATGACGTGCGTCGGTCTCCGGTTCCTTCTCTGCTGCCTCTTGTCGATCCCTCGGCTCGCCGCCGCCTGGGAATGGACCCCGTCCGACGAGGAGATCGCCAAGTATCGCAAGAGCTGGAATCCCATGACGAACGGTCCCATCCTCCTCTCCGGCGTGGACATCCAGCCCAAGGGCCAGTTTCTCTTTCAACCCTTCGTCTTCGGACAGATCGGGCATCAGCGGTTCGGCAACCGGTTGACAACGGAGCGAATGGACTCCCCCACCCACCTGCGGGCCGTGGCGCCCACCGGCATCTTTGCCTATGGATTGACGGATCACCTGGAGGCCAATCTCGTGTTGTCGGGCATCTGGTTGGAATCGAACGGCTCAGGGAGCAGCCGCGCGACCAGCGAGACCGGCATGGGGGACACGACGCTGTACCTGAAGTACCGTCCGATCGTGCAGGACCCGGACTCGTGGCGTCCGTCGGTCACGATCTACAACCAGATCGCCCTCCCCTCCAGCAATTGGTTCGGGACGAAAGGCATTCCCGGCGGGTTCTCGCCGCTGGGCCGGCTACCGGCGACGCGCTTCGGCGCCCTGTCGTTTACCGAGGGCGCGCTGTTTCGGAAAAATCTCGAACCGTTCCGGATCAGCGGCGGGGTCTTCTACACCTACACGGCTCCAGGCAACACGGCCGGCGCCAACACCTACCCGGGAGACATCGTGAACACCCGCCTGGTCATCGAACACATCCTCGACGACAAGCGCGGATTCGGCTACAACCTGGAATTCGTGACCTTGCACGGGGTCCCATACCGGCTGGACGGACACGCCGTGAACATCAACCCGACCAGCTTCTCCCTCCTCGGCGTGCAGCCGACGATTCAGTACAAGTTTACGGAGAATCTGGTCGGCGCCGCCGGCTGCCTCTTCACGGTCGCCGGGCAAAACAACATCGACGCGATCTATCCGAACTTCTCGCTCTATTACTATTGGGGGAACAACGGGACGGTTATGATGCGGTAGGACGAGCGGGCGTCAGCGGGGCCGCCCCGCTGATAGCAAGCCGGTATCCGATGCCGGGCAGTGCGGCGACCGTCCAGCCGGCGCTCGGCAGGCCGGCAAGTTTTTGATTGAGCACCAGGACCAGCCGTTCCAATTCGTGATCGTAGACCGGGTCCTGCTCGCCCCACACGGCCACCATCAGGTCTTCCCGGTCCACGATGAGCCGATCCTGCCGCGCAAGCCGGCGAAGAATCCGCCACTCGGCATCGTCGAGTTCTACGTGCGATCCCTGAAGGGACACCGTGAATCGGCCATCCTCCAACCGGACCATCCCGTTCAGATAGGTCTCCGGCCGAACGGCCGGCAGACGGGTGCGTCGCAACACCGCATGGACCCGGGCCACCACCTCCTTCGAGCTGAAGGGCTTCGTGACATAGTCGTCCGCCCCCAGTTCGAACCCCTTGAGGCGGTGATCCTCCGTCCCGAGCGCGGACATCATGATCACCGGAACGGCGCGGGTCTGCGGATCGGCCTTGAGTCTCCGGCAGATTTCGTGCCCGTCCATCTCGGGCAGCATCACATCCAGCAGGACCAACGCGGGACGAAGCCGTTGCACATCGGCCAGGCCGATCCGGCCGTCATGCGCCGTATTGGTCCGGTACCGGGCCCGGCGGAGGGCCAGGTCCAGGAGCCGCGCATGGTCCGGCTCGTCCTCGATGATTTGAATGATTCCCATAGGCTCGACACTCCCACTCTACCCGTTCCCCATTGCGTCCGCATCACGTCTCTGTTACCGCCCTGTTAATTCCCTCACGTCGAGACGCGCAAAGATTTACAGACTTGTAACAACCTGGTCATCGGCTCGTGACAGGACCGGAGTATTCCTGTGTGCCGGAACATCGCAACAGGTCTATTACCGGAATAGGCTGAACCGAAGGAGGAGGACATCAGCATGAAGAGGCAGCGAGTGGCAACGATCCTGACGATCCTGTTCGCCCTGTGCTCGTTCGGCGCGCCGAACGAGCCGGCCCGGGCCCAGGATCAAACGGCCCAGGCGGGCACGCATCAAGTGACGCCCGCCAAACCGGACGCACCGCCGTTGGCTCCCGGCGGAATGATCCAGCGCGGCGAGAGCTCCATCGAGAGCACTCCGTTGGAAGACCTGTTGTTGGAAAAGGGGATCATCAACACCGACGACTGGGTCAGAATCAAAGCCGAACAGGAACGGCTCACCAACGAGCGCTCTGTCGTGGCCGAGTTCACCGGCAGCCCGCGCTGGCACGAACGGATCAACATGTTCGGCTACGGCATGCTGCGCTACAATCAAGTGGACAACTCGATGTTCCGGACCTACCACGATGCCTCCGTCGGCACGAGAGCGGGCGGCGCCCAGCCCGGCTTTTTCTTCCGCCGCATCCGTTGGGTCGTGACCGGGCAGGTCTCCGAACACGTCGCGTTCTTTATCCAACCGGATCTGGCCAGCCAGATCAACGTCTCGCAAGCCACCAATGCCGGAAACACCCACGTCCTCTCCATGCGTGACGCCTTCGGCGACTGGATCTTCGACCAGAACAAGGAATTCCGCCTGCGCGCGGGGCTCCAGCGCGTCCCCTGCTCCTTCGACAACTGGCAGGCCTCCCGCGTCCGTATGGCCATCGACCGGGCCGATGCCACCAACAGTTGCGCGCCCAGTGAACGCGACGTGGGCGTGTCCTTCATGTATACGCCGAAAATCGCCCAAGCCCGCTTCAAACAGATGCTGGACTATGGGTACGGCCCAGGCGACTACGGTGTCTTTCACATCCAGGTGGACAACTCCGTCGGGAACAATGTGGCGGAGAATAACAATAACAAGCGGGTCAGCGTGCGTCTGGCCTGGCCCTGGGAGCTGCCCGGCGGCCGGCTCATGGAAACGGGCATGAACGCCGGCACCGGCACCTGGAACGTGGCCATGGGCACGGCCACGGCCGGCACCAACAATGCATCACTCTATTCGGTGAATTCGAAACAATGCGTGGGCGCCAGCGCGGCCACCTTCGCCTCGCTGAACTGTACGCAAAGTCGAAATTACCTGGACCAGCGGGTAAATTTCTACGTCTATCTGCCTCCGCAACCCTGGGGCATGATCGCGGAGTTCACAACGGGGCGGGCGCCGAAACGGAACGGCCAGGGCGTCGTCGAGGTGTCAAGTTTTCAGGGCGGCTACGTGCAAGGCCATTATCAATGGAAATATTCAGACGTCGGTCTCGCGAACTTCTACACCCGCTACCAGGAATACCATGGAGGCCTCAAGTTCCAGACCGGCGCGCCTGACGACCGGATGAAGGAATTGGAAATGGGCATCGCCTGGCAGCCGGACCCCCAATGGGAATTCACGATCGCCGATGAAATCGTGCAGCGGAACAGCTACCTGTTCGCCTATGGCCAGACCGCCACGACCCCCGGACGACAAATGAACATGCAAGCGAATGTGGTTCGCTTCCAACTGATCTGGTTCTGGAACTGATCGACCGATTGCCCGCCCATCGGCCCCGCTTCCGCACTATGCGGAAGCGGGGCCCGGTTCATAACGCAAAGGAGCATCCATGAGCCAGAGCCGATGGCAATCGTTCAACGGCGGTCTGAATCTCGTCCTGCTCGCGATCATCCTCGGCGGCTGGGTGGGGCCCAACGTCAAGACCTCGTTCAATCTTGACGTGGACGAGCCGATTCTCTCCGGTACCGCCCGCGTCCACCAGCTCGCCTCGGTCATGGGCTCCGTCACGCTTGGTGAGCGGGTCTATGTCGCGCCCTTCGCATCGATCCGGGGCGACGAGGGCCAGAATATCTACGTCGGCGACGAGAGCAACGTCCAGGATTCCGTGGTCATCCACGGGCTGGAAACGTTCGAGAGCGGACACGAACTGGTCGAAAACGAGGTGGAGGTTGCGGGCAGGAAATATTCCGTCTACGTCGGCAAGCGGGTGTCGCTGGCCCATCAATCGCAAGTGCACGGGCCGGCCAAGGTCGGCAACGACACTTTTATCGGCATGCAGGCCCTGATCTTCAAGGCCGAGGTGGGCGATCACGTCGTGGTCGAGCCGGGCGCCAAAATCATCGGCGTCACGATCGCCTCGGGCCGTTACGTACCCGCCCTCTCCATCATCACGAAACAGGCCGACGCCGACGCGCTTCCCAGGATCACCGACCGGTATCCCTACCGACACCTGAACGACGGAGTCGTCCGCGTCAACGTCCAGTTTGCCGATCCGGACAACCGGAGCCGACGATCCGACGCCCATTGACAAGAAGGACTAGGGAGCCGTCTTGCCGCCCAGCCGGTTCAAGTCGATCATCACCAGCTTTCTCTCATCGGGATAGTTCCACGTCTTCCTGCGTTGCGCCGGTGGCACCCAGGCCTCGGAGGGTTCGAAGCCGACCCTATACCCGCCCCGCACCACCGGGATCAACGGATGGTCGCGAACATCCATGAAACCGGCCACCGTTTCCTCGCGCGGGGCTGCATCGGTCTTCATGCGGTAATTCGCGAGCACGAGACAGAGGGTCCCATCCTGAACAAACAGGCCGCCGGAGGTCACAACCCGATGGGAAGTTTCTCCTCCCTGGACACGGTAGAAGGTGACGATCTGGTCCGGCGATGCCGAGCCGAGCGCCTTGAGCAGCACGGGGCCCAGGATCCGGATCTCCTCGGCCGAAAAAGCCAGCACCGGATCGGTCCTATTCGCCGACCCAATGGGTTCGGACGAATCGCTCTCGAGCCGGATGCCGCCGAGCACCCTGGTCAACTGGTCCGCGGAGAGGAGGGCTGGATGCGAATGGCCGTCCGTCGAACGATTATCGGCCATCAGCCGGATGGAGAGAGTCCGGTCTTCGTAGATGACTTTCGGAGGAGGAGTCGCTGTGCAGGCGGAGAGTGCTAACCCCATGACACCCCACCAAACCATCGAAGGAAATAGCCACTGCGCGTTACCTCTCGCCGCAATCTGTTGCTGGTCCATGGCATCCCCCTTGTAAGGTTGACGACCATTCTCGACCGGCCCGACGGAACACCCTTTCCTGCAATGATTATGGTCTGCCCGCAAACAGGCGATTCATATCGATGACGAGGAGCTTCGATTCGTCCATATACCGTTCATAGCCGTCGTTCTTTCTCGCCTCCGTGACGGGAACCCAGGCCTCTTCCGGCTTGAAGCCGACGATATACAGAAACCGGGCGACCGGGAGCAGCGGCATATCGCGCGCCTCGATCTCATGGGCCGTTTCGTAGATCTTGGTGCTCGGCGAGGTGCGGAAATTGGCGAAGATGAAGTACAGCCGTCCCTTGCGGACGAACAGCCCGCCGGATGTCACGAGCTTCCCCCGATCCTTGTCCCCCGTCAGGAAATAGAAGGTGACCATGTCCACCGGCGACGCCTTCTTAAAGGCCTGCACCAGCAACGGCGCCAGGGTTTTAATCTGGCCGGCCGAGAACGCCGGGGTGCCCTCCTGATTATGGGAAAAAAAATCTCGCACTTCCCCGATAACCCGATTCCTATCGACGACGGACACCCCTTGGAGCACCAGCGCCATCTGCTCGGAAGTGAACGTAATGGGATGGCTGTGGCCTGGCTGGCCGGCTTCCGGATCGAACATCAACCAGATCGACGAGTTCGGTTCCTCGTGAATGACGATGGGCGGAGGTTCGGTCACGCATCCGGCGGAAAACCATCCCAGGAGGAGACTGCACACAATGAGCGGGATCTGCCTGACGTTCATGACTCCTGTTCCGAAAATTGCGGAGACCCTTCACGGCCGACGCAGTCTAGCAAAAACGATGAAGACAACACAAAACGCACCGGATGGGCCTATGCCTTCCCGGTGCGCTTCGACTGGCGTTGCGAACGATCAATTGACCGCCGACACCCCGCTTGCAGCCGCAGCCATGGGCGATCCGGTCAGGACCTGGAGATTCTTGGCAACATGGGCGGACGACAAGGGATACACGCCGGCTTTCACGACAATCTGCTGCCCCTCCCGGCTGTTGATGAACTTGAGAAACTCCATCTCTTCCCGATCCAGTGCGACCTTGGGGTCCATGTTGACGTAGAGATACAGGGGCCGATGCAAGGGATAGGTCCCGTCCGCCGCCGCCGCCGCGCTCGGGGCCACGAACGGCTGGCCGGCTTTCTCGGCCAGGGGCACCGCCCGCACGAACGACGTCTGGAACCCGATGCCGGCATAGCCGATCGCCTGCGGATCTTTGGCGATCGCCAGAATTTCCGAGGCGGACCCTGGCGCTTCCTTCACTTCCGCCTTCAACTCTCCGCCGGCCAGGGCCTCCTGCTTGAAGAAGGACCTGGTACCGGACTGTTTGTCCCTGCCATGGAGGCGAATGGGTTGTTGCGCCCAGCTTTCCACTCCCGCCTGGCCCCAAGTCGTGATGTCCTCGCCCGCTCCGCGCTTGCGGTCCTTCCCGAAGATGGCATCCACCTGCTCCAACGTCAGCCCCTGGATGGGATTCTCGCGGTTCACATAGATCGCCACCGCATCCATCGCGATCGTGATCTCGGTCGGGTCGTACCCGAACCGGGCGTGGAAGTCCTTGCTTTCCTCCTCGGTCAGACGACGGGACGAAGCCAGCATCGAGACTCGGCCGGAGGCCTGGGGCCCGTTATAAAAGCCATCTCCGCGACGAATCTGCGCCTGATCGCTGACGAACTGCATCAAGGCTCTTTCGGTTCCGCCGCCCAGGATGCCGATTTTCGCCGCCGGGTAAAGTTGCCGGAAGGCGGCCGCCAATTTGAGCATCAACGGCTGCATCGTGTCCGATCCCGCGATCACCAGATTGCCGGAGAGGTTCGCAACCGGGGCATAGGAACCGACGCCGTGGTCCACGACCGGCCGACTCAGCACCTCCGCCTGCTCGGCAAGAACCGGGGCCACGAGGGCCATGCTCGCGAGCAAGCCCACGACAACGCCCACCGCCCACAGGGTCCACTCCCTCCGCATCCGTTCCCTCGTTCGCCTCATCGCCGTACCCTCCGTATCGTGAATCGTTGCTGCGCTCGACCACTCATCTCGTGGCACAGCGTAACCCTCCAGGATTGCCGGTCAATGACGCGACTGTTACAACCGTGTAAAATTTGGCAAGGCGGAAGAAAAGAAGATGGCACGCACGCTTCAGGCCTACGCCTGAGCCAAACGACGGGGAGAAATTGCGAACGGAAGGCTCGGTCTCAGTTATCGTCGTCTCTGATCATCCACCCTTTTTTCATGACGCAGCGCTCGGTCGCCTGCAGCACCATATAGTTGTTCCCCTGCTGAAGCTTAGGGTCCTTGAGTATATCCAGCGAGCACTGATTATAATCTACCGCAAAGGCATCCTGGGGTTTGGTGGGGTGCACCCAGGACCCGCCGCCGCAGGCCGTAAGCGAACCCAGAGTCAGACTCAAGACGACGATGTGCCAGACCCTCATCATTTCCCTCCCCTTCAGTTGGACGGCGCACTCACGGTGGAGAATAGACCAGCCGCCATCAGGCGTCAAGCATTCCTGACGCAAGCCGGGCCATACCCATTCGAACGCTTGCCAGAAGACGGAACCTCAGTGTACCCTCATAGCGGCGCTGGCGTAGCTCAATGGCAGAGCATCGGTTTTGTAAACCGACGGTTGGAGGTTCAATTCCTCTCGCCAGCTCCACACTGAACCTCCAACCGAGAGGTTTCGAAGCGGACATGTCCCCTTCGTGGGGAGCTTGCGAGGGGGCTGGCCCCCTCTGCAGGAGCCGGGAGGCAGGCATCAGGGCCGATCCGGCGACGGTTGGACGGTTCAATTCCTCTCGCCGGCTCCACCCCGAGCTTGCTGAGCGCCGGCCCTCCCACTTCAAGGGCCGGCGGAGAACACCTTTCGCGTTCGCGTGCAATCGCTGACACGAGACTGGGTCTCTGGTCATCGCTCCACGAGGAGACTTGTGATGAAGAACGCGCTGCTGTTTCTTATCCTCACCCTCGCGATCGCGGGCTGTGCCGGGCCGGAAAAGAAGCCCTCGGCTGGCTTGCCCTTGAAGGCTCCTGCCGGCACGCCGACTGCGGCGGTCACGGCGGTCGACGCAGGGAACAATCTGTTCGCGCAAGGCCAGTGGGAGTTGGCCAAGGCGCAATACGAGGCCGCGATCAACGCTCACCCGACGCTGGCCGAGGCCCATTATGATCTGGCCCTGGCACTGGACCGACTGGGCAGGAAGGCGGAGGCTACCGTTCACTATAAAGAAGCGGCGAATCTGGCCCCCGGCAACCAGGTGATTTGGAACGCGCCGCCGTTCCGTCAGTATGGCGTTGAGGTGCAGGACAGTCTTTTAAACAAGCGGAAGCCTCACCCAGATCCGCAACGACCCTATTGAAGATCAGCCTGCAGGAGAACTTCATGGCGATGCGCGACAGAGAATGGCCGGCTTATACCCAGTGGTACTGCTGCCCCACCTGCCACCGCCTGTGGACGTTCCAGGGCACGGAAGTCGTGGCCCTGGACACGAAATTCGCGCTGGCCCCGGCCCGGCCCAGCAACGGCGTTCCGGCCAGGATCTGCACGGTCTGCGAAGGCGACCATACCGCGCCCGTCGCGGAAATCTGACGAGTCGCTCTCAGCTTTCAGCGCTCAGCTATCAGCCATAAGTTCTTTCCGGAAGCTGAAGGCTGACGTCTGACAGCTCCCCTCCCTTAGCTGTCCTCCCCCATCTGTCCTCGAAACATCCGTTGGCGCCGCGACGAACCATGCAGCGCGGCGAACAGATGCCCTCGAAAAATCAGCATCGCCACCGCCAGCGGCGGAGTCAGCAGCATGACCAGCGCGGATCCTGCGGTCTCCGGTAGGCCCAAGTATCCGAGCCAGGCCGTGAGCAGCGTGAACGGCAGCACCAACACCTGAAAGAAATCCAGCCCGGCGCCCCGCCCCAGACGCCCGGAAATCCCGAAGAAGAAGGAAAGCCCCAGCGGCGCGACCAGGACGGCCAGAGGAAGAAACCACTCGATCCAGTTCTCCAACACGAACTCGTAGCTTTCCCGGATGACATCGAGGGGAGAATGGGGACGCGCCTGATAGATGACCTCCGGCGCCGGATTGAGCAGGATGAACAGGAGCATGAAGATGGCCGCGGCCAGGAAGGGGCCATTGGGGTTGGCCGCCATGCCCCGGTCCAGCACCATGATCGGCACCCAGAGCACGAACCCCACCCCGATCACATCCCCGAAGTATCGCCCGAAGCTGTCCCAGATGTCCTGAAACGTCATCCGCCTCGCGCCGGCGACCGCCTGTTCGATCAGCCCGAGCGTGGCCCCGATCAACAGCGCATTGACCGCGCCCAGGATGAATCCGCCGATCATGCCCAAGGGCGCCGCCACCGAGGTGGCCACGACCATCAGCCCGGCGAAAATCACCACCGCCACGGCCGAGAGCCAGCTGCGGGCGAACGACTTCAGGGTGGCGCGCAGAGCGCGCCGGTAGAGTTCAATGGTGGCACGGACGATTCCTGTCACGGATCAGCTCCCTCTTGTCTTCTGCCTTCTCTCACGCATCAGCTCTTCTTCGATCGCCTCATCCACCAGGCGGCGCCTCTCGCGAGCACCCCCCTGGGCACCCACCGGCCCAGCCAATCGGTCACCGTCCCGCTCCAGTGCGTCGTGACCACCGTGCGCCCGTTCGTCAACGCAGCCAGCGACCGGGCGACGACCTCCGCGGACGTCTGAACGGTGAACGGCCCCTTCGGATGCGACCCGGCCGTCCGGTGAAAATCGGTCAGCGTGGCGCCGGGACAACAGACCTGGATACGCACGCCGGCCGGGCGAACCTCTTCGGCCAGGGCCTCCGAAAAGGCGATGAGGAACGATTTCGTCGCGGCATATTCCGTCATGCCGGCGATCGGCATGAAGCCCGCCGTCGAGGCCACATTGATGATGGCGCCGGACCGCCGCTCGACCATGCCGGGCAGAAACAGCCGGCAGCTTTCGACGACGGTGTTCACGTGCAGCCGGAGCATGGCCTGGATGCGCGCCATCGGCATGGCGATAAAGTCCCCGACCGACCCGAATCCGGCATTGTTGATCAACAGGTCCACCGACGGGCGGCGCTCCCGCGCGGCCTGGTACAGCCGATGGGCCGCCTCCGGCTCGGATAGCTCCAGCAGTGCGATGTCGGCCTGCACCGGATAACGCCCGATCACCTCCGCCGCCAGTTGTTCCAGCCTGGCCCGGTCCCTCGCGACCAGCAAGAGATCATAGCCACGGGAGGCCAGGGCGCGGGCATAGTCGGCTCCGATTCCCCGGGACGCGCCGGTGATCACGGCAACGGGACGTGCGGCTTCCTGATTCGACATGGACGAACTCCCCGGCGACAATAGTCTGGGCCGACCCCAGGGGTCAAGCCAAGCGGGCCCTCGGCCGGCAAATAATTCTCCCTTCTCGCCTGGTTACAACGCGACACGGACGGCCTCGTGATTTCATGCTATGGTCCGAGAATCTGCGGCCCCCCTGTACCGGTCGGTTGACTTGGCGAATGGCATGATTATTGTTCACTCATAGTCGCATCGCTTGCCTCATAATGGGGCCCTGGAGGACATCACACCATGGACATGAATCGCATGACGGTGAAGCTGCAGGAAGCCCTGCAGACCGCTTCGGCCCACGCGATGCGGCGGAGTCACCAGGGCATTGACGTCGAACATCTGGTGCTGGCGCTGCTGGAGCAGACAGACGGCATCGCCACGCCGTTGCTGGAACAGGCGGGTATCTCGGTGCCGGCCATCAGCGCCGCCGCCGAGCAGGTCCTGGCCAAACTCCCTCAAGTCCAGGGAGGCGGCGCCACGCCGGGACAGTTGCATCTGACCTCCCGCCTCGCCAACGTCCTCAGCCGCGCCGAACAGGAGATGGCCGGACTGAAGGACGAGTACGTGAGCGTGGAGCACCTGCTCCTGGACATGACCGAGGAGGGCGGGATTTTCCGCAAGCTGGGCCTGACCCGCGACCGACTGCTCTCCTCGCTCCAGCAGGTCCGCGGCAACCAACGGATCACCAGCCAGGACCCGGAAGGCACCTACCAGGCCCTGGAGAAATACGGCAGGGACCTCACCAAACTGGCCGGCCAAGGCAAACTGGATCCGGTCATCGGACGCGACGA
>SXGU01545055.1_pt1 | contig 11891 bp, 9 predicted proteins | sample 3174531 | NCBI WGS metagenome assembly SXGU01 (sample SAMN11356863, study PRJNA531348) | freshwater metagenome | isolation source: freshwater sample F1-140 | place: China: Fuxian Lake, Yuxi | collected 2017-12-25
ATGCGGATCAGCGGGACGGAATGGTTTCAGGTCGGCCGGTGGTTCTACCTCCTGATACACACGGAGGAGGGCATCACCGGCTTGGGCGAGGGGGGCATCCACGGATACCCCGAGGCGATCGGCGGTGTCCTGCAAGCGTGGCAACCGTACCTGCAAGGCAAGGATCCCCTGCAGATCGAACACCACTGGCAGTTCCTCTACCGCAACGCCCACTTCCGTAGCGCGGTCATCATGTCCGCCCTGAGTGCAATCGACCTTGCCCTCTGGGATATCGCGGGAAAGCACTTCGGCGTACCGGCGTGGCAACTCCTCGGCGGGAAATGCCGTGACCGCATCCGCCTCTACATGCACGTCGGTGGTGAGACGGCCAACGATCTCGCCACAAGTGCGGCATCCGCGGTCCGCGACGGATTCACCGCCGTCCGCTTCACACCCTTCCCGCACAACTACCCGGAACTGCGCTACGCCGAACTCCTGGAACAGATACTTGCGCGCGTCGCCGCAGTCCGCGAGACGGTCGGAAACGGCGTTGACCTGTGCGTTGAGATCCACCGGCGCATGGATCCGCACCACGCTTCGGGCCTCGCACTGGAACTCGCGAAGTACCGGCCCTACTTCCTGGAAGACCCGTTGGTGCCCGACAGCATCCAGCGGATGGGCGACCTGCAACGAAGCATCCCGGTGCCAATCGCGACGGGCGAACGCCTGCACACCATCTGGGAGTTCAACGAACTCCTGGCAGCGGGTGGGTGCCGGTTCATCCGGCCCGACGTCTGCATGGTCGGTGGCCTGACGCACGCCAAGAAGATCGCGGCGATTGCCGAGGCCTACCACGTTGGCGTGATCCCGCACAATCCGCTTTCGCCGGTCAGCACCGCAGCTTGCGTGCAACTGGATGCCTGCATCCCGAACTTCGCCCTGCAGGAATACACCGGGGAGGACCATCCGCCAAAGTCGACGATCCTCAGGCAACCCCTGGTGCGGGAAGGTGGCTACTTGCTGGTACCCGACCGTCCGGGGATCGGGGTGGAACTGGACATGGACGTGGTTCGGGCCTACCCCCCGGTTGCGAAGGTGATGGCGACTCCCCTGCACGAGGATGGATCGGTAGCCGACTGGTAGCGACGGTACCGGTGGGACCGTGGACCGCCCAGAACCTTGGTAAGGTGGGTGAACCTCAATCCTGAGCAACACACCTGACGGAATGGGGAAGAAACCCCACCCCGTCGGGAATGTGCCAGTCACGGGACCGCCCAACGGAACGGGTGCTCCCGGCGTCGCCTGACTTCTTGAGCACCAGCACGACGAGTGCAGGGTAACCGTTCACGGGGGTCAGTTGGGGACGCGCACCTGGTGACTGGTCCTGCCACGTCGGGTGCAGCCTGAGGTCAGGCGGGGGCGGGGAGGATCTGGGGGACGGCGAGGCCGGCCATGCTCGCGGTGCAGACCTCGGCCAGGTAGGCGAAGAGGTCCAGGCCGTGCATCCGGCAGGTCGCCGCGACCGTCAGCACGGCACCGGCGAACCGTGCACCACTCCCGGACTGCGTGCCGAAACTCCCCTTGCGCCACAGGACGGCAGGCCGGCAGGCCGGATGGCTCATTCGGCCACGATGTCGGTGGGCTCACCCCGGGGACATCCAGATGGGTCCACGGGGCTGGCCACAGACGGTCGGGCATGCGCGCCTATTTCGCCTGCCCCTTCGCGGCAGCCTCCTTCGCCTGGATCACGTTGATCTGGCGCGCCAGATCAATGTGGGTGTCCTTGACCGCCTTCTTGTTGCGTGTCACCGTCTCCTCGAACGCCGTCTGGACCAGCTGGTGGGTGGCCGCGTGGAACCGATGCAGTTCCCACGGTCGGGCAAACCCTTGTTCGGGCCCCATCGTGAACGCCTTGAGGTTCTTGCCCTTCAGGGTCGGAAACGCCTCGGTGATCATGGCCTGCCATTTTGGCAACCAGGACAGGCGCGCCGGTTGCAACCGCTTGGACTGGATGCCGTACCAATCGTCCGAGTTGAGCCAGTTCAAGAGCGCCCACGCATCGTCCGGGCTCTTGGTGCCGTTCCACATTGCCCACCCATCGGTGGTGGCGAGTACTGACCGACCCGCCGTCCCTTTGGGCAACGTCATCACGTCCCATTCGAAGTTCGGCTTGTCCACGGTCAGGGGGGTTAGGCTCCACGACCCGTCCTCCCACATCGCGACATGCCCTTGGGCGAACTGCAGGCGAGTCCCCAGGATCGCATCGGGGTAACCGGGCAACTCCTCCGGTTGGAACGAGGCATGATCCTTCCAGATGCGCGCGTGGATCCACTCGAAGGCCTCGATCGTCTTCGGGTTGTCTAGGGCGGATTTCAGGTCACTCTTCGGGTCGACGAAGGTGCCACCGTTCTGGAGGACCTTGGCCTGACGCCGGTCGGGTGACATGGTCTGGCCCACCGTGCCGAGGTGCCCGAGGAGATTGATCCCGAACTTCTTCGCCGGCGCGTCGGACAGGCGGACCATCGCGTCCCGGTACTCGTTCCATCCCCAGTTTTCAGTCGGGAACGCAACGCCTTTCCGCTGGAACCAGTCCTTGTTGTAATAGAGCGCGGTGGTGCCCATGTACTTGCCGATGCCGTACTGCGCGCCATCGATGTTCAGATACTTGTACTGCCACTCGATCCAATCCTTGATATCCGCGTCTTTCATGTCCCGCTTGATATAGGCATCGAGTTTCATAAGGATGCCCGCGCGGGCCTCCAGGGGCAACTGGTCGCAGCAGAGGTCCTGGATGTCGAACCCGTCACCCGCCGCCGCCGCCGTCATCATCTTGTCCGCAGTCATCGCCCACACGAACTCGACGTTGATCTTCGGGTACTTCGTCGCGAACAGCGCCTTCGCGGCGAGGAACTCGTCGGTGCCGACATCGCCCGGCGTGCCGTTCGCGCGGGCACCGAGGCGAAGGGTGACCTGCTTGCCACTGCCTGCAGCCCGGTTCCCGGCATCACCCGGTCCGGATGTGCTGCACGCCCCCAAAATCGTCCCCATCGTCAGTAATCCTCCGGCCAGCGCAAGACGCCTGGTTCGAAGTTGCATTGGCATTCTCCCGGGGTCATCCCATGAACTCCCGTCCGCCGACGGGCCATCTGCTCGCCTTCAGAGTAGTTTGCCGTTAACCACAAGTCAAAAAGCATCCTGGACTTGCACAATAAAGAGTGGATAGTCGCTACTGGTGCAGCAATGAACCGCTTTCCTAAGCCCCGGGTCCGAGGACACGCTCCTTCGCCAGGCTGGTTCGTGGCAGCGAAACAGACCGCGGGGCATGAACCACCATTCGGCGGTTGGCAGGCAGCCAGGAAACAATGTCAACGGCACCGACGTCCGTTGCGGGCATCGACAGCTGCGACGCAACAAATACCTGGGTCGTTTCGGAGTGGGCTGGCCATTGCTGGGGCGCACGCCGACAGGAAACATACTTGGTCGGGTACGGACCCTTCATCACGTCATGAATGAAGAGTGGCGACCAGACCGCAAGCCTTCATCCGAACCCCGCCCCGGAAACCAACCGGATACACATGGCAGGTGTCCGGGTGAGCCCATGATCATATTCCCGCTAGTCCGCGATGAGTTACCAGCGAGGATTGGTGTAAGCGCGGCACCCGCTAGCCAGTTGCCACACCAGAGAGCGGCGATGGTCCGGCATGGCAGGAGCCGCTACTCCGTGGTGCGGCGGGAGACATGTTGGGGGTCCGCACCGTGGCTCCCCGCTCCTGCAGAGCAGCCAATCAATCAGGGGGCGATGAGGTGGGGAAATCGGATCACAAGGCCCAGTGCCGGAATTCGGAACCCGGCACCCCGGACAGATCGGGATGGTCAGTCGGTCATCGTGGCCCAGGACGCAATGCCCCGGTGGTCTGGGGCGATCGCACGGGCAAGCGGGTAGGCCATCCACGGTTCCAGAAGGGTCGGGATCGTGTAGCCCTCGCCGTCGTCCGCAAGGCGCACCGGCGCGACGAAGTCGGGAGTGTCCGAGACATTCTCCTGAGTGATGTGCAGGGGAAGCATCCATTGGTACTCGCCGTCGAACCATCCGGGAACGGCCCGGCGACCTGACGACTTATGGGCATCGGCGACAGCTGCGGTGATGAGCCACCGCAGGGCCTTGTCCGGCAGGTTCGGCAAGCGCGCGCGGATACGGTCTATCCGGGTCTCAAGGATGTGCTGCCAGTTCACCGACGGCATCGCGTGGGTTTCCGGATACGCCGGGATCACGTGCTTGGGCGAGGTCGGAGGCGTGGCTATGCGGATGCCAACGACCGTGCGGTCGTGGTTCTGGAAACGCAGGATCCCGTCGTCCAAAGTGACGAACCCAACCAGGAAGTATGGCGGCCCGTACCGACGCGAGTTCCGCACGAAGTAGCCGTGAACGGCCCTCCCGTCGGTTGTCTCGAGTGAACCGACCCGCCACAGGACGAATCGCCCCTCGGGGTCGTGCAGAAGCCGCTCCTGCCGGAGTGCATGCCCGAAGTTGGCGTGACAGTAGTACTCAAGCCACGTATCCCGTTCACCCCATGGTTCAGGGGCCAAACGCACGACGAGTTTCTGGATCCAGTCGTCGGGAAAATGCGCGAACTTGCCGAGTGTTTCCGTTAGGGGATCGTCAATGGCCATTGGGACACGCAACGCATCAAACAGCCGCTTGGCGGGCATCGGTCGCCCCGCTGGCTGATGGTCACCCCTCCCCACCTGAGGCGCGTTCCGGACACGCGGTGGGGCCTCCTCGCCTGCACCGGAGCCGACTGCCTCGTGAAGATCAAGGGCAGCCAGGGCACCCCATCCCTTGGACGGGAGGCCACGCACGCGGGTCATCGGTGTCGCCACTGGGTCTTCCTGAAAGTCCATCGGTTGCCCTGATCGTGCCGGCGCCCCCACTGCCGGATACGCGACTGGGGTATCGTGGCAATGTGGTCTCTCTGGATCACGACCAGAACGCCTCGCTTCCTATCCTACCAATGATCCCGGGCGGTTCGGGACGCCAATGGCGACGCCACACACAACGAACGTTCCCGGGCACACACATTGGAACAGGTGCGCATGACACGACGCCCATCATGATCTAGAGGGGCAGGCAAGAGATGTCCAGTGAGGCACCGATGGTGTACCGCCAGTCCGGCCCGAGCCTGTTCATCCGGGTCATCTGGTTCCTGTTGATCGGATGGTGGGTCGGGGGGATGGTCTCCGGCGTAGCCTGGGTCCTGAACTGCACGATCATCGGCCTGCCGGTCGGCCTGTGGATCATCAACCGTCTGCCGTCGATCATCACCCTGCGTCCTCAGGAGACAAGCCTGTACGTGAACGCACGCGGACAAGTGACCGGGGTACCCCAACGGTCATTCCTTGGCCGCGCAATCTGGTTCCTGCTGATCGGGTGGTGGTTGAGTGGGGTCTGGATGGCCCTGGCATACGTCTGCCTGCTGACCATCCTGCTGATCCCCATCTCTTTCTGGATGTACGGCCGGGTCGGCGCGGTGACAACCCTCTACCGGTCGTAGTGATCGCGTCCCGGCGCCAACCCGGGCGCCAGTCGTGTCACCGGACAGGGAACGTCCTTACGTCCCGGCACGCCATGTGCGGATGCGGCCGTCGTCGGCATCGGCGGCTCGAGCCAGCGGATAGGCCATGTGTGGTTCCAGAAGGGTGCGGATGACATGCCCCTGGCCATCGTCGGCGATGGTCACCGGCGCGATGAAGTCCGGGGTATCGTTCGGACTCGCGGAGGTAATGTGGATCGGCAGGAACCACTGGTACGTCCCGTCACGACGCAGGCCGGGCACTGCCCGGCTTCGTGCCCGGTACGACGCCCCAACCGCACCCGTGATCAGATACCTAAATGAGTAGTCCGGCAACTTGGGCAGGCGTGCGGCGATGCGATCACGTCGGGTCTCCAGGACGTGTTGCCACATCGTGCTTGGCAACAACGGTGGGAACGGCGGCACGAAATGCGCAGGCGAGACCGGAGGCGAGTCAATCCTGATCAGTTCACAAACCGCGCCCGGCACCTGGTACCTCAGGATGCCGTCATCCAGGGTGATGAACCCGACCAGGAAGTACGGTGGCGGCGTGATCCCGGCATTCCGGACAAAGTACCCATAGATCGGACGCCCGTCCGCCGTGGAAAGCGAACCCACCCGCCACAGGGCGAAGCGCATCTGCGTATCGACATGCAGGAGGTCCTGTCGCATCGCAAGGTTGAAGTTTGCGTGACAGTAGGCTTCAAGCCACTTGGTGTCAGGCCCCCACACTTCCGGCGCGATCCGGTCCAGAAGGCCGTCAACCCACCCGCGCCCAAGGTGGGCAAAGCCCGAGAGGGCATCGTAATCGGGCTCCTCGTCTCGGTCGGGCCGGTTAGTTCCCTGCTTGCCAAAACTGCCGATGTTGGATGGGAAATGGTCCATGAGTGCCATGCGGTTCTCCCCGGCAGGTTGCATGCCGACAAACAGTCCGGAATGCGTGCCATACAGTCAGGTATGGATTCCACCTGCCTGTGACACGCCCGCCGGGGAGCATTTGTGAACGGGAATATCCCGGTCAGAGGGGCGAGATGCGGTACTGGATGAGACCCGTGGTTCGCGCGACGGTGTCGTAGAGAGAGCGCGCCGTGGCATTGTCCTCGTTGGTCAGCCAGATGACCCGGTTGGCATCGCGGTCACGGGCGAAATCCACCACTGCCCGGATCAGCGCGCGTCCGGCACCTGCCCCGCGACTCGCCGGATCTACGTACAAGTCCTGCAGGTAACAATAGTCGGTGGGCGTCCATGTTGACGAGTGGAAGAGGCAGTGGACAATGCCGGAGACGGTTCCCCCAGTTTCCGCAACAAACCCATGCAATCTCTCGCCGGCGCAGAGGCGATCAAAGGTGTGGCGCGCATCTGCCTCGGGCATCGCCGTCCCGTAGAACGTCAGGTAACCATTCCAGAGGGGAAGCCATGCCTCGTAGTCAGCGGCATGGATCGGCCGGATTGCGATCGTGGAGGTTGGTGGCGTGGTGGTGGTCATGCGGGAATGGTGCCGGATGCGCCCATTCGTTGCATGCCAATGAACACAACGAACCCTTCATTGCGGTTCCTCCACGACCGGCACTTGCATCCGTGAGCGTTCACCCGTAGCGTTTGGGCATGGAAGACCGCCTGGGTATTCAGGATCGTCGCGATGGAGTGGCGGAGATGCGCGAACATTGGACCAACACCTCACCCCGCCCCGAAGCAACTTCTTCCCGCCTCGGCCTGCGCCGCGGGATCCTCGCCACCGCCGTGGCCGGGATTGCTTCGGCTCTTTCAGGCATCCGTGTGGTGAAAGCCGATGACGGAGTGCCGTCGTCCGATGCCGTGCCTACCGTTATGGATGATGCGGCGGCGACGGTCGCCTCGAAGGCAGCGGTCGGTGGGACCGGTTCCGGTGCGATGGTGCGTGTATCCCGGCCAATCGTGCCTGCGGGACCACGTCGCGTCGGGATCCAGGCCGGGCACTGGCGGATGGCCGAGGTCCCTGACGAACTTCGGCGCCTCGCCGGACAGACCGGGACAAGTGCGGGTGGGTTTGCCGAGTGGCAGGTGAATCTGGACATCGCGAACCGGGTGGCATCAATCCTGCGCGATGACGGCATTGCTGCCGATGTCATTCCGGCGACCGTGCCGGAGGGGTACCTCGCCGACGCGTTTCTCGCCCTTCATGCCGATGGCGACCTGTCGGGCACACGACGGGGGTTCAAGGCCGCCCACGGCACGCGCCGGGGTCCATACGAACCGCAACTCGTACGGACACTCGTAGAGGAGTACGGTCGCGTCACGGGTCTGCCATCCAATGGCGAAGTGTCGCGCAACATGACGGGGTACTACGCCTTCGGGTGGAGTCGGTTGCGGTCGAGCGTGGCACCGCACACGCCGGCGGCGATCCTCGAAATGGGCTACCTGACCAACCCGGACGATCGTGCATTCCTGACTGGTCAGGCGGATCGGGTGGCAGGAGGCATCGCCCGGGGCCTCAGACGATTCCTCGATGACGTGCCGGCAGGTGTCGCGTTCGCCGACGACCTGCTTGTTCCACCCGCACCCGCGTGGGGTCGTCGGCCCGTGGGGTAAGGATGCAACCGCACGCCCGTGCCATGGTGCATGACCTTGGCATCAGCATGCAATATCAATACAAATACCGAATATTTTTGCCGCGTTTGGCATCGGTACGAACTGGTCGGGACAGATGCAAACGGTCTCTTTGACCCGGCCGATCACGACAGCGTGGCCATGCCGATGCACACCGCGTGCTACCGGGACTTCACCTGCACGCACGCGGTTGCCCGGCGATTGCCGGCAAGTCAACAAGTGCCTTGCGTACCGTCCACCTCGGTTCGCGGGTTCCACTCGCCTCCCCATCACCCCCTGTTTGCAAGACGCGCCGCTTGCTCTGCCCATCACCCCCTGTTTGCAAGACGCGCCGCCGGGGAGACGCGCGCAGAGAATGCGGGTCGCTCACCCCATCCCCGCAACGCGACTACCCGATCCCGAGGTACTCCAGAAGACGGTCGGCGTGCAACGGATGCCGGTCGACCGGGACGATCCCTTCTAGGGCATGCGTTTCGCGGTAACCGCCCCCGCAGGCGAGGAGGACGACCCGGTCGGTCGGTGCGATGGTGCCCTGCGCGACGAGTTTCGCCACCCCAGCGAGGCCAGTGCCGGTAGACGGTTCCCCGTAAAGCCCTTCGGTGGAGGCGAGTTGGCGTTGCGCGACAAGGGCCTCGGCGTCCGAGATGCTGACCGCGACGCCACCGGATGCGCGCAGGGCCGCGAGGGCATCGACCGCATCCGGGGGCACACCATGCTGCAACTTCGCCTGCAGGGTCGGCGTCTCCTCGGAAATGCCGAGGGCGTAGAGGTCCTCCATGGAATGCAGATCGCGCGCGAGGGCGATCTCGAAGGCGTTGTAGGCATCCGGTTGCACGGCGACGAGGCGGGGCAAGCGTCCGCCGAGGTGGTCGAGTGCGCCGAGGGCGTGCAACTGCTCGTATGCCCGCCAGATCCCGGCGAGGGTGCCTCCGCCACCGACGGGGATGACGATCCAGTCGGCCCCGCCGGCATCGGCGATCTGGGCGGCAATCTCGAAGCCGAGGGTGCGCGCGCCTTCGGCCTGGAAGGGATTCCCACGACGATACGTACTGGTGAAGTAGAGGGGGTGTTCGGTGGCGAGGCGGTCGATGAGATGCAAGGCGTCGTCGAAGGTGCCGGGCGCCTCGTGGATGCGCGCGCCATACAGGGCGGCCGGCAAGAGGCGCGCGTCGGGCGTGCCCTTGGGGGCGACAAGGGCGCACTTCATGCCGGCGCGGGCGGCGTAGGCGGCGGTCGAGAGGCCGGTGCTTCCCGCGGAGAGGATCACGCAGGCGTCGAAGCCGAGTTCGCGCCCGCGGGTGATAGCCACCGAGAGAGCGCGATCCTTGTGCGACCCGGTGGGGTTGCGCGTCTCATCTTTGAGCCAGAGGTGGCACCCCCACGCACCGCGCGCCGGGATGAGCGGCGTGCCGCCCTCGTCAAGGGTGACGGCGTGCGCCGGGTCGTCGACCGGAAGGACATCGCCGTAGCTCCACATCGACCGCGGTGCATGCCGGTAGCGGTCAGTGGCCGTATCGCGGTAGGTGATGGCGAGGGCGCCATCGCAGTGCAGGCACCGTGGGGAGTATGGACGCGCCGCGGCGACTTGGTGGCAGTCGTCACAGATGAGGTCGAACGTGCGGGAAGCAGACATCATGGCGCCATGATGGCACGTGCATGGCCTGAGGGCAACGGGTTGCAGGTAGGTATGGATGCCCCGGGGTGGGTATTCGGAGCGAAGCGAGTAAGGCAAACGGGGTGCACGCCCCGGCGTCACCTCCATGGGGCTGGCCCGGGCACACGTGGCGCGCGACAGACGTTCAGAGTACGTGGCAAGTGCGTTGGCCGTGACATCCTGGGTGCGCCGCGGAGCTGGAATCGCCATGGTGGCAGCACCGGCAGCAATCGGGGCGGGCGTCGCCATCGCGTGGGCCTCCGGTGATGCGCCACCGCTTGTTGACCCGGTATCGGTCGCTGCACTAGGTCTAATCGGGACAGCTGCAGGCATCTCGGGCATCGTGTGGAGACGAACCCCGACTCGCACCGGTCATCCACGGAACAGTGGGGACACGGCATCGTCAGAACAGAATGACGGAGCGAAGCGGATTGCAATCAGGGGCGATGGGATGGCGGTGAAGCTATCGCCCATGGTGGCACGACGGATCCTCACCGTCGGATGGGGCATGGTCACGCTTCTCATGGCGTGGGTCGTCGCGAACCGGTTGGCCGGGCTGTCAACCGGGCCGGTGCGACCGGGGTACTTGCTGGTTCTCGCCGCCGCGGTAGTGGCGTTTGCCCTCGCCGCCGCGGTTTGGGGCGGTTCCTGGGTGGTTCGCCTCGGTGATGCGTGGCGGGCTATCGCGCGCAACCCCGACCGGTGGAACCTGAGGCTTGTCGCGACGGTCGCGGCCTCGGTGCGTCTCGTCGTGCTGTTCCGGGTGCCGGTCTTTGTCATTGGCGACAGCGGTGGGTACGTCGAGGCAGCGGGCACCGTCGCACGGGACGGGTCATTTGCGCCGCTGCTTGGGATCTACCCGCCGGCGTACTCGGTTTTCTTGGCGGGGGTCTGGGCAGTGCTTGGGCCGGACTACCTGGCCGCCGCCGCGGTGCAACATGCCCTCGGCGTCGTGACGGCAATCGCGACGTACGGCGTCGCCCGGGCGGCGCTCCCGCCGGCGTGGGCGCTACTTCCGGCCCTCGTGACGGCGACGAACGGCTACCTGCTGATCCTCGAACACGGTATTTATACGGAAGCCATGTTCATCCCGCTTTTGGCGACGGTGGCGTGGCTGGCGACGAAGCTGCTCGGCGCGGGCGACTCGGGTGGGTGGCGCCTCGCCGCAACGACGGGGGCGCTGGTGGCGTTGGCGTCGTTGACACGCCTTGTGTTGCAACCGTTCCTCGCGATCCTGGCCGCCGGGATGCTTGTCGCGTCCGGGTGGCCGACGCGTCGCGAGGCGTGGGTGCAGGTGGGAGCGCTTGTCGGCGCGTTCGTGGTGGCAGTTTCGCCTTGGGTGGCGCACAACTGGATCGTGCACAGGTATGTCGGACTGAGCAACGGCACGGGAGTGAGTGCTTTGCTTCCCCGTCTCTGGGAGGAAGAGGCAACCTACGTCTGGTCGAATCCGGATCACCCCGACCCAGTCGTGCGCTCAGTCACGATCGCTCTTCAGGATGAACGCGATCGCGGTTCGTCCTATTGGCAAGCCTATCTCCGCGTGCAACGGGACTTCCAGGGCATGAATGCCTCCAATCTGGTCGCAGCAGCTGGGATTGACGTCATAGTGCGTCACCCGGCACTGTTCGTGGACCGTACGTGGTTCCGGCTGCGGCGCCTGTGGGCCGGTGGCTTTGCGCGTGAGACGGTCAATGATATGTATGGCGAACAGGCAAAGCTTGGCATCGTGTCGCCGGTCTTCGTGGTGCGCACCGACGGTCTATCGGCAACCGAACGTGCCGGGAACCAAGCGCACGCACTCACCACGTTGGTGCGTCCGGACGATGTGCCACCCGGCGTGGCGCTCGTGCTGATCACGCTCGCGATGGCCGGTGCGTTGATGTCAAAGCGGCCGTTGGCGTCGCTGGTGCCGGTTGGGTTGGCGGTTGGGTTGCTCTTCCTGGCTGTGTTGCTGAACTCCGACCGTGCCCGCTACCGGCACCCAGCGGAACCGTTCCTCGTGGTCGCCTACGCCATGGGCGCGCACGCAACATGGTGTGCGGCGCTTTGGGCGTGGCGCCGTTGGCGACGGTTCGCCCCGGTGCCAGTTGACGCCACCG
>SXGU01301502.1_pt1 | contig 11888 bp, 9 predicted proteins | sample 3174531 | NCBI WGS metagenome assembly SXGU01 (sample SAMN11356863, study PRJNA531348) | freshwater metagenome | isolation source: freshwater sample F1-140 | place: China: Fuxian Lake, Yuxi | collected 2017-12-25
CTGCCGCTTTGGGCCGGTTGGAAAATGCACCGTTGCTTGCTTCATTAAAAGCAAATTTCAAATCGGTCTCGCTCGGCATAAACAGGTTTGTGCTCTTGCCGTCTTCCGACTTGTCAGCCTTGCTTGGGTTTAACAACCGCTCGCCTTTGAGTACATATTCAGCGGCCTTTTTCCCGTTGGCATTTATTGTTGAATCCTTTTTGTACCAATGCGCTTCGCTGTATTGCTTATCTATGCCATACAGCGACCCGGCTAGCGCGGTGACCGGTGAATCGGCTCGAAGCTGCTGCATGGCCATGCTATAGGATTTTGAGTCTGAGCCCTTTTTAAGCGTGTCCATCAGGCTAAGCGCGTCTTTTGTCGGCATCGCGCCGAAGGTCTGCGACAAATGGGCGGCCTCGTCCTGGGTTAATAACGTCGGCTCGGTGCCATATTTCTCCCGTAACTGGTTGCTGACCGCCATTCGGCCCGACAACTCTTTGGCCGCTTGCGCCGGATTGTTCCAGTTGATCTGCTGCACCGAATAGCCGGCATGATAGGCATACGCCATCGGGTCGGCGTTTCGCGCTTCATTGGCCGCTTTTAGGGCTGACGCTAATCTTTCGTACTGGCCTTGCTCGCGGTAAAACTCCGGGTTGCCTTCTTTTGGCTTTGCCGCTTCCAACATGGCGTTGGCTTCTGCTGTCGGCAAATCCTTGATGCTGTGGTATTGCTTGGCGTGATCGATCTTATCGACATAATCGGCATAAGCCTGAGGCCCGTTATCGCCGTGAGCCTGGATAAAGGCTGCTTCGCTGAGCATCTCGCCGGGGTTTCCGGTGACGGCGGCTTGGGCGAATTGGTTGTTGACCTGATTGGTTAAGTCGGCTGCAAAGACCGCGCGCCCTCTTTGCTCTGCGCTTTTGGCCGCCGTCAACGCCTGCAAGCGGTCTTTGTCGCTCATGATGTCCAACGGCGTGCCGGTCTTCATGAATTTCATCGCCTTGGGGATGTAATCTTCTCGGGTCGACTTGGGAATGTATTGCTGCCAGTCTTTGCCGTCTTTTGCGCCCTGAGCTATGGCGTCATCAACCGCGCCGGAACCGGCATTGTAAGCCGCAAATATTTTGGCCGGATCACCTTGGTATTTTTCTTTTAGCTTGTCGACCAACTCATTGCCGACGCGGTTGTATTCTTCGACGCTTTCATCAGCGACCGGCTTAATGCCAAAGCCAGGATTGTGCGCCGTGGCGTAAGTCACTTGCATGGCGCCGGTTGATCTTGCGCCATCGGTTGACACCAGCGGCTTGCCGTCTTTACCAAGGTTTCGCCCGCCGCTTTCTTTCATCAAGATGGCATTTTTTAACCGGTCGGTACTGAATAATTGAACGGCGGCCGTGGGATTGTTTTGGATTTCGCTCGCCACATAATTGCCGGTAATGGCGCTTTCCATGTGGGTGCGGTCGTTCGGGTCCAAGTGATCCTTAAAATGATCCAGATTGCTGAGTGCAACCGAGGTGTTGCCGTGCTGTAGCGCCGCCGAGTTGGCCGCTTTCAACGCATCCGATACCGCGCCTTGTGCTTGAAGCTTTCCGTAACTTTCATCGAATCCTTCAAGCTTGGCGAGTGCTACGCTTGCCGAGTTGATGCTATCGATGCTTTGCTTTAACGCATTCGGATCGTTGTAATTTAAGCCGATATTGCGCATCTCGCCTTTTATCGTCGCGGTATGCACACCTCGGGTATAGACCCGGCTCTGTTCGGCTTCGTGGCCCATGAGCTGAGCGGACAAATGAATGCCGCTTTGTGCTGCATGCTGGGAGAATAACTGGCGCTGCCTCTCTGTTCCCAATGACTCACTGATCGAGCTGATGACCTTGCTGCGATCATCCATGATATTGGTGTTTAGCGACTTGCCGTTGGGCTGCTTAAAAGCCGCTTCGCCCCGCTGATTAAGCCAACCGCCCTGATCGTCCTTACCATACTGGGCATTTAGATCGTGCTCGGCCAGTTTGTTGACGGCATCTTGGGCGCGAATACCGTCCATCTCTTCGACCTGCTGCCGATGGATGTGCATGGCCGCCGTCGATGCGTGATTAAATGCGTCCTCGACGGCGCCTAACGATTCCTGGGCGGTGGTTAAAAAGCTGCTGGCATTGACGTTAGCGCTTTGTTGGACGTTGGGTAAGCCTTGTTGCTTTACTGATTGGTCATAGGCGGGGACTTTCATTATTTACCCCATCCTGGTCCGCCACTCATTTTTAATGGCGTTACGGTGCCTGACTTCCCAGACCCTTTAAACCCGCCTGCCATCGCATAGCTTGACGCCGAACTCAGCAAAGACGATCCGGCCGCCATGCCGCCCGCCAAAGCCGGATTGGTGTTATCGGCCTTCCATTTGGATAAGTTCGACTCGGCCATAAAATTAGCTCCTTGCACGTCATAACCCCAGGCCTCGCGCGCGGCGTTGCTTTGGATGGTATTCACGTCGGCTTGGCCGAGAAAGCGTGTGGTCGACAGTACGTCAAGCGCCGAGCCTTGGGTGATGTCGACGCCATTAGCCGATAAACTGGCACGCTGCTCGCCCAACACCGATGCTTGTCTGCGCATGGCGTTTTGCACGTCGACCTCACCGCGATGCAGAGCGTCGCTACGCTGCCAGGCTGAAATCTGGGCATTGTTGGCCGCTACTTGAGCCTGATATTTGGCTGCTTTATTTGAGGCATCGGATTGATTATAAGCCTGCATTCCAGCAATAGCCGCCGACGCTGCAATTAATACAGCTACACACATATTACCTCCTCATTTCAAACCGGATAACCGGACGATTGTCTCTAACGACAAAGGTCTCCTTAAATTCAAAGCCGATGCACTTCAGCCAACGTATCGTTATAGTGCTGCGGACATCGATCACATTGGTCAGTATGGGCCATTTATCCAACATCATCCGCACCCCGCGCCGGGCATCTTTCGTCAAGCGCTGGGTGTGTCGGTTCATTTCATCGGTCGCCAGCAGCCACGGAACAGCCACCGGTGACAGCAAGGTCGGCGACGATGCCCCGCCAATGCATAGAAGCTTACCGTCTGCGTGGGCGGCAAAGATAAAATCAGGGTCAGACGCCAAGACCGACTTTAACACCGCCTCTCGCGCCGAAAGCTCGCAAACGACAGCAAGCTCATCGCGGTCTGACTGGCGAAGGTTGTCGGCTAATTCAATAATGTCCTGATCGGTTGGCAGTCTCATGGTGATATTAACCACCTATTGAGACCTCGGTGGTGATGTTAACGACGGTAATGGGCAGCGGGTCGGCTTGCCGAATCATGATCTTGCCTTCCTGGTTGTAATTGGGCTGCACGAATATCGGCAGCTCTTCGGAAACCAAGGCGTTAGCGCCTAGCGGCGTTAACCTTGCAGCATCCGGGCCGACAGTAAATTTGCCGGTTTTATAAGTGCGCACCCACGCCTTATTGATGTTTTTCACCCGAGATTGGCCGAGCGCTGATTCACCTTGAATCATCATCGGCGTGGTGATTAAGTCGGCGGTAATCGGCAAGCCGATCTGAGCTTTGGTCACGCTGCTGGTTAAAGTTATTTTGCCTTCATCAACGACATGCTGGGCCATGACTGCGCCGTTGCCCAATACCGATACGGTTTGTCCTTCAAGATGCTCCAGGCCTTTAATAACCGTTGCCGCCGGGCCGCTGTAAGTCAGGCCGCAATCCACGAAAAACGCATCGGCGGCATCGGTAAAAATCCGGCTGTGCAGTAATTCAACATAGCGCTTGGTTTCGCCATTGATGGTGCGCTTAACAATGACGTAAAGCACATCGGCCCCGTTTTCAGTCACCGTACAGAGCGATTCAAAAACGCCGTTGGTGGTGTCGTGCTTATGCCAGGCGATGACATCTTCCTCTTTAACGTAAGTCAGGCCAAGCAAAGCGCCGTCGTCGGTGATGATCCACAAGCAAGGCGTCGGCGCGCGGCTAAACGCCATGTCGACAAGGGTTTTACCCGCGAACAAATGCGGCGCTAGGTAACACAAATCGGCACTGGTATAGCCGTTGCTTTGCCATTGGTAAGCCATTTCGCGAATGTGGCCGCCTTGCGCTGCGGCATACAGCACATAATTGTTCACCACGACCGGTTGGATATTGTTGGCGCCGTTTTGCGCCTGTGATTTTATGGTGAGCGAGGTCGGCGTTAAGGCATCGTTTGACGCCGAGTAAACCCGCCATTCTGTCGAAGCCGTCAGCACCAGCAAATCCAGCGCCGGGATTAAATGCTTAATGGCGTTGGCCCGTTGCGCTGCTATTTTAAAGCGCAAGGCATCGCTGGCTTGGCTGGGAATGGAATAACTCATATTGTTATCGGACGACGATTGTGTCCCCCAGATGTTTTGCGGCTGATTTAACGAGCCGGCAAAGAATCGGCGCTGCTCATAATAGCAAACCGCAGACGGATAATTGCCGGTGCTATTGAATACCAAATCCGGGATCGGGATGGTTCGAGTTAAATCGGCGGTGATGTTATCATCTTTAAATGTCGTGGCTTCCACCTGCCCGATGTACCCATAGGTGCCACCACTAAGCTTATAAACATTGTAACGCACCGCGCCGGCCACTGCGCTCCAGGTAATCGTGTTGTAATTGGTTTCCGCCTTCGATAAATCATTGACCACCGCTGTCGATGCGCCGGAACCTAAAGACTCTTCAAAACCAAGGCTGTTTAATGCCGTCACTTTATATTGGAAGTCTTGAGGTATGCCTGTGGTTGGATAAGTCGCTACGACAGTCGGCGTTCCCGGTGCCGGCATGCTGGAGGCAAAGCTGATCGCCTTGAACTCCCAGTCCAAGTTCCCCTTACGCCGCAACTCAGCTGGGAAATGATTCGGATGAACCAGGGTGATGACATCGCCGGACTGAACGTAATGCACGTCGGCCAATTCGCTTTGGCTGTAATAATGATTGATTTCGTAATACGCCACATCATCCACTTTCTCGGTCACGACGCCCAAGGTGACATCCGTCCACGGCCACGAGGTGATTTCAGGCTGCGGAGAATCCAGGGTTATTTTAAACACATAGTTTTTACCACCATGACTGACGACATCGCCAGCCACATAACTATTGGCCGAGCTGTACGCCGGCGCCATATAGCAAACGCCGATATGCTTCCATTCGCTTGCGACAACCGCGTGCGCCGGGTTTATGGTCACTAGACATTGATAGACATGGCCTGAAGACACCACAATATCATCGATCGCATACGTATTGGCGTCCGAGTAGTCCGGCCAGCCGCCATCGGGAGACTGCGCTTTTAATATGCCGCCATCATGATAAAACCGAAAATAAGTCTCGCCCATCTCGATGGCGAAGGTTTGGCTCTCGGAAAACGAGAACGATATTAACCGGGCTTGATTCGCCGAGTTCTTAATCTCTGCAACGAATTGAGTGCCCGGCCTATTCGAGACAGCGCCATGCGGCATAACGATAAAATTGCGGCAAGTATCAAGGCCGGATTGCACCTTGGGAATATCTAACCTGCCGAATAATTCACGGGATATTTCGCCGCCACCGAATGAAGTTCTGATCGTTCTGATATTAGGCACGCGCGGCGATTCCTGTCGGGACATTAAACAGCGCTGAAACTTTACGGCCTTGGCCGTCTGACTCCTTGGCCAGCTTAAGTGCCCCCTGATACGCCTGACTGAGCTTTAAGGCCGCTGCTGCCCCGGTATCGCCCTTAATGATAGGACCGGCAAGATTAACGGCTAGTTTCCAAGCCAGCGCATCGGTAAAGGCTGATGGGAATAAATTGGGATCGGTGATCTCCGCCGAGTATTCAAGATAAGCCTCGGCTTGATTGGTAAATAAGCGTTGCCCCGTCGCTGCATTGGTCGCAATCGTGAACTGTTGAGCATCGGTATATTGACCAAATACCGAAATAACCTGGCTGTAATCTTCCGGCAAAACGTAGCAATACAACCACCGCGGGTCATCGTTGTTTGCCGCTAAATCCAGAGCCGTTACCTTGATAGTGAAGCACCAGTTATGCTCGTCAAGCACCGATGACAAACTCATCGGCAAGAACATGGCGCAATATCTGGCTTGAGGCGAGCTATCAGGCGGGTTAATACTGGTTACGGCAGCTTCATCGCCTAACCTTGCCAGGGCAATATTGCAGATATTGACCAACGTGGTGTTGTCGGTATTTCGAGAAATAAAGACTTGCCCGCCGACGGGAATCGGCGCCCAGGTCGTTATCGTGCCGCCTGGGTTTAAATCCTGAATGCTGTTAACGCTGGCGGTGAAGGTGCCGGCAGTAATGCCGTTACCCAACACCAAGGCATGAGCCACATTATCCGAGTCAACCCAATAGGCCGACAGATCGGATGACGATGAAATTTTAAATCTGAAAGGAAAAACGGTTTTGATGCCGTTGCCTTTTAATAGTTTGTAGGGCTTCATGGGGATTACTCAGGCAGCGGCCACTAAATTATTACAGCACCACACCCGTCAATATTTCCGCTTTTCTTCCCGAGTCTAATAGCGATTGCGCTATTAAATAGTCCAGCATATTTTGAACAGACAGCAGCGCAAGATTAACCTCTTTTGTTCTTTGATCATCCAGTATGCTGTAGAAATCTGCGATAACTGGATCAGTAGCTTTTGCATTTGCAATGGCTATGCGCTCTTGGCTTGTAAATAGCAATTTAAAGGCGGTTACGCTTACCGTTGGTGGTTTATCAGCGGCAGCGGCAGTAGAAAGAGTAAACACCTTATTAAAATCGGGATAGATCGTATTACCAACCGCCCAACCCTGCTGCGCATCGTTATATTCAATAGCTTCTGACTCAACAACCAATTGCCCGCCGTTATATAGTTTATACATTACACGACCCCATTCATTACTATATTTGAACCTACTATTGTTGCTTTAACGCCTATAACGGCTTGAGCTCGATTATCAAATATCGCACCGATAACATTCTGCTGATTAATTGGCATTGTTCCCTTAGTAGCCAAACAAACAGTGCCGCCAGCAGACACACTATTCAGCGCTACGCCGGTGATTGATCTCTTGCAAACCTGATAATAAGCAGCTCTAATCCCGTTTCCAGGGTAATAAAACGAAGTCACCAATATGTTAGCTGACGTTAAAATAGCACTGACATCAGTCGCCGCTGGTGATGCTGCAGGAAATAGGGCAACGGCACTGCCAAGCAGCGCCAAATCAGGAGTAATACAAGTTTGATAGATTTCTCTTTGGGTGCCAGTATTATTATATGCACCTCTGACCACAGCATAACCGGCATTATCCAGCGAGAATAGCAATATACCGCTTACCGGATTATTACCGAGTAATGTCATACCTAAATCAAGGTTAGTAGCCGGTTTTATAACAAAGCCATCAGGAGATAGTACTATTATTCCAACTGAACCCCCATTTACGCTAGCTATAGCAAATGATCCATTTCTGTTGGCGCACATTCCTAAATAGTCACTTATACCACTGACTGACAATCCATAGCCCGCATCGTTACCAACATCGAAGGTTTTCACCAGCGCATTAGATGCGTTATAGATAGAAATCTGTCTATACGCGGCCGATGTATTATTGCTGGTCTGAAATACAATATTTCCGCCCGCTAATTCAATAGCTGATTGAATGACAGCGCCATACGTGATGTCAGAACTTGCAGTGAGAATTGTTGTCAGCGCGCCTTGAATTGTGCCGGATGCATTATAGCGAGCAAATTTATACGCCGCTGTTGCCGCCGATCTTTTATATGAAATAACAAAATCACCGTTAGCGCATGACAGTACATTTATCCCAGAGCCAGAATTTGCGCCTGATTCAACCACTGTCTCAGAACCTTGTAAAACTCCGGCAGCATTATAGCGTTTGAAAACCATATCGCTGCTGGTGACTAACGAGTATGCCAGTACAATCTGTCCCGACGTAGTTACGTTAAATGCCCAATAGATTGCACTGCCTGAACCATATAATGTTGCCACTGTTGTTGCCGAGACAGCAATAGTGCCGTCATTATTTAAAACGGCAAACTTTAGAGTACTGTTGCTATTCCATGCGATAACAAATTGAGTTGCATTTAATTTTCGTACAGCACAATAGATAGCTGTATCAGTTGAAATAACACCGATGACAGCGGCAGAAACAATATCATTACCATTTACCGAGCGTATTACTGCATTTAGATTAGTATTTGCTGTTGTACCATTACCGGTATAAACATGGACAATATTTCCATTCCCCAGCTCAGCAATAAAAGGGCCTTTCATTGTTGACTGGTTGCCGACTCCACTTCCAGTAGCGCCAACTAATGGCGCTACTGTCTTTAATGCATTATTTCCTCCAACTGTGTTATTTTCTTGAGTAGGCGTCATAGAAAAATGAGCTAACGATCTTGTCGCATAACCCGTCTCATTGTTGCTGACTAAATCACCGGCTGAAATGGCTGATGATGCAATCAAAGAAATTCCACCAACCTGATCTAAAAACGACGATCCTGATACGTTGCGTCCCATTTTTACTCCTCAAATCCGTACACGTTAATAGAAACATTAGCGGCCGATGAATACGCAACTAATTGTTTAGTTGCATCCAGCAACAACCCTGTTCGTTCCAGCACGCCATACCCTAACAATGGCGTTTCATACTCAATATATTCTGATGTTGCGGGGGTTGCTGAAGCGGCCAAGGCCAATCGTATTGTGACTGGCGTTATATTTCTATTGACGATATTGACGCTAAATGTCGCTATTTTTGCGGCAGGAACCGTGTAAACCGTTGTATTAGTCGTTGATGCAAGATCGGATGTGCCGAGTATGCCCGTTGCCATTTATGCCCCCATCATATAAAAAGATTTACCGGTCAGTGATGCCGCCGGCCCCGTTGGTCCTGTGGCTCCGATAGCGCCGTCTGCTCCTCTGGAGCCGCTGACTGATAACACCCAATCGCCGAACGTGCCTGCCCCGCCAGCATCTTGCACATCAACTATCAGCCCTCCACCCGCATAAGACGTGACTTGGCCGTGCATATAATTAGCCGGGTTAGCAGCACTGACCGCCAGAATAAATTGCCCTGCCGCAAACTGTTTGCCTGTTTGTGTGGCAAACGTTTTTGACGCGACGGCGATGGTTAACGAAGTCGCGCTGGTCGCCACCAGTGCGGCGGCTTGGCTTGCAGCCGTTGCGGCGCTAGTTGACGCCGCCGTCGCACTGCCCGCTGCGGCGGTTGCACTGTTCGCCGCATTGGTTGCCTGTGTTGTTGCCAACGAGACTTGTGTTGCGCCGTTGGTCGTGGCCAAGCCGGCTTGCGTCGCCGCGGTGGTTGCGGAGCTGGCGGCATTGGTCGCTTGCGTGACGATATACTGGGCAATCGCTACGACATTAGACAGACACGGAATAAAGCGCAACAAATGCCCGCCGTTGCCCAGGCCGGTTGAAACATCATCGTCATCCGTGACCGTTGTGCCGTCCCCGCCTACGCCGGATGGGAATGTAACTGAATTCACCATTAAATAATCTCCTCTAATTTAATCGCCGTGCTGTAGCCGTCGAAATAGGCCGTTGTGACCGGGTCAAGTTGCGCAAAGTTGGCCATAAATGTCCTGGCATAAAAATTCTTATCCGTTGTCATATTGATATTAATATTCGCGCTTGAAATATATTCAGGCTTAGAAAACGCATACAGCAGCTCACCGGATACCCCAACTTCTCGCTGAGCGTCATAAAATCCGCTGAGCGCTTCAGTTTGATTCAAGTTCTTCAGCAAAATATCCAACGTCCGCATTTTCGGTTGAACGTAAAAATATTTAGTGCCAACGGCGCGTTGAATCTCAGTTAAATCGATGTAGCCTTGAGAAATATCGCCGTAGTCGGGGTTATATTCCGGCTCAACCGTGCGGCCTAAAAATATCCGGCCGATCTCCAGATAGTTATCGGCATTGCTGGTATCGGTAATCGCGATAGTAACCGACTTGCAGATTTGATCGCTCGGCGCATAGTAGACGGCAAGATGGGTGTAACTCTTACGCTGATCCTCTTCGACCGTACCGCGCCAGAAGTTCTTGTTTTCCCACGGTATCAATCCTCTGTCCGCCGCATAAATCACCGGCCACGCGAAATAATTCGCGGTGCTGTCAAAGCGCAACACGCCGGTCGGCGAGCCGTCAACAATCGGGCCTGAATAACCTCTAAACTGCACTGTCGCGCTGGTTGACAGATTGTGATTAGCCAGCGCAACGCAGCCGATCAAGCGGGCCTGCGCTGTCAGATTGATATTGATCAGCGCTGTTTTTACACCTGTATTTGTTCTGGCCACCTTTTGTAAAACACGGTCCTGAACATTAGCTAGAGGTAATGCCGCTGACCAGCTGGACGGACTGGTTACAGTGCATTCATCAATCCTGTTGGGGTAACTCAATGAGATATTGCTGCTCATCCGAATAGCCTCAACACTACTTTTTTGCGCTTGGCGTCGCGTTCATAGCCGATAATGACAAACGATCGTCCGGCGCTGTAGCCGTACCGGGGGTGTTTAATAACAATGGTATTGCCGATAGTGAATGCTGGGATTTGCGTAAACAACGCCGTCACGCTAATCACGTCTCGCCGCACCTTCGCCAGGTTTAAAAGTCGAGTAATAACAGTGGTTACATCAGCTTTATTGCGTAAACAGCCTTGCAGCGTGACCGATTCAGAAAGCGGATGCCGAGTGAGCGTCGCGGAATCTGAAACCGACGTTTCCCGGTATTCATTCTTCAGCAGCTCAGTGCGATACAGCGGCGTCGAGGCGGCTACAGAGGTTTGCACTGTCTCGATTTTATTATATTGAGCCCGGACTTCATGAATCGGCAGTCCATTACTGCCCAGCCCTGTTGCGTCCCGCTCGATCGATACGATCTGATAGGCTTCGATCGTCGCAATCGGTGTCTCGGTCGGCGCATCCAGCAGACTGAAATATAACGTGGTGCCGACATAGTAATAGAAGCCCCCGACGCTACGCGCAATCCTATCGAGCAGCTCTTTTGACGGTGTAGCCTCAGCGACATTAATACCGATTACGCCAACTGCATTTAACGCCGTAACACTGGCGCTATCTACGGTAATGCCCAATTCGCCGGCAATCGCCGCAAACACGTCGCCGGTTTTGTGCAGCACATAAGCCGTGACAGACATTACATCGCATGTGATTTCCTTACTCGGTGTTGCAGCCAGTCGAAAATAGCCGTTATACGAACTCCAAGCTCCTGCTGTGATTGCATTTTGCAGCTGGCCAGACGACGTACCGGAGCCGGTGTAAAGATTTAAAATTTCGACATACTCGTTGTCGGCAGTCGCAGCAACCAAACCGGGGCTGATCGTTAGCGTTCCTGCCGCGCCCGAAAAGCCGGCGCTCACGGTATAAATCGTGCGATGGCCGTCGAAAATGATTTTTGAGTTTGTGGGGATAGCTGAACCCGCTACACCGGCATCCACAGCAATGCCGGTTGCGCCGATCGCATAACCGCCGCTATGATTAACCAAGTAATTTGTCAGTCTGACACCGTCATCATAAACCGCAGTGATAACCGCATCGGTGCGGCTTGAGGCTTCATAAATCAGCAAAGAACTGTTGACCAGCTTAGGCGACACATTCCGGCAATCACCAAACACTTTTGGCTTCACGCTGCCTTCGATGGTGTCAGCCGTACCTTCCAGCCCGTTCGGCGGCGTATTGGTTCCGGCATAGGTCGCTAACGGGTGGTTTTTGGTCAGCGCTTCGGTTAACGACTTCATGGTAAAAAACAGCGAACCGCCACGCTCGGACATCCGATCTATCGTGCCGGTAAACATCGCGGTAATCGATGCGTCATCATTTACCAGGCTCAGCACCACGGCAC
>SXGU01423097.1_pt1 | contig 11888 bp, 9 predicted proteins | sample 3174531 | NCBI WGS metagenome assembly SXGU01 (sample SAMN11356863, study PRJNA531348) | freshwater metagenome | isolation source: freshwater sample F1-140 | place: China: Fuxian Lake, Yuxi | collected 2017-12-25
GAATAACATTAACCCAACCAGCACCAATATACTGAGTTCTGGCCGCAGTAGTCCTATCATGGTAAATAGCTTTATAGCTGTAGATAGGAAGAGTAACACCACCGCCGACATTAATAGTCCTTTGGAAGTGTAAACCATCTACTGTATCCAAACGCGGAAGAATATCACGTTGAATGTTCAACAAGGTTAAAGTTGTTGTCTCAGCAGCCGGCGCATAGTTCTTGTTTACGTCGTAGTTGAATACGTCATAAGCATCCTGCGACATATGAATAGCTACTGCACGATCCCACTCATTACAAGTTTGAATCATCTTAACAACGTCAAGATAAGGTGTAGCTGTTCCAGCATCAACTAATGCTTTAGTCCATGCTTTTTCACCTGCTGTATAATCTACACCAGAAGTAGGAATTACAGGTAAAATAGTCTGAGAAGAATTCCACGGAGCAGTAACCGCACTTATTGTTAAGTTGGCCGCTGGTACTAAAGGAAGCGCATTGTCTCCTTTAATATCACTCCAAATTGTTGCTGTAGTTCTACCGAAGTCATAAACATATAGTGGGTACTTTTCAGAGACAGCACCATAGCCACCATACAATAAAATCTCGGCAGAAACCTTTTCAAACAAGTTCTCAAAACGTTGTTCTACTTGTGCGGCCTTCGTATTAAAACGAAGTGCTTTATTAGCTAGAACATCTACTTGTCCGAACTGTTGTCCTAATTGCCTTTGATTAAGAACTTCAAAGTCATCAGAAACAAAACCTTCTTTAGCATAGCTAAAAGCAAGTTCTTTGTGCCCATAGTTGGGTAAACTAACTGGTTCAACATCTGCATTAGGAAGGGCAAACAAACCCATTACATTGCGAGTTGCGAACTGTTGGTCAAAGTTAACTGTTGTTAACTCAGTTGTTTGTGGGGCAGGATAGAAACTCTGCAACCAATTAGGTCTTTTAGGTTGACCATCATTGAGAGCTTTCAAGACACCAGAAAGTATCTTTCCTGCTGTATACGGTGTAGCAAAAACTAATTCGCTCATATTAATAAGTCTCCCCAGCCTTTAAAATACCAATATTTTCAAACTTAGAACCCTCTACAAACTTCTTTTTCAAAATATCTGTAGTGGCACCAGTATAGTAAGCTGTACAAGCGACAGTAGTACCATCTGGTTTTTCTATAGTATCTACATCAGAATCAGCTTCCCATACTAAAGCGGAAGCCATAAACGAGGCTTCTGTGTAGGCTGTAGCATCTATATCACCAGAAGTAGCATCTACATCATGCAAAAGTACCCCAGCAATAGGCTTCATAGGAGCATTTACAGAAGTTACTGTTACTGTAGGAGCATCGCCTGTTCCTGTTACAGTTAAATCTGTTACACCAGCGTTTGGAGTAGTAGAGATAAATACTACACTGTCGGCTGTAGTAGAGCCTATAGTATTGTAGCCAGTTAAGGTTCCAGAAGTAAATGTACCAGAACCATTAGGATTTTTACTATTAGCTACAGCAGCAGTATCTCCAGCAAGTAAACCAGAAAAAGCTATAACTAAATCAGCGGCTGTAGCTCCACCAGCCCCAGCGGTAAAAGTTAAACCAGCTATGATAGTCGTTTCTGCTGCACCTGTAGCTATAAAAGTAATTAAAGCTTTTTCATTCATGCCCGAATGGGCAATCAGCTTTCCAGCAGTATTACTCTCAAGAAAAGAATGTTTCTTCAACACTTGACCAGATAAAACTGTAACAGTCTTAGTCTGTCTAGGTGTTGCTCGGAAAAAAGTCTGAGATGTTGTTGCATCATCATAACTTTTAAATCCACCATTATATTCGGTCATGTTTTATACCTCTTTGCTTATGAACCCAAGTATAACTTAGGCGTTTAAAAGTTCATTGCCCTTTAAGATAAGAGCAAAAGGATCAGTTCCTTCTGGAACAATAACCTTTTCATTTAAAGATGTTCTCAAACCTTGATCCATAGGAGAAGGATTGTTCAGTTGAGTAGTTTCTTTAATCGCTTCAAACAACTCTAAAGCATCTTCTTTAGAAGTTCCTTTTTCGATACGGGTTTTAATAACCTTCTCAGCAATATTGAACTCTGTTCCCGCGGCCAGAATATCTAAAACTCTAGCCCGTTCATTGGCAACAGCTTGTTCAATGTTCAACTTTTCAGCCGCTTTAAGAGTTTTAATCTCTTCTTGCAGTTTAAAGTTATTAGTTTGCAATTCTTCTAAGTTCATATTAGTACCTCTGTTAATAGATGTTCTAGTAGGAGTTGAAAGTTCTTCTATAGCCATGTCAAAAGAATCAATCAAACCATCTACTAATTTCAATTGTAGGGCTTCATCCCCTAAGACTGTTTTCCCTTGAAGACTTATAATACTATCCAGTGTCAAAATGGAACGATTAGTATTAATCGTCTCATTCATTATACTGTCTATTATCTTAATCTTACCGGAAACATCATCCACAACATTCTTAGAAATGCCTTCATGTGGATTGTATAGAGCTTTAGAATCCTTAGAGCGGAGGATTACATATTCATAACCCTCCATTTTATCAGATTCTACAGTGGAGACAAGAGTAGCTATAACAGCCATACTCCCAAGAGAAGTAGTATTAGTTGCTAATACCTTTTGGCAAGAAGAAGCCAGAACATATGCGGCGCTGGTAGCTGAACCATCACATATTGCAATAGTTTCAACTCCATATTTTGTAGGCAATGAAAAGATAAAATTAGCTAGACCAAAACAACCAGAAACTTCTCCACCTGGAGAGTCAATCCAGAAAACTAATTTTTTATATCCAGCAAGAATAGCTTCTTTTATGTCTCTAGCAATGTATTCATAACTAATAGTTCCTGAATCACCTGTAGCATTCTTAGCAACTAGTGTTTCATGAATTTTAATAATTTTTAATTTATTAGAAGAGATAATGCTAGTATCTTCTACATCTTCCAAATCACCTGTATCATGTACAGGCATCTTTGGCATATCATCTGGTTCACTGTCATCCATTAAAGGAGCAGGTTTTTGACCAGCTAAAAGAACTAAAGTTATATTCTTAGTTATGATGTGCAATTTACTCTCTTCTATAAGAAGTGGAGTATTATACAATCTTGTTAGAATTTTATGCTTTAGCATGTGTTCGGTCCTCTTGTATTTTAAAATTATAGCCTTTTTCCACAAAATGTCAAGTATAAATGATAATATTTATCTTATATACCTGTACTGTTTGGGTTAGGATTTACATTATTTCCCTGTTGAGTAGAAGTTTTAGGTGGTTGAAGAAGATTTACCAATCCAAGTTCTTCTATTTTTTTCCTATCTTCTGCTATTTGTTCGTATGTTGTGTGCCGTTCATCTAGTTTAGATTGCAAAGTGGCAAGTCCATTTTGTATCTCTAAAACATCTGCTTGAGCATCTTTTAATTCATCTACTCCATAGAAACGTGGTAATTGATAGGTTGGAAAAGCATTAGATACTTTCTTTCCATAATATAACGAAGCTAAACGTTTAAACTTGAAAGAAAGTGGGCTAAGTCCTAGTGGAATAGTGTTAAAGTGGTGGATATACTCAATTCGATTTCTTAGTTCTATAAATAAAGCCCGAAGAGAAGAGAAATCTACACCAGATAAATCACCTGTTAGTTGGACATATGGAACATCAACAGCATTAGCAATTCTTCTTAACTCATAACCCAACATGGTTATTAAGTTATTGCCAATATCTGTTCCTTGATTGAATGCTATATCTTCAAATTTGTTGAGATATTGAACAGTTGTTCCATTAGCTCTTAGTTCTACCTTTCTCTCTCCTTTTTCATCCTTTGCATATATAGGTGTTCCTACAGGAAGTTGGGCTTGTGGATTACTATTTTTGATAATCCAAGATATAGCTTGTGCAGCTTTTTGTTTTGCTATTGTAGCATTAGTAAGGTCATCCAATTCATATAAAGAAATAAGAACTGGAGATAAAGATGGGATACCTAACCATTGACCAGGAGCTTCTCTATCAAATTGATGAAGAATTTCATCTGCTGGAATAGATATTGTTTTGTAATTGTTTTGAATATCAAACCAATATTCTTGAAAAAGTCCTAAACGGAAAAAATAATTCAATGGTTTTGTATCAAAGAATTCTATACCATATTTGATTTGTTTATTTGATCCTTCTCCAAAATAAAATAAATCATGTGTTTCACTTTGAAGAACTTCTAATTTTAATGGAATTCTATTATTGTTTTTCTTTCTCCTTATCTGCAATCTGGTAAAGGAATTTCCAGTTATAAATTTATTACTATTCCAAAGACTTTGTATATTGTCTAAAGTACCATAGCCATCTAAACTAGGATCAAGACAAAATTCATCCCATAACTCTTGCATCAAAGGATGTTCTTTTCCTTTCTTATCTTTCCAATTAACTTTTAGCGCTCCTAGATTAGTTAGATATTTATTTAGAGCAACTTTAGCATAACCATTATTTCTAATAGCATGTTGTGACCGCATTTGGAGAAAGGTTAGTTCTCTAGCGGCCAGTTGGTCATGTGTTCCAGATAATAAATCCCTTTGTTGTTCCAGGAATCTGGTAGAAGCCCCTTCATAAGCTAAAGCTTGTAGAGGTTGATAAATTATATTAGTCTCATTAGAATTAGTCATTTTAAACCTCTACCGGATTCCAGTTTAATAAAATAACAAACCTCTCGTAAGTACAAGAGCATTTAAACTTTGGGAGAACTTCCCCATTTCTCTTTATTGTATATTGTTCTAATAGTGTAGTCTTTCCACAATTAGGACAAGTTATAGAAGCGAACCTGCGGTTGTCTTTTATAACAGGTACATAAGACCCAGGACTATGGTGAGAGTTGTAGACAAAACTATTCATCTTAGTGATTTCCTTACTGTTAAAGGAATGGATGAGTTGGTTCTGAAAGTAGGGTCGCTCAGATTATAACTATCTATAATCTGTAAAAGCTCTGCTCTATAAGACTTTAACTCATCAAGAGTTATTGCCCCATAGGCATAATGTCGTACAAAAGCTCCTGAGCCTATACGTAATTGATTTATTTGTTTACCTGCTATAAGTAAACTAATAGCATCATTAACTTGGGTAAGAGCAAGTTGGGCTTCTTCTAAGGTCATTGTATTATCCCCATTGTTGGATAATTAATTTACAACACAAATTTTTATTTAAAGTAATAATCCTCAAGGGCTTTCCAATGGGAGAAACCATAGTTCCTAATTCCGGCAGCATAACTAGCATGAAGTGCTAATTTTTCAGCATCTATGGCTTCTTTCCTTTTCCCTGGAATAAGTCTAAACACTTCTTTCGTATTCCCACTCCTATCTATATCAAATATTTTCCGGCAAGAAGTCATCTGTTCTTCATAAGACCCATAGGATTGTTCATTCCAGAAGTATAGATCACTTTTATACTCATCTGGACGGTCTTTTGCCATTTTTCTTAGATTAATTCTTCTTAAAATCTCTCCATGTGCCCTATGTGCGCCTACATGATAAACTGTTACACCCATTCTTTCGGCCAAAGAACGTCTAACCTGTACAGCATTCTGAACTTCAAACTGTGCAGGTTCTCTATAGATTTCATCTTCTGAGAACCTTAAATCTTTAACGCCCCGACAAGCTATAACTTGTTGGTTATATTGTTGCATCTTTAAGACCCAATAATAAACCAATTCAGTATTGTCAGCACTATCTATACCAACACAAACAGGTTGAATCATTTTACCACTTGCATGGGGAATTCTAACAAGAACTGTTTCTTCTGCTAATTGGTCCCATACTGGATCATCTCTATTTAAAACATCACCGAAAATCTCTTTCCAGGTTATTAAATAAGAAGAACCATTTTTACACCATCCTCTTAAAACAATAGCGAAACGATTATCTTGAACATCTATTCCTACAGTTACAGCTAGAGCATCCATAGGACAAATATGTTCTGGATAGTTCAACCGTAATAATTGCATCTCTTCTGCTTCCATTGCTGAAAAGCCAGAAGCATAAGGTTGACCTTTTCTATTGTTAACATAACTCTTCATCAAGAGTTCTTTTCCAATAACTAGGTCTTTCAAAGCCAAAATCTCTGATTTAGCTATTTCAACAAAATCAGACCCAGGAAATGGGCTTAGTAGTTCAGAAAATGAAAAGCCAACTGTAGCAACAATATGTGGTCTTGTGGGGTGCCAGCCTTTAGAGAAGTTACCTGTATGATCTATAAAACCATGTTTCTTTCCTGCTCTAATATTTAAATTCTTTTGCTCGAAAGACCATTCTACTTTACAATTTGGACAAATAAATATAGCACTAAAAGGATCAAACTTGCCATATACATCATCCATCTTCTTATTGGGATATTCTGTATATTTAATATTGTCAAAACCAGTATGATCCATAGGGACAAGAGCGCCACATTCATGACATTCAGCTTTAAATATAAGATGATTGGATGATTTTAATGCTTTCTCAACACGAGAAAAGTCTTTAAAAGTTGGTGTGCCGCCAAAAATAAACTTCTTTCTAGTTTTAGGAACAAGTTTTTGTCGTTCTTTCAAGTTAGAAAAAGTATCACCTTGACCAGCTACATCATCTTTAGCATCATCAGGTTCTTCTATTTCTATATATTCATAGTTGTTTGACTTTTGGGAAACAATACTTCCTAGTGTTACCAGTTTCAAACTACCATTTTCAAAACTATAGTCAAAAAGAGATTTTCTATTCTCAGCAATGTCCTTATTCACAATCTGTTTAAGTATGCTAACACCATCAAAGAAGTTTTTTAACTTCTTTTTAGCGAAGTCTCTAGCTGCTTCTCTAGTGGCAAAACCTAAAAGCATTTCTGTAGGATTAGTAGCAATTCTATTTCCGCGATAGTTGTTTAATGTTTCGGTCCAAGCAATACGAGCACTCTTCATTCCTACAATTTCAGGCATATAAGGATTATCCAGACATTCATAAACATATTCCATATACGGAGTTACATCTGGATCAAAGTAGCCAGCACTAAAAGATGTTTCTTGGTTAGTTATGATTCTATGACTTTTGGCCCAGTTTATAGTAGGCATAATTCTAGGTTTCAAAAACCCTACTAACAGACGACCGATGAAACGACGCTCTGCTATATTACCTATATGACAGATGAAATTACTCATAACGAAGTTCCGGTATAAATTTTAATTCTTGTAAGTCATCACTTATATCTTTTTCCAACATAACTTCTAAGAATCTCTTATTATCTGTATCCGCTCCTTCCATTATCTGGCGACCAAAGTTTGCTAAATCTTCTAATGTTTTTTCTATAGATTCTCTAATATCTGGGAAATCCAAAGATAAAGCTACAAGTTTTGTCTTTATAAGTTGTATAAATGGAATATATAATCTATAGAGTTCTTCTTGTTGCAACAATTCATTTTTACTCTGGGCTATAGCTAACCAAGTTTGGACCTCCTTAACTCTATCTAATCTAATCCGTTGCTCCATTTGTTTAACTTGTAAATTAACTTCACTATCATTTTCTATAACAGAAACATTTTTTCCTTTAATCTCTTTCCTAAGTTTAAGAGCTTCTTCCGCCCTTTCTTTATCTAATTTAAGTTTTGCTATCTTAACTTCTGTATTTTGATTATGATAGGTTCTAAAAGCCCTAAACACTTCTCTATATGTTTGTTCAGGAAAAGGAACAGTAGGATTACCAAAAGCCCCTTTTTGTTTCTCTTGATACATTAAAGACACGTTTACTCCAAAAACATCAGCTAGTTTATTTGGAGAAACTTTTCCATCTAGGTGTAAGACATGTTCATTTGAAATCATAGTGGTACACTACTTGCTAAAATAAATTCAAAAATTGCTTTTATTCACAATTCATGTATAATATAACCCAAATAAACTAAAAAAGCAACAAGCCGTTATGTTAGATAAAGACCCAACTTCTTATTCTTATATAACTTACGTATGGGTATTTGCTATATCTATATGGGGAGGTTTAGTTAACTTTATACAGAAAACAAAAGTTAAAAAACCTTTTACATTTAATATAGCAGAACTTATTGGAGAATTAGTTATATCAACGGGCGTCGGCTTAGTTACTTTCTATTTATGTGAGGCAGCAGAACTTTCACAACTATTATCAGCATGTTTTATAGCAATCTCTAGTCACATGGGAACTCGGGCAATTTTCCTATTTGAAGAAAAATTGACCAAGATTCTCAATACTTTGATGAAACTTCCATAAGTGGGGCACTTATATGGCTAAGAAACTTTTTGTACAACTCCAAACACCTGTTATTGAAATGCCAGTCACAGCTATAGATGCTTCTGGTAAAAAAGCTCGTATAATTGTGGGCTTTAAAAGACATACATTAACAGAAGTAGAGAAGATTTTTACTTCTCTAAAAGATGAAAGTATTACTACTGATTTTGAACAACTGGTTAAATCAGATATTTTATATTTGAAAGAAATAACTCTGGAAGTTCAGGACGTTGATACTGGAACAAATTCTCTTTTAATCATCAAAGACACAAGAGAAGCAAAATCTTCTGATGACTGGAACACTCCAGAAGAATGTCTTGCTGTATTATTAGATATGTATTTTGATAGCGCCCCATGGAAGAAAAAGATTCTTCAAACCTATGAAACAGTTTTGATGAATGTTGAAAAGGATAAGGAACTGGAAGCAAAAAACTAATAGAGGCGGGGAAAATACTAGGTCTTCTATCTATCCCCGATCCTCATGAAGAAGAGATAAAAGAAGATGAGAAAAAGACCGCTGCTTTCAATGGTCTTTTCTCTGACTTACATGAAATTGAAGACCATGTAGAAGAAAGAGAGGATATTGTTTTAACAGTTTTCTTATGGCCGGAACATGAAACCATTTTCCACATATACAAAATTGCTTATAACTTTCTCTCTTCCAACTACAGTTTACCAGAGACAATTATAATGGAACTTATAAAAGAAGAGAAGTTGCCATTAAAACAATCTTTGTTAAACCTCGCCTATATCCACGACGGATTCCTCTCAGCTTTAAATAAAAGGTAAAGCTATGGCCGATTCAGTTACAAAAACACTTAAAATCCAAGTCATTAGTGATGATGAATCTGGATTGGCCGGTCTACAGAAAGTATCGTCTACTCTCAAACAAATGGGAGTAGACGTTACTAAATTCGTTTCTATTAGAGATGATGAAACCCAGAAGTGGATTAATAATCTACAACTTGCTGGAAAAGAGGTGGCTACACTACAAGCCGCCGCTCTTGTTGCTGCTGATAAAGTAGGTAATATTGCTTCTTTGAAAACAGGTAACATAAAAAGCGATGTTACCAAAGAACAGAATACACAACAAGCAATTGCCGATGCTCAATATAAAGCTAGTTTAGAAGCTAATTTAGCTCATTTACAAAACTTTACTTCTTCTGAGCAAGCTATTAGGAATGCTTCCAGAAAGCAAACTCTTCAAGATGCCAAACTCTTCTATACTGAAATGTTCAGATTAGAAGATGAAGAATCAAAGAGAGTTAAAACTAAAGAAGCAGAAGAAGATAGAATATATAGGGAAGCTGCTAAAGTACGTCTACAACTTGCAAGAGAAGTTGAAAAAGAAACTGCAAGAATAGTTGCACAAGAGTTGAGAGATAAAACTGCTGCTAATACTGCGGCTCTTAGGAACTATGAAGCTTCTTTAGAACAAGAAAGAAAACTTCGCTCTGCTATGTTTAAGGCCGATGCTCTAGCTGTTTGGCCTTCTCCGCCGCCAGAACTGCCATCTAAACTAGATGGTTTAATTAATCAATTTTCACAGATGTTCAACCATATACTTAAAGTATATGTAATATGGAACTCTTTGAACTTTGTTATGAGCAAAATAAGCTCTGCGGTCACTTCTATTGTCCCAATAGGTATTGCCCTTGACAGTGTAAAAGCTTCTTTAGAGTCCACTGTTGATAGTGGAATAGCCACGCAAGCCGTTTTAAAAGGAATAACAGAAGAAGCTAAAAGAACTGGTTTAGAAATTGGTAATTTAAGAACCAACTTTAAATTATTCCAAGCCTCTACAAGTCTGGCCGGTGCATCTCTCCAAGATACTTGGAAGATGTTCACTAATATTAATACTGTTGCCACAGCACTTCATCTATCTACTGATGAGGTTTCCCATACATTCTTAGCTCTGGCTCAGATATTCAACAAATCTAAAGTTCAGAGTGAAGAGTTAGTTAAGCAATTGGGTAACTTATTACCTGGAGCTTTTGCCAGTTTTGCCGCTTCTATACATGAAGCTAATGGTAAAATTGGTATATCCACACAAGAACTAACTAGGAGAATGAAAGAAGGGCTAGTATCAGCACAACAAACTATGCTGGACTTCACACAATTCATGGCAAATAGGTTTGCTGGAAGTTTTGTTATCGCTTCTCAAATGCTAAATGCAGATATTGGCCGGATGAAGAGTAGTTTAACTCAGTTAGCAGAAGCTATTTATAGTATTTCTTCTGGTCCAATTCAAAACATAGTTCAAAGTTTCACATCTTTTGTCGATTCTCTAACCGGCGTTGTTAAAGAGGGTACTGTTTTTAATGCTATTTTGTATAGTATTAAAGATTCTTTCATAGCTCTAGCGGCCTCGGGCATTATTTATGCTTCTACAAAGTTAATTGAATTCACAAAAACTCTTTCAGTAGCAACTGATGGGGTTAGTAAGTTTAAAGCAATGTGGGATTCTGTTGGATATAATGTTATAGTTACTGGTCTTTCGGCCATAACTCTAGCTTTCACCGATATGATCCATGAGAGTCATCAAGCCCAGACTAATATAAATGACTTCTTTGATGAACTAGCAAAGAAAAGAGCATTTAATGAAGCCACACCGGAGCTAAAGCTTAAACTAACAGTTGAAGAAGATGATGCTGTTAAGAAGATTAATAATTTAATAAATGATATAGCAAATAGACGGCAAAATATTAAAAACGACACAATAGGCTTAGTTGCTCTTACTGCTAAAGAAGCCGAAAGCATTAATAAGCAAATACCTGATCTACAGAAAATAGATTCCACTATTACTGAAATTTCTTTCTTAGAACAGAAGTTAGGTGTTCAAAGAGAGAAAGCTTTAGCTATAATGGAAGCCCAATGGAAGATGGGTTATAAAGAACTTCAACTAACTAAAGAAAGGGCACTATTAGAGGAACAAATTCGTTTAAAGAAAGAAAAAGAACAGGAACAAGCTTCCAGGTATGATATTGATCCTAGGAAGAAGTTAAATGAATCCTCTTCACTGGAAGCCCAGGCTTCTGTTTTAAAGCTTAAAGCCTATGAAGCTACAAATGCTGTAGATAAGTTAAATTTATCTCTCCAAGCTCTAACTAAAACAAAAGAATCTGAGGCCAAAAAGGTTGAAGAAGTTTATGTTGAGAGTATTACAAAGTATAAAGAGGCTCTTGCTAAGGTAGAAGAGCGTGCGAAAGCAGGTTTAACAGATGAGAGAGATGTTGAAGTTAAGAAACAGGCGACAGAAGAACTTGTTAGAATAGAAGAAGAAAAGCAAGGTAAACTGGCCGAAGTCCAACTTCGTTTTGAAAAAGAACAAGAAACTATAAGGAAACAGGGTATTGCAGAAGAAAAAAGAGATAGACAAGACCAGTATAGGAGTAATTTAAGAGATTTCAGAGAATATGTTAGTGAAGCTAGAGGAGATATTCTAGCTCTTGACAATTCTTATAAGAAGGGCTTAATTGGGATTGAAAACTATTTCAATACTAGAGAGTCTTTGATTAATAGAGCAACGAAAGAAGAAACTGCAAAGTTAAATCAATCAATGCAACTTGCTTCTGCTGCTAATGATAAGGATGCTTATGATAAGTATTCCCATATGTTTGATGCAGCTTTGGA
>SXGU01576156.1_pt1 | contig 11884 bp, 8 predicted proteins | sample 3174531 | NCBI WGS metagenome assembly SXGU01 (sample SAMN11356863, study PRJNA531348) | freshwater metagenome | isolation source: freshwater sample F1-140 | place: China: Fuxian Lake, Yuxi | collected 2017-12-25
GATCTCACCAGCCTCGGCATCCAGCCGGATGTGCTGCTGTGCCGCGTCGATCGGCCGCTGCCGGAGGGCGAGCGCGCCAAGATCGCGCAATTCTGCAACGTGCGGAAGGAAGCGGTCATCCCGGCGCTTGACGCCAAGTCGATCTACGCCGTGCCGCTCCAATATCACCGCGAGGGCCTCGACCACGAGGTGCTGCGCGCCTTCGGCATCCACGACGCGCCCGCGCCCGATCTGTCGCGCTGGCACGACATTCTCGATCGCCTCCACAATCCGGAAGGCGAGGTCACGATCGGCGTGGTCGGCAAATATGTCGGCCTCCAGGACGCCTACAAGTCGCTGACGGAGGCGCTGGTCCACGGCGGCCTCGCCAATCGCGTCCGCGTCAACATACGCTGGCTCGATGCCGAACTGTTCGAGCATCCCGATGCGATCGCGCCGGAGCTGGAGCCGATGCACGCCATCCTGGTGCCCGGCGGCTTCGGTGAGCGCGGCTCGGAAGGCAAGATCGCCTCCGTCCAGTTCGCCCGCGAGCGCAAGGTGCCGTTCTTCGGCATCTGCCTCGGCATGCAGATGGCCTGCATCGAAGGTGCTCGGAACACCGCCGGCATGGGTGGGGCCGGCACCACCGAGTTCGGCGACACCGCCGAGCCGGTCGTCGGCCTGATCACCGAATGGATGGACCCCGAGGGGCTGCGCCAGCGCCGCGAAGCCGGCGGCGACCTCGGTGGCACCATGCGCCTCGGCGCCTATGAAGCGAGGCTCGACGGCAACAGCGTCGTGCGCTCCGTCTACGTCGCCGACACGATCAGCGAGCGCCACCTCCACCGCTACGAGGTCAACGGCCACTACATGCCGGCGCTGGAGGCGGGCGGCCTCGTCTTCTCCGGCATGAGCCCGGACGGCCGCTTGCCCGAGATCGTCGAGCGGCCCGACCACCCCTGGTTCAGCGGCGTCCAGTTCCACCCGGAGCTCAAGTCCCGCCCGTTCGAGCCCCACCCGCTGTTCGCCAGCTTCATCGAAGCGGCGGTGCGGCAGAGCCGGCTGGTGTGAAGCCGCCGCTCGCGATCAGCGGCACAACGCGCGCGGGACGGCGTTCATAGTCCTGAAGGAGTCTTGCATGACACGTTGCGCTCTGGCCCTCGGGATCACATTTGCGCTGGCGGTAGCCGGTTGCGCCGAGACCAGCCCACCCGATCCGACGCCCGCCGAGGACGGCGGAGCCTATAACAAGATCGATCCGGTGGTGAATCCGCTGGCCGAACGCGGGCCGGCGCCGACGGAAGGCAGCTGGCGGGAGGGCAGTCTCGGCGGCCAGCCTGCATTGCTGTTCGGCAGTGCCGAAGGTCCGGTCCTCAGCCTGGTGTGCGATGGCCGCCGCGGGCTGGCCGTGCAGCGACACGGCGTCCGCCCGACCGCGAACATCGCGATGCTCGAAATTTCGATGGCGGGCAGCGTCAGCCGCCTCGCGCTCAACCCGCTCGGAACGGAGACGCCCGTCCTGCGGGCTGAAATTCCTGCCAGCGACGATCTGCTTGCGCAGCTCGCCACCGCCGATGGGCCGATCGTCTTCCGCGCCGGCGAAGCACCGCCGGTGACGGTGATGGCCGAGCCGGCGGTCGGTGCGTTCATCCGCGGCTGCGCTCAGCCGGCAGCGGCGTCAGGGTAACCGCCTGATCGCGATCGAGCGACCAGATGTGGAACGGCCAGGCTCCGTCAACGCAGATGTAGATTTGCGGTCGGCTCACTCGGTGCCGCTTCCGTCACTTGGCCGCATATTGCCCGGCTTCGGCGCCGAAATGCTCGCGGGCATAAGCGCGTGCTTCCGCAGCGGTGCGGAAGGTCTCCTCCTGCAGCGTCGCGGTGATGATCGGATAGTTCCAGCTGTTGTAGCGCGTCTCGCGCACGGTCAGGCGGACGCGGCCATCCTCGTCCTTGTTGATCAGGAACGGCTTGACGGTGGGCGTGGGCATGGTTCGGTCTCCGTCGGTGAAGTGAGGCGCCCCGCCCGCGCGGGCGGAGGGGGCGGGGAGGGGATCAGCCGAGCATGCTGGCGACGATCCGCCGCAGCTCGTGATTGGCAAGCCCGTGGGAAGGGGCGCTCGGCGGCGGCGTTGCGGCCGTGCCGCGCGTGCCATAGGAAAGCGTGAGGGTGGGCCGGTTCGGGCCCTTGGGATCTTGTGTCATGATGTCCTTGGCGGCCATTGCCGCCGTTCGTGGGTGAGAAGCCGACGCCTCAGCGACGGCGGAAGTTCCGCGGCCCGGGGCCTTGCCCCGGCGTACGCTCGCGGAAGATGATCCGACCCTTGCTGAGGTCGTAGGGAGTCATCTCGACATGGACCCTGTCGCCGACCACCGACTTGATGCGGAAACGCCGCATCTTGCCGGCCGTATAGGCGATGATCCGATGCTCGTTGTCGAGCATCACGCCGAAGCGTCCGTCCGGGTAGATCTCGTCGATCTGACCTTCGATGGTCAGCAATTCTTCCTTCGCCATGAGGCTCCTTGACGTTCAGGCATATGGGTCCGCCCCGGACGGGGATCCGGCACGGCGGCGCCATGAAGCGTGAACGGGAAGAGCCGGCGAAGCGGCTGTCAGGTCCGTCTTGGTGACGTCGGCTTCATGCATATGGGCGGTGGATGCGCGGATCGCAAGTCGCGCGCGCTTTGCCGGCCTGTGCAAGGGCGGCACAAGCCGTCGCGCCGGCCCGTCGACGGACCCCTTTCCTCCGTAATCCGCCTGTCATATCGGATGCTTAGCGGGGCCGACGACCGAGTCTCACGGCGATCGATTCGAAACTTCCGGCGCCGCCTCTCCGCGCCGGCCACACAGGGGTGCGTCCATGACCGATACCTATTTCTCGCTCGCGTCTGCCAATTTCGAGCAGTTCTGGACCGCCACCGGCCAGATCGCGGCCGATGACGATTGGTCGGGCGTGGCGAGCATCGTCGGTTACCGCGGCGACGGGCTGACCGCCTCCACACCGGGCGACCCGCGCACCGTGTCCGGCACCAGCACGGTCATCGACGTCAACGCCAACCGCGCCGATCCGAGCACATTCAGTACGGGCGGCGTCGCCGAGTTCGACGGCATCCCCGATCCGGTCGTCGCCATCCAGGGCTCCGGCACCGCCCGCGCGCCTTATCTCGCCGTGTTCCTGGACGCGACCGGCCGCGAGAACATCACCTTCTCCACGCGCCTGCGCGACATCGACACCGCCTCGTCGGCGAGCCAGCCGATCGCCATCCAGTATCGCATCGGCACCGGCGCCTGGACGGCGGTCGATGGCGGCTACACCGCCAACGCGAACACCGGCGGCGACACCAGTCTCAGCGTCACTTTGCCGGCGGCCGCCAACAATGCGGCGCGGCTCGAGGTGCGGGTGATCACGCTCGACGTCACCGGCAGCGACGCCTTCATCGGCATCGACGACATCCGCGTCACCTCCAGCGCGATCGTGGTCGCCCAGCCCGGCATCCTGTCGGTCGCCGACGCCGCGATCGACGAGGGCAATGACGGCACCAGCCTCCTCGCCTTCACCGTGTCACGCGACGGCGGCACCGCCGGCGCCGTCTCCGCCAGCTACACGCTGAGCCTGCCGGGCGGCAGCGGCGGCGCTGACGCGGCCGATCTCGCCGCCGGCACGCCGCTCACCGGGACCGTGTCCTTCGCCGACGGCGAGACCAGCAAGGTGATCGAGATCGCGGTGCGCGGCGACACCGCGTTCGAGCCGACCGAGACGTTCGGCCTGACGCTGTCGGCGCCGACCGGCGGCGCCACTCTGGGTGACGCCGCCGCCATCGGCACGATCCGCAACGACGACGCCGCGCCGCCCGCGCCGCCGGCGGCCTTCATCAACGAGCTCCACTACGACAATAGCGGCGCCGACGCGAACGAGGCGGTGGAGATCGCCGGCATCGCCGGCACCAGCCTAAACGGCTGGCGGCTGGTCTTCTACAATGGCGGCAACGGCCAGAGCTACGGCACCGTCAACCTGGCCGGCACCATCCCCGATCAGGACGACGGCTACGGCACCCTTTCGTTCGCCTTCGCCGGCATCCAGAACGGCGCGCCGGACGGCGTGGCGCTGGTCGACGGCGGCGGCCGCGTCGTCCAGTTCCTGTCCTACGAGGGCAGCTTCACCGCGGCGAACGGCCCGGCCCAGGGCCTCGTCTCCACCGACATCGGTGTCGCCGAGGAGCCTGTGCCCGGCGCCGGCTTCTCGCTGCAGCTGACCGGCACCGGCGCGGTCTACGAGGACTTCGTCTGGGCCGAGGCGCGCGACGACAGCTTCGGCGCGGTCAATGCCGGGCAGGACTTCATCGCGGCGGACGCCGACGGCCTCGTCAGCATCCGCGATGCGCGCGTGGCCGAGGGCAATGACGGCACCAGCGATCTCGTCTTCACCGTGCGCCGCGCCGGCGGCACCGCCGGCACCGCCAGCGTCGACTATCAGGTGAGCTTCGGCACCGCCGACGCCGCCGATCTCGGCGACGGTGCGGTCCTCTCCGGCACGGTCACCTTCGGGCCCGGCGAAAGCGGCAAGACGATCGTTGTCCCGGTGCGCGGCGATACCGTCGGCGAGCTCAACGAGACGCTGAACGTCGTCCTTTCCAACCCGGTCGGCCCGATCACGATCGCCGACGGCAGCGCCACCGGCACCATCGTCAACGACGACCGGCTGTCGCTCACCAGTCCCGAGATCCAGGGCGCCGGCCACCGCTCGGCGTTCGAGGGCCAGCCCGTGGCGACCAGCGGCGTCGTCACGGCGGTGGACGGCAACGGCTTCTACCTCCAGGACGCGGCCGGCGACGGTGATGTCGCCACCTCCGACGCCGTGTTCGTGCTGACCGGCAACCGCCCGACCGTCGTGGTCGGCGACGCGGTGCAGGTCGAGGCGGTGGTCGCCGAATTCCTCCCGGGCGGCGATCCCGCCAATCTTACGGTGACGCAGCTCACCGCGACCTCGATCCTGCGCACCGGCAGCGGCGAGGTGCCGGAGGCGGTGCTGATCGGCCAGGGCGGCCGGCTGCCGCCCACCGAGACCATCGACGACGACGGCTTCGCCAGCTTCGATCCGGCGACCGACGGCATCGACTTCTACGAATCGCTTGAAGGCATGCGCGTCACCGTCGACGCGCCCGTGGCCGTGTCCAACACCACCGGCTTCGGCGAGACCTACGTGCTGGCGTCGGGCGGAGAGGGCGCCACCGGCCAGGCGGCGCGCGGCGGCGTCACTGTCTCGCCGGGCGACTTCAACCCGGAGCGCATCCAGATCGACGCCGATTCCGATCTCAACGCCGGTTACCAGCCCGCCCACACAATCGGCGATCGGCTGTCGGACGTCACCGGCATCGTCTCCTACAGCTTCAACAGCTACGAGGTGCTGGTGACCGGCGACGTCGCGGTAACTACCGACGTCACCTTGGGCCGCGAGGTCACCAGCCTCGCGCCCGCCGCCGACCGGCTCAACATCGCCACCTTCAACGTCGAAAATCTCGACTTGACCGACAGCCAGCAGAAGTTCGACCTGCTCGCCGGCAACATCGTCACCAATCTCGCCGCGCCCGACATCATCGGCGTGCAGGAGATCCAGGACGCCGACGGCGCCGGCGGTGGCGCCAACCTCTCGGGCCAGGCGACCGCGCAGAAGCTGATCGACGCGATCAAGGCGGCCGGCGGTCCGGATTATCTCTACGTCGAGGTCGCGCCTTCCGCGCCCGGCCAGACCGGCGGCGAGCCCGGCGGCAACATCCGCAACGGCTTCCTCTACAATCCGGACCGCGTCGCCTACATCGCCGGCAGCGCCGAGCTGATCGCCGATCCGGTGTTCAACGGCACGCGCCGGCCGCTGGTCGCGGACTTCCTGTTCAACAACCAGCAGGTGACGGCGATCAACGTCCACTCGACCTCGCGCATCGGCAGCGATCCGCTGTTCGGGGCGACGCAGCCGCCGGCCGATGCGGGCGATGCCGCCCGCACCCAGCAGGCGCAGGCGGTGCGCGCTTATGTGAATAATCAGCTCGCCACCAACGCCGCGCTGCAGTTCACCGTGCTCGGTGATTTCAACGGCTTCTACTTCGAGGACGCGATCGGCGCGCTCGAGGCGGGCGGCCTGTTCACCGATCTCCACCGGCTGCTGCCGGAGGAGGAGCGTTATTCCTTCCTGTTCGACGGCAACCTCCAGGCGCTCGATCACATCCTCGTCACCGGCGGACTCCTGAACGGCGCGCTGTACGACGCGGTGCACATCAACGCCGAGCAGTCGGAAGGCACGGCGCGGGCGACCGACCATGATCCGCAGCTCGCCAGTCTGGCGATCGCGGCCGGTCAGGCGCCGCGCGGCACCGCCGGCAACGACGTGATCGGGGGCACGTCCGGCACCGACGCGATCCGCGGCGGTTTCGGCGACGACCAGCTTTACGGCCTCGGCGGCGCCGACTCGCTCTACGGCGACGCCGGCGACGACCGCATCGAGGGCGGCAGCGGCGACGATCGCCTGGAAGGCAATGACGGCAACGACGTCATTCTCGCCGGCTCCGGCAATGATGGCGTCAACGGCGGCAATGGCGATGACGTGGTCGACGGCGGCGCCGGCGACGATCGGCTTTCCGGCTTCGACGGCATCGATCGGATCACCGCCGGTGACGGCAACGACCAGGTCGACGGCGGCGCCGGCGACGACGTGCTGGATGGCGGCGCCGGCGACGACAAGATCGTCGGTCGTGATGGCGACGACGTCATCACCGGCGGCCTCGGCTTCGACGACATGACCGGCGGGGAGGGCGGCGACCTGTTCGTGTTCGTCGATGTTGCCGAGTCCACCGTCACCCGCAGCGACTACATCCGCGGCTTCGCGGTTGGCGACAGCATCGATCTCGGCGCGATCGATGCCGACATTTCCACCGCCGCCGACGATGCCTTCACGCTTGTCGACCGCTTCAGCGGCACTGCCGGAGAGCTGGTGGCAAACCGGCTCATCGGCGCCAATTATCAGGTGATGGGCGACGTCGATGGCGACGGCCGCGCCGATTTCCGCGTCGTCCTGATCGGCAGCATCGCTCCGGAGGCGGGCGACTTCATCCTCTGATCGGCAACTCCTCGGCGCCTCCCATGTTGATGCCCCGGCACAGCATGGGAGGACGAGGCATGCCGGTATCGCATCTGACATTGGTGGAGCGGATCGCGCGTGTGCTCGCCGGGCGCCGCGCCAGCAGCAACGCCGAGGGCGACGACAGTTCCGCCGGCCCGACCGTGGACGAGACCTGGCACCTCCATGTCGACGACGCGGTCGCGATCCTTCGCACGCTGCGCGAACCCGATCCGGTGATGGCCGCTGCCGGCGACGCCGCGGTGTGGGAACGGATGGTGGAAGCGGCGCTCGATATCGAGCGGGCGGTTTCCGCTCGTTAGAGCCGCAGCCGCTCCACCGAGACGCGCTGGTCCGGCGTGTATTGCGGGCGGGCCAGAGCAGGGCGCGCGGCCACCAGCCGGTTGGCGTCGGTCGATAGCCCAGGCGCCAGGCCGATCAGCTCGATGTCGAGCGGAGCGGCGCCGGCAACGAGCGTCACCTCCGCACCGTCGCAGCTCCGGCCGCGGCAGTGAAGGTTGTAGCGTTCGCCAGGTTTGACCTGGCCGAACGCCCGGCGCGAACCGTTGATGGCGGCGGCGGTCAGCCGCGCTTCCGCCGGCGCCCGCAGGCTGGTCGATTGCGCGCCGCCGGTGCTCAGTCGAAGTTGGAGGACGCGCCCGCCTCCGCGCGCCGGCGCTTGCGACAGCAGTTCGAGAGACGGCCGCGGCGCGGCAGAAATGGCGGGCGCCGGTGCCGCCCAGCGCGGCCGGGTCGACCAGCCGACCTTGGTGCCGGGCGTGAAGCCGTCGAACGCGCGCGGCAGCGGGGCGCCGTCGTTGACGATCATCCAGCGGGCGGTGCCGGCGCTGCGATCACTGACATGCTCGATGCCGAACGGCTGCTGCCGGTCGTCCGTGTAGGGCGGGACGGCGAGCACGGCGATCCATGCCGCCACCGCGGGGGCCGCCAGCAGCGCCGCCGACAGCGCCGGCCGCGCCCGCAGCAGATCGCGCGCTTCGACCAGGAACGGCAGCAGGATCAAGGCGGCAACCAGCGCCAGCAGCCAGCTCGCTCCGTAACCGAGCAGGACGCCGGACAAAGCGAGCAGCGGCGCCAGCATCAGATACTGGAGGAGCGCCGCCGCGATGGCGAGCGGCACCGCCCAGGCCGGCGCGCGCCGTGCGGCGACGACGGCCCCGAGCGCGAGCGCGGGCGCGGCGAGGAAGAAGATCGCGCCGCCGGGCGCGATCCAGGCCACCGCAGCGCCGAACAGCAGCAGCGTCCACCAGCAGGCGATCCGGAGCGCTCCGGTGCCGATGTGCCGCCCGACCAGCAGCAGGATCGCGCCGGCGCCGAGCATCGCAATGAGATCGGCGGCTGCGGCGATCACGCCGGGATGGCCGCGCCAATAATCGCCGTCGCGGATCACCCCCACACCGCCTTGCGCAGCCCAGGCCAGCGCTGCCGTTGCGACAAGGGCGGCGAGCACCGTGGCCACCGCCGCGAACGCACTTCGCCGCTCGCGCGCCAGCAGGACCGTCGCGCCCGCCAGCAGCAGCACGAGCAGGCCGGCCGCGATCGGCAGCGGTATGACCGGCAGCGCACGGCCCAGCAGATCGGCATAGACGACCTCGCCACCGCCGGACGTCGTGCCGCGCGCCCGCACGATGCCCAGCGCCTGATCGCCCATATGCTGGAGGCTGCGGGGATCGAGCGCCGCGAGTGTGTCGCCGGCGCTGTGGTAGCGGGTCTCGTTGCCGATCACGGCGAGGTTGAGGATCGTCCAGCCGCGGCCTTGAAACACGTCCACGTCCGTCGAATTCGGGATCATCCGGTAGAAGTCGGTCGACAGCGAATTGGCGGCCGGCCGTGCCGCGCCGGCGCGGTACAGCGCCAGGGCGGCGCCGTTCGGCCGGCTGGTCTCGAACATCAGGGCCGGCCCCTCGACGCCCCGCGCCTCCAGATTGACCAGCGTGTCGACCCGCGCCGCCAGCGGATCCACCTCGAGGAACGCGCGCGCGCCGATCAGGCCGGCCTCCTCGCCCTCGTTGAACAACAGGCTGACGGGCTGGAGCGGTGGGTTGCGCACCAGGGCGGCGGCCGTGCCGAGCATCGCCGCCATGCCGATCCCGTCATCGGCGGCGCCCGGCCCCACGGGCGTCGAATCGTAATGGGAGACGAGGAGCAGGTGGCGGCCGGTCGCGGGTCCGATCGTGACGGCCACGTTCCGCACCCGCGCACAGCCGATCGATCCACCGCGCGCATTGGCGTTACACGTGAAGCTGTCCGTGACGCGCGGCGCCAGGCCGATGCTGCGCAGCTCCGCCACCAGCCGTTCGCGCACGCCGTCCGCCTCGGCGCTATCGGCGGGGTGCGGCCGCTCGGGCCCGAGCACGCGCTTCAGCCGCACGAGCGCATCGGCGGTGTCAAAGGCGCCGGGTGTCGCCGTGCGCAGCGCCGGCGGCTGGATGAGCCGGTCCTTCACAATCATGCCCGCCGCGAGCGCGGCCAGCACCAGCACGATCAGCCACGCCTTCCGCACCATCGCGTCCCCCTGGCCTCACCATAGCCGCTCCCGCGGCGCGCGCCACTTGCCAAGCGAGCGGCGCTGTTCTTGGAAGTGCGGATGGCGTTTTCGCTCTCCGCGGCCGACGTGCACCAGGCGCAGCAGGCGCAGGCGCGGCTGCAGGCCGGCGACCCGGCCGGCGCCGCGCTGCTGACCCGCGCCGTGATCGCCCGCGGCGTGCGGCACGCGGACCTGTTCGGGTTGCACGCCGCCGCGTGCCGCGCCGCCGGCGCGCTTGCCGAGGCACGCGATGCCTTGGCACAGGCGACGACACTTGCGCCCGGCAACGCCGCGCTGTGGACCAGCTATGCCGGCCTGCTCGACGATCTCGGCGATTATGACGGCGCGGTCGCTGCCTATCAGCGCGCGATCACCGCACGTCCCGATTTCGCGGCGGCGTGGATGAACCTCGGGCTGGCAGCGTCCGCCGCCGGCCGCCACGACCATGCCCGCGCAGCGCTGGAACGCGCGGCTGCGCTGAGCCCGGGCGCCGCTCAAATCTGGGGCGCGCGCGGCCATGTCGAGCAGGCGGCGGGCGCTCCGGCCGAAGCCGCTGCTTCACTGCGCCATGCACTGGCGCTCGATCCGGAGCTCGGCTCCGCCCGGCATAACCTCGCCGGTGCGCTGCGCGCGCTGGACGAACCGGAGGCGGCTTTGTCCGCGCTGGCTCCGCTCCGCGCCGGCAGCGCCGCGCCCGAGACGCTCGCCCTGCGCGCGCACCTGCTGGCGGACCTCGGCAGGTTCGACGAGGCCGTGGCCGAATATCGCGCCCTGCTCGCCGCGCATCCGGGCCAGATCGACGCGCAGGAAACGTTCGCGCGTCTGCTCCCGCAACTTGGCCGCGGCGATGAGGCGCTCGGCGGCTATGAGACGGGCCTCGTCGCCCGGCCGGACGACCTGGCTTTGTGGCGCTCCGCGCTCGCCACCGCACGTGCGCTCGCGCGTCCGGCCGAGCTGCTGCGCTGGGCGCGCGACGCCCGGGCGCGGCTGGGCGCGCAGCGCGAGTTCGTGATCGCCGAAGCCCATGCGCTCGGCCTGTCGGGCGAGCCGCGGCCGGCGCTCCGGCTGCTGGAGCCGCTCGCCGCCGACGACGCCGAGGCCGCGACCTATGCGGCTTATTGGCGGCTCAGAAGCGGCGATCCGCAGGCCGCCGAGCGCCACGCGCTCAACGCCGCGGCGCGCGCGCCGCTCGCCCAGTCGGCGTGGGCGTACCTCACCATCATCTGGCGGCTGCTCGAGGATCCGCGCGAGCACTGGCTTGCCGACTATGAGCGGCTGGTGATGCCGGTCGATCTCGGCCTCGAGCCGGTCGAACTCGCCGAACTGGACCGGGCGCTGACCGCGATGCACGTGACGCTCGCACATCCCGGGGAACAGTCGCTCCGCCAGGGCACCCAGACTCGCGGCAATCTGTTCGATCGCCGCGCGCCCGCGATCCAAGCTCTCGCCGACCGCATCCGCCGGGCGATCAATGCGCGGCTCGCGGCGCTCCCCGACGATCCAAGCCACCCATTCCTGGCGCGCAACACCGGCTCGGCCGATTATGCCGGCGCCTGGTCGGTGCGGCTCGGCAGGTCGGGGCATCATGTCGCGCACATCCATCCGGAAGGCTGGCTGAGCTCGGCGCTGCACGTATCGGTGCCGCCCGAGGTCGCCGCCGATGCCGGCGAGTTGCCGGCCGGCGCGCTCACCTTCGGCGTGCCGGACGCGGCGCTCGGCCTGTCGCTGAGCCCGCGCCGGATCGAACGTCCGCGCGCCGGCCGGCTCGTCCTGTTCCCCTCCTACTTCTGGCACGGCACCGTGCCGTTCGAGAGCGAACGGCCGCGCCTCACGGTCGCATTCGACGCGCGGCCCGCTCCTCCCCCGGTGTAAAGCCGCGAGGAGGCGCTATATCGCCGGCGCACACGGGTCGAGGAGCAGGCGATGAGTTATCGGGTGGTGGTGGTCGGCGCGACCAGCACTGTCGGGCGGGAGATGCTGAACATCCTCGGCGAGCGCCAGTTTCCGCTGGCCGAGGTGGCGGCGGTGGCGTCGTCGCGCTCGACCGGAGACGAGATCGATTTCGGCGACAGCGGCGAGACGCTGCGCGTTCGCAACATCGATCATTTCGACTTCTCCGGCTGGGACATGGCCTTGTTCGCGGCCGGCTCGGACGTGTCGCGCGTCCATGCGCCGCGGGCGGCGGCGGCCGGCTGCACGGTGATCGACAACAGCTCGCTGTTCCGCATGGACCCGGACGTGCCGCTGA